>ERZ890510.212-NODE-212-length-50778-cov-17.770637_pt1 | contig 50778 bp, 44 predicted proteins | sample MGYA00521265_ERZ890510 | MGnify/ENA primary metagenome ERZ890510 (study PRJEB32303, sample SAMEA104408624) | aquatic metagenome | biome: Brackish water; feature: Chemocline; material: water | place: Baltic Sea | collected 2014-10-26T21:54:00 | depth 110 m ... | reverse complement strand
TCGTCGTCACGCTCAGCCACTAGGAGTTTCTACCTTAGGAGTTTCTACCTTAGGAAGTATTCCTGCGGAACGTAGAAGATAGACAACTGATTCAGATGGCTGTGCACCCTTACCAATCCACTCATTGATCTTCTCTTCGTTGAGTTTGATCTCGGGTGGGTTTGGGAACGGATCGTACGTGCCGATCTGTTCGATGAATGCACCATCGCGAGCTGCACGCTGGTCAGCGACAACTACTCGGTAGAAAGGGTGCTTCTTGCCACCAACGCGTTTAAGACGGATTCGAACCATTCGTGAAATCACTCCGTGCCGTAATTAAGGAGACGGCGGAAAAGATATTTGTCAGACTCCAGCCCATTGCTAGAGTTCAAACATAATCGACCTAAAATTGTATTGCCCATTACGTTGAAGGTCAAAGGGGTTCGAAAGCGGAATTTGAACTCGTTTTAGCGTTCGACTGCAATTAGCTTACAAATAATTGTCGTTTATCGGCGAAACGTTCACCCATCTTCGGGTATCTGACGGAACGTTCTGAGAGCCTATGGTAGGTCGGTGCCAGCCGTGAAAACAGGCGCTGGAACCTGGTTGCTTAGCCCGCTGATTACAGGAAATACGCCTGTCCATATATCGAGATCGATGCCTTCTTCATCGTCTCATGGAGCACCAGTTCTTACCTTCACTGAAGCCGCAGTGAGTTCAAATCGAAATACTGTCGTTTGTCGAAGCTCGACGTCGTTAGGCTTGCGAGCTTCTTCCCATCGACCCGGGAAACATTTCTCGGTGATTACTTCGAGGCCGTGCATCACTTCTTCGGGATCTGTGACCTTTTCTGCTTTACCGATCGCCACAACAGATCGGTAGTTCATCGAGTGATGGAACAGTGAGCGAGCGAGAACGAACCCATCGACATGAGTTACGGCAAGTCTGATGTTCACGTCGGAATTTGCCCGGCGAAACATCCCTGCCGCTGGGGAACCGTGGAAATATATGAAATTTTCGTGTCGACCGTAAAGCGTCGTAAGAACGACGGGTCCGTTATCTGATTCGTACGCAACGTTGCACAAGTAGCCATCGTCGAAGGTCGAGTCAATCGATTCTGAGTCGTAAGAACCGCGCTCGGGAATACGTGTGATTTTGACCAATGGATCAACAGACTCGCTCATGTTGTTTCCTTGTATTAGTCCTTCATACCGATTCGAATCAGATACTCAAAATGCTACGCCACATATTTGTGCTGCGGCGAAACCTAACTACTTCTGATGACGCGTCTTATACCCAGTAGGACAGGTTCGGCAGTAACCTGAGGTGCATCTACCGCCGATCAATTGGCCACTACTCTCTGACGAACTTCTTTGACTAATTCCGACCAACAAATATCAGTTCTGTTCTTTGCCGTACTGCGCGAGCGAGCCGGAACCCGGAGCGTCAGTATCCCGCTGACAAAGGGCATGACCGTCGACGACGCTGTGATTGCGGCCCGACAAGCGGCACCGAAAGATCCTCAACCTGGAACTAGTGTGATGCTGGCGCTCAATAGTGAGTACGTAAAAGGCGATCAACTCGTGAACGCCGGAGACGAGATCGCACTTATTCCGCCTGTAAGTGGTGGCTCAGGCGATATCAAGACAGATATCGACTGGGTATTCATTACTCCAGAAAAGCTTGAAGAAAAACCACTAACGAAGTTCGTTACGACCGGCATCGACGGTGCTGTTGTTACTTTCTTAGGAGTCACTCGCGACCATAACGAAGGTAGAAACGTCGAGTATCTCGACTACGAGGCGTACCAACCGATGGCCGAAAATAAGATCGCCGAGATCATTGTCGAAATGCGTGCAAAGTGGGAACTGGGGAAAATCGCTATCGCCCACCGCACGGGCAGGGTCGATATTGGCGAAACGAGCATGGTCGTTGCCGTTGGATCGGCTCATCGGCGACCAGCTTTCGAATCGGCTCTGTACTTCGTCGATCGTCTAAAAGAGATCGTTCCAATATGGAAGAAAGAACTCTTTGAAGGCGGAGAAGTGTGGATTGGTGAGACACCGGGCGCTGGAAAGCCTGCGGAGTCGGGCGACTAGCCCACTCTATTGATGAATCGTACGAATTTGATTGCATTACGCTGACTCGTGCTTGAAGAGGCAATTTGACCAACGAAGCGCAACTGAATAGAGAAGCCACGCTAAATCCCGATGGGTCGGTGATAAGGCTGATGAGATCCGTAAGCTCTATGGCGATGTTCCGGCAGTCGATGGCATTTCATTCGCGGTAGAACCAGGTAAAACAACCACCATGCGCATGCTTGCCGGACTGTCTCCTGCGAACTCGGGAGCGATCACCGTGTCAGGCATCGATGTGGTGAAAGACAATCGAGCGGTTCGTGAGGTTATGGGCGTTGTGACTCAGCACGATGGACTCGATGGTGGTCTAACCGTATTTCAAAACCTTTTTCTTCACGGGTTCCTAGCTGGTCTTTCCAGAAAAGATTCAAAGAATCGAGCACATGCAGTGCTTGAGTTTTTCGGACTACGAGATAAGTCGAAAGCAAACGTCTACAAACTTTCTGGCGGTATGAAACGTCGTTTGGCGATTGCATGGTCGATGATGACGAGTCCGAGCGTGATCGTAATGGACGAGCCATCGACCGGACTCGATCCACAGAGCCGAAACCGGGTTTGGGAAGAGCTGGCCGTTTTAAAGGACGTCGGTGTGACTGTGCTTTTGTCGACTCACTACATGGAAGAGGCGACCATTCTGTGCGATCGGCTTTCGATCATGGACAACGGAAAAATCCTCGATGAGGGCACGCCTGACCAAATGATCGAACGCCATGCACCGAAAGAAGTTGCGCAGTTACGAGTATCCCCAGTTTCTATACGCACGGTTCGGGGATATCTGACGGAACAGAATATTATGTTCAGAGAAGTTGGAGCCTTGATCAGCGTGACGGGCGTAAACGGCGATCGTCCCGATCTTTCGGGTCTCAATGACCTTGAAGGCGTACGAACTTCGTATCGTGCCGGCAATTTAGAAGATGTGTTCATTGCGATAACAGGACGAGAACTGAGAGACGGATAGTGAGCCTCGCAATTCCAACCCTTGGCATTCGCCGTAGGAGCGTCACCGGACTTTGGCTTCGCCACGCCGTATCGTTTGTTAGATATTGGAAGTTCGTGATCACATGGGTTCTAATCGAACCGGTCATCATTCTCGTGGCCGTCGGGTTCGGCGTGGGCAAAGCTTATCGACGAAGTCGATGGTGCTCCTTCTTACGCTGAGTTCGTAACTCCTGGGTTAATTATGGGAAACGCTATGTTTCATGCGCTGTTTGAGACGTCTTGGAACGCGTACAACCGAATCGACAACGACGTATATGAAACAGCGCTGACAACACCAATAACTATCACCGAAATCACCATGGGAGATATTTTGTGGGCGGTCACCAGATCGATCATGACCGTGGTAGGCACAGCAACAGTCGCGGCGTTGTTCGGTTGGCTGAATCATTGGGAAGCGATTGGAATAATTATTCCGGCGATAATGGTTGGAATAACGTTCGGCGCGCTCGGATTCTTGTTCTCTGCGGTGGCACCACACACAACGTTCCTAACTCTCGTGTTCACGTTGGTCGCATCGCCAATGTTCTTCTTCTCAGGCTCGTTCTTCCCAATATCGATACTTCCCGATTGGGTGGAGCCGATCGCATGGTTCATGCCGCTTACCTCCGCAGTGCACATTGCAGGTGGGTTCGCACTCGCAGATCTCAACATCACCCACCTTTGGGCAGCGCTGTACATGATTGCCCTTACGGCGGTTATTTGGCCGGTTGCGATCTACCTTTTAAGGCGTCGGCTGATCAAATAAGAGATCGGCTCGTCGAAACGCTTGTGAATTTGGTTCGATATATCAAAAGATTCATGCAGAACTCCTTTGCCGATCAAGGAGTGTGAATATATATTGAATTGGTTCGCACTGGCACATCTTCCGCGGAGGGTTCGCATAGTGGCCTAGTGCGCCCGCCTGCTAAGCGGGTTGAGGGGTAAACCTTCTCGCGGGTTCGAATCCCGCACCCTCCGCCATTTTTACTTCTTTGTGCTTCGGGCGTCGTCGGACGACTTGGTCGCGCGTCGCAATCTCCCCCTCTAACTCCCCCTGTCCAGGGGAGGACCGGTAACTCCCAGCTAACTTCATACTTTGTCGCACACGTCTGCGATGTTGCCCGCAGTCCCTCCAGAGCGACAGAAGCCATGCCTGTCATTGCGAGGTGTCCGACGCCGTGGTCATCACGATTGGTGGCAATAATGGGCTGCCTTTTTTAAACGTTGATCCACGTTGCACGAGGTACTGAATCAAGTTCAGGATGACGGCGGGGGAGTTCGGACTGACGGTGAGCGCTTTCGGGATGAAGATGAGCGCGTTGAGGGGAACCCTAAGTTCCGATGCGCAATCCTGGTTCGCAGATCGAACGTAACGTTTCGATGGCTGCCAGAACCGCCAAGAAGCTGGTTTTTGGATTCGTCTCATGCGGCATATTTTCGAAGCGGAACGAGAACTTACCTGCCTTGCTCACGGCGTTGATCTCGTGGACGTTGCCCGGCGAGTCAGGATCGGCGACTACACGAACTTTCGTTGCGTCAGGTCCGATTCCCGCCATGCTGACGGTTGCCGCGACGTTCACGTTCGCTGGGAACAGTCCAACCGCATCAGTCGCTGATCCTTCGAAAATCACTGTTGGCTCGGTGATTTCTTTATCCTCCCAATCGGCGAAACCGGGCGCTCCGCTCAGCGAGCTCGGCTTCTTTGTAGAAACGATTGTTACTTCTTCGAGTAATGCCTTTGAAGCTCGAAGCGCGTCGATTCCTCCAACCGCACCAGAAGGAATGTAGATAGATGCACCTGACTTAGCGGCGGCGGCGGAGACAGTTCGCATGAAATCGGGCGAAATCATCGCTCCAGAGCTCATTACGATCATCGAAGTGCCAGAACTGAGCACGGTTTCGGCGTGAGCGACGACGGCAGCTTGCGACGCACATTCGATGACGAGATCGATATTCGGGAGATTTACGAGTTCTGCAACTGTTTCGACTTGAGCTGGCTCAGGTGCATTTCCAGTGCTGAGTTCTTTGGCAAGCGCTTCTCTGCCGGGTTGATATTCGTCGAACAGACCGATGATTCGTGCCGAGCCTGCTTCACCCCGATGAACTGCTCTGGCTAGTTCGGAACCCATCGATCCGCACCCGATCAGTCCTACATTTACTTGTTCTGCCACTGGTTCTGCTACTCCGCTCGCTGATCTGGTTGGAAGTTATTCGATACGTTCGTTATATCTAGTAGATACCGCTCGCGCTGCTAGATCGATATCGCCGATAGATGATACCCGCCAACCGGGTATTTTAGCTTCGCGCTTTGTGTGTGGTCGGTAGTAGAGATATCCTTATACGTCTACCGTTGGATAAATAATTCACAAAGTCGAACTCTTGCTGGTCGGGCGTAAAACCCAATAGTCAGAATATTGACCACCCTAACAGCCTAAATATTGCCTAGCTATCACGTATGGACCGTCGGTTGTCAGATGAATACATCTGACTCTGATCGTTTGTCCAGCGGATTCTCAAATATGGGATTCGATTCGACCGACGACATGGCGAACGCCGATGTGGTTGTGTTGAACACTTGTGTAGTTCGGCAGTCTGCCGAAGACTCTGCCACAGGCGTGCTGGGCCGGCTCGGTAAGCGAACAAAGGGCAACGACGATCGTATGATCGCTGTGATGGGTTGCATGGTTGGCCCCGAGCAAACAGAACTGAAGCGCCGCTTCCCGTATGTTGATGTTTGGGCACGACCTCAGGAATTCGAGCCAATCCTCGAAACTGCTGGCATGAAGCACGGGCTAGATCCTGAAGGATGCCTTGCTGGAGCAATTCCTGAAAATCCGAACGTAGCTTCGTTCATCCCTATTGTTCACGGCTGCGATAAATTCTGTACTTTCTGCATCATCCCTTATCGCCGAGGACGAGAAACCAGTCGATCGGCTGCCGATATCGTTCATGACGCCGAGATGATGGTTGACCGTGGCGTAAAAGACATCACTCTCCTCGGCCAGAACGTTGATTCGTATGGTCACGACATTCGGCCACGAATCGATCTAGCCGACTTGTTCGAGAAGGTTCATGAAATCGACGGTCTCGAACGAATCAGGTTTATGACTTCGCACCCGAACGATATGTCGTTGCGAATAATCGAAGCGATTCGAGATCTTCCAAAAGTTTGCGAGATGGTCAACCTGCCGTTCCAAGCAGGAGACGACACGATGCTGGCGAACATGCGGAGGGGGTACACGATCGGACAGTTCCACGACAAAATAGCGCAGATCAAAGACATTATTCCCAACGTCACATTAACCACCGATCTCATTGTTGGCTTCAGTGGTGAAACTGACGAGCAGTTTGAGCGTTCAATGGATGTTCTTCGATCCGTCGAATTCTCGAAGGTTCACACGTCTGAATACTCATATCGTGAAGGTACGTTCGCATCTCGTAAGATGAACGACGACGTTACGAGGGCAGTGAAGAAGTCGAGAAAAGTCGCTGTCGACGAGTTTCAACAGGTAGTTCAGGCCAAAAATAACGCTCTTTTAGTTGGAACCCAGTTCGATGTACTTATCGAAGGTCGCAAGCGGGGTAGGGTGCACGGTCGTAGCAGAGGCGATAAACTAATATACATAAACGCCCCAGCCGAAGGTAGCATGCCCGAGCCACAGCCTGGGCAAACTGTTCAAGTTGAAATAACTGATAGCTCACCGTGGTCTCTAGAGTCGGAGTTGGTTTCATCTTCATCTCTGGCCATCACCACGGCAAATAAGGAAAAGGTACCGGTCGTATGACGACTGCGTTCACAAAGCAGACAACGATTCCGATTACGGAATTGGAACAGTCTGCTTTTTGCCAAACTGATGGCAACCTGCGAACAAAGACCCTTGAAGAGGAATTTCAGGCTGGTGTGCGTTGGCAGAAAGTGCCAACTCGCTACTTGAAACTGACTCCTGAGGAAATTGCTAAAGGTATCGAATTCGCTCGCAAAGAAATCGGTACTAAAGCAGTTATTCTGGGTCACCACTATCAGCGCGACGATGTGATCAAGTACGCCGACTTCACTGGCGATTCCTACAAGCTATCGAAAATGGCTGCCGAGACCAAAGACGCCAAGTGGATTATTTTCTGTGGCGTTCATTTCATGGCTGAGACCGCCGACATTCTGACGTCGCCTGACCAGAACGTTCTATTGCCGAACATGGCTGCGGGTTGCTCGATGGCCGACATGGCGAAGTCATCCGACGTCACCGATTGCTGGGACGACATCGAATCTGTTCTCGGTTCAACCGAGAGCGTAATCCCGATCACTTATATGAACTCTGCAGCAGCGATCAAAGCTCACTGCGGCAAGAACGGCGGACTCGTCTGCACATCTTCGAACGCCGATAAAGCATTCGATTGGGCGCTGGAACGAGGCGAAAAAATATTGTTCCTTCCTGATCAGCATCTTGGTCGGAACACCGCAATCGCAAAGGGCATTTCGGAAGACGAGATGGCTCTCTGGAATCCGTTTTTGCCGATGGGTGGTCTGTCAGAAGACGAAATCAAGAACGCCAAAGTGCTGCTTTGGCAGGGTCACTGCTCAGTTCACACCCGCTTTACGGTCGACCAGATCAAAGCGGCTAAAGAACGTAATTCGGAAACAACGATTATCGTTCACCCCGAGTGCACTCAGGAAGTCGTCGCTGCAGCCGATATGTACGGCTCAACAGAGCTAATTCTCGAAACCATCTCAAATGCACCTGCGGGTTCGTCTTGGGGAGTTGGTACCGAGATCAGCATGGTTCGCCGATTGGCTGCTGAGAATCCCGACAAGGATATTTTCTGTCTTGATCCGGTAGTTTGCCCATGTGCAACCATGTACCGAATCCACCCGGCATACGTGCTGTGGGTGCTCGAAGGCATTATGGCTGGTCTGGCAATCAACCGTATTGAGGTTGAACCTGAGACTCGGCGCAACGCTCTGGTGGCACTCGAGCGCATGCTCGAAGTCGCTGGGTAGTTTTCAATCAAATAATCACGGCTAATTTTCGAAGATCAGAATGCTCTTAACTCCACGTGAACTAGAAATGTTTATTGACCGTGCGCTGGAAGAAGATTCTGTTGGTGCCGACGTAACGACGTCTGCGTTGATCCCTTCGCATCTCGAAGCTCGTGCTTCCCTCATTCCGAAAGAGCCAGGAATTCTCGCTGGACTCGATGTGGCTGCGGCTGCATTCAAGCGAGTTAACCCCGACTTGGTTTTTACAAAAAAAATGCTCGATGGCGATCGTGTTGAAGGTGGCGAAGTAGTAGCCACAATTTCCGGTTCGATGGCGTCGATCCTTACTGCCGAGCGAACCGCCCTGAACTTCTTACAGCGTATGAGCGGAATCGCAACTCTGACTGACAAGTACGTCCAAGCTGTCGATGGCACCACGGCGTCTATCGCCGACACTCGTAAGACCGCTCCGGGATTGCGATTGCTCGACAAGTACTCGGTCTCAATCGGTGGAGGCCGGAATCACCGTATGAACCTCACCGATGGTGTGCTAATAAAGGACAACCACCTCGCTGCTTTGTCGGGTGAGGGAGTGAGCCTAAGCCAAGCGATTAAGCGAGCGAGGACAAGAGCTCCACACACCGTGAAGATCGAAGTCGAAGTGGAAACGATCGAGGCGGCGCTCGCAGCAGCCGCAGCCGGTGCAGATATCGTCATGCTCGACAACATGTCACCAGCCGAAATGCGCAATGCGGTTGATCAAATCGCTGCCAAGTGCATCGTTGAGGCTTCCGGGAATGTCACGCTTAAAAATGTGGCAGAAATCGCACAGAGCGGCGTCGATATTATTTCGGTTGGTGCACTGACTCATTCGGTGCGAGCGTTAGATATTTCCCTTGATTTCGAAATGAATAACGCCTAAAACTTGCCTGACGCAAACGGCGTAGAAGAGCCCGTGAACGTCGGCGAAGTCACGATAGCTAGCTAGTCACCCCAATAAGATCTAGCTGCGGCGTGATGTGTTGCGATCATCCGAGTCGAGGATGATCGTCACTGGTCCTGCATTTTCAATTTCGACCTGCATAGAGGCTCCGAACACGCCTGTTTCCACTCGTAAGCCGCTGTTCAGCTTGAATGAATCGACCAATTCGTTGAACATCGGTTCCGCTTGCTCGGGACGGGCTGCCTCCATGAAACCGGGGCGTCGACCTTTGCGGGTGCTTGCGTAAAGAGTGAACTGGCTGACCAGAAGAATGCCGCCAGCTACGTCCTGCACCGACTGATCGAATCCTGAGTCCCCAGATTCTTCAGGGAAGATTCGCATGTTCAGCGTCTTGTCGACGATGTAATTGAGATCGTCTTGGGTATCGTCGTGAGTGATGCCGATCAGTAGACAAAGACCATGTTCAATCGAACCAGTTGTTTCGCCAGCGACGCTGACTGAAGCTCGGTTTACTCGTTGAATGACAGCGCGCATGTTGGCCGTACTGCCTAGTGGGTGTGGCTGCCAGCGCCGTGGGAATGACTTGATCCGCCACCGTCGGATTTTGAACTGCTGTCTGAACTACTGCTGCTACTGCTACTGCTACTGCTGCTACTGATGCTGCTGCTGTCGGATGATTTCGATTCCGAAGAGGTCGAACTCGAGGAGACAGAGTCTGATGATGAGCTATCGCTGCTCGAAGAGCTGCCGTTGGACTTAGTGCCCGGCGAAGATCCTGAACCGTAGTCAGTGGTGTAAAAGCCAGAACCTTTATAGATAACCGTCGGCGCTGATATCTGTCGCTTCGACTCGCTACCACAGGTTGGGCAGTCGGCACCTGGCTCATCGCTGAACTTCTGGATTAATTCGAAAACATGCTTGTTTTCAACACACTTATAAACGTAAGTTGGCATCTTTTATTGGAGTAGGAACTACATGCAAACGCGAGCACCGAGGCACTCGCGCAAAATTGTTTTGTAACCGATATATTCTAATTTTATACGAGAGACGCAAGAATGTATCGTGGAGTTAGCTCATCCGGTACATCTTCGAACTCGTCTGGGGTTGATCGACGGTTGATTCCTGTCGTTACGACTGCCGAATCGATGCCTGCTGAGTTTGCTCCAGAAATGTCGGTTTCGAGTTGGTCGCCGATCATTATTGCGTTATTTGTACCGGCTTGATCGATCGCAGCTTTGAAAATAGGTGCGTACGGTTTTCCGAGTTTGGTAGCGATCAGCGAATCATGCGAACCATGAAGTCGTTCAAGCGCTTGCTCCAGCGCGTTCACGAACGCCGCTGCCCCAAAACCGAAGACGCCAGGTCCGTTTGGATAGATGAAATCTGGATTCGGCAGGACGAGACGAACCGGGTTGTTCTGCTGGAATCGGCGACTGAATAGCGTCAATAATTCTTCCAGAGTTGATTCCCAGTCATACGGCCTGTTGTGCCCTGTGATAACGACATCTGGTTCTTCGTCGCTATCGAGACTCACCAGTCTTGCACCCGCATCGGTCGCGTAGTCTTTGGCATCCTGTGAGCCGAGCACGAGAGTGGGGGCGTCTTGTAGCTCGTGCTCTAATATGTAGTCAGCTATGAGCGAACCTGAGTTGATGATTCGTTCTTTAGGAATGCTGAATCCTTTTGAGGCGAAAGTATTAACTCGAGAGTCGAGAGAAACCGACGCGTCGTTCGTTACTACAAAGTAATTTGTGTGGTCGGCATTCATCCGATCTACTAATTCGACCGCACCCGGCAAAGCGTCTACGCCGTCGATGAGGACCCCAAACGAGTCGAAGAACAGCGCATCATAGCCTTCTGTAAGGACTGAAATCGTCGTTTGGATTGGAGTCGTCAATGCTTCAGTATCGGAACGTCTGCTAGTCGGATGTAGCCCGGCTGAAACCGTTCTTCCAAGCGTCATCGACATCGGCTAGCGGTAACGAAATAGAGTCGCCAAACGAGAGCGTGTCGCCGCCTACATAACCAATGACGATAGATGGAACGTTGTTCGCTGCGGTAATCGCTTTAACGGCAGCCAGATTCTCTGGCTTCACGCTGACGATAATTCTCGATTGGGTTTCGCCGAACATTGAAGCATCCCAGCGTTCTCCGGGAGCTGAATTTATCGAAGCGCCGATCTCACCGATTACCGCACTCTCGGCGATAGCGACGGCAACGCCACCGTCGGATACGTCGTGAGCTGAAGCGATTAGTTCGTCAGTTATCGCTTCTCGGCAAGCTGCTTGAGTACGGATTTCAAGAGCAATATCGAGCTTTGGTTGACCCTCGACTTTGCCGTGAATATAGTCGAGATACTCACTACCTGCCAGACCGTCTATGTCGTCCCAAGTGGAATCGGTTCCCAGTAGAATGATCACGTCACCATCCGACTTGAATCCGGCAGTTGAGTGCTTTTCGACATCTTCGAGAAGTCCGAGCGAACCGATGATGGGAGTCGGGAATATGTCTATGCCTTGCGACTGGTTGTACATGCTGGCATTGCCGCTAACAATCGGAATTTCGAATGCTTTGGCTGCACGGCTCATCCCAGCAATTGACTCAGTGAGCTGGAACTGAACGTCAGCGGTCTCTGGATTGCCGAAATTGAGACCGTCTGTAAGAGCCACGGGCGTTGCGCCGGTGACGGAGAGGTTGCGGCAAGCTTCTGCGACCGCGATTGCCGTGCCGATTTCTGGGTCGAGGTAGCAAATTCTGCCGTTACAGTCGGTCGATACTGCGATTCCTCGCTTCGAGCCTTTGAGTCGCAATACAGCAGCGTCGCCACCCGGTTCCACGACCGTGTTCGTCTGCACGTGGTAGTCGTACTGACGGTAGATCGGGAATCGCGATGCGATGTTTGGAGACGCAAGCATCTTCAGCAGCATATCGGCAGGGGACTCGGACGGAATCGGGTTCGCAGAGAGATCAGCATTCTGGAGCTTCGTTAGCCATTCGGGCTTTACTCCGGTGAACTTGTACTCAGGTGCGTCGGTGAGAGTAATTACGGGGGTAGAAGTTATTTCCACGCCCTCGTCGTAAATTCGAACATTCTCACCTAGTTCAAAATTTCCGATGATCGTTGCATCGAGGTCCCATTTCTTGAACAGGTCAAATACAGGTCCTTCTTGTCCCGGTGTCACGGCAAGAAGCATTCGCTCTTGCGATTCAGAAAGCATAACTTCATACGGAGTCATGCCTTCTTCACGCCGTGGTACTTCGTCGATGAGAAGCTTCAGGCCCATTCCGGATCGTTCGGCCATCTCGATGGCAGCTGAGGTTATTCCCGCTGCACCACAGTCTTGCAGACCAACGACGCCGGGCAATTCGAGCGCTTCGAGACAAGCTTCGATCAGCACTTTTTCAAGGAAGGGGTTCCCGACCTGAACAGCTGAACGCATCTCGGCTTGTTCTTCAAACGCTCGTGAAGCTAAGCCCGACGCACCGTGAATGCCGTCTCGTCCAGTATCGGCGCCAACGAGAAGTAGCAGATCTCCGGGCTCTTTAGCCGATGCGCTTGCCATCTTGCCGTTTTCGATCAGTCCAATGCACATTGCGTTTACGAGCGGGTTGCCTTTGTAGGTGTCGGAGAAAAATATTTCGCCGCCCACGTTGGGAATGCCGATGCAGTTTCCGTAGGAGGAAATTCCGCCGATTACACCGTTGAGGAGGTAACGAGTGCGGGCATTGTCTGGCTGCCCGAATCGCAGAGAGTTGAGCAATGCGATAGGGCGGGCACCCATGGCGAAGATATCACGAATGATGCCGCCAACACCTGTGGCTGCGCCTTCAAAGGGCTCCACTGCCGACGGGTGGTTGTGCGATTCGATCTTGAAGCAAACGGATAGTCCGTCGCCAAGGTCAATAACTCCTGCGTTTTCGGCGCCGGGAGCTACCAACAATCGCTCGGAAGACGAAGGGAGAGTGCGGAGCAGCGCCTTCGTGTGCTTATAGCCACAGTGCTCTGACCACAACGCACCAAAGAGTCCTAGCTCAAGTGGCTCGGGCTCTCTGCCAAGTCGATCTACAATCGCTTCATATTCGTCGCGACTGAGAGCGATTTCGTCGAGTGTTTCCTGGCTAACCGGCATGTGGTGTTTTCGTTTCGTTTGTTGAAGTGCTAGTAAAGATTGTGATCGGTTTGGACTAAGCCAGTGAAGCTGCGAAACTTTCGATCATCGAACTGAAAATTACGTTCCCGTCGTCCCCACCAATGAGCTTCTCGCTCGCCTTTTCGGGGTGCGGCATCATGCCCATAACATTGCCGCGTTCGTTCACGATTCCGGCGATGTTGTTGATCGACCCGTTCGGGTTGATGTCGGGCGATACATTGCCCGAGGAATCGGAGTAGCGAAGAACAATCTGGCCGTTGCCTTCGAGTCGATCTATCGTCGCTTCGTCGGCCTGGTAGTTACCTTCGCCGTGCGATATCGGAATATGAAGAGTTTCGCTAGCTGTAGCTTTCGACGTAAACATCGTTGAGGCGTTTTCAACCTTGAGGTCGGTCCAGATACAGCGGAACTCAAGGTGATCGTTGCGCATTAGAACACCGGGCAGTAGTCCTGATTCACAGAGAACTTGGAAGCCGTTACAGATGCCAAGAACTGGTCCGCCCTTGTCGGCGAAGTGTTGGACTGCTTCCATCACCGGTGAGAAACGGGCAATTGCGCCTGAGCGTAGGTAATCGCCGTAGGAGAATCCGCCGGGGATTATGATCGCATCGTACTGGCCGAGGACTTCGTCACCGTGCCAGATGTACTCTGCATCCTGACCTAGAACACCGTTCACCGCGTGGTGCGTGTCCTTCTCACTCCAAGTACCGGGGAAAACGACAATCCCGAACTTCAATTTAGGTGCTCCCTTGCGGCGTTCGTGCCAACCAATTACTCACTCAACGAGTCGAGTATCTATTGTCGCCTCTCCCGGCTAGAAAATCACGGAACAGAACCGGCTTTTTGTTAACCGGATGTGAAATGTTGTCGCGTGAATATGAGTGAACAGCGTCGGTGATTTTTAGACAAACAAAAACACCTCGGAAAAATTTACCGAGGTGTTAAAGCAATCTAACCAAGACCTATTGAAAAATCTTGGCAGGTGATTACATGGCTTTCAGAGTTGCCTTGACGCTCTTGCGGCGTTTGGCAGCAGCAGTCTTCTTGCGAGTAATGCTAGGTGGCTCGAAGTGCTGACGACGTCGGGCTTCGGAAATAATCGATTCCTGCTGTACACGCTTGGTGAAGCGTCGGAGGAAGCCTTCGAAGCTCTCGCCTTCGTTGATTCGTAGTTCTACCAACGGTAATCCTGATTCGTAGTTTGAGCCACGAGTAATCGTGACCGGTCCAAATTCATCTGAAAAGCAGATGCGCTACCTTTAAGTATAAGTAGTAGCCCAACGCAAGGTCAATCTAAGTTTTGCTCTTGAACTGCTACTCCGCGCTAGTTGACGCAGCGGAACGGACAATTGAGAGCGCATTTTCGATTCTCTCGATGCAACGCTCTTGCCCAATCGCAGCCATAGTGTCGAACAACGGCGGAGCGAACGCTTTGCCTGTAGTTGCGACTCGTATCGGCGAGAACAACTGACCTGGCTTCATCTCGATCTTCTCGGCTAGTGCTCGGTACTCAGCTTCAAGATGCTCAGGCTCGAACGACGTAACTGACTTGCATAGACTGAGTGCTGCTTCGAGAGCAGTCTCTGTCATCGCCATGTCCATCTTGCGACCCGGTAGGTCTTCGGCAGCAGGGTAGACGTTGTCAGCAAAGAAGAAATCTAGGGTTTCGGTTCCTTCGGTCAGCAGCTTTAGGCGCTCGTGGACGAGCGGGATAAGTTTCTTCAAATACACCTGGTCGATAGGCCGTTCTACGGTGTCGGGCAGGCCGCCATCCGCTTCAGATCGCTCCATGAACGGGAGCAAGTGCTCTATTAGCTCATCTTCAGACATGTTTCGTATGTAGACGCCGTTCATCCATTCGAGCTTTTCTACGTCGAAAGTTGCAGGGGAATCGTTGATCCGATCAATGCTGAATCTACGTACGATCTCCTCCCGTGTCATTACTTCGGTATCGTCGCCAGGCGACCAACCGAGCAGGCACATAAAGTTGAATACCGCGTCGGCCAAGAATCCCTGGTCACGATATTCGAGTGCAGACGTAGCACCATGACGCTTACTGAGTTTTGATTTGTCCTTGCCGAGAATCAATGGCACGTGAACATATTCCGGCGGCTCGATTTCCAGCGCCTGATGAATCAATAGGTGGCGAGGCGTGCTTGAAATCCACTCGTCACCACGGATGACGTGTGTGATTCCCATCGCTTTATCGTCGAGGATGTGGGCAAGGTGGTAAGTCGGCATTTCGTCCGACTTCAAGATTACGAAATCATCGAGTTCTTTTAGCTCGAATGTGATCTTGCCACGAACAGCGTCGTTGAACGAAACCGAACCGAACTCGGGAACCTTTAGGCGAATCGTAATCGGCAATCCTGCCTGTCGCGACTCTTCGATTTCCTCAGTGCTGCGGTGTCGTCCACGACCATCGTACCTTGGCGGCTGCTTTGCAGCGCGCTGACGTTCTCGCAAGGCGTGAAGCTGCTCAGGAGTGGTGTCGTCGAAGTAGGCGTGCCCTGACTCGACAAGACGGTGCGCCGCTTCGATATACGTCTGCTGACGCTCGGACTGCACATAAGGGCCAACCGGGCCGCCCTTGCCGGGACCTTCGTCCCAAGTGAGTCCCAACCAATCTAAAGATTCAAATATCGCCTTTTCGGCGTCGGCGTCGTAACGCGACCGGTCGGTGTCTTCGATTCTAACGATGAACTCACCTTTGGTCTGTTGAGCAAGCACCCAACAGAAAAGGGCGGTACGAATGTTTCCGATATGGGGAATGCCGGTGGGGCTGGGCGCGTATCGAACTCGGACAGGAGAAGTTGGGTTAGTCATTCAGAAAACTTTAGCAGCGCCTGAGGCTGGAAGGAACAAACGGTAATACGTAGAACGAGCGAAAGACGAGCTATTGCAGTGCTTCGAGAGCGCGTGTCAGATCCGCCGGAAGTTCGGACGTTACTGATAGTCGTTTACCAGTGACTGGATGATCGAACTCTAGCTTAGAAGCATGTAGGAATTGCCGGTTTAGGTTTGGGAGATTTTTTTGTCGCCCATAAGTTTGATCGCCTATAACCGGGTGACCAATAGCGTCCATGTGAACCCTGATCTGGTGCATTCGACCCGTCTCAAGTCGTATTTCGAGAAATGCGAAGTCGCCGAATACATAGTCGACTCTGTAATGGGTACGCGAAGGTCGACCATTTTCGTCGATTGCCTGTCTTTTGCGGTAGAACGGGCTTCGTCCAATCGGTGCATCGACAACACCTTTTTGCGATTTCGGAATGCCGTGGACTAGTGCGGAGTAGATGCGCGTAATCTCATGATTACGGATCATCTCCGAAAGGCGGATGTACGCCGGTTCGGTGAGCGCAATGACCATCAGGCCACTTGTGTCTTTGTCGAGCCTGTGAACTATTCCGGGGCGGTCAGGTTCACCAATGTCAACGATTTGAGGCCACTTGTACGCGGCTGCGTTAGCGACCGTGTCGTCGATATGCCCAGAACCAGGATGAGCGGTCATACCTACGACTTTGTTGATAACGGCGATGTGCTCGTCTTCGTAGGCAGTGTCTAGCGGGATATTGCTTTTGATGATCGAAGTTGGCGCTACGGTTCCATAAGGACTAGCGTTTACGATTTGTCCCTCGGTGAGTTTTGCCGAAACCCGTGAGACTGCTTTTCCATCGATCGAAACTTCGCCCGCTTTTATAGCGCGCTGAGCGACTGCTCGCGATTCAGCTTCATCCCAGTGCTCGCTCAGGAACACATCCAAACGTTTTCCCGATTGCTCTTCGGTAATTGCGAACTCAGTCAAAGTAAAACTACCGAAATCTAATCTGAAGAATCAAGGGTTGTGTTCGTGGTTGCCTGCTCGGATGGCCCGGCAGCGTCTGGGCTGGAATCTTCTTTTGTTTTTCCACTATCGTCGAGGAACCAAAAGTAGAAGATCATCAAACCGATACCGATAACAATCGAAGAATCGGCGATGTTGAAGATAGGCCACGGACCGACATCGAGGAAGTCTGTGACGTGGCCAAGTCGGATTCGATCGATGATGTTTCCGATCGCTCCACCGAACTGCATCCCAAATGCAATTCGAAGCACCCAAGGGGGATTGTCGATAGATCGGTAAATCCAGGTCAGTACGCCGACTGCGCCGAGTGAAACCCACGTCAGAATGTCGCCCTGTCCTTGGAATAGCGAGAATGCTGTGCCGGTGTTCCATGCGTGGGTGAAGCGGAAGAAACCTTCCGCTGGCCATGACTCGCCAACTGCCAAGTTTTCGATCGTCAGCCACTTCGTGAGTTGGTCGAAAATGAGCGCGGCGAACATCATGATCCACGGCAGCGGATCAGCGAATTTCGAGCCGGAGGTCTCGTTGCGGTTGCTAGTTTGGTCGTTGGTCAAATTGATCGTTTGGGCTCTCGTTAGAGGGTGATTGCGGCTTTGCGAGGATTGGATTTGAGCTACAACAACGCTGAAAGTCCCATTTGAGTATACGGTCGGACCGTATGCGTGGAGTCATTCGAGAGATAGAATCTGCGGTCGATATCGATTATCAAAACTCAGCTTTGGCCCAATACATAGCGGCGGAGAACCAACGACATGATCCGAGTCGACTTACGGAGTGACACCGTTACTCACCCAAGCCCCGAAATGCGTAAGGCAATGTACGAAGCTGAACTCGGAGACGACGTTTATGGCGACGACCCGACTGTAAACGAACTGCAGCAGCGCGCAGCCGATATGCTTGGCAAGGAAGCTGGACTATTCGTTTCCTCAGGCACGCAGGGAAACTTGGTAGCGGTTCTGGCTCAGGCGCAGCGTGGCGACGAAGTGCTAGTCGGAGATCAGTGTCACATCATGAACTCCGAAGCCGGCGGAACGATGGTTTTGGGCAGTGTTGTTCTTTATCCGATCAAAACCGATGATTTCGGATTTCTTGAGCCGGAGTTGATTCAGGCAGCTGTAAAGCCGCGTGACTATCACAAGCCACCGACTCGCTTGCTGACAATCGAGAACACTCATAACGGTTCAAGCGGTCGGGCACTGAGTCCTGAACAGATGAAAGCAATGGCCGACGCTGGGCACGAGAAAGGGCTGAACGTTCATCTCGATGGTGCACGCATTTTCAATGCAGCCGTTTCCCTTGGAGTTCCAGTGTCGAAGCTTACAGAGAACGTCGATACGGCTACGTTCTGCCTTTCTAAGGGGCTTTCCTGCCCGATTGGTTCGATTGTGGTTGGTTCGAAGGATTTCATCGAGGAAGCCGATCGATGGCGCAAGATGCTAGGTTCAGGTATGCGACAGGTTGGCATCGTGGCAGCAGCTGGGTTAGTAGCGCTAGACTCGATGATTGATCGTTTGCAGGAAGACCACGATTCCGCTCGACATATTGCTTCTCGAATGGCCGATATGAAGGGCATCTCGGTCGACCCTGAGCACATCCAAACGAACATAATCAGGTTTGGTGTTCCAGATCACACCGGCGATCAGATTGCCGCACGGATGAAAGAAGAGGGTGTGTACATCAATGGAGGGGATTCTGATCTTCGCATCGTCACTCACTACGGAGTTTCGGCAGCAGATTACGAATTTACTATTACCGCTCTCGACAAAGTGATGAAAGAGATCGCTTCGTAGTTACTTCTTGCCTCTATAGGTAAGTTTGTTTCGCACTGCTTCTATGCCATACGCACTCGAAATTGAAGGACTGACCAAACGTTTTGGAAACAAAACGGTGGTCGACGATATTTCGTTTTCGGTGGAAGAGGGCGAGGTATTTGGGTTTCTGGGTCCGAACGGATCTGGAAAGACCACAACGATACGAACAGCTCTTGGGATACTTCGACAAGATGCCGGGGAAGTTCGGTTTCTGGGCGGTCTGAACGCAGAAGATGCGATGCCTCGCGTCGGATACTTGCCTGAAGAACGCGGGCTTCTTCGTAAAGAGAAAGTTTCTAGCGTTCTCCGATATCTTGGCCGCCTTCGTGGCCTTTCAAAAGCCGAGGCGCTGGATCGAGGTCTGGAGCTTTTACACCGGGTAGGTCTATACGAACATCGAGACAAGAAGGTCGAAGGGCTTTCGCGTGGAATGACTCAGCTGGTGCAATTTGTAGCCAGCCTGATTCATAGTCCAGAGTTGATTATTCTCGATGAGCCGTTTTCGGGTCTCGACCCGCTTAACGTTCAACTAATGAAAGAGATGCTTGCTGTTGAGCAAGCTCGCGGTGCAACAGTTATCTTCAGCACTCACGTGCTGTCAGACGTCGAAGAGATGAGCGAACGGGTGGCGTTGATCGCGGACAGCCGTCTTATTTTATTTGGTGATCTCCACGAAATTCGAGTATCACGTGGTGCAAATGCCGCGGTGGTCGAAGCACCTTCACATCCAGACGGTTTGCCAGGCGCACAAAAGCAAGCAGGTCGTGGTGGTCAGATCGAATATCGCCTGAGCGACGAACTGACTCCCGAGATGATTCTCAACGCCTACGCTTCTGCCGGAATCGTGCTTTCGAGATTTGAGCAGGTGCTGCCGTCACTCAACGATATTTTCATAGAGGAGGTGAGCAATGCCCGGCAAAAAAACGGCTGATGCTCGCATCATCTTTGAAGAGGAGTTCTCGCGTCAGATCAGACGTACCGGATGGCGCGTGTTCACTGTAGGCGTGCCGGTTTTGATGCTATTTTTTGCATTCATATTGCCGGTTCTCGGAGATACATTTTTCAGCGATAACGATGGTAGTGCCGACTTGGCTGAGGCGATCGGATTTATTGATCACTCAGATGTTACTGAAGACCTCGAACCAATCCCCGGTTTGATCCGAATCGAAGACCTCGCCGATGGAAGGCTGGCGCTCGTCGATGGCGACATTAAGTCGTTATTTGTTATTCCTAACGACTATGTCTCCACAGGTGAAGTCGACTGGTATCGCAAGGGTTCTGGACTCGCCTCTGAAGATAGCACCGGGGACGCGTTTCACAATGTTCTGCGAATCGCTATTGCCGACGATGCCTTGACCGACGACCAGATCGCCCGAGTGATTTCGCCGGCTTCGTACACCTTGTTCAAAGTTGACGAACTTGGGCAAACCGATTCATCTGGCAGTCTGAAGGACGAAGTGGCGAAAGCTGCACCTGCGTTTATATTCGCAATGATGCTCATGATGTCGATTTTCGTGGGATCAGGCTCCCTCCTCCAAAGCGTGACGGAAGAGAAGGAAAATCGCATGGTCGAGATGCTGGTGACTTCGACGTCGCCCATGTCGATCATGGTTGGAAAAGTGCTCGGACTCGGCGCTGCGGGCCTACTGCAAATTGCGATTTGGCTAACCGTGGCTGCGATTTCCGTGCCTCAAATCAGCAATCAATTCTCAGGATTATCATCGCTCTCTGTAGAGCCCGATCTGATCGTATTGATGATCGCATTCTATTTCGCCGGATATTTCGTTTTTGCAGCTCTTATGGCATCGATTGGAGCGGCCTCAACGAGCGTGCGTGAGGCGAGCCAGATATCGGCGATAGTGTTGGTTCCTGCTGTCATTCCGATCTACGCATCTGCACTCATCATTCCGAATCCTGACGGAATGCTAGCGAGAGTATTGACGTTCTTTCCGCTTACTTCGCCGACCGCATCGATGATGCGAATCGCAGGCGATACCGATCGAATGTACGAGGTCGTTCTTGGGCTGGTTGTAACCGCCTTTGCCGGTATGTTCCTGCTGTGGCTGAGCGCACGCGTGTTCAGGGCTGGACTGCTTCTGTACGGACAGCGAATGAGTATTCGCTCCGTCTGGGGCGCACTACGTCAGTCTGGGTAATTTACGGGTTTGAACGGACTAGTCGTCCGATGATTTTCCGTATCGTTCGCCCCACCAGCCGATGAGTCGCTCGCGTATACCGTGTTCGGTTCCAAGATCGCCCGGCTCGTAGAACCGTTCATCCTTTATCGCGTCTGGTAAGTTGTCCGACTGCGAAAAATGACCAGGTTTGTCGTGTGGATATTCGTAACCCTCGCCGTAACCAAGATCTTTCATGAGGCGGGTAGGGGCGTTCCGAAGATGCTGTGGCACGGGTTCATCCCGCGAAGCCTTCACGAATTCCAGCGCTTTATCGATCGCCTTGTACGCCGAGTTCGATTTTGGGGCGGTTGCCAGATAGATCGTCGCTTCAGCCAGCGGAATTCTGCCTTCAGGCATGCCAACAAAACTGACGGCCTGCTGCGCCGCCATTGCAACTGCAAGCCCGTTGGGATTGGCGAGTCCGATGTCTTCGGCAGCAGAAATAACCAATCTACGCGCAATGAAAACAGGATCTTCTCCGGCGTCGATCATTCGCGCCAGATAGTACAAAGCGGCGTCGGGATCAGAGGCGCGTATCGTCTTGATGAACGCCGAGATCGTGTCGTAGTGCATGTCGCCCAGGCGGTCGTAACGCGACTGGCGCTGGACCGACTCTTCCATCGTTTCGACTTCAACAGAGATGCTTCCCGACTTATCCTTTTCGGTCGACTCGACAGCTAGTTCGAGTGTGTTCAGAGCCGAACGAGCGTCGCCGTTGGCAACTCTAAGCAGGAAGTGCATCGAGTCTTTGGAAAGTGAAACGCCATCTCGACCAAGCCCGTGATCTTTGTCAGCAATCGCCCGTTCGACGATTTCTGTGATGTCTTCGTCATGTAGCGGTTCGAGCGTGTAGACCCGAGTTCTCGACAGAAGGGGAGATATGACTTCAAATGAAGGATTCTCGGTAGTCGCACCGATCAAGGTGACTGTGCCATCTTCGACATGGGGTAGCAGGCCATCTTGCTGCGATTTAGAGAAACGGTGAATTTCATCGATGAATAGGATGGTTTTTCGACCCGTTTGCCCGAGCCGTTCGCCCGCCATCGCCATCACTGCTCGAACATCTTTTACGCCCGAGGTTACGGCGCTCAACTGCTCGAAATGGGAATTGGTCTCACCGGCGATCAAGCGGGCAAGTGTTGTTTTTCCACTTCCGGGTGGTCCCCAAAGAATCATCGAAGGTAGGCGGTCTTCGTCGATAGCTCTTCGCAGAACTTTGCCCGGGGTGAGTATGTGTTTTTGACCGACGTATTCGTCAAGAGTTTGCGGACGCATACGAGTCGCCAATGGGGCGATACGATCTTGAATTTCTTGTTTACGATTGTCGAACAGCGTCATAGTCACAGGTTACGCCATGAATGTGCCGGCGGGTCGAGATTATTGGCAATTGATGGTCAGTCATCAAGTCGGTAACCGTGCCTTAAATTACTTTCGAGGTAACGCCTTTGGAACGATCTCATTGTTTGCACGGCGGTTGAATGCTTTGTGCCCACCATAGTTCAGTTCGGCAATCGTAACTCCGTCGCCGCCATCGCCATATGGGGCTGCGTAATGGCGCACAACTAGGTCGCTTTTAGTCAAAATATCTCGGCTTAGTTGCTTTAGTACGCCGGTGCCATGACCGTGATTAATCTTGGCGATATGTAAGCGGGAATTGAGGCAGTGTTGAAGGTGAACCAAAATTGCAGTTTCAGCTTCATGTGCCCTCATGCCGTGAAGGTCGATCTCGATCTCAGCGGCATCGTAGCCGTTCGAAGAAGCGTTGGGGTTCGATTCCCATGCTTGTTGTTCTGAAGTTGGCTTTGGCCGCCTGCGTCTTTTAAGACTCATTGTGCAGACTGACTGACAGCGAATTTGATCGCTTCGACCACAGCGTGATCCTGTGTAGCGAGTACGGTGCGAGGATCCAACATTATTCGGTCGTTTTCGATTCGGGCAATGACGGCAACGGGAGCTTTGCGAAGATTTGCCGCAAAACCATCTGGGCTGCCGATTGGGTCGATGGCCAGTATTGTTGTTGGTAGGGTTTGCCCCGGTAGCGAACCGCCGCCAACTGCCGATCTGGCTCGCTGAACCTCTCCAATACCAGATTCCGATTTCCACTTTTCTGCTCGGCTAGCGATCAATGCTTCGCTCATGGAAATCATGTTCCAGATCGGAATATCTTCTTCGTGCGCACCTTTGAGATATGAAACTAGGGTGGCTGCGATTGCCGAAAGCGTCATCTTGTCGATTCGTACTGCACGTGCGAGCGGGTGCTTCGAAACCAGATCAACCCACTGCTTTTCACCGGCTATGAGACCAGCCTGCGGTCCACCCAACAGCTTGTCGCCCGAGAACAACGTCAGTGCAGCGCCATCTGACACCGAATCTTGCGCTTTAGGCTCTTGATCGAGTCCATATTTTCGAGTGTCGACCAGACAGCCCGATCCCAGATCATTGATCACAGGGATGCCGTGCTTCTTACCGACGCCGACCATGTCAACCAGTTCTGGAACATGAGTGAAACCCTCAACGACAAAGTTGCTTGGGTGAACCTTGAGAATTGCTGCAGTATTTGGGCTGATAGCGGCTTCATAGTCGGCTGCATATGTGCGGTTGGTAGTGCCCACTTCGACGAGCGTTGCGCCTGACTGGCGCATCACGTCTGGTATTCGAAAGCCACCACCGATTTCCACGGCCTCGCCACGAGAAACGATTACTTCGTTTTTCTCGTTGTTCACACCCGATACAGCGGCCAATGTGAGTAGTACAGCGGAAGCGTTATTGTTTACGGCGATTCCCGCTTCGGCCCCTGTCGTCTGTGAAATGAGATCTGAGATATGGGCGTTTCTAGAGCCGCGTTTACCTGAGCCAAGATCAAACTCCAGATCAGAGTAGATCGATGCCGATTCGGCGGCAGCACGAGCCGCGTCACTACTAAGCGGAGAACGTCCAAGATTCGTGTGAAGGACGACACCAGTAGCGTTGACGACCGGCTTAGGCCAAGCGCCCCATGCGCGGTCGGCGCGTTTCACGATTTGAGCAACCATCGAATCCAATTCGGGAGCAGCCCCGGTACTCTTGATAGCCGCACGTGCTTTTCCCAGTTCTTCACGGGCGATAGTGGTAACTGCTTCGTGGGAAAAATTTCGGACGAGGTCTGCGACTTCTTCTGATTGAAGAAGCGCGTCCACGGAAGGAAGTGATCGGTATGCGGACTCTGTCAAATGGACACTCCCAGTTCGTTTCCGCAATTCGCCTGTAGGTGACAATAAGCGAGTCAGTCGAACAGTCAAAACGCAATTTAGAGATTATAAGTACAAAAGTTTACTACTCTCGAACTTGAATCTAGTTGAAAAAAGCACGGCGATGATGTTTGTGCGGGCGTAAGATTACTCGGCTTGCCACTTATGTAACTGGCTCTACTTGGAGTTCGAGTGTTAATCATCGGTCTTACCGGCGGTATTGGAACCGGAAAATCCGAGGTTTCTCACATTCTTCGTGATCTGGGAGCAGTGGTGATCGAGTCGGACAAGGTTGCGCACCAGTCTTATGAGCCGGGAACGAAGGCTCATGGGTTGATCGTAAACCTGTTTGGTGAAGACGTTCTGGATGGTTACGGTTTTATTGATCGGAAGTCTCTGGGCAAAATCGTTTTCGCCGATACCGCACGGCGTTTGGAGCTTGAAAAGATTGTTTGGCCAGCCACGCGAGAGCTGACGTTGGCACTCTTGGAAAAAGAGACAGTACACAGAACTAGAGTCGTTGTGGTTGAAGTCCCAAAATTATTCGAATCAGGATGGGACAAAGTCGCCGATGTCGTGTGGACCGTTGAAGCGCCGCAGAGCGTGGTTAGTCAGCGGGTTGAGCGACGATCGGGAATGAGTGAGTCAGACACGAAAGCCAGAGTTGCTGCGCAGCTCACGAGGAAAGATCGTGTCGATAGGGCTGACATAGTGATTGAAAACGACGCAACGCTTGAAGATCTGCGTAATCAAATATCGAAACTCTGGGAATCTATCCCTTAGCGAATGTATCCGGGTGCGAATCCGAAATAGTCCACCGCTAATCGGTGAGTAAATGCCCTCAGGGCATGAGTACCAATGGCCACAGAACAGAAATACCACGAGCAGAACATCGAAGATCATTACGTAACGGAAGAGCCGTTTTACGTACCAACATCTGACGAAATCGACATTTTTGAATCAGCCTACCGACAGCGAGTACCGATCCTCTTAAAGGGACCGACCGGAACTGGTAAAACCCGTTTCGTGGAGCACATGGCATGGCGCCTGAGTGAAGGTATTACTGCACGAAACCCGGGTACTGCTGCTACGAACGGTGCCGGGGAAAAGCTCCCACTAATAACAGTTGCATGTCACGAAGACCTGACGGCCAGCGACCTCGTCGGTCGATACCTGCTTGATGCCGATGGCACACGTTGGATCGATGGACCGCTAACCCGTGCTGTAAAAGCCGGTGGAATTTGCTACCTCGACGAAATCGTCGAAGCACGAAAAGACACCACCGTCATCATTCACCCGCTAACCGACCACCGTCGTTCACTAACCATCGACAAGCTCGGGACGACGATTGAAGCCGCCGATGGCTTCTTGTTGGTTGTTTCTTATAACCCTGGATACCAGAACGCTCTCAAGGACTTGAAGCACAGCACGCGTCAGCGTTTCGTTGCGCTTGAGTTCGACTTCCCAGAAGAAGAGCGAGAAGCAAAGATTATCGCCCACGAATCTGGTTGTGATTCCGACACTGCTGAACGATTGGCACGACTCGGTCTCAAAATTCGAAACCTCCGTGAGCATGGCCTTGAAGAAGGTGCTAGCACTCGAATGCTTATCTACGCAGGTCGCCTAATCAAAGAAGGCGTATCGCAGCGACGAGCATGCCAAGTGTCTGTAACTTGGGGTATCACTGACGATCCTCAGGTACAACGCAGCATCGATGAGGTTGTAACTTCGATCTTCGCGTGAACACTACCAAGCTAACCATCAACCGGCTCGAAACTACCCTGAAGCAGTATTCAGGCAAGAAGCATAAAGCACTGGGTAGTAGTTCTCCCGCGGCCGTAAGCGTGCTGTTCAACGTTACAAACGGTGAACCGTGCGTGTTGATGATTCGGCGAGCGGAAACTCTCAGAAACCACAGCGGTCAATGGGCGTTCCCGGGTGGAATGATCGAGCAGTCTGACGATTCGCCAATGCACGCGGCGTTGCGAGAGACAGATGAAGAACTTGGAATCAAGTCGAGTGATATCGATATCTGGTGTCAGATGCCACCAATCGATACCTCGACAGGATACGAAGTTTGGCCATATGCAGGCAGGGTGACGGACGGCGTGAAAATCACGCCCGAAGTAGCCGAAGTTGCGGATGTCGTAAACGTACCTGTGAGGGTATTTGTGGACGCCGGTTCTCGACGATCGATCACAGTCGTCAGGAAAAGCGGAGTGCGCAAGCTAACCGCATACGCCTATGAGGATCGCATTATCTGGGGAGCATCTGCTCAGATAATTGCGAACACCATCAAAATTGTGATGAACGCAGCATGAAACAGTCAGACAAAGGGCAAGACCAGAGTTGACCAGTTCCGACGACGCAAAGCAAAACTCAATCGAGATCACCCGTAAGGAACTGGATCAGTTCCCGGCGCCGGTTCTCGAACGATACGAAGTTGCCCTCGAAAAGCTAAACGGACGGTTAGCTGACGAAACCTGCCAGCTATGGGCGCAAGAGGGACTCGAAATCGCCAGCAAGACCGTGAGGTCGTGGGAAGCAGCAGCCGAATTCTTTGATGCTTCAGTAGCGGTTCAACGACAGCTTCCTTCAGGTCAATTCCTGAAGTGGGCAAAAACTGGCACGTCGCTCTGTGAAGACTCGCCATCATTGGCAGTCGCATATTTCAAGTCGTCACCTAACGCGATGCTTCGACTACGCCCTCGCTACATCGACGATTGGGCCAACGTGTGCCGAGCCCTCTACCGTGGCACTTGGAAATCGTCGGCTCTTGCTTGCCGACTGTTCGAGGCGACTCCCGATCTGCTGGAAACGCTATCTTTCGAAGAGTTCTGTCATTTCGGTGAGTTCCTCGAAATTCTCTCGCGCCGATCCTACGATCAGGCGGGTGATGCTCTAGCTGCCGGTATCGACTTGTTCCCGAAAATTACCGGAGATGTTGATCGATTTATCAACCTTGCGCAAATCGTTGCCGAGAAATCTTGGCGAGAAACAGCTGCGCTGTTCGACTCTGCCACCGCCTCGCTCGTTGAGCTCGGTACACCTCACCGCGCACCATTGATTTCACTTGCTCGTCGACTCGCTATCACTGGTGTCAGCGATGCCGCTGGAGTGCTGAGAGACGGTGCAAATACGGTTAACAGGATCCCAGCCGACAAGCGAGATCGATTACTCGAAATGACCGACGGCATCGCAGCCGTGTCGGCTCCTGCTGCACCTGCGTTTCTTAAGATAGTTCCAGAAGTGCTCGAACGCGTGACGTTCAACCAGATGGGGCAATGGCAGACCGAAGGTCTACGCACGGCTCGCGAGAGCGATGAAGCTGCTATTGCCTACTTTAAGCTTGAATCGCCAGCGTCGCAGGAGATGCTTGATTCGCTGTCATCTTCTATCGAACTTTCGCGCGTCCGAGACGTCATCCAGATGTACTGTCTCGCACTCACCGGCCGCTCGATTGACGTTCAGGCAGCAGCTGCGTTGGCAGAAAAGAACATCGGCTGGTTTCATGGTGAACTGCCGACGACCGAAGGCACAACGATTTACATGCCGTCGGTAATCAATCGATACACAACCAAAGACGAAAACTTTGGCTTCTTCAAAGTAATATCAACGCACCAGATCGGGCACATCGAATTTGGTTCGTTCGCATTTGATTTCAATATTCCGTCAACTTTGTTTGATGATCTTCGTCCACGTCTCCCAGGAGCATCTGAACTGAAAGCCGCCAAGGCAGCCGACGAATCTGCACAGAAGGCTGCGGCAAATCCGCCACAGGTGGTCGTGTTTGGTCATGAGCCGCCTGCCGAACCGATACAGGCTGCGGCCGAACCAGTTGAGGTCGAGACCCGAGAATTTCTAACTGACATGAGTCGATTCTTCGATCTTTTCCAGGAACGCCGATTGGCTCTGGATGCATTCACAGTGCTTGAAAGCTCACGTATCGACGGACATGTCGAAGAGCTCTATCCGGGTGTAATGACGATGTACGACATGGTTCGTACTGCTTCGCTCGAAGCACGCCCTGATGTAACAGAACTACCTGCACGTGAAGCACTCGTTGAATTCATGATTCGAGTCAGTCTTGGTCAGGTCGACGAAATGCTCGTACCATCGGAGCACCTTGACGTTGCTCGTAAGTTGCGCAAGTTGATCCGACAAGTCACTTCCGTAGAAGCAGTGGTAGAAGACGCCGCTGAAGCAGCGATTCGTGCCTACTCGATCTTAATAGACGTGAAGAACGAAGAAGTCGACGATGACGACTTTGAACAGCTCGAACCTGAGGAAGAAGATGCGTCCGCTGAAGATGAGGACGATGTAGTCGACCCAGAAGAGGTGATTCGGCAGTTTATGGGTCAGTCTTCTCCAGGCGGCGAAGGTGAAGGCGAGCCCGAAGAAGGCGATTCATCCGAACCAGATATGGATAGTGAGGGTGAGGGCGAAGAGGACTACTCTTCACCTCAAGAAGTCGACTACCGAGGCGAGTTCAAACCTGAGCTTTCACAGCTGCTTTCCCAAATGCAGATGATGGAAAACGGTGAAATGTCGGAGTCAGGTGAGATGGAGCCGATCACTCAGGAACAGCTCGAAGAGATGATGAAGAACGCTCCAGAGATGGAAATGGAGCAGACCGAGGGCGAAGAGGGTGGCGATCAAGAGGTTTCCGAGATGATCGAAAACCTCTTGAAAGAGCTGCAGAAGCGCGATCCGGAGAACCAGCATTTCCAGCCGGGACCTTCGCAGCACGTCGATGAAGATGGTGGTCCTCTCACTGCCACCGAACCCGATACCTTCACGTACCCCGAGTGGGATTTCAGGGCAAACGAATACAAGCCGAACTGGTGCATGGTTCACGAGAAGATCATGGCCGACGGCGAACCTAATTTCTACCGCGAGACTCTCGCTGAGAACTCAGGATTGGTCGCTCAGATCAAGCGACAGTTCGAGTTGGTCATCCCAGAGATGTACCGCAAACAGAAGCGACTCGAAGACGGCGAAGAATATGATCTCGATTCCGTATTGGAAGCGCTGATCGATCTTAAAATCGGTGTTTCGCCAGAAGAGAAGCTCTACTGGCGCCGGAACAAGAACGAACGGTCCGTTGCCGTCGCATTCTTATTGGACCTCTCTGCGTCTACAGCAGAGGCGATTGACGAAGCTAAGAAGCCGTCCGATGACTGGGGTGCGCCTGACGATCCTGTTGAATACATGGTCTGGCTGCGTTCACGCCGATCCGAAGGTCTTCGTCGCACTTACAAGCGAATCGTCGATGTTGAAAAAGAGGGAATTACTCTTTTGGTCAATTCGCTCGAAGCGATTGGTGATATGTACGGAATTTACGGATTTTCCGGCTACGGCCGAGAGAATGTGGAGTTCTACACGATCAAGGATATGGACGAGAAATTCTCTGACATGGTTCCTCGACGTATCGACAGGATCGCACCGCTTCACGCAACGCGTATGGGGCCTGCAATTCGCCACACAGCCGCTAAATTAGCAGAGGCAGAGGCACGATCGAAATTCTTGTTCCTCATCTCTGATGGGCGACCACAGGACCGTGGATACTCTCGTGAAGGCGTCGAGAAGGAATACGCGGTGCACGACACCCGTCAGTCACTTTTGGAAGCGCGCAACATGGGAATTACACCGTTCTGTCTGACCGTCGATAAGGCTGGGCACGATTACATGAAGACGATGATGGAAGACTTCAGCTATGAAGTTCTACCGGATATCAGCTTGCTTCCGAAACGCCTGCCGCAGCTGTATCGCAACCTCACTACGTAATTCGCTCTCGTCGCCCTCCCTGAGGGCGGGAGAGCTGTGCGCTGGTATTTGATGCAGGTGAGTCCGCATCTGTCGATGCATCTGCGCGATCAATTAACGATCAACGTTCGATCTGCGGCATATAACACATCCGAGTTTACGGATGTTGTCTTAGGAACGAGCGGGTTAAGTGTGCTGGTGTCCTAGCCGTTGTCGACTAGAAGGTCGCCATAGAACAGGTCGAGAATTCGATCTGCCCATTCTGCATCGATCTTGATCACGTCCGACGTTTCGTTTGCCACAGCGAAACGGTTTGCGCCGTTATCCGTGAGGTCACCGATGGTCATTGTCAGGCGTCGCACTTCGATAACGTTGGTGTCCGGGTTTCGATTTTCGATACGAACTGCAATGTACGGCGATTCAAGAATTGTTCCGTAGGGGATGTAGTCGACATCGTTTTCGAGGTTCAATGCCACGGCTCCGCCAATCTGCGGGTTGCCGAAGAACTCTAATTCAGTCATCAGGGCATCGCCATCAGCCAAAACTGAGCCAGTGCATGGATCGGTCGTCAACGGAACATCGCAAATCGTCCAGGTATCGGTATCACGCTCGTAGCCGTACGCACGCAGAACTTCGTTATTGTCAAACAGGATTAGTTCGCGTGGATCGCCCGTTAGAGAGTAGAACCACTCTGGGTATGGCGGATCGTTTACCAAACGCTCAAGAACCTGGCCCCAAGACGAGTCGACAAGTACGAGCTGCGGGAACCCTTCGACTCTAGCGTAATTATTTTCTCCGTCTGGCGTGAGGTTCCCAAGAATGAGTGTCACACTAGAAGCGTCACGCAGCGTGACTTTGAACTCGGCAGATGGATCGTCTAAACCATAAAGCGAAATATCGTCGATCGATTGAGCCAAGACACGCTGAGTTCGTGGTCCACCGAGCAGTTGGGTAATACCACCCCAGCGAAAGAGGTCGGCGGGGATATTTTCAAGACCGTCGAAGTACCACCTGTGAACGTCTTCACGTAGCGACCAGCTGGAGACTTTTTCACCAGTGTCGATACTGATGTTTCGAAGATCATCAGGCGCGAGTGTGTAGAAGAACGGTGGGTCAGGCTCTTTTATCACTACGGACGGATTCGTAACGATAAAAGTGACACCAATTGACACAAAAGAGAGAACGGTTACTAGGACGAGCAGAAAACGCAGATTCATATTTTTAGCGCCTTCTCCACCATGTCCAGAACCCAAACAAACTGATCAAGGATGGCATTAGAAGCCACCCGGACCATCGAACGAAGTCACGTTCATTCTTGGTTAGGAACAGCTGTCGGTTCGCGTCAGTCTTCGCCCTAATCGAAATTAGCTCGTAGTCCTTCACAAGATAGTTGACTGCATTTACAAATAGATCGGAGTTGTTCGCTGAACCAAAGTAGTTGTTGGTAGCGAAATCGGTGTCACCAATTACGATCATGTTCATCGTAACCAGCTGTTCTCCATCTGAATAAACACCACCTGCAACTTCACCAACTGCCTCGATGACTACCGCCAATGGCAGTGGACCGGCAATTTCAGTGCCAATATCGTATGCGAGTGTGTCTGGATCCGTTTCCGACCAACTGCTGAGAGTAGTGGAAGCCAGAATTCCCTGCTTCACAAGCGGGGTGCTTTCGTCGACTAGAGGAATCGAAGCTGGGTCAATCGCCCAGCCGAAGTGGGTTGTTCCAGGCATATAAAGAACTTCAAATCCAATAGTTACTGGGTGCGCTGGAATCTGGCCGTTGCTCTTCTTCACCTGGATGAACGTAGGGCTTGGAGCGACGAAGCTTGCCGTATCTGCAGCTTCACCATCGCCAACTGCCACTGCGTAGCGAGAGAGGAACTGTTTGAAGGTTTCTGGAGTTGAGTCAGGCTCAAACAAGAACAGGATGCTTCCGCCGTACCGCGCATAGTTCAATAACGCCTGCTGGTCGATCGCAAGTAAGTCTTGTGTTGGGTTTGCAAACACAATAGCGGCAGGAATTTCCTGTGGGTCACCCGAAGCCATCCGAGTGCCAAGTTCCTGAAGTGTTTCGTTCAGGATGACGTAGTTCTCACGGTTCAGCGCACGACCTGCGAGCCCGATGGCTGTCGTGGTCGATACGTCGGTTAGATCGCGCTCGGAGTGCCCGGTGATGAAGACAACCTTCTTTTGGGCTATTTGGTTGATTACCAGTAGTCCGGTCACGACCTGTTGCTCAGTAAATACGTTAGGGCCAGCCGTTGGATTGGTACCTACAATAACTTCGGTTCGACGACTCTCAACACCTTCGATGGCAAGAGCCGGGAACTGGGTCACACCTAGGGCAGTCGCAACGTTCGGGTTCAATTCAGGGTCGACTCGCTCATACGTAAGGTCGAAGTCCCCAGATCGACGACGGAACTCGCTGAGCATGTCGTCGGTGTCCCGCCAGGCAGCTGCTTCAGCCGCAGTGTCGGTTGTAAAGAACGCTGTGATCTTTACTGGCTCTTTCAGATTTTCGAGAGTGTTTATTACCTGTTCTTCAAGTAAGAACTGCTTGGTAGCCGTAGTGTCGACACGTAGCCAACCTTCGGGGTTCGGTCGATCAGTTGCCCAGAGAAGAGTGAAGTTCAGCACCACGGCGATTGTCACAAAGACGATGAACACAATTGCGGTGTTGAGACCGTATCGACCACGTCGACCGAATACCGTCTGACGAACCGTCGCTAGCGAGATAATCGCATCGATGAGGAGAAGGATGAAACCTACCCCAGCGACGATGAAGGCTGGACCTTCAAGACCGCGCAGGAATATCCAAATGAGTACTCCGAAAACGAGGGCACCGACACCGACTAGCGCGAGCGCCTGCCTGATCGATTTCGTGTTGTTTTTCAGACTCTGAAAAATCGAAGTCTTTTCACGAAGGGAATCGGCGGTGGGCCGACTACCGGGTTTGTTCTGCTGATCTGTAGACATCTAAAGAATACTGGCCTAGCGCCATCGCCTTGCTTCCAACACAAGAACTGTGAGGAGCAAGAACACTGCTGTTATTGATGAGTAGTAGGCAATATCTGTTAGCGAGATAATACCTCGTGCGAAATCTGCGAAGTGGCCGCCCTCGGCAACTCCGAAGCTATCAAGGTCGAACACTGAGAACGAAGCGCCAAGCTGGAATGCATCCAGAACTTGAGCTGCCGTTCCTGAAAGTCTTGCGCTCACAAAATCGATAATCGTGAGAGCTGTGAGAATTCCAGATCCAACGACGAGCCCCACGATCTGGTTACTGCTTAGCGCTGAGGCGAACAGTCCAACCGCAAGAGTTGCCGATGCGTAAAAGGCAAGTCCGAGTAATCCGCTGAGCATCGGGCCGATGTCTGGATCCCCATAGACGAACAGCACAAGCACGAAGTAGAGCGAAAGCCCGACCATGACCATTGTAGTAACTAAGGCTGCGATGAATTTTCCTAAAACAATTTCAAATTCACGCAGGGGTGAGGTCAACAACAATTCGAGCGTTCCCAGTTTTTGCTCTTCAGCAAGGAGACGCATCGTGAGGGCTGGTGACATGAAAATCAGGAAGAAGATTGCACCGGCCAAGTAACCACGGATACTCGCTTCAGCGAACGCATCGGAAACCGATGCGACGAAGAAGAAGCCTGTGATAGCAAGGAACGCCGCCGAAACCACGTAGGCCATCGGCGAGGCGAAGTATGTGCGAATCTCTTTGATCGCTATGACGGATATGAAACGCAATTCCTACTCGCCTAAATTCTCTTCGGTTGTCAATTGGAGGAAGATCTCTTCAAGGGTCATCGGCAGAGGAGTCAAATTAGTCAGTCCCCAGCCGTTGTTGATGATGGTCTTCGCAATAGTTTCAGTTGCCTGAGCGTTAGGTCGGGCATCCACAATGAACGGAAGAAAGTTTTCTCGTTCAGCACGTTGTACGATCGACACTCGCTGGTCAGAGCGGGCATCGATTACATCGGAGATATCTCGCATAGCGTTGATGAACGCTGGCGCTTCTGCTCCCCTGACGCTGATTTCAATTCGTTCAGCGTGCTGGAGCTTCTCAGAAAGATCGTCTGGCTTGTCGTCAGCAACGATACGACCGTCGTTGATCACAAGCACTCGTTTACATATGGCGCTTACTTCAGGAAGGATGTGGGAACTGAGAAGCAAGGTGTGTTCTTCACCCAAGTTACTGATCAGTTCTCGAGTTTCGACTACCTGAATTGGGTCGATACCAATAGTTGGTTCGTCCATCACAAGCACATCAGGCTCGTGCAAGATCGCTTGTGAGATACCTACACGCTGTCGGTAGCCCTTGGAGAGCCTGCCTACTAGCGTGTTCCTATATTCGCCAAGTTTCACCATGTCGATGACCTTAGGCAAACGTTCTTTCACCCATGATTTGTTCATGCCACGGATTTCACCCATGTAGGTGAGGTAGTCCGTAACAGTCATATCTAGGTAGAGCGGAACGGTCTCCGGGAGGTATCCGATGTGTCGGCGAACGTCGAGCGAGTGGGATACGACGTCGTAACCACCAACGGTTACATCGCCTTCGGTTGGAGGCGTGAAGCCGGTGACAACACGCATGGTTGTCGTCTTACCTGCGCCGTTCGGGCCGAGGAATCCGACGATCTCGCCCTTGAGCACTTCGAACGAAATGTCTATAACGGCCGGGTAGGGTCCGTAACTTTTCGACATGTGCTCAATTTTGATCAACTACTCACTCCGGTTTTCGGTTGAATGACGGCGGTTCGCGCCACAACGGAACTATTCTGCCAAAATTAAATGCGCCGTGGGGCTCACGTCAAGTAGATACGGCAGATTTGTTCTCGCGGATTTCAAATCCGAAATATCTTATCCAAGCAAAATAGCAACGGCTACACGGTTTCGTTGCTTCAAGCGGTTCTTTAGCAAATACTTGCACCATGACATCTGGCGACGAACGAATTAATTATCTCGACCACGCTGCGACCACTCCGGTTCGTCGTGAGGTGCTCGAAAAAATGCTTCCGTACTTTACTGAGAAGTTCGGTAACCCTTCGAGTTTGTACTCGTTAGCAGGGGAAGCACGGTACGGAATTGACGAGGCGCGGGAACAATTAGCATCGGTTTTGGATTGCCGTTCTGGGGAAATCGTTTTTACGGGCGGCGGATCTGAATCGAATAATCTTGCGATTAAGGGATCTGCAGCAATGCGTTCGCCCTCTGGTGGGCACATCATCACCACGGCTATCGAGCATCACGCCATCATTCACCCTGTCGAGCAACTCGAAAAACTGGGCTACGAGGCTACGTATGTAGGTGTCGACAGTACGGGCAAGGTTAATCCCGACGAGATCGCAGCCGCGGTCAGAGCCGATACGTTCCTTGCCAGCGTGATGCTGGTGAACAATGAAGTAGGCACGATTCAAGACGTTGCGACAATTGCCGGGAAAACCCGGGAAGCATCGAAGCGGCTAGGCGGAAAGGTGCTGATTCACACCGATGCGGTGCAAGGCGCAGGGAAGCTTTCGTTGAATGTGGGTGATCTTGGAGTTGATCTGCTCAGCCTGTCGGCACACAAGATCTACGGTCCCAAAGGCGTAGGCGCTCTTTATGTGAAGCGAGGCGTGGAGCTAGAGCCGCTAATTGCCGGTGGTGGGCAGGAACGTCAGCGTCGGTCTGGAACTGAGAACGTCGCCAATATCGTCGGGTTCGGAGAGGCGATAACGCTGGCTGAGTCCGAACGAATCGAATCTAGAGGGCGCATGCAGCAGCTTGCGAACAAGCTAATCGAGGGCGTGGCCGAGCGAATTCCAGGATCATCGTTTAATGGCAGCAAGACTGATCGAGTTCCTGAAATATCGAATTTCTCTTTCCCGGGTGTGGAAGGGGAACCAGTGCTGCTGGGATTGGATTTCAAAGGAATTGCAGCTTCGAGCGGTAGTGCCTGTAGTAGCGCATCGCTTGAACCGTCTCACGTGCTTATCGCTATGGGAGTTGAACCTGATCTGGCAGTCGGCAGCGTCCGAATATCTTTTGGTCGAGACACAACCGAAACCGATGTAGATGACGTACTTCAAGCATTGAAAGACGTTTTAGACCAACTGGCGACGTTTCCATCGGCGCGAAGCTAGGCATCCAATATTTGACGAATAGCGATCTAGAATTCGCTCATTCGCCGAGTCTTGGCAATAATTAGTTCCTCAAATGTAAAAATACTGTGCGGTACCGTCCGTACATCGTGTACTCTCGCTTGTCGGTTCGGGGTAGTCCCGGACAGTGGAGCAATGGATGACTGAAGAGAATCGAACAGAACAGAACGCTGCTGAAGAACCTCAGGCAACTGATGAAGACGCAGCTGTATCAGCGAGCGCAGAGCCGGCCGTGAAATCGGCTAGTTGTGAGTTTGGTGAAGAAGCAACAAAGAGCTTTCCGAGCCAGGTTTCCGCTGCCCTCGAGTACGCTCGAGCTAACAAGTACGAGTACGGTCCTCGTCTAAGAGACGCAGATCTGACTTGGAACGTTGTTTCGGCCGAACGAATGGCCGGCGATATCGTTAGAGTCCGACTCGAATTCATGCCAATTTCCGGTTTCCGGGGCGATCCTGGGTCGGAATACATGGATATCGACGCGGGTGGAGCCGTTCTGGCCCGACGACAACTCAGCATTCCAAAAGAGAACAAACCGTTCGTTCTCATGGGCATCACGGCATTCTCTGTCATTTTAGCGGTGGTCGTCATCAGCTTGATGACGGTGTTCAAGAGCGAGGCCGGAGATCCGCTCTACGTTGCCGGTCGGACGCTTTATATTCGAGCAGAAGAGCCGAAGCAACAGCAATTCATCAGTTACCAGGGTGCCGACACCATGGGGACTGTCTACAACTGGGCAATGAAGCCTGAAGACGAGGCGAATAACGAGCTCGTTTACGTGAAGGTAACTCTGATCAACGAGACTTCCGGAACGGTCAATCTAATTGTGGACGAAACCTCATCTACGTTGATGGACGGCAATCGGAGTACGTACATACCGATCGATACGATCAGCCGTGCTTACACAGCAGAGCCAGCTCCTAGATACACAGTGCCGGGGTTTGTTCCCATCTGGGGCACGGTGAAACTGAACGCTCGCGAGCAAGTTACTGGAATGTTGGTTTTCGATATGCCAAGAGGTAGCTCGTTCTCAGAATTACGATGGACTGCGTCGGATTCTGTAACTATTCGGTACCAGTAAGCTCGGTACAGTCGAAAACCTGTCTCGAATTCACGCTAGAATCGCGACACGATGTCAGCATATTCCGACACTGCCAGTTCAGCAGAAAAAACAGCCCCCTCCGAAGTTACGGGAGAACCCACCGGCGAAGTCGGCTCTCGCGTAACGGCGCCTAAAAAGAAGGAAGCGGGTGGAAAGAAGCTGTCCCCGGGGCGACGCCAGTTTCTTGAATTCAAAGCGGCTTACCCTGATTCACTATTGCTGATTAGGATGGGCGATTTTTACGAAGCCTTTGATGAAGACGCCCGCACACTGTCTAAAGTCCTTGGCATTACGCTCACAGCACGAGAATCTGGCGCTGGCGGCAAAGCTCCACTCGCTGGAATTCCGCATCACGCGCTCGATAATCATCTTGGAACACTCGTTGCCGCTGGTCTCAAGATCGCGATTGCCGAGCAGACAAGCGACCCTGCGAAATCAAAAGGATTAGTCGAACGTGCCGTAGTAAGGGTCGTCACTCCCGGAACCGTGATCGAACCGGCACTTTTAGATCAATCGACGAACAACTACCTTGCAGCTGCTGTGTCCGATGGCGAACGAGCGGGACTGGCGTACGTCGATATCTCGACAAGCGAATTTGTCACTGGGGAATTTCCCGTTGCCGATCTTAAAGATGAACTGTTTCGCCTTTCACCAGCGGAATTGATCGCTGATTCGCAATCGCTCGAACTAATAAATTCCGATCAAGAATCCGGCATGGTGGTTCGTCCACTAGATGAAACGCGACTCGATACCGATCTATCTGCGGCTCGCTTGCTCGAACATTTCAAAGTAAAAACGTTGGAAGCGTTCGGGTGCGAGAACATGCCCCTTGCGATTATCGCTGCCTCATCGGTCCTCGATTACGTAGCTGACACGCAATTCGGGGCGATTCCGCAACTGACTTCTCTGCGCACAGAGTCGACCAATTCGTATATGAAGCTCGACCAGAAGGCGCTGAGAGATCTTGAAGTCTTCACCTCGTCGATCGGCAAGACCTCTGCGCCTACTCTGTACCGAACATTAAATTTCTCGAAAACGGCTATGGGAGCCCGAACTCTGCGGGCTTGGCTGACTCGCCCGCTGCTTGAACCTGATGACGTACAGCGGCGTCAAGAAGTTGTTGCTGCTTTTGTTGGCGACCAGAGCGCCCGTTCGCGAGTTCAGGATCTTCTGGGTCAAGTGTCTGATCTCGAACGTCTAACAAACCGCGTGAGAACCAACACGGCCACACCTCGTGATCTAGCTTCGCTACGAGCAGGGTTAGTTGTGATTCCTGAACTGATCGCATCATTGCCAGATGGCGTTGTTCCTGGCGGATCGGTAATAGGTCGGCTTCACCCGTCATCTGAAGCATTTGAGCTGCTCAATGCTGCGATCCCAGACGATCCTTCGGTCACGGTTGGGGAAGGATCGGCAATCCGTGAAGGATTTCATTCCGAGCTAGACGAGGTCAGGTCGCTTTCGGGCGATGCCCGGTCGAGTATTGCCGCTCTCGAAGCCGATCATCGAAAAACCACCGGAATCAAAAGCCTGAAAATCGGCTACAACCGCGTGTTCGGTTACTACCTCGAAGTCACAAAGAACAATGTTCATCTGGTTCCAGAATCGTTCGAACGGCGTCAGACGCTTGTGAACGGAGAACGGTTCATCACTCCACAGCTCAAAGAGCTTGAGTCGAAGATTCTTAACGCCCGTGATCGGATCAGCGAGTTAGAACGAGAAATATTCCGACGCGTTTGCGGAGAAGTCGCAGTTCATGGCGGCAGAATCATGGAGACCGCCAGTGCGCTTGGCGTTCTCGATGCGTTGGTCTCAATGTCGCAGGCTGCCGCCGAGAACGGTTGGGTTCGGCCACTCGTCGACGATGATACGGCTCTCAAAATCGAGGGCGGACGTCATCCAGTTGTTGAATCATCGCTAGGTCCTGGTCGGTTTGTGTCGAACGATCTCGATCTTTCGAACAATGAACGGCAAGTGATGATCATTACTGGGCCCAATATGTCGGGTAAGTCGACTTACATTCGACAAGCCGCGGTGCTGGTGCTCATGGCACAGGTTGGAAGCTACATACCAGCCACGAAGGCAAGAATCGGTGTTGTGGATCGCATATTCACTCGTGCTGGCCTCTCCGACGATATTTCCGGTGGACAATCGACTTTCATGGTCGAGATGGTCGAAACTGCTTCGATATTGAATCAGGCTACGAGTCGTTCTTTAGCTGTACTCGACGAAATCGGTCGTGGAACGTCTACCTACGATGGATTGGCAATAGCTCGCTCGGTCGCCGAGCATATTCACAATTCGCCTAAATTGGGCTGTAAAACCCTATTTGCCACTCATTACCACGAGATGACGGAGCTGGCGGATCAACTGCCACGAGCGCACAACTTACGAGTTGCAGTCGCCGAAGAGGCGGGCGAAGTTGTATTCCTGCACCAGATAGTTCCGGGGGGAGCCGACCGTTCGTACGGAGTCCACGTTGCGAGATTGGCCGGAATGCCGGGGGCAGTAGTCAGTCGGGCATGGGATCTTCTCGACGAATTGGAAAACGGTGCCAAAGCTACCCAACGACCAGCAGGGTTCCAGCTACAGATGCCACTCGGGGATCAACAGGTGAGTAGTGAACTTGTCGATGAACTAAAAAAGCTTGATGTAGCCAATATGACGCCAATCGAGGCGATCAATACGTTGTTCAGGCTTCAAGAGCAGGTCAAACGAAAAGACGAATAGTCGTCACGTAGCATTTATTACCCGTTTTATCGCATAGGGCTTCGACTTAGGTTGAGATGGCGGCGCAGGTAACAGCGATTTCGTTGTAGGATGCCCCGAATACGCACGCGTCCCAATATTTTTGGGAACTACGCCAACTCAGCTCGGAGGCTGGAATGGAACTTGGTTTCTTCACGATGCCACTGCACCCGCCTGGTTCGAATATTGCAGACACGCTCGAGGCCGATCTAAAGCAACTTATCTATCTCGATCAGCTGGGGTACTCCGAAGCGTGGATCGGAGAACACTACACAGCTGAGTGGGAGAACATTCCGGCACCTGATCTAATGATCGCACAGGCTCTCGGTGTCACATCGCAGATTCGGCTTGGAACTGGCGTTACGTGTATGCCTAACCACAATCCGTTCTACATCGCTCACCGAATTGCTCAACTCGATCAAATGTCGAAAGGGCGTTTGAACTGGGGCGTCGGCTCAGGTGGCTTTCCTGGCGATCTGCACGTAAACGGCTTCGATCCGCGTTCTGGGGATAATCGAGAGATGACCCGCCAGGCGGTCGATTTGGTTCTGCAGTTATGGAAGGATCCAAAACCGGGGAACTACAAGAGCAAATGGTGGGAATTCAATATCCCTGAGCCAGAAGAAGATATCGCTCTCAGAGTTCATTTACGTCCCTATCAAGATCCCCATCCCCCAATTGGTGTGGCTGGCGTTTCTCCGAACTCCGAGACGCTGACACTAGCAGGGGAGCGCGGTTGGCTTCCAATGAGTATCAACTTCGTTCCTGAGCAGATGCTATGTTCTCACTGGACTGCAGTTGAAGCTGGAGCAGCTAAGGTCGGGAAAACTGCGGATCGTTCTAACTGGAGAATCGCCCGAGAGGTGATGGTTGCAGATTCGAGTGCCGAAGCACGTAAGCAGGCTCTGACCGGGACGTTGGCACGAGATATGGAGGGCTACTTCCTCAAGTTGCTTCCGCGATCGAAGATGATGGGCCTCCTTAAGATCGATCCAAACATGCCTGATTCCGACGTTACTGTCGAATATTTAGTGGACAACATATTCATAGTGGGATCGCCCGAAGAGGTGACTGAGAAGCTATCTTCACTCGAAGAATCAGTTGGTGGATTTGGAACACTGATGGCTATGGGACACGAGTGGGAACCCGAGGGATTCTGGAAGACCTCTATGGGTTTACTTAAGCAAGAGGTGTTACCGAAGGTTGGTGCTTGAGAAGGAACAGTGTGATGGGTGACTTCGTACAGTCACAAGCATAGTCGAGTTTACACTCAATTATATTTAACGCCGCATAATGTCAAACCTCGTAAAGTTGTAAATCACCGATATGGTAGATCTAAAGGTGTGTGTCTCACGCACGTCTATAGGGTGCCAAACCGTCACATTGCTCGTTCGCCACAAACCACTATGAAAGACCTATGGAACCCGGACTCTTCGCAATTCTCGGTCTGTTCGTCGGCGGCGTAATCAACGTCATCATCGATCGATTCCCTCCTCACGACCACGTCGAAGGCGTTGTTTCTGAAGGTGCGCGTCCTCGTCCGATAGCCGTTTGGGAATGGTTTCCGCTTCTTTCTACCTATGGGGCTATCAAACAATCCCGGGTGCAGTTTCCTAATTATTGGCTTCGATATCCGCTAGTTGAACTGGTTCCTGCCGGTCTGTTCGGTCTCACCTCGTACCGAATACCCGCCCCCCCCATGGCTCTTTGCTATATCGCTAGTGATGATCGCGGTGCTCACAGCTCTTGCATTTATAGACTTTGAAACCACGTAACTGCCGAACAATCTGGTATTGCCACTTTTCGTAGTAGGAATTGCCACTTCGTTTTTCATCCCGGAACGAGAGTGGTGGCAAGGACTTGCCGGAGCGGCAGCTGGGTATGCGGTGTTCTATCCGTTCGCCTGGATTGGCGATCGCCTCAATCGGCCCGTGATGGGCTGGGGTGACGTGAAACTCAGTGCGGCACTTGGAGCGATCTTAGGATTGGCGCCGCTTTTGCTAGGTCTTTACTTGGGAGTATTGATCGGCGGATTCATCGAAATCATCGTGTACGCGGCTATATGGTTTGGATTCAATCGGGTATTGATACCCTATGGACCGTATTTAGTCGCCGGCGGAATTGTCTCAATGCTTTATTTCCGCACGATTGCCGACTGGATCGAGACTCAACTTTAGGAGATCAAGTAGCTCATGGTTCAGGTTCATGTAGTGCAGGTCGGCGTATTAGCAACTAACTGCTATGTGATACACGCTGATGATGAGTCCGATTGCATCGTGATCGACCCCGGCGGTGAGTCGGAGAAGATCATCAAACTTCTCGAAAAAAACAAACTCACGCCAAGTGGAATTGTTTCGACGCACGCACATGCGGATCACACAGGAGCCGTGACGCCGTTGGTTGAACGGTATGGCTGCAAATTCCTGATCGGTCATGAAGATGTCACTGCAGCCGCTGAACAGCTTGATTGGCTGACGAGCATGCTAGGCGACTTCGCTGAGCCTCCTGCGCCGTCTGAGAAGCTCAAACATGGTGATCTAGTGTCAGCGACCGGAGTTGAGATCAATGTACTGGCCACTCCGGGTCATACCGAAGGCAGTAGCTCTTTCTACATCTCTGGGCATGTATTTACTGGCGACACGTTATTTCGAGAGTCGATCGGCCGATTTGATCTATCTGGCGGTGATGAACAGCAAGAAATTGCCAGTATTAGGAACGTTCTGTTCGAGCTTCCTGATGAAACAGTCGTATGGCCCGGTCATGGACCTTCGACGTCGATTGGTCACGAAAAAGTCGCTAACCGGTTCGTTCGCTAGATATCTGAAACACACAAGCTCGTTAGGCCAACCTAGATCAGAACGCAAAAACGCCCGGGTCAGTTACGACCCGGGCGTTTTATTTAGCGATTTTAGGTTCGTCTGCTTCTCAGAAGTTCCTACCCGTCAGTTATTAGACGAACAGTGGTCCGAAGATCAGCGAAACGATTGCCATGAGCTTCAACAGAATGTTGATAGCAGGACCGGATGTGTCCTTGAAAGGATCACCAACGGTGTCACCGGTAACTGCAGCAGAGTGGGCATCTGAACCCTTGCCGCCGAAGTTTCCGAGTTCAACAAACTTCTTAGCATTGTCCCATGCTCCACCTGCGTTAGCCATGAAGATGGCGAGGAGGAAACCAGAAACAATCGAACCGGCCAGCATGCCACCGAGAGCGTGAGCTCCCATCAGCGTGCCAATGGCGATTGGAGCGATGATTGCGATCAGGCCAGGAACGATCATTGCCTTCAATGAACCTTCTGTGCTGATAGCAACTGCTCGAGCGGCATCAGGCTTTACGCCTGGTAGGCCTTCACGAAGACCAGGGATCTCTCGGAACTGACGTCGTACTTCTTCGATCATCTCACCGGCAGCTGTTCCAACTGCCTGCATCGTAAGACCTGAGAACACGAACGGAAGTAGACCACCGATGATCGTTCCCATCAGAACCTTAGGGTTCAATAGGTCGAGTTCGGTGATTCCGGTAGCGAATGCATATGCCACCAGAAGGGCCAGAGCCGTAAGCACGGCCGAACCGATGGCGAAACCCTTACCTGTAGCGGCAGTGGTGTTACCAAGGGCGTCGAGGGCATCTGTGCGCTGTCGTACTTCAGGATCGAGGTGAGCCTGCTCGGCGATGCCACCGGCGTTATCGGCAACAGGGCCGTAAGCGTCGGTAGCAAGAGTGATACCTAGAGTCGAAAGCATTCCAACCGCAGCGAGACCGATTCCGTAGAGACCAGCGAGCTCGTTTGCGAAGTAGATACCGACGACGATTGCGATTGCAGGAATCACAGTGCTGTAAAGACCGATCGACAGACCAGCAATGATCGTCGATGAGTGGCCTGTTTCAGACTGACTAGCAATCCACTTCACTGGGTTGAATTCCTTGCCAAAGATCTTCAGACCTTCGTAGGAAGTAAACCACTCTGTCGACGTTCCGATCACCTGACCAACGACGATACCCGTGACCACGACCCAGAATAGGTCGAACGAAAGCGAGTCGTTCATGTTGATGTAAACGGCAGTACCGATTAGCGATAGAGCACCTGCGCTGAAGATTCCGTAGCGGAGTGTCCAGAGCAGTTTGCCCATGTCGGCATTGTCGCCGGTTCGAACTAGGAACATTCCTAGAATCGAGGCGATGATGCCGATACCAGCGATGACGAGAGGCAAAATTGCCCTTGAAGCATCAACTTCAAATGGAATTGCCGATACAACACCCGTTGCGCTGACTGCGAAGAAGGCGAGTGAGATGGTTGCGATGATCGAACCGACGTATGATTCGAACAGGTCGGCACCCATTCCTGCAACGTCACCTACGTTGTCACCAACGTTGTCGGCGATAACAGCAGGGTTGCGAGGATCGTCTTCATCAAGTCCGGCCTCAACCTTACCTACGAGGTCGGCTCCAACGTCGGCAGCCTTCGTGAAGATACCGCCACCGACTCGTGCGAACAGTGCGATTGATGATGCTCCGAATCCGAAGCCGGCAATCACGTTCGGGTTCTCGAAGAGAAGCCACAGTGCCGACACGCCAATGATGCCGATGCCAACTACTGAGAGACCCATCACCGCACCGGTGCTGAATGCAACCTGAAGTGCTTTGTTGAGTCCCGTTTGAGCTGCAGTTGCAGTTCGGGTGTTACCTCGAACAGCGATGCTCATGCCGACAAATCCGGCGAGAGCCGAGCCGATAGCACCCAATATGTAAGCGATGGCTGTCCATGGGCCCTGGGACGTCATTGCGCCGCCCTCACTGAGTGAGGCGATTTTGTCGTTGTCCAGAATGTTGTAGTCGATGAACAGTGCCAGGATTACAAAAATGACTGCGACGAATACTGCAAGGATTGAATATTCCTTGCGAAGAAACGCCGATGATCCTTCCTGAATTAGATCACCAATAGCTCGAACTTCATCGTTGCCCTGAGGCTGCTTGAGCACTCGCATGGCGAGTAGGCCAGCGGCCACAAGACCAACAGCTCCTGCTGCAATTGCAAGCAAGATCGATTCCATTTAAATTTCTCCGCAAAAAAACCTTCCATTCCCCACTGCTTTGTGCAGTTGATACGGAAGGTACGTATTAAAGGTGGGACTACGTACAGCCGATCATTTCCGTGTTTCGAACCCGATTCGACTTCACCCATCCTTAAGTTGACCAATGAACGCTAGCATCGGCGTAATTTGCAGTCAACGAATTGAGCGGCAGATTGTGACGATTGAAACAATTTATAAATCAGGCTACTAGTATCAATCGAGTACAGTCGAGTAATATTTTCATGTTCGGAACTGTATGAATTAAGTGATACTCAGCCATATTGCCGCTTCGAAGGATCGCCGGGGAATGAGAGATCGATACAGGTGATAAGTGTCGGAAATAATTCCCGACCAAGATAATTCGAGTAGGTCGCCTTGTCTCTCATATTTCAGGCCTGGGTTTGGCAAGCTCGTGAAGACTTTGGGAAAGATCTGAGTCTTACAGATTGGGCGGTCTTTTCAGACAACGCGACATTTGTCGATGAAGACTAGGTCGTCGGGGCATTTTGGGGATTCACTGCCGAAAATGGGCAATACATTGGCAGTACAGTGTTATCTGATAACTAGATATTCAGAGCTTTATAAGATCACGCTTGAGTTATCTCAGTTATCTCCACTGTAGTGAAAAATCGAATAAAATCGGGCTGTGTGAGCTGATCTGCTTCGCGATTCAAAACGGTTTTACTGGGCGGGTAGGCCGTTGGCTGATCGTATTCATATAACCTTCTCCGAAGTTCGCAACTACTTTGAAATTGGCCATGTGCCTAGGGAGCGATTTATCAATGACCGTCAATTGGCCTTCTCAGGACGATTTACTCAGCTGGTTGAAGTCTGATCTCAATAATTGGGGAAGATGGGGCGCAAGTGATCAAAAAGGGACATTGAATCATCTTTCGAAAGAAAAAACTCTTCAAGCACTAAGTTTGGTCGAAGAAGGCGTGACGGTCAGCTGCGCTCGCCCAATCGATTTTGTAGCGTCGGTCGACGTACCGAAGCCTCCGCAGCACTTCATGGTGACCGCGGGAGATCGTTACCGACCCGGTGAGGGAGTCGATCGCCAGGTAGCGATGGACTACTTCGGTCTGATCTTCCATGGTCACACCGTGACTCACATCGATAGCCTCGCTCACTTTTTCTGGGATGGCCAGACCTACAACGGGCGTCCTTCGAGTGTCGTTTCAGTTCAGGATGGCGCAACTGAGTTCGATGTGATGGCCGCTAGCGGAGGAATCGTCACGAAGGGCGTTCTCGTCGATGCTCCTCTGTTGCGGGGAGTTGATTTCATCGAACGAGGAGATGGGGTTGGCGTAGCTGATATCGAAGCTGCAGAGCGTGAACACGGTGTAAAAGTTGAGCAAGGCGACGTATTGCTGCTTCGAACGGGGCAATTGGGGCAACGAGAGGTAACAGGACCAGTCGATGTGAACGTTGGCGGTTCGTCTGGGCCATCCCCTGAAATATTGCCCCTGCTTCACGAACGGGGAGTAGCGGTGATGGGGTCAGACACTGGTAACGATATTGGTCCGAACCCCTATGAACGGTTTTCGAATCCAGTTCACCAGGTTGGAATCGTTGGTCTCGGCCTCTGGATCCTTGATAACGCATGGCTCGATGATCTCGCTGAAGAGTGCAAGAAGCGCGGCAAGTGGGAGTTCATGATTTCGATCCTGCCTCTAAAAATGCCAACTGTAACGGGATCACCTGTGAACCCAGTGGTGATTTTCTAGCACTCCGAATAGCGAAAACTAACAGGGATGTGAATATACTCAAGTTTAGATTTGTTGGCTTATTCCTCTATAGCGTTTTGGATGTAATCAACACGTAAAACTTGTCCTGAATTGCTCATTTGGATCCTCAACAAGTCGATGCGCCAATCGACGTCAAAGTCGCCTGTTTTCTCTAAATATCGAAGATCCGTCGTCTGTAGTCGCTGAGCTTTGCTGGTCGAAATCTGTTCAACACCCAAACCGAAAATTTGGTTAGTCCGAGTTTTTACTTCGATAAATACAAAATCGGAGTCAGATTTGGCAACGATGTCGATTTCTCCCTAGCGGGTGCGAAAGTTAGTTTCGACTACCTTGTAGCCAAGTTCTGTCGTCACATACTCCCGCGCGGCGGCTTCACCGGATCGGCCGATTCCGGGTGGTAAGTTCAGTTTTCCGCTGGTAAAACCCAAATTTATCCAAATTCAATAAAAGTACGTGGCAAGAAAATCAAACGTAAATCAAACAGAGAGAGTCGATGCTATCGATTTAGGTGAGAACGTCCTTCACAGGCTTGAAGCTGCGTCTGTGAATCGGAGAAGCCCCTAATTTTTGTAATGCAGACATGTGAAATGCCGTGCCGTAGCCTTTGTGGGCAGCGAATCCGTAACCGGGATATTCAGAATCGAACACGTTAGCCATCAATCGATCACGTGTTACTTTCGCAATAATCGAAGCTGCGGCGACACTTTGACTCCGAGAATCGGCCTTGATGATCGACGTTTGGGGAATGGTGATTGAATCGAGATCCACAGCGTCGATAATTAGGTGATCCGGTTGTGGCTCAAGTATTGCAATAGCGCGAGACATCGCCTGTTTCGTTGCTGGGACGATCCCAATAGCATCGATCTCATAAGCAGTAGATGCCCCGACGCCATAGCTAACGCACCAGTCCACAAGCCATGCGAAGGCCCGTTCTCGCTGGGACGCCGACAGGACTTTGCTGTCATTAATTATAGGGCGGTATTCCTCGGGAACGGGGCCAGGAAGAATTGCCGCAGCGGCCAAGACCGGTCCTGCCAATGTTCCACGACCGACCTCATCCACGCCGGCAATCAGCAGCTTCGAGCTATTTGCAATTCCGGTCTCAATAGAAAAATCTGTAAGAGTGCGCGTAGTTTTTGGCAATTGAGCGATTTCGGAGAGGGTCGGTACAAAGAAGAAGGTTCACTGTATGAACAGGCCCGCCTCATAGAGGTAGTACCCGAAGCATAACGTTTACGTGGGAAAACTCAGACCGGTATGGCAGAAGGCTCAGCAGAATCGCTGGATTCGTTCGAATCATGCTGAGTTAGCTCAGGAAGCGAAGTTTCTATCAAACCGCCGCCGAGTACGACATCGTCCTGATAGAAGACAACAGCCTGACCGGGCGTGATCGCTCGCACTGGCTCATCGAACTCGATCTCGGCACCACCGTCGACCGATCGTACCTTCGCAGGGGTGTTGCGTCCGTTGTAGCGGATTCGAGCTTCAACCGTAATCGGTTCGATCGGAGCGGACCCGGAAATCCAGTTCACACCAGAAGCGTATAAGCGCGTTTTCATCAGATTCTCGGCTGGACCGACAGTGACCTGACCTGATTCTGCGTTGATGTCTGTTACATACATAGGACGCGGCGTGCTGTTGAAGATCGGAATACGCTTGCGCTGTCCGATAGTGAATCCGTGGATTCCTTCGTGCTCACCGAGAACCTTGCCTTCGGCATCGACAATATCGCCTGGAGCTTTTCGCTTTAGGCGGGGTTCGATGAATCGGTTGTAGTCGCCGTCGGGAATAAAGCAGATGTCCTGGGAGTCGGGCTTGTCGGCGATCGACAGTCCAAGGTCGCGAGCAACCTCTCGAATTTCGTCCTTAGAGTAGTCGCCAATCGGCAATGCCAGCTTCGAGAGCTGTTCCTGACTCAAGGTGTACAGAACGTACGACTGATCCTTCATCGAGTCGATCCCTGCAAGTAGCTTGTACTCACCGTTATCTTCCCGAATTCGAGCGTAGTGCCCGGTAGCTACAACATCGGCATCCATGAGCTCTGCACGTCGAACGAGGAATTCGAACTTCAGGCGATCGTTGCAAGCAAGGCAAGGATGCGGAGTGCGCCCGCGTTCATATTCGCCAACAAAATAGTCGACTACGTGCTTCTGAAACTCTTCTTCGAAGTTGAGGAAGTAGTGCTTCGCCCCAATTTTGCGGCAGACGGCTCGAGCATCCTCGACGTCTTCGAGCGAGCAACACGACTTGTTCAGACGCGCAACATTCTCGTTCGGGGCGTTGAAAAGTCGCATGGTTACGCCAACGACTTCATAGCCGTCGCGTGCCAATAGGGCAGCGGCGACTGACGAGTCGACTCCACCGCTCATTGCGACAACTGCACGTTTTTTCTTGTTCTGAACTTGTGCCATATATTCAGATTACCAAATCTTTATACAGAAACTGCTAAATCACGGTTAAACGGAATGTCTAAAAATAGTGAGTGGGATTCTGTCCGATTGCGTCTATAATTTAAAGCAATGGAAGACACGACTAAAACAAAGACAATAGCCACTAACGAAGAAATCGCCCGAGCGGCTGTCGATGAGGCATCCGAGAAACTCGGATCTGACATCGTTCTGCTCGATACTGAGGGCGTCAGTAGTTTCGCTGACTTTTTCGTAATTATCAGTGGTGAAACCGACCGCCACCTTGAATCGATGGCTGAGGACATTAGCCGTCGATCACGAAAGATGGGCGTTCACGTGACTCACCGTGAGGGTACGGGCGGCGGTGGCTGGGTGCTGATCGACTTCACTGGAGTCGTCGTTCACCTGTTCACCAAGGATCAACGTGAGCATTACGGACTCGAACAGCTCTGGGCACGTGCTACCGAAATCGTTCGGGTTCAATAGCAACACAAATGTTAAACAAAAATGCCGGTGTGGAGTTCTTCCGCACCGGCATTTTTTATTTAATCGAGAAACTTACTCCACGATCCAAGGCTGAGTCGCCCGGTCGTACGAAGTTAGCTCAGAATCGTTGAAGAACAGCGCCACTTCTCGTGCTGCATCATCTTCATTTGCTGATCCGTGGATCAAGTTACGCCCCATGTCGACGCCGAAGTCGCCACGAATTGTTCCTGGTGCGGAGTCGGCTGGGTTTGTTGCACCCATCAACTTTCGGGTGGTCGAAATGGCGCTTGGGCCTTCAAGGCAGAGCGCAACCACTGGAGAAGAAGTGATGAATCCTACGAGCCCATCGTAGAAGGGCTTGCCTTTGTGCTCACCGTAGTGAGTACCAGCTAGTTCGTCGGATATCTGCATTAACTTCATGCCGACGATCTGTAAGCCTGTTCGCTCAAGTCGCCCGATAATCTCACCGGCAAGTCCGCGTTGTACGCCATCAGGCTTTACCAGTATGAGTGTTCGCTCCATTGTCGTTTCTTCTCCAGCTAAAAGGATTTACAGCAATTGTGTCTAATCATTGTGCCGTGAAAATTCTGTTGTTGGCGGCAGATTAAGTTAACTTCTACTACTTGGCAGGTTTCGGTTTCGTGATCGAAGGCGGTCGTGCGTAAATTGGTCGAAGTTCTTCGTATGAAGTCGATAGACCTGAATCGAATTTGGCCAGTGCGATATCGATAATCGAATTCGGGTCTCGGGTCGGCGCCGCTTGACCCCGGAACCGAGATTGATCGACGTGACCAGCCATCAGATCGCATGCCTCTCCACACAGCAGCGCGTTAGGTTCAAGTGTTAGCGCCAGTTCCTCGGGAGAGTGGATACCGGTTTTTGGCCCTGAATCTGTCGCATGGCGAGTCCACGAAATCTCGTTTCGACCCACGGGAATCAACGTATAGACGGGCGTCTCATGGTTGACCAATTTACGATGTGGCTCAAGCTCCACGTCGTGAGTTGCTATGCCCAAAACTGGGAGCTGCTTGGCAACAGCAAGCCCAAGAACCAAACTTATACCGACTCGAACAGCGCT
>ERZ890510.210-NODE-210-length-50927-cov-9.102434_pt1 | contig 50927 bp, 48 predicted proteins | sample MGYA00521265_ERZ890510 | MGnify/ENA primary metagenome ERZ890510 (study PRJEB32303, sample SAMEA104408624) | aquatic metagenome | biome: Brackish water; feature: Chemocline; material: water | place: Baltic Sea | collected 2014-10-26T21:54:00 | depth 110 m ... | reverse complement strand
CGCCCCAAACGCACATATGAGGCGTGAGCACTTGTCACTACAGGTACATAAAAAAACAAGCTGTACCAAAGTGCTAGAAGAGCTCAACCTGATGACAGAGACTGGATGTAATAGACCAGACTTGCTGTCAATGTCCCCACTACGGATGTTCAGGTGATGTCGAGTACTTCTTGCTGTATCTAACTGTTAGTTGTCAGGTATGTGCGACGACGTAAGCATCAGTAAATTTTGCAGTTCTGATAGACGTTTACTGAACAATCCCGAACGCGACAAGGCCGCTCTAAAAGAACGGCCTTGAAAGCATTGGTTTTTGTAAAGCGGGTGGCTATTCTGCCACTACACACACTGCGCCAACAGCAGGGTCACCTGAAAACCTAGATGTGTAGGTAAAGCAACCTATCTTAGTGAATGTGTGTTCAAAACTGGGAAGTACTTTATCGAACGGTCCTTTGTGTAGGTCCCCTGAATCCCACTCTTCGTCTTGGCCGGGGTCAGATGTCGAGCTGCTGGCTGATCGACGATCATGACCCCAACGGACTGTCGATCCAACCGCAATCTTTATAATGGCGGGCTCGAATTGAACGCCGTCGATACCTTTGGCAGGAATATTTACGTCGATCACACCCGTTAGAGCCGGCCCATCAGGAACTTCAACTTCAAAAGCTGCACCTTGAACTCTTTCGCTCGATCCACTACCTTCTGCGAAAATTCCTTGCTCGGCCTGAGCAGTAGCCTCTGCCGCACGCTTATTGTTAGCAAGTTCAGCCGCACTACCTGAGCCGTTCTCTACTGAGAGGGCAGCATCAGGATCACCACCTGCGTCAATAACTGCTTGACGGGTAGCTTGAACATTATCTTCTTTGTTCTGTGCCTGAGAGGTCTGAACGATTTCCACTGTCGTGGGGCCGCTCGAGCAAGCGGCCATAATGGTGGTCAAAGCCAGCGCGCCGGCAACAACCAGAATCACACGAGTACGTATCGACATTTATGTCCCCCGAAAACGAAGCGCATTTTAATGCGCAGGGTAAGGGTGTTTCAGTTCAGTTGTTGTTGATTTATGCATCAAAGCTATGAACCGGTTAATTCAATCTGGCGGAAGGATATCACGCAGTATTGGATAGGCGGGAATAAGTTTCTGTACATCCGAGTCATTATTCGCGATCAACGCTGACTTAGGTAAATATCCGACGATATTTGAGAACAATCAGTCCAGAAACCACCGCAATTCCGGCAGCCACGAAATACGAGAAACGGTACGCCTCGACAAATGAACTGCCGTTCGAAGACTGTTGCCAATTCAGCAAAGAAGTCATTAGAGCTATCGAAAGCACTGTTCCGATGGTTTGTGAAACAGTCAAGGCTGCGGAGGTTGATCCAGTGTGCTCGCCCGGAGTACCACGCAACGTAAGAGCGTAGACGGCTGCTTGGTGCATTCCAAACCCGAGCCCCAGTACCGCAATTCCGATAACCACTGTAGACATGGATGGAGATGCTCCTGCTGAGCCCACCAAGAAGAGCCCTGTCGCGGTGATTATTGTTCCAATGAACGTAATCGGTCTGTCGCCCGCGCGATCTGCTAACCAACCGGCTATCCCTGATCCCGCAAAATTCATTCCAGCCATAAGCGCTAGTAATGCCCCCAGAGTTAAGCCACTGCGCCCCATCACGTCGGCAACGTAGAACGGGAACAAGAACCACATTACGAACGAAGCTACAGTCAGGAGCAGATTTGAAGCGGTGCCAGACTTAAAGCCAGAAAACGAAGTCAGCCCAGCCGGGAAGATAGTGAATCGACCGCTTCGCTTGCCATATGCGAATACGAAACTCAGAGTTACGGTCGCTGCGAAAAGTACTAACGGAAGTGGAGTCAGCCACCCCTCGACGACGCGTGCGAACGACAATGCCACGACGAACGTAAACAGCGTGGCGAACAGAACGATCGACCCTGGAAGGTCGAATCGGTGGTTGGCTCGGCCAGGCAGCGCTTTAGCAAGATCACCGCTGAGCCAGATTAGTGATCCCAACAACAGGGTTATTCCGATAGGGATACGTGCCCAAAAGATAGCTTGCCAGCCGATTTCCTGACCCAGAAAACCTCCGCCAAGAGTACCCGTAAATGTACCGAGTCCCATCGCTCCAAGTGTTACGCCAAGGGCTGCTCCCCTGCGACTCGATCCAAATGCGCGTGCTACTAGAGCAGGTGCAAGGGTAAATAAGATCGCCACACCGATTCCCTGAGGGATGCGCAGAGCGACGATAGGTGTCAGAGAGTCCTGTAGTGATATGAAGCCCACTGAGACCGTGTACAACACGATACCGGCAATCAATGGCCATTTTATCCCGAACTTATCCGCTATCCCTCCAGCCACGAATCCGGTACCGCTGCGTGCTCCGTGGTACATGATGATTATTAGTTGGACACTTATCAGTGTTTCTCCCAAGTCTGATCGGAAGCGTGGAAGGTTCACGTTAATCGAAAAATCTAGGGCACCGAGAAACAGGGCTCCACTTCCTACCGCAATTGCGAGAAGCTGGGCGAAGCGAGTCAGTTGCAGATCTGGTACGTGATTCGTACTAAGGAGATGCGATTTCGATTTAGGGCTTGTGATGACTAGAGTCCGTAACCAACTGCTCGAGCCAACGATAGCTCTGCATATTTGACTATTAAAATCATGGTGACTTCCGAACTATATCGAGTAGCTGCCAAATCAATCATCAGTCCGCAAAACCCCAAAGGCGATTTGTTCTGGTTAATTATCTCATTTATGCAGTAGCAACCCCTTGATTGCCGCACCGGTTTTATGAAATGTATGCACATATGAGTCGACGCTGTATATTTCGCGGGTACAAAAACTAAGAATATTTGACATAGAAACTCCAATAAGCAGCATCACCCTGCACGGAAAGCACAAGAACTAACAATGGGACACACCGTTATCTATTACGGCGAGCACGGCGGTGCGAGAACTATCCGCGCTCTTGAACTAGCACCCGGCGATCTCGATTGGGGAGTCGTGAGCCCTGATGCCCCGGAATCAGAGCAAACGGAGGCACTAGCCGATGCCGTGGCTGTAATTACGAACGGTCTCTCAATTACTACCGATATGCTTTCGAAGATGCCCAAGATGAAGCTTCTTCAAGTGATGAGTGCAGGATTCGATCGACTCGATGTGCCTGCAGTACGCGAGATGGGTATCGAAGTCTGTAACAACTCGCCTGCCATCGCCCGATCAGTCGCTGAGCATGCTATTGGCATGATGATGATGGTCTACAAACGTCTTCCTCAGGGCATCGATGGCGTGAAAGATGGCACATGGCAGAAGCCTGCGAAATCTGGTGATTACGGCAAAGTATTCGAGATATCTGGCCGAACAGTGGGCATTGTCGGATTAGGAAATATCGGAACATGGGTCGCCAAGATGCTCAAGGGATTCGAAACCACAACTTTGTACGCAGACGTCAGGGAATTTTCTGCCGAGAAAGAGCGAGAACTCAACGTCACCAGAGTCTCGATGGACGAACTTCTTGATCGTTCAGACATCGTCACCGTGCATGTCCCTCTCTCTACTTCAACAACTGGTCTGATGGGGAGACGAGAGTTCGCCGCTATGAAGCCAGACGCTATTTTCATAAACACCTGCCGTGGACCAGTCCAAAACGAGGCTGAGTTGATCGAGGCTTTGAATGCAGGCGAGATCATGGGGGCAGGGCTCGATGTAACAGAGATAGAGCCGACTCCATTGGATAATCCACTATTGAAGATGGACAATGTTGTAGTCACACCGCATTTGGCAGGATCATCACAAGAACGTGTCGATCGTGCTCTTGAGTTTTCGTTTGAGAACGCTCGACGCGCTCTGAACGGCGAACCCCTACAGAATCCGGTTCAAGTGCTTGATTAGCACACCGGAATCAGCACCGATGCAAGCGCCTGCGGGATTATTGATCGACCTCGATGGAACAGTCCTTCCAGCGAACAATCGTCCTACGCAAAGAGTAATTCGAGCGATCGCTGAAGCATCACGAAAGATGCCAGTAGCGATTGCCTCAGGTCGCGTGCAAGATGACGTTTGCCATTTTGCTCGTCTTTTTGGCCTCACCACCCCGCAAGTATCTGACAACGGTGCGACGTTGATTGACCCGCTAACGGGGCGGGCGATAAATAGACACATACTGGACCGTGAGACAGCGGAAAACGTGATTTCTGAATTGCGCACTGCCTCGTCACGTGTCCTAGCTTGTGACGCAGGTCGATTCATCGACCACCCCGACAAAATTACCGACTGGCAAATCACTATTGTCATGGCAAAATTTGAGAACGAAATGGAAGCACGCGAGTGGGCTGGCCGATTTCCGACAGACAAAGTTAGTTCGTATGCAACAATCGACAATCTAGGGCAGTGGTATCTCGATTGCACCGGCGCTGGTGTCGATAAAGGGACGGGTGCTCGAGATTTCTCTAGAGCAGTCGGAATCGATCCATCAGAACTTATGGTGATAGGTGATGGCTGGAACGATCTTCCGATGTTTCGTATCGCTGGCACCCGAATTGCCATGCAAGGTGCACCACAAGAAATGCTTGAACTGGCGTCCGCGGTGGTTCCAAATATCGAACATGACGGCGCCGCGCTGGCTATCGAAAAGTACGTTCTAAACAAGTAACGGGCGAACGCCTAAGTAACGTCGAGTTCCTCGTCGCCCTTAACATCGATGTCATAGAGCATCTCGACGTCATCATCCACAAATTCGGGCCCGTTATCGCTGTCTCCAGCTTGGCGGAACGCGCGTACACCCGCAGCTAGCCCAACTTGCCATGCCTTGGTTTCGCGACGCAGTGCTGTGCGGAACCGGCTACCGTACTCGCCGACTTTGCGGTACTTCTTCTGCCGACGTCGAACCAGAGTATTCGTATTCTTTACAGTCAAATCAGACAACTCTCGCATCAATGAACGTTTGAGAAGCCGAGCTGCTTCGCGGGGTGAACTATGTGCACCCGACTCTGGCTCAGGCACGATTCCGTCGACAAATTCCATTTCGACGCAGTCGACAGATGTCAGCTTCAAAGCTCGTGCAATGTCCGACGCCTTTCTTGGGTCGCTCATTTCCGATTGCGCACCACGTTCCGGTGCGATAGGAGTGTAGATAGCGTTTTCGAGCATTAGAACCCGGTCAGCCAGTCCGAACGCGAGAGCTGCCTCTGAGCCACCTTCACCGATGAGAATCGACAGCGTTGGCGTTTTCACTCGACCCATCTGGTCGATCATTCTTGCAACTGCTCCAGCTAGACCTCGCTGTTCCATGTCTATACCCAGCCGAGGGCCGGGTGAATCCACGATAGTAATGACTGGGATTTTGAACGTCTCGGCGAGAATCACACCACGTCGTGCTTTCCGGAATCCGCCCGGCGTAATTTCACCCATTCTTGGCGCTGAAGGATCAACGTCTGAATCAAGCGGCAATGTGGATTTCTGTTGAGCGACGATCATTACGCTCTGCCCACCGAGTCGAGCCAAACCGATGATTACCGATTCGTCGTCGGTGAAAACACGATCACCATGAAGTTCGAAGAAATTGGCGAATACGTTGTCTATATAGAATCTGGCACGTGGCCGATCCGGACGACGCGCCAGCTTGACCATCTCCCAAGCTTCGCGTGGTTGACTGGTTACGACTTCGAGTGCCAAGCGTCTGGATGATGTGAGACGGAATTCTGGAGAGATGATATCCAGCACTGAGGCCAGTTCGTGCTTCAGATGATCTCGCTCAATAATTGCATCGACATGCCCACGTTCCAGATACGCCTCTGCGGTGTGTTCTGTGTCGACTCGTTTGCCGTCGATCTCGCGAAGGTCACCTAACGGCGAAAATCCAATATGCGAACCGGGCTCTGCGAAAATAATATCGGCCATCGAAGCAAAGCTCCCGAGAACCTGCCCTGTCGATGGATTGCTCAGCGCAACAATAAATGCCTGACCTTTGTCCTTCAACGCCCTCGCAGCAAGCGTTGTCTTCGCCATCTGCATCAACGACAGAACACCCTCTTGGATGCGCGCACCGCCGGAAGTCACCATAGCCACACACGGCATTTTCCTACGTGCAGCAAGTTCAAGCGCAAGGGTAACCTTCTCACCCACAACCACGCCCATCGACCCACCCAAAAAGCTCGAATCGAGCACGATCACAACAACGGGTGTGCCGCCGATAGAACATGTGCCCGTTACCGCAGCCTCGGATAATCCGGTGCGAGATTGATCTTGAAGCAGCCGAACTCTATACGAAATTCGAGGAGAGAACTCAAGAGGATCAAGAGATTGAATCCACTTGCTGGTCTCTTTGAAACTACCTTCATCCGCAATAGCAGCAATTCGGCGTCGAGCAGAGATCGTGTAGTGATACCCACAAGTAGGGCAGACCCTAAGCCGACGGTACTTCGTCGAGTTGGAAAGATCCGCACCGCAGGAAAGACACGCTTTGCGCGGACTCTCAAGATCGAGGGAGTCGTGTTCATCCGTTAGCTTCGCAAGTGCTTCATCTTTTTGCGACTGCTCATCTGGAAATAGTGGAGTTATATCTGCCACGGTAGTGAACTCGGCTGCTGGCGCTGGTACGAAACTGAATAGTTCAGAACGCTTCTATCTATTCTAAGCGCGAACCCACCCGCCGAACCGAACTTCACCACCTGATAGCGGTTGCTGTTCGAATTCTTCAGAGATGGGCGCACTTCGGGCCGAACCCTACATAACCGGCCGCGGTTTACCCGGTTCGCCAGCACCAACCACGCCTTCGTCTTCGAGTTCGTCCATGAGACGTGCCGCCCGTGGATAGCCGATCCGCAATCGACGTTGTAACAGCGATACTGATAGCGTTTTCTGCGATTGCGAGAGACCGACCGCCTGATCAAACAACGAATCACCATCCGTAGCGCTCGATGATGTACCGCCCTCTGCTCCTGCATCATCGAACGAAACGACAAGTTCAGGCAGCGGTGGTCCGCCCATGTTCTGCCATGACGTTACAACCCCTTCGATCTCTTGATCACTCAGGAACGCACCCTGAACACGCGAAGGCTTCGGCTTGTCGATTGGCATGTAGAGCATATCCCCACGACCCAGCAGCTTTTCGGCGCCGACTGAGTCGAGAATAGTTCGCGAGTCGATCTGCGACATCACCGCAAATGAAATTCGGCTTGGGAAGTTAGCCTTAATCAAACCTGTCACCACATCAACCGACGGACGCTGAGTCGCCACAACCAAATGCACTCCGGTCGCTCGACCCAACTGAGCCAAGCGCACAAGCAGCCGTTCCACATCGCCAGCGGACGTCAACATAAGGTCGGCAAGTTCATCAATGAGTATGACCAGATAAGGCATCCTCTGATCCATCTTCTCGTTGTACGAGGCAATGTTCTTCACACCGGCCTGTTCGAGTTGACGGAAGCGCCCCATCATTTCGTCTACAAGTGATCGGAGAACAATCACAGCCCGATCGGCTTCAACTATTACCGGATGGTAGAGATGAGGAATGCCCTGATATGGCGTGAGTTCGACTCGCTTGGGATCGATCATAATCAACCGCAATTCGAGCGGAGTCTTGGTCAAAATTAACCCGGTGATGATCGCGTTCATGCACACACTCTTGCCAGATCCAGTTGATCCGGCGACCAGCGTGTGAGGCATTCGAGAAAGATCGGCCATTACAGGCTCGCCACCGCTCCCAAGTCCCAACGGAACCGGCAGAGCTGCGACTTTGGAGAATGTCCGCCAATCATCAGTATCCATTACCGAACGTAGCGTCACCTGAGTCGGGTGTGCGTTCGGCACTTCAATACCAACCAACGATTTGCCTGGAACTGGTGCTTCAAATCTTAGATTCGGCGACGCGAGTGCCAGCGCAATGTCTTTTTCACGATTTAGAATCGTGTCCACACGAACGCGCTGCCCACCGGTGTTTTCTTCCGAGCGACCCTTCCAGCCCGGGCTTAGACCGTACATCGTTACCGTCGGCCCCTGTCGAACCTGATCGACACTGACATCGATCCCGAACTGGCTTAGTGATTCCTCAACGCGTCGACTAGTGACTTCTATTTCCTCTGGTGTAATACCTCCCGGCTTGGCAATTACCAACATCTCGCTGCCAGGCACGTGCCACGGGTATCGATAAGCGGATGAGTAGTCAGGAGGTGATACCGAAACCTCTCCAGCGGCTTCTACCTCGGAAGGAGTCGGGTAAGCGACTGCCACCCGAATTGCCGGATCCTGCGGAAGTCGTTCTACAACTTTGGCAAGCTCTGATTCGATTGCTGGCTTGTTAACCTTGGGCGTACTGGTATCCGAAGTGCCGTCTACAAATGTTGGTGAATCTTCCGCATCCTGAATGGTAGCGAGGGCTACACCCTCGTTCTCTGCATCAATCTTTGCCTGAGCAGCGATATCTGCCTCGTATTCAGCAAGGTCGGCCTTCTGAAGTGCTTTCACCTGAGCACGTTCGTATCGCCAGTTCTCAAACTTGCCATACAGCGATCGCAACCCACCCGCAAAAACTGCGTACACAACAACAACAGCACCAAGCAGTTGAGATGCCGAGCGCTTTGCCACTCTCGGCGATGCAACAACAAATGCGATAAGAAGCAACGCTACTACACGAACCCATCCAATCGCATATTCCGTCAACGTAACGTCGAATCGGTCCCACTCAAAGGGAAGCCGCGAAATCGCTATTCCTACGTCACCGCCAAAAGTGTCCCCGCTGAACGCTGCCAAAGGGGCGTAGAACATTCCTAACCCACCTGAAATCGCCAACGCTAACGCAAGCGAAGAAAGAACCCGGCGCCACTGTTTAAACAACTGCGGCCGATTAAACATCATCAGGAAGAGAGCCGATACAAACCATAGCCCCAACGGAATGGCCGACCAACCGACCAACTTGCCCGTGTCGTCTTGAAAGAAGAAGTAGGCAACAGCGGCGATTGCCGCAATTGCTACTGCGAACCAGAGCTGTGCAGGGGCCGAAACCAAAATCCGACCAACAAACTTCGCCACTGAGCCGATGACTCGGGCAGCTTTAACGGCAACGTTTGAGCCGGATTTTTTTGGTTTCGATTTAGACGTCAATTGCAGATGTGATAATCAGTGGTCGCCGTTTTGTGCGGCGTCCCAAGAAGCTTCCAACAGTGGTACGCACAACATCTTCCAGTGCTCCCCACTCTATTGGCTTTTTCAAATGCTGGTCAAGTACCGGAGTCAGGGCATCCTCAGTTTCGCGTAATAAGCCTTCCGAATCCTCAGTGTGAACGAAACCAACTGAGACGATTTTTGGCCTGCCAACGAGCGCCCCACTTACAGAGTCGCGAGAAAAGGCCACGCTGACAACTCCGTTGTGCTGAAGCGCACGACGTTCGACAACTACGTTGCCAGATTCGTCCCACAAACCGAGTCCGTGGACGAAGATGTGACCAGCCTCAATTCGGTCGACAACTTCCCCAGAGTTAGCATCGAGCTCAAGCACGTCACCGTCAGTCAGAAGAAATGCATTTTCTTTTTTCACGCCAGTCGAAATCGCAAGATCTATGTGCGCCCTCAGCATTCGGTACTCGCCGTGAACCGGCACAAAGTATTTAGGCCGAGTCACGTTCAGCAACATGCGAAGCTCTTCTTTTCGTGCGTGTCCCGGTACGTGTGTGCGTGTCTGGTGATTTGTAATCACCTTCGCACCGAGGCGAACCAACTCGTTTATCGAATCGTTCACAGGAACTTCGTTACCAGGAATCGTGCTTGCCGACATGATGATCGTGTCATCGTCTTGAATCCGGATATCACGATGGTCGTTGCGCGACATTCTGACCAAACCTGATTGCGGTTCGCCTTGGCTTCCAGTTGTAAGAATCACCACTTTATTGCCAGGAAGACTATTTGCTTCTGCGGCTGTGATAATCAGATCACCCGGGATATCTAAGTGACCGAGCTCCCGCCCGATCTTCGTATTGTTGACCATGCTTCGGCCGACAATGCATAGTTTTCGACCGTGCTTAATAGTAGCGTCTGCAACAATTTGAATACGTGCAAGCTGTGAAGCAAAACTCGAAACGATAATTCGGGCTTCAGCGGCTCCAATAAGGCCAGGCAGATTCTCGACTACTTCGCGGTCTGAAGGCGAATAACCCTCTTCCTCCGCGTACGTCGAATCAGACATCAGTAGAAACGCACCATCCTGACAGATATCGCCCAGCACTCCAAGATCCGTTGGTGGTCCGATCACCGGAGCGTTGTCGAGCTTGAAATCACCCGTGTGAATCACCACACCAGCGGGAGTGTCGATTGCGATTCCCGTTGAATCTGGCACTGAGTGACAGACAGCGAACCACTCGACCTTTAAATTACCGATCTCATGCTGCTCACCCGGGATAATCACACGTAAATCGGCTTCTTCACGCATACGTGCCTGGCGCAACTTTTCGTGCAGCAAGGCTTCGGCCATCGCAGGCGCATAAACGGGTACGTTCACACGCTTCAGAAAGTGCGGAACAGCGCCGATGTGATCTTCGTGACCGTGAGTGATTAGTAACGCACGAACACGGTCGGAGTTTTCTTCCAGATAGTCCATGTCGGGAATAACGACGTCGATGCCGGGCATGTTCCACTCAGGGAACTGCACGCCTGCGTCTATCACGACAATATCGTCGACGGTTTCGAGAACCATCATGTTTTTGCCGATCTCACCGAGACCGCCAAGTGGTACGACGCGTATCCAAGCTGCATCGTTAGTGTTTTTTGCCATACGAATAAAATGATGCCAATCGTGAATTCTGGGGCACTGCGCGCGATCTACTTTGTTGGCTTTCAGTCAGCTAATTTTCGAACTGCGTTTTGCGATGCCTAGAATAATCTCGGTAGGCGATCTCCTTGTTTTTCTTCTTCTGTAGTTTCGTTCTTCAATAGAGGTTCAAATAGTTGTGCTTCAACACCTTGTGCGTCAGCGGTTTGGCTTGATGGCCGGTTATTTTCGCTTTTTTGTCTTCTTCTTCTTCTAATTCTTAAGGTTATTGCGTTACCGATGCATTGGCTGATAGCCGAGCCCATTCCTCTAACGCTTCGGGAAGTCTGAGAACGTCTTTTTGAAGTTCTCGTTTAATCGCAGGGTTTCTGAGACCCGCAGCCGGATGATACAGCGGGAACAGAACACGACCTTCCCATTCAAGAATCTTGCCGTGGTCTTCTGAAATCTTACCGGTTGGATGGAACCGAAGCATTGAAACCCGACCCAGTGTAACTATTACTTTTGGATCAAGTAGCTGCATTTGTCGGTCTAAGTATGGACGACATGACGCGACTTCGTCAGGGAGCGGATCACGATTCTCCGGTGGTCGGCACTTCACCACATTGGTAATAAAAACGTCCTCACGAGAAAGCGGCACCTCAGCCAGTAGTTCGTCCAGCAACTTGCCCGAACGCCCCACAAACGGTAGCCCCTGTTGATCTTCATTCAACCCGGGACCTTCGCCGATGATCAGTATTTTTGCGTTAGACGCACCGCTACCGGGAACAGCATTGGTTCTGGAAGTGTGAAGCCCGCAGTCGGTGCATGATCGAACTGCTGCGGCAAGTTCGTTGATCGATTCCCAACTTGCTGGCTGGGGAGTATCGGCGTTGGTCAAAGTAATCGGTTCAAATACGTGGTGCTAGGCGAACGTCCAGAACTGGACATGAGTAACGACTTTCAAGCTATCACACCAACCAAGTACGCTTGGCCCTTTCTTCGATGTAGAGGTCTAAGGGTGCGGATGAAACAGAACTAGTTGGCGCTAGCTTGGTATTGGAAGTCATTACGATTAACTCACTACCCCAAGCTATTACTAACGCCCCACAAAAAAAAACCGCACCGTCTCCAGAAACAAATCATAAGGAGAACGAATGCGGTTTTTTGCGTCAGATGAACAACGAAGTACTCATCTTCAAACGACCAAGCAAGCCCGGAACTGACTACTCAGTGATTCCGCGTTTTGCAAGGTACGTAACAGCGTCCTGAACAGTCTTGATACCTTCTGCATCTTCATCGGAAATCTCAAGAGGCTGATCGTCTGATCCAAATTCCTCTTCGATCGCCATGATCAATTCGACAACGTCGAGCGAATCGGCGTTTAGATCCTCTGTAAAAGATGAATCTGCTGAAACATCTGCGGCATCTACACTGAGCTTGTCTGCCGCAATATCGCGGACTCGATCCAACACACTGGCCATTTACTTCAACCCCCCGAGGAGTCATGCGAGACGGCCGTCCCGCTCGAACTTGTAATTTCAAATAGCGTCGCCTACATAATGTAGCCGAACGGCAAACTATGCTAGCAGAGCCCCGAGCACTCCGTTAACGAATTTTGGAGAAGAGTCAGATCCGAATAATCGGGCTAACTCTACCGCTTCATTCGCTACTACGTTCTTCGGAGCAGCATCTTCCATCTCCAACTCAGCAATTGCAACCCGTAAAACGTTACGTTCGACGAGTGGCATTTGGTCGGAAGGAAACTGAGATGCGAGCTTGGCGATGCGTGAATCCAGCTCTATTCGCTGAACCTCACACACTCTTACTAAGCGGATTGCGAAATCTGTGTCAGCGTCTGATAGCTCTCGCTCAATAGCGAGACGCCTAACGGCTGAAGTGGCGGGATGACCAGATGAATCGGCTTCATACAACGCCTGCACTACGGCAGCACGGGAACCTGTGCGCCCACCGCCGATAGATGGGTCGCTTTCACCAACAACATCACCATCGACTAGCTCGTCTAGATGATCGGGTTCTTGTGGGATGTACTTGGATTTAGCTGCAGACACGTTTAGTCGAAGTCGGCCCCTAGGGGCGAGTTACTTGTATGGGTTCAGCCGATATCAGTAAATGATTGGCTGTGTGAATCCAGAATGACCAGATGAATTGAATAATTTACGAAGCGCTAGCGTATTCGAGCACGGATGCGAAATCGCCGATGTTGGTAATGCTCGCCGTTGAGTCGATTCGCTTCACCATTCCGGAAAGAATCTTGCCGTGGCCAATCTCATAGAAATTTTCGATACCGTCGTTCAGCATGAACTTCACGGTGTTGTTCCACTGCACACATGAAGTCAACTGCAATCGAAGTTCTTCTTTGACTTCGTCTGCAGTGCGAAGCGAGTTGGCGGTAACGTTTCCTACCAAATCAACAAGCGGGTCGTGGAACGTAAGAGAATCAATCATAGCGTTCAAACCGTTCTGAGCCGGGCTCATCAAGCCTGAATGGAAAGCACCACCAACCTGTAGCGGAATTGCCTTCTTTGCGCCTCGAGTACTTGCAATATCTATTGCCATAGCCAGACTGCGATGATCACCGGAGAGAATAATCTGCTGCTCGGTGTTGATAGTCGACATCTGTGCGCCAGACTCCCGACATATCTCCTCGGCTGTCACTTCATCCATACCGATGAGAGCAACCATTCCGCCCGGTCGCTCGTTACAAGCACCCTGCATCAACCGACCTCGTTCGAGAACGAGTCTCACAGCGTCGGAAATGCTAAGCACACCAGCAACCGCAAGAGCGGAATACTCACCGAGACTATGCCCCGCAGTAGCATTCGGCAGTTGAAGAACACCAGTGGCTTCTTCCATAGCTCGCCAAGTCGCAACCGAAGTTGCCATGATGGCGGGCTGAGTGTTCTCAGTCTGTCGTAACTCGTCGTCAGGGCCTTCAAACATCAACTTCGAAAGCTTACGACCCAACGTGTCATCAATTTCGTCGAAAACCTCGCGTGCTGCGATGGAATTCAAATAGAGATCTTTTCCCATACCAACGGCTTGTGAACCCTGGCCTGGGAATAGAAACGCAATCTTCGAAACTGTCTGGCTAGTCATATTCGAGAGACTCTCCTGAGAAAGCAGTGCTACTTACTATCCGACGTTGCAGATGCAGCCGCAATTGGCTGTATTTGTTCGAGAAGGTTCACCTGAGGCCAGTTACCCGGCATCGTGCGACCTTTAAAGTTTCCACATTCCGGACATGCAATGTGCGGCTGAATTCGTTCTTTGCGTGAACACGGGCAGAGCGATGACGCAGGAAGCTTAATAGCGTTATGTGCGTTACGTCCGCCCTTGCGGGCCGGAGTATGTTTTTTCTTGGGAAGTGGAGGCATATCTAATTATCGCTCGGGCTCTAACTCTGTCTGTCAGCGGATTCTGCGCTTTTTTCCAACAACCCTGCAAGTCCCGCCCAACGCGGATCTTGAGAGATTTTAGCGCACGAACACAAAATTATATTGCGATTTACCGTACAAGTGTGGCAAATTCCTAGGCAATCTTCTTTACATAGTGGGGCAATTGGAAGTGCACCGAGAATAGCTTGGCCAAGTGCTTCAGTTAAATCTACGAAATTTCGTTCATCAATGATAAGCGCCGGATCGTAATAATCACCGTCACCTGCCGAGTGGTTGTTCGAAAGCTTGCCCGAACTACCCACCAGATCAGCGTTTATCGGAGAAAACTCCTCTTCCATCGTAACGAACACGCCCACAGTCGCCGGTTCAAGGCACCTGCTGCACGAATTATCCGTTACCGCTTCAACTTCAGCATTCACTAGCACCGAGCGGTCTATCCTCGTCAATCGGACAGACCCATTGATCCGTTCTAACGAATAACTGCCTACGATAAGCCGTTCATTCTCTATTTCATGCTGCTGACTATCACCGAGATTCCCGGTAAGCAGCCCCGAAACGTTGTAGATCATTTAGGTCAAAACCCTATGAAGGACTCTATACGTACTGAATACGCCCAAAAGGGTGTGCGCACTCAGGCAACTACTGTAATAACCAGTATCCACGTGAGCAAGTGTTAACGTCGTGAGCAGAACGGTTGCAGTGGGTGTGCTGTCAACTGCGAATACTCACTCTCCATGACATATCGTGCGTACCGTGAATGTCAGATGCGCGATACTTCGCCACATGCACGAATTTCCGCATCACAACACTCAGCCAAACTCTCCCCCACGTTCACAACACGAACGAAAGAATCCCGGCAGACCCGCCGAACCAATGAAGCGTTCCGACGCGTTCAAGAAGTCTGAACTGGCGAAGCGAAATAGCGGATCAGTCGAATCGGGAGTATTCAGAGGACGGAAGTTCAAAGGATTCGAAGGTGTCCAGCCACGCAAACAACTTTGGATGGGTAGTAAGCAGCGGAGATTGTTCACTTGACCACCAAGCCAAAAAGAGATCATGTTGACCTAGCTAGTCTGAGACTCGATTGGGCTGGCTTGGCACTGGCTCGACTGATTTGTCATGTTGACGATTTCCTAGCTAAGGAGCCGTGCCAGAAACGGCGGAAGATTACGAGTGCTGGAAACGGTGATGCCGTACTTTCGTATTTTTTGACGATCTCTGATCAGCCGCCACCTGAGATCAGTTTTGCAGCTGGTGACGTGATTCACAATCTCAGAGCTACACTAGACAACTTACTGTGGGGCATCGGGCAGCGAAGGAAAGCTGGTCGCCTGTTGAGTTTAGAATTCTGGGGTTCAGAAGAAAAATTCAATGAGTGCTATGCACCTAGGATTTCTAAGCTGCCGGAACCGATTAAAGATTGGGTCGAGTCAGTACAGCCGTTCAATACCCGCGGTTTCCAACTCTACAAAATACTGACGACGCTTTGGAATAATGACAAGCACCGATCCCCCCAAAACATCGTCACGGCGGCTGGGATGAGTATGGATTGGGTTGGATCGGACGATCCTAAGGTCCGTAATCCAATGAAAAGTTGGGAATCCTTCGACCCAGGCGGTCAGAAGGATAATCAGCTGCTAGTGAGAGCCATTGTGCCGTATGCCCAGCGCGATTTATTTACGCCGGTTCTGTCACAGTTCGTTGCTTTTTCGGAATCCGGAAAATCGGGAGCGCAGAATCAAGAGGTAGTCGAGTATCTATCCCACGTTCATTCACATATAACCGACCGTGTGCTGCCGATATTCGAACCGTTCAGGAATTAACTTCACCACCTCAAAGTATATGGAACCCGTCGTGAGGCGCCGTTTCCTTCCCTGTGGTTCGGGGGTGTGCCATCCGCGCTTGACCGATCCGGCAATACAAGGGATGCTAACGGCATAGAGAGAACGCGGTAAACGGACTGCAAAATGGTCTGTACCTTATAAAAGCGCAACAAACTCTCTGGTGAAACCAATTTGCCGTGATATGACGAGAACCCGTACAAGCCTCCGACTTTCACCGTCAGTAATCGCACACGCAACCCCCGCATTTAGCATCGATTTGCCGATGGCATCCTGAATCCCTCTTCGAGCCTAGTCTGTCTGGCGAACAGTCGAACTCGTTGAAGGATCAAATTCAGTATCCATCGATCAAGTCCCAACGCTCAGGACCAAAGGATCACAAATGCAAATCTGGTTCTGGGGTTACCGACCATTGGTCTAAGGCACCGCCACTCGCATGGCATGTCTAAAGATAAACAGCTATCGATCCTGCAGAGATCATCAGCCAATATCGGCTCGTGACAAAGCCAAAATACATACCGTCCTCGATCATCCTCAAATGATCACCCATTATCACCATTACCGAACGCGAGAACGGGAATGGGGAGGGCCGGACAATACTCGATTCCCGGACAGTAACCCCACGACGGCTATCAACCGTTATCGAACGCTGTCCACCCATGCGTTGCTGACGATAAGCAATGTTCGAAATATCTCGATTCACGTCGAGGAGTTTTTGCCAACACTCACAACGTTGGCGAAAACCGCGTACTCTCACGAAAGAACAAACCATGAACCGACAAAACCAACCCAATCCCACGAAACCAAAACTGCTCCCGTGAACGATCTACCAACATGGGCTCTAATACTGGCGGTCGCGCTCGCACTAGCAGTGCTGATCGTAGTTGGTGTCTATCTCTTGTCTCGTCAGCTCCAACACAAAGAGCCATACGCAGGAGTGATGCGACTCAGAACTCGACAAAAAATCAACTTTTTCCGATTCATGGCAACCGACAGCCGTGTCCCCAAAAAGGTCAAATTTGTTCCGATACTGCTCGCTCTTTATTTATTGATGCCGTTCGACCTAATCCCCGACTTCATTCCCGTAATCGGCTACATAGATGATGTGGGAGTCATAATCCTAGCGCTGGTGCTCATGGTGAAGCTCACCCCCGCCGAAACAATCACCGCAATCCTTGAAAAAGCCAGCGATCATTGAGCAAATCACTACCCGACGATAAGATCGAGGCATTACTCACACTCGGCAAACGATTTACGCTTGCCTGAGGAAACCACCGAAAAGAACACATCGGCCAGATTAAACGGGAACTCTAGAACGTCACTTCCCTCTGAACTGGGTACGTGTGCCGATTGCGCTAATGAGCATCAGAACGATTATTGCGCCCCACACGTTGAGCTGAAAAACGCCATCGGTGTATTCAAAGATCGAAAACATTGAGAATCTCCTTAAGCTGCCTGTTTGGGAGATTAGTCGCTTTTGCCCGTGTTGATTGCATCAGCCACGTTAGAATCCAGTGAGTAATTGCCATACACAAAATGATTCAGCGCATGTATTTGGTTCAGCATCAACTTTTCACCCCAACCTCATGCTGTTCACCATCACGACAGTTCATGACAGACTATTCTCCAGCCCACTGGATTGTTTCCGTGGCCAGAGGAAAACATTGAAAAACATCAACGGAAATAAACCGAAAACGTCACGAGCGAGATTCATTCTTGGTGCCGGTATCGGTGTTGCAATATCGATACCGCTGTTCGGTGATGTAGAAAATTCGTTTACTAGATTCCTGTTGATGTTCGGATTCGGCGCAATGATGGGCTACGGACAAGTGTTCGCTGGCAAGAACACCCCGGGTGCCAAAAAATTCACACGCTTCGCAATTGCTGGCAGCATGTTGGCAATGACAGTCGGCATAGTCATTTTCTTGCTCAACGGATAATCCAACTTCTTTGCAGTCGCACCGCCGTAGATACTCGCCATGCCACTGAATTCGTTCGATGTATCGTTTCGTTCAATCGCACTGCCCAAAGTGCCACCCGGTTTGCAAATCGAGAGTGCAATCCTGTTAATTTCGTTGGGACACTGTTAATTTGTAGATATCGAACCTTTGCCACTTACGCTAACGCACTGTGAGTTTGGCTCAAAAGCCTGCCCGTATGAAACCCAGTTCCATAACCCTCACCAACAATCTGTCCTTCCTACGAAATATCGAAGACAAATCGGTGAACTTGATTTACATCGATCCCCCGTTCAACACCGGAATGAAGCAGTCGATGACGAGTCTCAAGACTGTTCGTGATGAGAATGGTGACCGTACGGGATTCGGTGGGAATCGATATCGAACTGAACGCGGGGATAGTAGGTCTTATTTAGACTCGTTCGACGACTACATGGGTTTTCTTGCACCCCGCATTGAAGAAGCCAAGCGTGTGCTAGCTGCCGACGGCTCACTGTTTTTGCACGTCGATCAGCGCGAGTCCCACTACTGCAAGGTGCTTCTCGATCAAGTGCTTGGTCGTGATTCGTTTATGAACGAAATCATCTGGTCGTACGACTACGGCGGACGTTCAAAACGTAAATGGCCAGCAAAACACGACACGATCTTTTGGTACGCCATTGATCCCGAGAACTACACGTTCAATGCTGATGCCATTGATCGAATTCCGTATATGGCGCCATCGCTAGTTGGCAAAGAAAAAGCCGCGCGAGGTAAGGTGCCAACAGACGTTTGGTGGCAGACGATTGTGCCGACCAACGGAAAAGAACGCACGGGGTATCCAACTCAAAAACCATTAGCGATTCTTGAACGGATCGTGAAGGTGCATTCGAATCCAGGCGAATTGGTCATGGACTTTTTCGCTGGCTCAGGAACGACTGGTGTTGCTGCCGCAAAGAACAACCGACGGTTCATGCTGGCAGATGCCAATCCCGATGCCGTACAGGTCGCCGTAAAGCGGTTGGTCGAGTATGAACCAGAGTGTGTTGGTTTCACACCCGAAGGGCTTATCGTCTAAGAGCCGCTTAGATGAATTACCGATCTAACTTCTTCGGTGAAGATATTTGCCGCGACGATGAATTTCTCGGCGACTTACAAATCGCCGATTAACGCTCTAGATATCACGAGTCGCTGGATTTCTGATGTGCCTTCGTATATCTCAGTTACTCGCTGGTCGCGGTAGATACGTTCGACTGCAGAAGGCTTGAAGTAGCCGACCCCGCCGTGGATCTGGAGTGCTTTGCTGGCGATGCGGCCAGCAGCTTCGGATGCGTATAGCTTCGCCATCGCTGATTCTTTGCCGTGGGGCAAACCTGCGTCATAGAGAGCGGCTGCGCGATAAGTCAGTAAGCGCGCCGCATCTAGTTCAACTGCCATATCTGCCAGCATGAACTGGATCGCCTGTCGGGTAGCAATTGGTTTGCCGAATGTAGTTCGTTGCTTGGAGTACGACAGGGCAGCGTCGAGCGCACCTTTGGCGAGTCCCAAGCACTGAGCGGCAATCATAATTCGGCTTGAATCGAGAATTTTGAGAGCAAGTTTGTATCCTTCACCCTCTTCACCGAGTCGGTTTTCGACCGGAATGCGGCAGTTGTCGAACACCAACTCGGCGGTTGCACATCCCTTCATTCCCATCTTCCCGTGTTGCGGATTGATCGTGAAGCCGGGCGTGCCTTTTTCGACAACGACGGCGGTGACACCCTTGTGTCCGGCGCTTTTGTCGTGATTAGTGAACACTGAAAAAACATCAGCAACCGCACCGTTTGTGCAGAACAGTTTGGAACCGTTTAAGACGTACTCATCCTTGCCTTCGGCGTTTTTGACTCTGGCTAAAGATGTTTCGAGAGCCAGTGCGTCGGAACCTGTGCCGGCTTCAGTTAGGGCGAACGCTGCTATCTTCTCGCCTGACGCAAGAGAAGGCAGCCATCGTTGACGCTGTTCGTCTGATCCACCGTGATAAATCGTTTGAGATCCTAGTGATACGTGGGTGATCAGTACCGTACTGGTAGATCCGCAAGCGGCTCCGACTTCTTCAAGCACCACCATGAAGTCTTTGTACTCACCGCCCGATCCACCAAACTCCTCAGGCACTGTCATGCCGGTTAGACCAAGTTCAGCGAGACCACGGAATTGGTCGATTGGAAATTCTTCGTTTTCGTCGACCTCATCGGCTCGGGGAGCCAACTTTTCGGTCGCAAATTGCCGAACGGTGGTAGCCAGCATTGTCTGCTGTTCGTTGTAGAACGGCTGCATCTTTGAGTATTCCTAAGTTGTGTTGCTTGCGTGCTTACGGGCCAGTGCCTGTCCTGAGCCTGCAGGACTGTCAAAATATGAGTGGTAACGATACACGGCTGCGAACGATTTCGAACAACTGATGGGTGCCATCTCTATTTAGGTGTAGTGAGGGGATAAGGGTAGACTTTGCAACTGAATTCGCCCGCGACCTGAATGCTTCCTTCGACAGGGCGACAGTGCTTATCGAACGGAATATTTCTTGCGAATACTTGGTATCGATCCCGGACTAACCAGTACCGGTTACGGTTTGATCGATGTTGTTGGGAATGACTTCAAGGCTGTTGAAGGTGGCGTTGTTCGCACCAAATCAGATCAGCCAATGGAGAAACGTCTTTTCTCGATTTATTCGGTGATACGCGATGTGATTCAAGAGTTCAAACCAGATGAAGTTGCCATCGAAGATCTTCATTCTCGGTTCGCAAAGACTGCTTTGTTACTCGGACACGCACGTGGAGTTGCGGTGATGGCGGCTGGTGAAGCGAACCTGCCTGTGTTCAACTATCAGCCAACACGTGCGAAGAATCTGGTGACTGGTTCAGGTCGAGCCGATAAGGATCAAATGAAGCTGGCGATCGCTGCGCATCTTGGAAATCCCGATGCAGCCAAAAACGAACACGTTGCTGATGCATTCTCGATTGCCATTGCTCACGCGATGATGGCAGGGAGTTCCGCAGTCGCAGCAATCGAGGCAGCTAAGTAAACTCGAACAATAATGATTAGCTACATCACTGGAACCATACGAAGTTTGACTCGAGAACCCGGAAGAGCGGTGATTATCGCTGGCGGGGTTGGTTACGAAATTAGCCTCCCGACTTATGTTTATCAGTCGTTGGCGGATGACGGCATTCGCGAGGGCTCGGACGTAGAACTTGAGATTTACTACCACGTAACTGATCGCCAACCGAAGCCGATGCTTGTCGGTTTTAGGCATCGGAGTGAGAAGCAATTTTTTGAGCAATTGATTCAAGTCGAAGGTATTGGACCCGCTAAGGCGGCGGCGGCACTGGTGTTCCCTGTATCTACCATTGCTTCTGCAATCGAAACCGAAGATTTGGCATCGTTACAACGATTGCCGGGAATCGGTAGCCGAGCTGCGCAGAAGATCGTAGCGACTCTCCGCGGTAAAGTTGCTGCGACTGCGTTACTTCAGGACACTGGAATATCTGAGCAAGGACAGTTCCGCCCAACGTCAGACGTTAGATCGGAAGCTATCGAAGCGTTGGTCACTCTTGGGTATCGCCCAACGGAGGCGCAGGATAAGGTCGATGGCGTAATTCGTCGAACGCCAGAAGCTGCGGACGATTTACAGGATTTGATGCGAGAAGTGTTCAAGGCGCAAATTTCGACGCAGGATTAGATTTTCTTAGTTCTATCTTTTTGAACTGTTATTAACGGAGTAGGCGATTGGCTTCTGGGCCTGACGAGGATGGGCGAGAGCGTATTGTTCAGGCGAGTATCCCGGCGAATGATGTCGAGAAAATCGCCGGTGAACAGGCGCTAGAACAACGTGCCATGAAATTGGCTGATCAGGCAAAGCAGGCCGATGAATCGTTCTCAAAAGATTTGCGGCCACGACGATTCCAAGATTACGTCGGTCAGCGAGCAGTTGTAGACAGTATTTCGATCGCGGTTATGGCTGCAAAAAAACGTGGAGATGTTCTGGATCACGCGTTGTTCCACGGACCTCCAGGGCTTGGCAAAACAACTATCTCTCAGATCATTGCTCGTGAGTTGGATTCACAGCTCATCCATACTTCAGGGCCTGCTCTTGAACGTCCCGCTGATGTTGTCGGGTTGCTGTCGAACCTCAAGAGAGGTGACGTTTTGTTTATCGATGAGATTCACCGGTTGTCGCACGCTGTTGAGGAGTACCTCTACTCGGCGATGGAGGATTTTCGAGTCGATTTCATGACCGGTGCAGGTGCTTTCGCTAAGAGCATTAATTTACCGCTTCAGCCGTTCACGTTGATTGGCTCGACAACACGAGCAGGGATGCTTAGTGCGCCCTTGCGTGAGAGATTTGGGCTGGCTTATCACCTAGATTTTTACTCAACTGAGGAGCTTGCTCAGGTTGTGACCAGATCAGCAGGAATTCTCGAAATCGATATTGACGAGACTGGTGCTCACGAGATCGCTCGACGTTCTCGAGGGACACCGAGAATCTCAAATCGATTACTACGACGAGTCAGAGATTTCGCAGAAGTTCGAAATTCTGGAACGGTAACCGACAAAGTGGCATCCGATGCGTTGGAGATTGAAGGCGTCGATAAGCTAGGGCTTGATCGGTTAGATCGTCTGTACCTGCTGACGCTTTCTAAAAATTACCAGGGTGGACCAGCGGGAATTCAGGCGTTAGCAGCAACGATAAACGAAGATCAGCAGACTCTCGAAGATGTTGTCGAGCCGTTCCTGCTTAAAATCGGCTTTATTGTGCGAACCCCGCAAGGACGCCGCACGACGCCCGACGGGTTTGGGCACATAGGCTTACCGCCCAGACTCGATGGGCCAGCGGGGCAGGGCACGCTTCTCTAATCGACTATAAGCTTCAGTTTTCAGGTCGATGAATCTTGTGCAGCCTGAGTCGCTTGCTGAATAAGCTCGTCGGGGATGTCATCGAACGAAGCGTAGTTCATCGAATACAGTCTGAAGTAGAGGCCGCCCAGTGCGATCAATTCGTCATGGTTGCCCATTTCGATGATTTCGCCATCTTGAAGGACGATGATTCTATCCGCTCCGCGAATCGTTGCGAGTCGGTGAGCAATCACCATTCCAGTGCGGCCTTCCATCAGGCGCTGTAGTGCCTGTTGGATGAGCATCTCTGTATAGGAGTCGATGCTCGCAGTTGCCTCGTCAAGGACGAGAATTTTTGCGTCAGCCACGATAGCCCGAGCGAAAGAAATCAGTTGGCGTTGCCCGAGTGAAAGATTCCCGCCTCGCTGCTCTAACTCAGTTTCGTAACCATCAGGCAGTTTCATGATGAACTCGTGCGCCCCAACTGCCTGTGCGGCCGCAACAATATCTTCTCGCGTCGCTTCGTCTTTGGCGTATTTGATGTTCTCAAAAATGGTTCCTGAGAATAGGAACGGCTCTTGAAGCACCATTGAAACGTGTCTTCCAAGCGACTTTTGGGTCATGTCCCTAACGTCGTACCCACCGATCTTTACCGAACCCTCCCAAATGTCATAGAAGCGGTGAGCCAAAGCAGTGGTGGAAGTTTTTCCAGAGCCTGTCGGCCCGACCAGAGCAACTGTTTCACCCGGTTTGACCTCGAAGTTAATGTTTTTCAGGATAGGTTGATTCGGCAGATATCCAAAAGTCACATTCTCGAATTTGATCGAACCGTCAATTTCCTGAGGGTCAATAGCGTTCGGCTTGTCCTCGATGTCGACGGGTACATCGATCACTTCGAAAATTCTTTCGCCTGAAGCCATTGCTCTTTGCAGCACGTTGTAGTGCATTGTCAGTGCGCGGATTGGATCGAAAAATCGCTGAACAAACAGTACGAATGCGACCATCACACCGACTTCTATAGTGCCGCCGAGTACAAAAAATCCTCCGACGATAACCACGATCGCCATAGCCGAACCGGTGAGGGTGTCGACTATCGGCAGCATCATGACACCAAATTTCGATGCCCTCTTCGCTGCATTCAAGTTATCGGTCGCTCTGATATCGAACAGATCGAAGTTCACATATTCACGTGAAAGCCCCTGAACGGCCCTGATCCCGTTGATGTTCTCGGCGAGTGCTCCGCTCACGATTGAGGAGGTCACCCTCGCTCGTAAGAACGATTTACGGGCGTACGGCAACCAAATAATACGAATGATTAGCAGTATTGGCAGTACGGCGAGTGTCATGAGGCCAAGGCGCCAGTCAAGCCAAATCATGGCAGCAATAATTCCGACCAACAGCACCATGTCTCCGATAGCAAATACGGCGGTTTGGAGAAATTCTTGAAGAGCTCCGACATCGCCTTGGAGGCGGGACATGAGCTTACCGATTTCGGTTTTGTCCATAAACGACAGTGAGATGCGCTGCAGATGTTCATACATAGCACGGCGCATATCTACGAGTATGCGTTCGGCGACGCGACCCACGATTAATTCTTGGAAGTAGTTTGCGATGAAGTTAAACCCCACAGCAACAAGAAAAATGAGGATCATGGTCGCTAGTTTTGAACGGCTAGGCGAACTTAGATCCAATGCGTCGTCATAAACATTCTTGACGATCAACGGCATCGCAATTGACGAAATCGTGAAGACGATCACGGCTGAGATGGCTACGGCGAGAAGAGATTTGTATGCAGCGACGTATGCTAAGAATCTACCAATAACCCGACCATTAAATGCCTCACCAAATACCTCTTCATCGAGTGTCGATCCCAGTCGAATCGATGCCTTAGGCGGAATTTCGTGATTTCGTGTATGTGTCTCTCTAGCAGTCATTGCGAGAGACCCCCTTCGCCATGCTTGCGCCGACTATCGTCACTTGGACGAATCTGAAGTTCGTATAGGTCAGAATAATGACCACCGTTGGCAAGTAATTCTGCGTGAGTACCTCGTTCGACGATCTTTCCTGCCTCAATAAACAGAATCTCGTCTGCGTGCATCAAAGAACTCAGACGGTGCGAAATAATGATCGTTGCCCGATCTTTCGTTAGATCAGTTAAGGCAGCGCGTATGCGCTGCTCGGTAGCGGCGTCAATCGCAGCCGTTGAATCGTCGAAAATGATGATATAAGGCTTGAGCATAATTGACCGGGCGATCGACAATCGCTGGCGTTGACCGCCTGATAGCGATACTCCGCGCTCCCCTACCAAGGTGTCGTATCCACCGGGGAGTCGTTCAATATAGTCACCGAGCTGAGCGTATTTGGTGGCTGCTGTGACTCGATCATCAGGTGCCCACGGGTCGCCGTACGCAACATTATGTTCTACGGATGCTGTGAACAAGAAAGTGTCCTGTTCAACAACTCCTACCGCTTTTCGTAATGATTCTATGGTGACGTCACGAAGGTCTTGCCCATCGATTGTGATGAAGCCTTCACCCGGGTCATAAAAACGTGGTACTAGATGGGCGATAGTAGATTTTCCACTCCCTGGAGGACCAACGATACCTACAGTGTGCCCTGGCTCAGCTTTGAACGAAACGCCGTTAAGAGTGTGTTCTTCTTCATAGCCGAAGCTGACATTGTGGAATTCTAGGGTTCCATTTGTGATTTCTAGGTCTTTTGCATCGGGCTTATTTTGAATTGTCGGGTCGAGATCCAGAACTGAAAAGAGTCGACCGCCAGTTGCAGATCCACGGGCGTACCCGTTGACCATCATCCCGATTTGACGAACTGGTTCGAGCAATATGCTCATGAACGCTATGAACTGCGTCAGTTCGCCAGGCCTTAGTTCGCCATCGATGACCCGCTGTCCGCCGACCCATAGGACAGCAGCCATCGAGATCATAAACGCTAGCCCCATAAGGGAGATATTTTTGGCTCTAATTCCAACTTGCGTGTTGGCCAGTGCCAATGCTTCGTTCGAAGATACGTCGAACTTTTTCATCTCGTGATTTTGGGATGAAAATGCTCGAACTACCCTGATTCCACCCAGATTCTCATCCATCACTTTCGTCAGTGCAGATAGACGATCTTGGAGTGCATACCAATTTTCTCGTAGCTTTAAATTCGTTGCTGTTGCTCGCCACGCAACGAATGGAACGAAACTTAATGAGATCAGTCCAAGTGTTAAATCTTGGCTGAGCATCAAGTACATTCCTGTACCAATTAGCACGACGAGGAAGACGGATCGCAGTAGAGCTGTTTGCACGAACATCCTGACGCCCTCAACATCGAGAATTCCTCGTGTGATTAGGTCTCCTGTGTGGACGCCGGCGTGGTAGCTGAACGAAAGTCGTTGGAGCTTTTCGAAATATAGCATCCGCAAATCGTAGCCAATGTGTTGACCAATAGATTCACCCATATAGTTCTGGAACATAGCAGACATGCCACGCCCAACAGAGGCTATAAATAGGAAAACTGCGATGATGATTAATGCGGTTTTTGGCGGATTGTTTCCTTCCCCAAATACGTTAGTTGCTGAATCGATGGCACGCATTACAGTTCCGTTCGGAAGATCGACTGTGCCTCCATCAAGACCAATCGCCGCATCAACCGCACTACCAATGAGAATCGGAATCGCCAACTGGAACCCTGAAGCAAGGAAGATTGCAATGATTCCAACGATAAGCCGTTTTCTGTACTGGAGTGCCATTCGCGTTATGCGCATGTACACTCCGACCGAGTTTGATCCTGCGACAGGTAGCGCTGACGTACCGGCGGCTTTTCCTATTGGTGCAATTTGGCTGGTAGCCGTAACGATTCCTCCAAGCTAATTCTCACAGCTTGTAAGCATCGCGCACCAGTAACGCTTGTGCTTATGAATTACATCACGAATTTTTGCTGTTGTTCAATCGATACCCGAATCGGGATAAACTCGTAGCTTCGACTGCGACCTAGGCCGAATGATTAGGGCTATCCTCGTAAATATTCGCTTTAGTTGCTTAGACGTTTCATGACTATTTCTGATCCCAACAACATAATGGCTGGTGCATTTGCCGATCTAGAATCGGGCAATCTCAACACGTCCACCTTCCAAGAAAGGTCCTTGCAAGAGTCGAAGAAATTGGCACGCAACGAGTTCTCAGTGCGGGTGGCGGCATTGGATGATTTGGCGATGCTTGAAAGCATCGAGCGTGAGGCCTTTCCAGGCATGACGCCCGTTACAAGACTCGAACTAGACCTTACCCGCTTGAACGGTTTGTATCTTGCAGCAACTCGCGATTGGCGCTCCGAAGAAAAAGAACTTGGTCCTCGTTTTGCGATAGCTACCCAGGCTGAAAAGGAAGATGAGCGCATCGCTGCGCGGCTGAAGAGGAGCTTAGACCGCTATGTGCTCGACCGAGTAAATCGCCCCAAATTGCCTTCCGACTACATCGCAGGATTTGCCGGGTTGTGGTTTGTACTTGATGAGGCACATGTTGTCATAATCGCGCTTAGAGAAGCAGATCGACGCAAAGGAATTGGGGAATTTTTACTCATAAGCGCCGTTGAACAATCGGTTGTGAATGACTCTAGGGTGGTCACTCTGGAAGTTCGTGAATCGAACACACCTGCGATCAAGTTGTACCGTAAATATGGATTTCAGGAAGTCGGCTTGAGACGTCGGTACTACTCTGATAACGGTGAGAATGCCGTGATCATGACTACCCCTCCGATACAGAGCGAAGACTATCGAAAGCAGTTCGCCACCCTAGTGGAGCGACACGCCGACAAATGGGGTTGTGTTTCTCGTCCTGGTTATTTGGAAACAAGGGATGAGAATGTGGCTGAATCAAATGGGATTGACTGAATCAGACGTCTGTAACGTATCAGTGACGAGACTAGGCTCCGCCTGTCGATATCACGTACAACACTAAGAGCGCTGCAACCGCAACCGTTAACTTGACAGCCCATGATGCCCATTGCTTTTGGAATGCGTTGAACTGTTCAACTGATTGCCATTTCTTCCCACGCCACGCCAGTTCGTTCCCCTTAACGCCGAGGTAGACGCTAGCTACGACCATCACCACCAGTTGAATCGTTGGTGGTAAAAACGCGGCTCCAAACAGAATTGCGGTATATGGAACTCCAGAGAAAAGACCCCAGACAGCTGGCATAAGGAATGCAGCCCAGTTCCACTTCTTAACTCCGCTGGGGAGTTCACCACCCTTAATTCCTGAGGTGTTTTCTGCTGGCGAATCGGGACTGCCGAATGAATCCCCATATGAAGTTGAGGAATTTGACTGGATGTCACGTTCAGATTTTAGAACAGGTCCACGTAGGTCAGAGTTTTCGTTTACTCGCTTTCCAGCAGGCCCCGAAGCTGGATTCAGATCCGGTCTGTACGTTCGTGGTGTCACCGCTGACGGAATTTGGAGATTGAGTGGAGCCTTCGGTGCGATTCGAATCGAATCTTTCGTCTCAGAGCCGCATACCCAGCAATAAGTCGCTTTGGTGTTGTTGGCACTTCCACATCTCGAACAAGAATTAATACTTAAATGTTCGCTGGTCTCGGTTGATATCTCGATCAGCCGCTCGCCGCATCTTGTACAGGCGTATCCGCCCTTGGCATTCTCTGTGCCACAGTGGGCGCAAAAGTGCCGGTCGTCCGTGCTTGTTGATTCCATTTGTTCTGGCATACAACCCTAAGTTTAGAGGTGTTGCCGGTCTCTGTCGCCGTTGAGGTCTATAGATATATGCAGATTACGTTGTGAATGAGGGCAGAATTTATAAGTTACAGGCCGACGACGTTGAGATCGAGTGAATTCATTAGATCATCGAGTTCTGCTCTGGTCGAGTCGTCTATAGGCGGGCTTGGCGGCCGAATGTCGGCTGTGGTTATGAATCCTCTGCGTTTCATAATTTCTTTGCGGATTGCGAGGCCAATTCCGACTGAATTTTCATAACGAATCAGTGGAATCCACTTATAGAAAATGCTTCGTGCTCGCTCAATATCACCGTTGGCGATGTATTTGTGAACAGCAACCAGAACTTCGGGATAGGCGAACCCGGTCATCGTTCCAATCGCTCCTCTGCGTAGCTCTTCAAAGAGGAATGCACCGCCAAGACCACCGAATATTCCCATTGTTCCACCAGTGGCTTCATTAACCCGGGTTATTTTCTGAGGCGTCGGTGGGTCTTCAAGCTTCAGATATTTGGCGTCTGGCAGTTCTGTGTGCAACTTGGCTATGAATGAAGGGTCGAGATGTACTCCGGTCTGCTCTGGAAGATCCTGAACTACGATGGGAATTTCGGTAATTTCTTGGGCTGCCGCGTAATAGCCATAAGTTGAGGAGGTGTTCGGCTTAGCCATTTTTGCTGGAGCGATCATCACTGCTGTTGCTCCGGCAGATTGAGCATCACGGACTCTGGATGCCAGAGCCCGTCCGCTATCGGCACTGACCCCCACTGTTACCGATAGGTCAGTCCCTGCTGCGGCAACTACAGCGTCGATAATTGGTCTACGTTCGGCGTCGGTGAGGCGGTGCGCCTCGCCCATAACGCCGAGGGTCACAACACCGGTGCAACTCGCGATTCTCGCGGCTTTCACAAGCTGTGTGAAGGAATCGGTATCGACGTCACCATTCGCATCGAATGGAGTTGGCAACATAAAGTGAATTCCATCTAGCTTCCGATCAATAGCCAATTCAAAGTGCTCCTCATTATTAACTTATTCTTGTGAAATTCATTCGTATGGTGGGCGAATTGGTGTGCTCGTGCAATATGCCCCAACAGTAGTTTGACATTTTGAATTACACCTACAATGTGCAAAGGAGTGCTAAAATTGCCCCGTAATTATGAATTTGTTCTCACTTCACATCTGTTGTTGTACTGGTCGCTAAGCGGGGCCGGGCTTAACAGCGCGTGATTTATTCGACCCTGCTCAATGTAAATTAGCAGGGTTTTTTTATTGGGAATTTTTACGAGTATTCGATAGTACATTCGAACTCATTGGTGAAAGAGGGCTTGAACAGTGACAACTGGAAGAGTTGAAACGAAGGACTGGATTCCAAATCCGGACAACGCTCATGTGCTGAAGATCGATGGCCCTGAGATAGCCAATTTTGAGGATCAGGTGAAGCTGTTCCAATCAGGTGAGAAGGACGCCATAGAGTTCTTGCGATTCCGACTGCGCCAAGGAGTTTACGGTCAGCGCCAAGCCGATGCCCAGATGATTCGAGTCAAACTGCCATTTGGAGGAGTAACCGCCGACCAAATGGATGTTCTTGGCGAGGTAGCTGAGAAGTATGCACCTCTGAAAAAAGGACACATCACGACTCGTGAAAACGTGCAGTACCACCATGTTCCATTGAGCGACACGACAGACTTGCTGCGTACGCTCGGCGATGCTGGAATGTCAACGCGCGAGGCTTGTGGAAACGTTGTTCGAAACGTGGTTGCCGCACCATCGGCAGGTGTATCGAAGAGTGAAGTATTCGACGTAACACCCTATGCCGCTGCATACGCTCGATACTTCCTTCGCCATCCAACCACTCAGAATATGCCTCGAAAATCGAAAGTAGCCTTCTCTGGTTCAGAAAAAGACGAAGCCATGATTCTGATGCACGATGTTGGTATGCTCGCTCGCATTCAGGATGGCAGGCGCGGATTCAAGATCGTGGTTGGCGGCGGTCTTTCGACGAACGCTATTATGGCCAAGACTCTCCGAGAGTTCATTCCCGTAGAGGATTTTATAAAGAACTGTGAAGCGGTGTTACGCATCTTCAACCGACAGGATGAGGAGAGAAAGAGCATTGCGAAGGCTCGAATTAAGTTCACCATCGCCAGATTGGGAATCGACAAGTTCCGTGAGATGGTAGATGAAGAGCTTGAAGGTGACTGGGCAAAGAAGGTGATTGATCTTGAGTCGTTGATGTTTGTTGACGATGAAGAGGCCGATGCACCTGGCGTACCCACAAACGCAACCGCGGAGCCTTCCGACGACGCTGCATACACATACTGGAAGCGAACCAACGTTGAAGCCCAACGACAGGATGGCTTCAGCATGGTTTTTGTCAGAGTTGAGCGTGGTGACGTTTTCGCCAATCAGTGGTCACAACTCGCCGAAATCGCTCGGAAATTCGCTGGCGGACGTGCCCGGTTGGATCAGCAACAGAACCTTGTGTATCGATGGGTACGCAACGAGTCGATTTTTGACATTTATCAGGCACTCGGAGCGATCGGGTTCAGCGCAGCCGGTAGAGAGACGATTCGTGACGTTGTAACCTGCCCTGGCACCGATTCTTGTAAGTTGGGTATTACATCGTCAATGGGCTTAAACAAGGCTCTTGGTGAAACTCTCGATGGCATGGGCGCACTCGATCCGTTGATTGAGAAAATGCACATTAAGGCGAGCGGATGCCCTAATTCTTGTGGCCAGCATCACATAGCGAGCATCGGATTTCATGGTGCTGTGGTGAAAGGGCCGGGTGGTCAAGTTCCAGCTTATGAGCTGTTTCTTGGCGGGCGATCTAATGAAGAAGCGGGCACGAAGATTGGTCAACGGGTGAAGGCTCGCATACCAGCAAAACGTGCTCCTGAAGCGTTGAAGACCGTTCTCGACACCTACCTTGCAGAGCGTAATAACGGCGAAGAGTTTGCTGACTTCATCGACCGCTTCGGCGTTGCGAAGTTCGAAGAGGAATTTGGCAAACTGAAGGCTGATATCGGACCGCTCGACCGGGACAATATCCAGACCTACATGGATTGGGGTAAGACGGTTGTCTACCAGCTGGAGCGCGGCGAGGGTGAGTGCGCAGTTTAATCCGCATTGATATACAACATTTGAAACCAAAACGGGCGGTTGCATTCATGCAACCGCCCGTTTTGGTTTCACTTAGATAGGTTGGTGTAGCGGCTAGCTCTTGTCATCATCTTTAGATGAATCGAAATCGATGACCTTACCGCGGTCGGATGGGCTTGGTTCGTCCTCGATCCTTCGTCCACGCCAGTACTTGACCTGAGGTTCGTTTTCCTCAGGTTTGCGTGCTATTTTTCCGCGGCCGAACATGTTTTGACCAGTTTCGAAACCGCCCCCACTCTGGGATACGTTACGGAACCACAACATGTATCCAATGACTACGAAGGCGACCCCAAGGAGGGCTGTCGGAACTTTTGCAGCGGGCACGAAAGCCGCAATGGCGAGTAGGACGAGGCCAACTATGATCACGTTACCTGGGTTGATCTTGATGCTGGTAGCACGACTCGGTGGTTTGCTCTTCGGCAGGGTGGAAGTGAATGGTTCAAAAGAACGGTGTTTCCCTGGTGGGTGTCGTCGCTCCGTTGGCTGTGAGGAGGTTTCTTCGGACTTTTCGAGAATTTTGTCGATCTCGCGTTCGAATTTTGTCTTATCTGGCATAGGTGAATACTACCTATTTGAGGGAATCAGCGTTGTTATACTCGATTACTAATTGCTGCAATCATCGCACAGCATCACGAGCACCGGTTCTTCAGTTGTAAAAATATGCCAGATATTGAGTACGATAATTTTCTTAAAATCACACTGTTTCGACTTCGGTCGGAATTCCGCAGGTTGGATGTAGACGAACGTGAGAGCGCAAAGAAAGAGTTCGCTGATCTGGTGGGTGAGCTGTCAACTGATAATGAGATCCGTACGTACAGCACGGTCGGTACACGTCCGGATGCAGATTTCATGCTTGTTCAAGACTCATCGACTGTCGACACGTTTCATGAGACTTCCAAACGGATCAATCATTCGTTGATTGGTAGTTACCTTGAGCAGTCTTATTCGTACTTGTCTATCCGACGTAAAAGTCGCTACAAGCACGGCGGCGGCGCGCCGAAGCTGAAAGAGAATTACAAGTACATGGTTGTCTACCCGATGACCAAAACTCGGCCTTGGTATGAGAAGGCGAAGCAAGAACGTCAGGATATGATGAACGATCACTTTAGGGTGGGTAAGAACTATCCGATGGTGAAGATCAACACCTCTTATGCATTCGGACTTGATGATACTGAGTTCGTGTTGAGTTTCGAGATGGACAATCCTTCAGACTTCGTGTCATTGGTTATGGATCTGCGTGAGGTTCCAGCGGCTCAGTACACAGCGGTAGAGATTCCGATTTTCACGACGATTCGAATGCCAATATCTGATGCTCTGGATGCGATGGCATGAGCGGTAAAAGCCAAAGAAGTTAAATAAAAAGCCCCGGCAAATGTGCCGGGGCTTTTTATTATTCGTTAGTTCTAGCCGTTTGCACCCGGCTCTGAAGAGTCGTAATCGTATTCGTAGTTCAACTTTATGAACTGCTGTTGATCTGAAGGAACCTGGTCCTCAGGGAAAATGGCGTTTACCGGACAGACTGGTTCGCAGGCAGCGCAGTCGATACATTCATCGGGACTGATGAAAAGCTGATTGTCACCAGGCTTCGAGTAAATACAGTCGACGGGGCATACGTCCACGCACGCACCGTCCATTACGTCAACACAATCCTTAGCGATGATGTATGTCATATCCGATGAGGCTCCTGAACTGTTGCGGCCAGTTCCTGTGCAGGCCGACTTGTTGGCAATTCCACGGCAGATTATACGTTTCCGCGATCCGTCATGAATAGGCTGACACTACCTTGTTTGTGTGGAAATGCCAGCCAGAAATCGAATAAATTCTAGGGGGTTAGTGTCCGCCGCAGGCGCAACCACCGCCACCGCCACCGCCGCCGCCGCCGCAACCACCGCCGCCGCCGCCACCGCAACCACCGCCGCCACCACCACAGCCGCAGCCAGATGAGAAGTTGGGGTTAGAGATCACGAAGCCTGAGCGTTCGAATCCCTCAACGTAATCGATGCTTGAACCTTCGAGCATCGGGGCACTTTCGTCATCGACGAGTGCTTTGACGGTTCCTTCAACAACTGTGTCGGATTCGGAAGGTGTCTCTTCCAGTCCGAATACATATTCTATACCGCCGTGATCAGCTGTCGTAACTGCGATACGAAGGTACTGACCTTCGGCATCCTGCTCTTTTAATACTTCAAGCAATTTTGTTGTCGCTGCTTCAGTAAACTCTACAACGGTCGTTGAATTGACCATTTAGTACTCCAGATTGCCTAACGAAAGGTGAATTTGAGTTGCATTAACTACTTTACGCGCAATTTAAGTGAAAAGTACAGACTTCGAATATGAGGAATGTATGGTCGGAATTTCGCGTTATTCACGCAATGATCCTACCCCTATGAGCGGAATCCGGCGGTATCATTTACACCTGTAACGGTAATTCGCCAGATCAATTTCTGGTTGCTGCACAGCGAAATGGAACCGATTTTAATCTTTTCCAGAAACGCTCTACTCGAACGTCTAGATACTCAGTCTAGACCCCTGAACCTAATTAGGAAAATTGGAAAAAGCTCGAATGGACGAACTCGACCGACAGATAATCAATCTTCTTGAACGTAACGGCAGGGCTTCTAATGCACAAATCGCTCGCGATGTTGGCGTTAGCGAAGGAACGGTCCGCCGACGTTTGAAGCGCCTTATTAGCGAACAGATCATCAATGTAATTGCGCTTCCCGATCCTCGGAAACTGGGATACAACTCGGAAGCTCTCATCGGTATTCAGGTAGATCCTGACAAAGTGGATGAAGTCGCTTCGAAAATGGCGAATCTTGAGCACACTCGATGGGTGACTGTTACCACTGGTACCTACGATGTGTTCGCTTGGGCGACGCTACCGAACGCAGAGGCTCTTGGGCGATTCCTTCGAGATCAAGTCGGTGCCATCGATGGTGTTCGGCGCACCGAGACCTTCGTGAACCTTCAGGTCATGAAGCGTGAATTCGGCATACCCGCGTAGCCAACGTGTAGTCAGGTTTGCAAAATTACGAGATGCCGGGTACAAATCGGCATCTCGTTTTAGTTAACAGCCGGATTGGTTAACACCCAGTGGACCGTGTGGAAATATAATCAAGTTCGATTTGTGGCGTTCCTGTCGGTTGCAGATGTAACCCGCGGGTACCCTAAAGTACCGATGAACTAACGGCAGTCAATCAACAAGATTGCTATCGACCTTATGGAGATACCGATGCAGCAAACTGCTGTCACCTCACACAAAGTAGAGCCATTTACCCTGTTAGGGACGGCCGAGCCATCCCTATTTGAGCGGTTAGTGCCTGATTCTAATTTGTGGCACAAATCTGTCGCTGTCGTCGTCGGCATTGTCCTTGTGGCGCTTCTTGCGCAGGCTCGTTTCTTTTTGCCTGACAACCCGGTTCCAATCACACTTCAGGGATTTGGAGTACTGATGCTTGGAGGTGTGCTTGGTTGGCGTTTGGGTCTTGTTTCTGCGATCGGGTATTACCTTGTCGGAATGGCAGGCTTGCCGGTTTTTGCCAAAGGTGGAGAAGGCTGGGATTACGTAATCCATGGAGCTACCGGTGGCTACCTGATCGGATTCATACTGGCCGCTGGCGCAGTCGGATTCTTGTCACAGCGGGGCTGGAACCGCGGGCGAAGCCTGTGGCCGATGCTGATCGGTTCGCTGCTTATCTACGCACCTGCTCTCGCGTGGTTGAGTCTTTTTGATTTTGGATGGCCTGCAGACGGGAAACTTTTCTCTGCGGCACTGTACCCGTTCCTGCCCGGGGACATCTTGAAGTTGATGGCCGCCGCCGCAGTAACAGGCGGATTGTGGCGTTTCGCTGATAGCAGGCGGTAAAGCCGCTTAGACTCACTTGCTCTGGTATGCCCACTTATTTCGATTGGGCGCATCCATTATTTGAATGAACAGGAAAATTACGGTGTACAAGGACACGAACTGTGGAGAGCCACGTGAATCGATGGTTGATTCGCAAATTACAGTTGCTGGTTGGGTTCACAAACGACGCGACCATGGCAATCTGATATTTATCGACTTGCGCGACCGAAGCGGCTTGCTTCAGGTCGTGTTCAATCCTGAATTTTCCACGGCAGCTCATGATCTAGCACAGAGCCTGAGATCAGAATGGGTGATTCAAGTCACTGGAAAAGTAGTTTCACGACTTTCTGGCGCCGAGAATCCAGATCTACCGACAGGTGCGGTCGAGCTTTCAGCCACTGATCTAGTGATCCTTAATCGAGCTATTACACCTCCGTTCGAGGTGTCGGATGACGTTGAAGTGGATTTGAACACTCGGTTGAAGTATCGCTTCATGGATCTACGTCGGCCACGTATGCAAGAAATTCTTAAGCTTCGTCACAGGGTTACCCACATGATGTGGGATTATCTGACCGAGAAAGAGTTCACCCAGGTCGAAACACCTATCCTCATCAAAAGCACCCCGGAAGGTGCTCGCGACTACGTGGTTCCTAGTCGAGTTCATCCCGGTGATTTTTACGCTTTACCACAATCGCCTCAACAGTTGAAGCAGCTATTGATGGTCTCGGGAGTGGAGCGGTATTTCCAAATTGCCCGGTGTTTCCGTGATGAGGATCTCCGAGCTGATCGGCAGCCTGAACACACTCAGCTCGATTTAGAAATGTCTTTCGTTCACCAGGACGATGTGATGGCTGTAGTTGAGGAACTGTATACGCGCATCGTTAAGGAAACTGTGCCGGATGTTGCAGTAAACGGCCCGTTCGTGCGCCTAACTTACGCCGAGTCTATGGAGCGATTTGGAACTGATAAACCGGACATTCGTTTCGGAATGGAGCTAACGACCATCACCGAAATAGCGGCAACTTCGGACGCTCGAGTGTTTCAGGCAGTTGCGTCGTCGGGTGGTTCAATTCGTGGATTCGTAGCTCCTGGCTGTGGCAACTACGGACGTCGTCAGACAGATGATTTGACGGAATTCGCGAAATCGAGCGGCGCACAAGGCCTTGTTTTCATAGCAATCGATGAGAGTGCTCCCTCGATCGATGCACTTGAAGATGATCACATCAAGTCCCCGCTGAAAAAATTCCTATCGGTCGATGTTGTGAAGAAAATTGCCCCTGAGATGGGCGCAGGACCAGGCGATTTGATGTTGATTGTGGCTGGCACAGACAAGCTGGTTAACACCGTTCTTTCGAACCTGCGAAACGAGATGGCCAAGCGATTGGAAATGGTCGACCGGAAAGTGCTTGCATTTGTCTGGGTTTACGATTTCCCGTTGTTTGAGTGGGACGAAGATCTAAAGAAATTCGAGCCTGCCCACCACGTGTTCTCGTCGCCTAAATCAGAACACATGGATTATCTCGACACTGACCCTGGAAAGGTGATCGGAACCCTTTGGGACCTCGTGTGTAACGGTTCTGAAATGGGTTCAGGTAGCATTCGCATCCACGATAAGAACCTTCAGACTCGGTTGTTCAACATCATCGGGTATACCGAAGAGCAGATAAGTGATCGATTCGGCCAGTTGCTGACGGCATTTACCTACGGTGCTCCACCGCATGGTGGGATGGGACTGGGGCTCGATAGATTCGTTGCAATTCTGGCTGGTGAAGATGCAATTCGTGAGGTCATCGCTTTTCCGAAAACACAATCGGCTTTCGATCCGTTGTTCGAAGCTCCCTCGCGAATCGAAGACCAGCAGCTTGAAGATTTGCACATACGCGTAGTGATGCCGAAAGTGTAGTACCACGCATACGTGTAGACACCCTAGAATTTTAGGGGCCAGAAAACGCGACCCTGAGTTACAATTAGGGGTAATAGATGAGCGCCCAGTGGCGCTCGTTTCGTGCATGGAGCCACCGTGTGGTTCATTTTATTTGGTAACTAGCTAACTGGTTGTTTCGGAGAACGCGTTGAAATTTACTCGCGACGAAGGCGAAAATCGTCAAGCCATTCTTCACATCGAAGTAGAAGAAGATCGGGTGGAGAAGCATCTCCAACGAGCGCACCAGAAGGTTTCGGCGCGCATCAACATTCCAGGTTTCCGTAAGGGCAAAGCCCCTCGGAGCATTGTGGAACAGTTTGTAGGTCGGGATTATTTGCTTGACGAAGCACTGGAATCGCTAGTTCCCGAAGCCGTCGGGGTTGCGATAGAAGAGTCAGACATCGAGTCGACTCACACACCACCTCGAGTGAATGTGGTTGAGCGCCAGCCGATCGTGAAAATCGATGCGACAGTTGCACTTCCACCTCTAGCCACACTTGGTGATTACAAGAAGCTTAGGTTCGATGACCAACTTGAGGTTGTGACAGACGAACAAATAGAAGAACAACTTACCCAAGTCCAAGAGTCGGCAGCGACTTGGGAGTCAGCGACGCGAGCTGCGAAACTGGGCGACATGCTTACGATCACTTCAAAAGGGCTTGTCAACGGTAAGGAGTTTGCGAACGTCGAAAACGGCGAATTCCTCGCTACAGCCGGAAGCATGAACCCTATTCCCGGATACGCTGAGCAATTGAAGGGCATGAAGGAGGGAGAAACTAAAGAGTTCGATATTGAGATCCCTGCCGATTACCCGAACGAAAAATTTGCGGGGAAAACTGCCAATTTCACTGTAGAAGTAGCAGAGGTAAAGAAGAAAGAACTGCCGAAATTGACAGACGCGTTAGCAGCTTCACTAGGTGAAGATTTCAAAACTGTCGCGGAATTGCGAACCCGAATTAGCGATAACCTCGAAGCGCAAGCCAAGGATACTCTGCGAAGATCGTTGGAAGAACAGATTGTTGATGCCTTGGTTGCAGAGGCAGAATTCGAAATCTCGCCAATGATCATTGAACACGAAGCTGAGCATGTACTGGAGGACCAGCAACGGCAGCTAGCCCAATACAACATCGATTTCCAGCAGTACATGCAAGGAATTGGCAAGTCGACAGAAGAAATCGTTGATGAAGCGAAGGCTTCGGCTGAGCTTAGACTTAAGCGGATGCTTGTTATCGATACTCTGGCTGAAGTCAGTGGTGCATCGGTGAGCGATGAAGAAGTCGCCACCGAAATCGCTTTTATGCAGGAAACTCCGCAGTACGAAAATGAAGATCTAAATACAGATGAAGCGCGTGATGCAGTTCAACGAATTTTGCGTCGACGAGCGGCAATTGATCACGTAATCGACGCAACTCACAAGCCAAAAGGTGCAAACCCTTCGGCGAAGAAAACTACAGCAACCAAGAACAAAACTGCTGCCACGGCGAAAGCTAAACCAGCTGCGAAAAAGAAACCGGCCAGCTCTGCGAAGGCAACAAGCCCGAGCAAAGCCGCTAAGAGCGACAAGTAGACCTCTGGGGGCAATGACAATGACATCGGGACTCATAACACCAAACTCGTTCGAATTCGGATCTGGCTCGGCTCAAGGTAAGGACAGCCCGTTGCTGCAATTGCCTGAAAGCATTGTGCCAATGGTTATCGAGATAGGCGCACGCGGTGAACGCGCTTACGATATCTACTCTTTACTATTGAAAGAGCGAATCGTTTTTCTCGGAACTCCTATCAACGCACAGGTAGCTAATCTGATCGTTGCTCAGCTTCTGTTCTTGGCACGGGAAGATCCTGACAAGGACATTAACTTGTACATCAACTCACCGGGTGGTGAGGTGTATTCAGGTATGGCAATTTACGACACGATGCAGTTTGTTCCGTGTGACGTCGCAACATTCTCGGTTGGACTCTGCGCCAGCATGGGTACCGTTTTGCTCACTGCCGGGACAGCTGGCAAGCGATTCACAATGCCTAACTCGACTATCCACATGCACCAGCCACTGAGCGGAACTCAAGGTCAGGCGTCGGATATTGAAATCCACGCTAGGGAAACTCTGCGAATTCAGGACCGCTTGCGTCAGATTATCGCTGACCATACGGGTCAATCTTATGAGCGCATCGCACGTGACTCAGACCGAGATTTCTGGTTGAATGCAGAGCAGGCGACTGAGTACGGACTCGTAGATGAAGTACTGAAACCCGAAACTAAGGCATCTGTTTAGAGCCTTTTCGGGCATTTCGATAAGCGGTTATATCTAGTAACAGGTCAGGCATTCAACACATGGCGATTGATCAGAAGAAAAAGGGTAGCGGCGACGGTTCAAACACCGGAGAGGCCTATTCTTGTTCGTTTTGCGGTAAGCCCCAGGAAAGCGTTCGAAGGCTGATTGCTGGACCATCGAAGATTTTCATTTGCAATGAATGTGTTGGCAGGTGCCAGCAGATAATTGCCGATGACAAACCGCTTGTAAAGCCTCACGCCAAACCAACCACGCCACGCGATATGTTCGAATTGCTCAACGAATACGTGATCGGGCAGGTGCGAGCAAAACGCGTGATCTCGGTCGGTGTCTACAACCACTACAAGCGCATCTGGTTCGGCACTGAAGACCCTGATGTAGAGCTTCAAAAGACTAACGTAATGCTGGTGGGGCCTACCGGTTGTGGTAAGACACATCTGGCACAGACCCTCGCACGAATATTGGATGTTCCATTCGCAATCACGGACGCCACCTCGCTTACTGAGGCTGGGTACGTCGGTGAAGACGTTGAGAACATTCTGCTTCGGTTGATTCAGGATGCTGAGTTCGATATCGCTCGAGCTGAGCAAGGAATTATTTACATCGACGAGATCGACAAGATTGCTCGGAAGTCAGCGAACCCATCTATTACACGTGACGTATCTGGTGAAGGTGTACAGCAAGCACTACTGAAAATTCTTGAAGGTGCTGTTGTAAACGTTCCGCCACAGGGTGGTCGGAAACACCCGCATCAGGAATTCCTACAGATCGACACGTCGAACATAATGTTTATTCTCGGTGGTGCATTTGATGGTCTCGGCGAGATAATCCAAGGACGGCAGACCAAGGATTCAACTTCAATTGGGTTCAATTCAATTGGTAAGGCAAGAGAAGACGAAGCCGCTGACTTCACCGCTGTAGTACCGGGCGACTTGCTCCGATTTGGATTCATCCCTGAATTCGTTGGTCGAGTGCCACTCGTGGTTGGTCTTGCTGATCTCAATCACGAAGAATTAGTTCAGGTTCTGACTGAGCCAAAAAACGCTCTTGTTCGTCAGTACGAAGCGTTGTTCAAGATGGACGGCGTGGAACTCCAGTTCGAAAAGGGTGCTCTAGAAGCAACAGCGAGGCTTTCGCGTGAACGTAAGGCCGGAGCCCGTGGATTGCGATCAATCGTCGAGGAACTTCTTGTTGACGTGATGTACGAACTGCCTTCGATGGAGGGCGTTACAAAGTGCATCATCAGTGAGGAGACGGTTACATCGAACGCTTGGCCGCAACTTCTCGATGAAAACGGTAATCGAGTGGACGGCAATCTACCTGAGGGCAAGCACAAGGCTGCCTAGGTATCGGATTTCGATTGTGAATAAAGAAAGCCTCGGCATTATTGTGCCGGGGCTTTCTTTATTGGTGCGTCATTGCAAGGGTTCTGACCGAGTAGCAATAAACACCGGAGAGTCGCATCGGGATTCTTTTGTCCCTCTCGACACCACATGCAACAATGTACTGATGGCGGTCTAGCGTGGATTTAATCAGAAATTGTAGATATGACGTTCGGTGGAAGTGGTTCGCAACCTATCGTGATTCCTAAGAATTACGGTGACGGTCCGTCATTGCGTGTTCCTGATCAGCCGCCGAGTAAAAGGCGACTATTTTTTGAGAAAGTGATCAAATGGGGTGGATAGCGATTACTGTCTTTTTCTTTGGATTATTCGTCTATACCGTAATTTTCGGTCTTGAAAAAGAACTCACGGAATCACAGATTACTCAGACTCAAGTAGCTGTTGAAGCAACGAGAGAGGCGCGACGTTAACCGGCGACTGAGAGTTCAACCTCTTGCGTGAGATCGACGATTTCGCCAGATACGGTCGGATTTATCCGACCCGCAGCAACTGCCTTGATCGTTTCGATTAACAGCGGTCGTTCTCGAAGTAATCCGGCTTCACGTATCGCTTTGAATAGCGGAAGCTCTTCACCACGCTCGTTCTTCAGTGCGGTGACGTCAGCGTTCGAAATTTCGTTCCACAACAGATCGAACTCTGCACCACGAACAGAGAACTTCGTTGTTGCCAGAACCGGGCCTTCATCAACGTTTTCTGTCGATACGTGGATCATTGCACCAGTTTCATCGAGGCCTTTAGAAATTACGTCCCATACAGCTTGTTGCCACATGCCTATGGTTCCGCCGGGTAGGGCAGGGTGAAGGTTGAGCGTGAGGTACTCAGAGCAGAGCAATGGTGCAATGAGCATGTACCCCGCGTGAACGGCAATGTCTGCGCTGTGTGGGCGTAGGAGCTCGATTGCCGCCCGGTCGAAATCTTCTCGCAACTCGGCCCAAGGTCGGTTGTTGTGCGCCTTCCTGAAATCTCTGGAGGAGAGCATTACAAGTGGGATGTCGCGAGATTCGACAAGTTGAAGAAATTTATCGGTGAGTTCGGTTTGGCCTTTAACTCGGTTTACAAAAACAAATGCGAGTTCTGCTGCCAGATCATCGGAATCTATGGCATCTAGTGCTGCCTTGAGCAGTCCGAATGATCCTTCGCCTCTGCCAGTCGAGAACCAGCCGACTCTAATCGACCCTTTATCGCCTGAAAAGGCATTCGAGGTCACAGGCTAAGCATCCTCATCATCGAAACCGTCTGGCTCCGGAACGAGATTCATCTGCTCGGCAAAATTCGCTTGCAACCTAGTGATCTTCAATTCGGACGACGAGAGAATCTCGTTGCACTTCGTGGCAAGCTTCATGCCCGATTCGAACAGATTTGTAGCTTCGTCTAGTGACAACCCGCCGGCTTCGAGCTTTCGCACGACTTCCTCGAGTTGAGAGAAAGAGTTCTCAAACGATTTTGCTGCAGGTTTTGGCTCTGGTGTTTTCGGAGATTCGGCCATGTTTTTTCCGTTGGGATGCTGTTGATATTGATTGTATCTGTTAGGTGGCGAAGCGAAATAAATAACAGGTTAACGTGACGAGGTAATCAGTTATGAATCGATGCTTTTACTGGTGGAGGCGACCTCATCGACAGTCGTTTTAACAGTGCCATCAGCAAAAGTGACACCAAGTTTGTCACCTGTAGAAAATTGAGTTGCACTTGTTGCCACACTGCCATCAGTACGCCGGGCGATGGTGTAGCCGCGGCCAAGTATTTTGGCGGGACCAAGTGCATTCAATGATGCTTCTACTGTTGCTAGCCGCTGTTTGGAAGATTCGACCAGTCGCTGCCCCGCAAGACGTGCTCGGGTGAGCAGGTCGTCAATGCGTTGCCGTGGCATGGTCGTGTCGGGAATCTTGCGATTCATTCGATCTACAGCCAGTTCGAACTGCGATCTGCTGTCACGAATACTCCTGCTAATTATCTCGTCGATACGCACCGCGTAGCCTGAAACGTAACCACCAAGATCACGAACATCAGGCGCTACGATTTCCGCTGCTGCGGAAGGAGTTGGGGCACGCCGGTCGGCAACATAATCGGCAAGTGTAGTGTCGGTTTCATGACCAATTGCACTGACGACGGGCACGTTGCTAGCAAAAATTGCTCGGGCGACGCTTTCTTCGTTGAATGCCCAGAGATCTTCGAGCGAACCACCGCCACGGGCGACGATTACGACATCGATGTCGTCGAACGTATTGAGGGCTCGGAATGCCTGAACAATTTCGGGTGCAGCTTTTTCACCCTGGACCGATGTTGGGATCAAGATGATTTCGGCCAGCGGATACCGGCGGGTGAGGACGTTGATGATGTCCTGAATCACGGCTCCAGTTGGCGAAGTGATTACCGCGATTCGGGCTGGTAGCTCTGGGATTGCGCGCTTACGATCAAGTTCGAAGAGCCCTTCGATTTCGAGGCGCTTTCGCATCTCTTCGTACGCCTGCTGAAGAGCACCAATACCGTCGGGCTCAACCTGATCGACGTAAAACTGTAAGTCGCCACGCGATGTGTACATGGATATTCGACCACGGCAAATGACCTGAGTGCCATCGGCGAGAAATTGACCTCCTCGCCCGGACCGGAACATCACACATCGGAGAATTGACTGTTCGTCTCGAAGAGCGAAATAGTGGTGGCCTGAGGACGGTTTTCGATATCCAGATACTTCGCCAACAACTGTGAGATCAGCGAGCCGAGGATCCGATTCGAGACTGGCTTTTAGATAGTCGGCAACGGCACTTACGGTGTACGCAGTTTGTCGTCCTGAATTATTTTCGCTTGAGTTGTAGTTGCCGGTCATCTCAGCATTTTTTCATAGCAGCGGGGAAGCTACCAACGCGTACAGTAGTAAACAAGTATGAATGCCTAGGTTAGAACAAAGGCACTCGTACTGAAGATGATTAGGAGTCTGCTCGACCGGTGTAAGCACCTGTAGTTGAGTTCACGAGAATTCGATCGCCAGTTGAAACGAACAATGGAACTTGTAGCGTTAGGCCGGTTGTTGTCGTTGCCGGCTTTGTCGCACCACTCTGTGTGTCGCCTCTGAGACCTACTTCGGTCTGGCCGATCTCGAGAGTGACTGAAGGTGCCACATCAACTGACAAAGGGATGCCTTGGTACATCATGACTTGGAGCGTGTCACCCTCTGAGATGTATTTAAGGGCGTCACCCAGAACCTCTTCGGTGATTGCAAATTGCTCAAATGTTTCGGTGTCCATGAAGTTGTGCATATCGCCATCCGGGTACAGATACTGGACGGTTGGAGTGTCGACTTCAGCACGAGTTAGTTTTTGGTTCCCTGCAAGCTTTCGCTCATAGACATTTCCGGTTTTCACCTGCCGAACTTTGAGCGTCAGGGTCGGTGGAGCCTTTGGTGCCTGACGGTGTTGCCACTCGAGGATCTGGTAGACCTCATCGTCGAGGAGGATGGTCATATTTCGACGAATTTCACTTGAAGAGATTGTCATCGCAGTTCCTGAGGTTCCTTTAGCCGCTATTGCGGCGGTGTCACTTGTTCGGTTTCGGTATCAAATATACGGGATAGATTGGCGTTAGAACGTCATCTTGGTGGCGTGACTCATTACGCGAGCCGTGTCGTTCTCAAGAACGATGACATCTTCGATTCGAACGCCGCCCCAGCCAGGAATGTATATTCCGGGTTCGATTGTGAATGGCATACCGTTTTCTAGTTTACCTTTCGAGTTTGGTCCGACTCCGGGGTTTTCGTGAACTTCGAGCCCGAGACCGTGCCCGAGGCTATGCCCGAAATCGTTTTCGTGGCCTGCTTCTGTGATTATTTTTCTTGCGATAGCATCACACTCTTCGCCGGTCATGCCTGATGTCACTATCTCGATCGCAGCGAGTTGGGCGGTGAGCACGATGTCGTAAACCCGTTTTATTTCATCGTTGGCTCGACCGAGAACGACTGTACGGGTCAGGTCGGAGCAATAGCCTTGGTATCTGGCACCACAATCAAAGACGATTGTCTGGCCTTCAACCAACTTGCTGTCGCTTGTAGCATGATGAGGTCGTGCGGCATTAGGGCCTATGGCTACGATAGTTTCGAAGGAAATCGATTCGGCGCCGCGTTCTCGGACTGCTTTTTCGAAGATCCAAGCAGCTTCTTTTTCGGTCATGCCGACTTCGAGTCGTGCAGCCGTTTCTTCAAATGCCTGATCGCCTATGTCAATAGCACGTTGAAGGAGTTCAAGTTCGTCATGATCTTTATAAGCGCGAAGATCTACACCAATTCCAGACGTCGGTTTTAATTCAGGGTCTGAGTCGTTTTCTTTGAGAGCTTTCTTGAAGCGTTCGAGTGTGCCGACGGTCATATCATCAGCTTCGAATCCGAGTGTTTTTATCTCGAATTCCTGTACTAGTTTCGCAAGCCAGCCGGAATTGCCGCCGATACGATCCACTCGCCAGCCGGAAGCCTGTTGAGCAGCTTGTTCGGTGTAGCGGAAATCGGTGCATATGACAGCATCGCTCTGGGTCACTAGCAAGTAACCGGCGCTGCTTACAAAACCAGAGATATATCGTCGATTTTCATCGTTGCTGACGAAGATGGCGTCAATTTCGTCTTTGACGAGACGATCTCGAAGTTTTTGGACACGCGAAGGAAATCGGAAATCGCTCAATGCGGAGTAGCTCCGTGATTGCTAGCCGTTGATGACTGCTGAAAGGTGGTCGATGGCGTAAATGTACCCGGATGGTCCGAATCCCGCCATCTGGCCAATCGCTTTAGCTGCGAATACCGACTCTTGTCGGAATTTTTCTCGGGCGTGTATGTTCGACAGATGGACCTCGATGAATGGCAATCCGGCATCGAGCAGCGCGTCGAGAATCGAGTAACCCACCTGGGTTAGAGCCCCTGCATTGATTATCACTCCGTCGGCACCAGCAGATGATTCCTGAATAAAATCTACAATCGAACCTTCGTGATTTGATTGAAAGAATTTTACTTCGATACCCAAAGTTGCGGCTTTGTCGGAGATGTCACTCTGGATATTTGCGAGGGTTTTATTCCCGTAGAGAGATGCGTCTCGCTTACCGAGGTTATTCAGGTTAGGTCCGTTGATAACAAGAATTGTTGCTGGCAATGTTCGCTCCCGTGGGTCGGGTCTTTCAGGTTTTGGAACGGCGACAATAAGCCACGTTCATTCCTCATGTACTAAGCGTACTACGGTCTGTCAGCAGATATCTGCAAATTAAGTTTCACTGAATGGATACGAATCGTCCGAGCGGGTTAGTGTCTAGGATTTATTGGCTCGGGGGTGTGCTCTCAAATAAACCTTTCGAGCCTGTTCTGTGGAAACGTGTGTGTAAATTTGCGTTGTGGCTGGACTACTGTGACCAAGAAGATCCTGTACAACTCTAAGATCTGCACCGCCATCCAATAGATGAGTGGCGAAGCTGTGTCGTAAAGAATGAGTATGAAAGTTTGGGTCTAACCCGGCTGCAAGTGAGTATTTTTTAACGATCCGTTGGATTGATCTGGTAGATAACCTCCCGCCGGATTGGTTCATCCACACGGCTGAATCAGATCGACGATTTACAAACTTGATCCTGACGTTATTCAAGTAGTTATTGAGCCAGCGGCTTGCGTGCTCACCGAATAGCGCTATTCTTGGCTTCGATCCTTTCCCAATGACACGAACTTCTCGACTCGGGTGATCGATGTCGGTGACATCCATTGCGTTCACCTCAGATACTCGAAGGCCGGTGCCGTACAAAAGCTCAAGAAGAGCCCGATCTCTAATTCCTGAGTCTGTGGAGGTATCGGGTTCGTCCAACAAACGCTCTATCTCAAAACTCGATGCGACCGGAGGAAGTTTCTTCTCTTTTTTTGGCCCGGTGACAAGCTCGGCCTGATCTAGTTCGATCACACCCGAGCGGCGTAGGAACTGGAAGAACGATTTCAATGCAGACAGCTTACGGGATACGCTGCTTCTGCTGAATTTGCTGGCGATTAACCAAGCTAAGTACCCACGAAAAAAAAGGCGATCTACGCTGGACAGGTCGACCACGTCTCTATCATCCAGATATTCGACAAGAGGCACAAGATCGTTCACGTAGTTGCGAACTGTATGCTCTGCGAGCTGGCGGGTTGTTGATATGTGCTCGGCATAGTCGCGGACGAATCCCGATATGCCGGGGACATGGGATTGCCGTAGAGCTTCTTCCATGGCGGGTGAGGGAAGTCGTTTGGCGGTTGTCATTTCTGAACCGCCAAACTCACAACTCTCGCTCGTTGGGTTTCATCACCCGCGACAGGGCTAAGCTTTGGCAACTGCCTTCTTAGCAGAGGCTTTTTTAGTAGCGGCCTTCTTGGTCGTGGTCTTTTTGGCTGCAGCGGTTTTCTTTGCAGGTTTCTTCCGGGCTCCGCGTTTGGCTTCAGCTTCTGCTGCGGCAATCGCAGCAGCTTCGGGGTGCACGATTGAACACTTTTCCATCGCAGTTTTCCATGCGATCTCCCAGTTTTCTTTGACTTCACCTGTGGCTCGTTCACCGGGGCGGGTAGAGATAGATACGCGGCATTCCGGAAATTTGCCGCACGACAGAAATTTGCCGAACCGCCCGGTACGGATGACGAGATCATCTCCGCCTTCGCATTTTTCATCGCTTACCTGAACGAGCTTTGCCCGATCGACACGGTCAGCCTTTTCGGTAGTTTCTGCGACAGCTTTGTCGAACGGGCCGAAGAATTCCTTCAGCATTTCGACCCAATCTTGCTGACCCTCTGCCACTGAGTCGAGTTTTGACTCCATGTCAGAAGTAAAGCCAGTATCCATGATGTTTGCAAAGTGTTCGGATAAGAAATCCGAAACCGTTGAACCCATAGGAGTTGGCTTGAATCGTGATTTATCACGATCAACATACTGTCTTCTTTCGATTGTGCCGACAATCGATGCGTATGTGCTAGGGCGACCTATTCCCTGTTCTTCCAAAAATCGAATCAGATTGGCTTCGGTGTAGCGAGGCGGTGGCTGAGTGAACTTCTGATCGGCGTTTACGGTCTGCTTATTAAGCTGGTCGCCTTCATTCATCGCCGGGAGTTGGTTGTTTTCTTCATCCTCGGCATCTTCATCTTTGGTTTCGATGTACAGCTTTCGGAAGCCATCGAACTTGATTACAGATCCGGTTGCCCGAACGGTGTAAGCATTTCCGTTGAGTGCGGTTGCGGAGATATCGACACCGGTGTTATCTACGATAGCGTCCGACATCTGGCTGGCGATAGTTCGTTTCCAGATCATTGTGTAGAGACGAAGTTGCTCACTCGACAGGAACGGTGCGATTTTTTCAGGGGTGTTCGATGCTGAGGTAGGTCTAATAGCTTCGTGCGCTTCCTGTGCCGATTTACTCCGAGTTTTGTACTTTTTGGGTCCGGTTGAGTATTCGTCACCATAGGAAGATTTGATGAAGGTTTGTGCCTCATCCAGTGCATTTTGTGCGAGATTCACTGAGTCGGTACGCATGTAAGTGATCAGGCCGACCGGCTCAGCACTCCCGATTTCGAGACCTTCGTATAGGTCCTGAGCAATTCGCATCGTGCGTTGGGCACTGTAACGGAACGAACGTGCGGCTTGCTGTTGCAATGTGCTGGTCGTAAAAGGCGGTTTGGGTTTCTGCTTGGCTTCTTTTCGCGTAACTTGTGCAACTACGTATACCGCAGCACTGAGGTCGGACTTAATGGCCATCGCCGTCGTTTCGTTATCTACGACGGGCTTGCCCTTTTGATTGGGGATGGCGGTTAAATTGGCGTTGAAGAGGAACTTTCGGTTACCTGAGTCGGTTTCAAGATCGACGGTTATCACCCAGAACTCTTCGGCTTTGAATGCTTCAATCTCGCGTTCGCGGTCGACAATAATGCGTAACGCTACTGACTGGACTCTCCCTGCGGAGAGCCCTCGTTTCACCTTGCTCCAGAGCACGGGGCTCAGCTTGTAGCCAACGATCCGATCGAGCACTCGACGGGCTTGCTGGGCGTTGACCAACTCCATATCGATATCTCGTGGGTGGGCAAACGCTTCTTCAACGGCAGAACTTGTTATCTCGTGGAACACGACACGCTTTAGATTTTTTGCCTTACCCAGATCAGCAGCCTCAACGAGGTGCCATGAAATTGCTTCACCTTCACGGTCTGGGTCAGTCGCTAAGTAAACAAAGTTGGCCTGTTTTGCAGCTTTCTTTATCTCGCTGATAAGGGTCGCTCGACCACGTACATTTTCGTAAGTGGGCTCGAATGTGAGGTTCTCAACGTCGACACCTAACGAGCTTTTAGGAAGGTCTCGAACGTGCCCCATCGAAGCTTTAACAATATATTTGTCGCCGAGGAACCGGCCTACTGTTCGGGCCTTCGCTGGAGATTCGACGATTACAAGATCGCGCTTTGACGTGTTCGCCAAGTGTCTATTCCCTTTTTGAGGTGGTTACCAAATATCAAGGCGAGACCACCGGACGTTCTTTATCAGCAATGAATTGCATCGAACCGACCTGGTGGGCAGTCCCGCGCAGTTCTAACATCACTAAAACAGAGCTTACCGATGCTGCCGTTTCGCCAAGCGCTCTGGTGATGTCATCGACGTGTATCGGCTCGCCTGAACTTTCAAGGAGATCGATAACGCGTCGTTCGATACTTAATACATTGTTCTCACGCGCGAGGTTGTCAAGCGCGTTTTCGCCAAACTCAGCACTTTTCTCGGCGGAACCTTGGTTTTTGGAAATGCCGAGAAAAGACTGAACAGAACGAGTTTCGATATTGAGATCTTCAATTATGTCAGCGGCAGTTGTAGTCAGCTTTGCGCCTTGCTGAATTAACCAGTTGGTACCTTTGCTCTTTTCGCTCAATGCGCTTCCGGGAACGGCAAAGACATCTCGATCTTGCTCAAGTGCCCAACTGACAGTGAGCATGGCACCGCTTTTGTACGCAGCCTCAACCACCAGAACTCCGCGACACAACCCACTGATTACCCTGTTTCGTCTTGGGAAATGTTGAGGAAGCGCACTTACACCAGGAGGGTACTCGGTGACAAGCGCACCATTCTCTAGAATCTTCTCGGCCATCGGAATATTCCGTTTCGGATACATTTTATCGAGGCCAGATCCAAGAACAGCTACGGTGCGCCCGCCAGCCTCCAACGCCGAACGATGGGCGGCGGTGTCGATTCCTCTGGCTAACCCTGACACCACGGTTACTCCAGCTCTTGCGAGATCGTAAGAAATCCGCCGAGTCATCTCTAGTCCGTACGGTGTTGCATCTCTTGAGCCGACGACGGCTATCGTCGGCTCGTCTGCACCGAGCATCTGGCCCTTTACATAAATAACGCTGGGAGCTGCCGGGGTTTCAGCAAGCTGTGATGGGTACTCAGGGTGACGTAGGTGGAGCGCTGTCATACCGAGCCGTTCTATCGCTTCGACAATTTCGTATGGCTCGTTTTCAGTTCGGAATAGTTCTGTTTCAGGTGCGATTTTTCTCGGGACACCGGCAACGACGAGATCGGAAATAGATGCATGCCATGCGGCTTCCAAATTCCCAAAACGTGCTTCCAGTTTCATAAACGTTGCAGGGCCGATGCTCGAAATTTTATGAAACGCGATCCAATACTTTAAGTCATTCATGCGGCAAATAATGACCTAGTATTAGGAGCAATGGCAAGTCAACGTGGCACGATTACAGCGTGACACAATAATTAAATGTGGCGGAGAGGACAGGATTCGAACCTGCGGTGAATTTGCACCCACACACGCTTTC
>ERZ890510.208-NODE-208-length-51167-cov-7.625235_pt1 | contig 51167 bp, 48 predicted proteins | sample MGYA00521265_ERZ890510 | MGnify/ENA primary metagenome ERZ890510 (study PRJEB32303, sample SAMEA104408624) | aquatic metagenome | biome: Brackish water; feature: Chemocline; material: water | place: Baltic Sea | collected 2014-10-26T21:54:00 | depth 110 m ... | reverse complement strand
GCCAGCTTGAGCGGTAGTCAGGACTACGCTCTGGTGATTGACCAGCAGGGCCCGAACTTCTCAGGCTCAACGGTGAATGCCGGCGCCTGGTGGGACGCTGCCAACAACAAGGTACAGACCGATGTCACGAAGGCGGTAAACACGTCGATCGGGATCATGCTGCCGGACGCCTTGGACATTGGTGGTACGGCCTACGACCTGAAGGAAGATCTCAATGCCTCCTCCGTGAGCGCGGCCGACTTCCAAATAGACAGCCTCAAGCAGTTGTCTGGTACGACGATCAGTGACTACAAGACGGCTCCGGCGGTCGTGTACTCGGGTGCCACCAACTGGATTTTCCTGACGGTGCCCGCGATGGCTCCCGACGCGAAGCCCAAGGTCACCTTGCTTAGCACGTCAGGCGGTATCTCAGACAACGCTGGCAACAGCACCACCACAGGCTCGAAGGTTGGTGTCGACAAGCAAGCGCCTACAATCACCGCGACCCTCAATCGGACATTGCACAAGACTGACGCTACGCTGACTATCACGACAAACGAGTCTGGTGCGCCGCCGGAAGTGACCATAATCGGCGCGACCAGTATGTCGACGGCACCGGTGATCCAGTCGGTGAGCCTGACCGGTACCAATGTGTACGAGTCGAAGATCACACCGGGAACGAACGGATTAGGTCTCAACTCGGTCAAGGTAGTTGTCACGGACACAAACGGCAACAAATCAACACTCGGGGTGGGTACTCCCACCGTTGACTGGCCAGTCACGGGCGCGATTGGATACTACGTTGATAACGATCTTCCGGCCCCGACCGTCAATGTGAATAACGTTGTAGCGGCCGGAGCGAGCGTTGAGTTCTCGAACCCGCTCTTCGTGACTGCAGCCTACACGGGTGAGAAGAAGGAGTTCGGACTGGATGCGGGCGGTCTCGTGACCAACATCGCAAGCCTAGTGTCCAAGGATCTTGACATCCAGGACACGGTCACGATTGCGACCGCAACTCTGGACGGAGTGAGCATTCTTGGCCTCAAGGACACGCAGGACAACACAACGTTCAACTTCGCGGTTCGTGATATCGCGACAGGTGACCATGAGTTGGTTATTGTTGGTATGGACGAGGCTGGGAACGTCCACGACACAGGGAAGATCAAGTTCAAGGTTGTTGCTCGCAAGGCATACTCAGTGGCCGTGAACGCTGGTTGGAACCTGATCTCGTTCCCGGGTAACCCGGCGAACGGCGCGATCGCCTCAGTGTTGCCGTCCAGCCACCCGGCTACGGACATCCTGAGTTACGACGATGGTGTTTGGTCCGTTGCTTCCCGCACGGTAGGCGGCACATGGGAAGGCACGCTGTCGACCATCGACGGTAACCACGGTTACTGGGTCAACACCAGTTCTTCGGAACCGATCGCAACGCTGCTGGCACTGACCAGCGTTGGTTCTGCGGCAACACTGCCGACCATCGCGATTGAAGCGGGTTGGAACTTGGTTTCGGTGATTGACCTTGCTCAGGTCAAGCAAGATAACTTCGTCGTTGACTCCAGCGCTGACGCGTTGGGTTCGTCCTACTTCACGAGTGTCAGCTGGTCGGTTGCATACACTTACAACTCCAGCACACGAACGTGGACGAGAATTACGACAGGCGGTGGAAGTGTCCACAACGGCCAAGGCGTATGGGTCTGGGCCACCAAGGCTGGCACGCTGATCCCGTAAGGGAAACGCAAAGCTAGGACCTCCTTTCGGATCTGATAGTCGCCCTCCCCATCTGGGGAGGGCGACTTACTTTAACCAAGAGGACTTGGAGCGATGGAGTTCAGGATGAGTACTAGTGAAGGGCGGTCAGCGTCGGTGGCGCTACTAGCAATCATCTGGTTGCTGGTTATTGCGGTGGGGCCTGTGAAGGCCCAGGACGCTGGATTCCCCCCGTGGCCGATCATCTACGATGGCACGGTCGAGGTCGACGGCGAACCGTTGAGCAGTGGTACGTTGACCGCCCATGTGGGCGACTGGACGAGCGTAGCGGTGCCTGTCGTTGGTGGCTGGTTTGCTTGCGCCGACCCATGCCTGATCTTGGGACCGCCGACGTTCGACTACGTGGGCGCTGAGGTGACGTTCCACCTGGAGGGCGTTGATCGCGCGGCGGAGCTCGCGTTTGAGTTTCCCAACCTGAGCGAACCAGAACGGAAGACCGAAAAGCTGTCGTTCAGTACGGATCCTGCGATGCCCACCTGGTTGCTGGGCATGGCCGGTTTGCTGGCGATCATCGTGGGTGGGGGAGTGGTCGCACTGATGTTCAGGCGTGGAGATAGCGATTAGGCACGCGCCGTGCAAGCCCGCCACTCCGAGCGAAGCTCGTAGAGCTACTTCTGGTTCAGAAAATGCCCCTCACTACCAGTGAGGGGCATTTGTGTGCCTATTTGTGCGTGTGAATAACAGGCTCTCAGAGCTAGATCAGTACGCTGGCGGGAGCGAGCACCGTGACCGTGGTTTCCTCGGGGAGCGTGGCCCGTGTGATCGTGGTGCGGTTCTGCGGGGCTTCAGGGGTTGCGCCCAGCTCTTTGAGGAACGGGGCGAGTTCCCTGAGGTCGGCTTTGTTGCCAGCGTGAGCGTAAAGCACGGGAATGACGATCTTAGGTCCGATGGCGTTGACCATCTCCACGGTGTCCTCTCCTGAGAGGCCGTTCTTGCTCCCGATCGCAAGCAACAGGACGTGAGGTGAGCCGAGCTCCTCTATCTCACGGTTCGTTAAGAGGCGCCCCGGATTGCCGAGGTGGCTGAGGATCATCCCCTCTAGTTCGACGGCGTACACGGTGTTCCAGGCGATCTCACCACCCTCAGCGTATGCCGGTGTGCGGATGCCCTTGATGCGGAAACTGGACGCCTCGTACTCGCCAGGTCCGTTGATGACCGTGGGCGGCTTGTCTCCGGTGATGTTGGCAACGGCCGAGAAGTCCGGATCGGCGCCGCTAACCGTGACCACGTTGGCTTGGGCCAACTGTGGCGGAAGCTTGAGGCCGGATGCGTCTGTGTATGGATCCATCACGAGCACCGATTGCCCGCTCTTGATCCGAACCGCGTTGTGGCCTAGCCAGGTAATCTCCATGGTGTCCTTACTCTTACTTGCGCCCGAACAGGGCCCACGCGCCTGGAATGGCGATGGAGGCGATGTACAGCTTGATGAGGTCCCCTACCACGAATGGGTAAAGGCCTGCGATGAGAGTTTTGTCGAGGGTATTGTTCCCGGGTATCACTGCGGCAAGCTCGAAGCCCAGAGTGCTATCAAGGAACCCGTTGCCGATGGCGAATCCGAGCCACAGCAGTCCGGGAACGTAGATCAGCAGGCTGCCGATCATCATGGCCACCGTGACGTTCCACTTACGATCCCACCCGCGCTCGGCGAGTTTGCCGACCACGTAGGCCGCAGCGATGAAGCCGACGATGTATCCGCCACTGGTGATGCTCCAGACAGCGGTGCCGGAACCTTCCCAGGGGAAGATGAAGTGGATGAGTTCGCCTTCAAGCGCCGCATTGGACGGTGAGAAGGCGGGTATACCTATCGTGCCTGCGATGGTGTAGAGAGCGAGGGCCGCAGCCCCGCGGTTGGCTCCGAGCGCGCCACCGGTGATCAGGACGGCGAGCGTCTGTCCGGTGATGGGGACGGGTGTGAACGGGAGCTTGATAGCGATCTGTGCGAAGACAGCGACCAAGAACGCGAACCCGACGACAAGCGCGATGTTGCGGGCCAGGCTGCGCCCAGGCACGAGAGTGTCGATGAGCGTAGGTGCGGTGGGTGCGAATTGCATGGAGTTTCCTGAGTTGATTACAGCCGTTTAGGTGGCCGTGATGCGCGGCACAGTATAGCACGCACCACCTCTGGGCCAAGGCGAAAGTGAGCCGTCTCAAGAGCGTGTGGACTTGATGCTGGCATTTGTAGGCGCACCCTATGGATGTTTGCGTGCTCGCCCCGTGGGGAGGCAGCACAGGCGAGCGTAGATTGAGTTAACGCTAGTGGGCGATGCGCGTTCGTCCTGTTTCGGAGGTTGGGAGCGTATGATTTCATATTCGGCAGTCAGGCCCACTGGGGGCGTCGAGCAGCTGAACATCCGTGTGGCCATCGTGGCCGCAAGTGCGGTGTTGTATGCGCTGACGTTCTTACCTTTGCATTCGATTCTCGGCCCAGGCGTAGTGTCTTTGTCAGCGGTGCCGGTTGCTCTGGCGGGCTGGCTGTTCGGCCTACGGGCCGGGATGCTGTTCGGCGCGGTGGCTTTCCCCCTTAATACGGTGCTGCTCGGCGTGGAAACCTCAGACTTGAATTCAGTCGTTTGGGGCGGCGCAGTCGCAGGTTCCGCAGCGCTCTTGGTCGGCACCGTGGCTGGGACGCTCCGGGACGTTACGGATAGGTTGCAGGCGCAGCTTGATCAAAAGAACGGCGCAGAGGAAAACCTGCGTGTCTCCGAGGAGCGCTTGCGCCACCTTGTTGAGAACGCGCCGGGGATGCTGGTTACGGTGGCCGCCGATGGCACCATCATGTACGCGAACCGCGCGATAGGCGGTCTCAGCACCGTCTCTTTACGCGGCACCAATGTCTACAACTTCGTTCCGCGGTCGCACCAAGACCTGTTCCGCCGCACGCTCGAGGGCGTGTTCACCAGCGGCCAGCCAGGCGGCTACGAGATCGCCGACCCGCCCGAGAGTGGTGACCCCACCTTGCACATCATCCGATTTGGTCCGGTCGAGAAGGACGGCGCGGTGGTCGCGGCCACGCTCCTCAGCCTCGACGTCACCGACAGCGTCGGCTAGCCGTCTGCGCCACAGCTGGGCGGTGAGGTGCCGCTTGGCGATACGTGCGCTTTGGACGATCATCGTCCAGGCATAGCGTGAACGACCGGCTGATGCGGCGTAAGACTGGCGCAGTGGCTGTCCAGGCAGGCGTGATTGTTCCCGCCCTCCCAGCCCCTATCGCTGCTTGCGCACTGCCACCGGCCCGGAAATGCCCACCCGCCACCCCATGCCCCGGAGCGGCCAAGCGACCTTTAGTCCGGCGGCGTAGCCAAGATATCCGAGGGCGAAGCCCGACTAGGATCACCCGATGCCTACCAACGAGCCCGGAGTCCGGCGCAGAAGCTGCAAATCCCCGCAGCTAACAACGCGCCTGGGCTGGTATCTCGCGCTGCCATCTCCTGTAGAATGGCGAGGCACCTAGCGAAAGGATGGCGCGCATGGCGGAGATGGTTATAGATAGCATCCGGGTTAGCCTGATGAACTATCAGCGCGTCGTGATCCTCAAGGAGCGAGATTCCGATCGCTACTTGCCGATCTGGATCGGCTCCCCTGAGGCTGATGCCATCGCGGTGAAGCTCCAGGATGTGACCGTTCCTCGTCCGTTGACCCACGACCTGTTGGGTTCGGTGATCGCCGAGCTTGGGGCCGTGGTCGACCACGTCGTTGTGTCTGATCTGTCCAACGACACGTTTTACGCAAAGCTCGTCATGAACGTCACCGATGGCCCGCAACGTGAGGTCGATTGTCGGCCCAGCGATGCGATCGCTCTCGCGGTGCGTGGGGGCCAATTGGTCAACACTCCTGGCGGCGATGAGCGCTGGTTCGCGTCTGTTCAGGAGGCCCAGAAGTTTCTGGACGAGCTCGGACTGGACAAGGATGACAAGCGCTACGAGATCAGGTCGAAAGTGCCGATCTACGTTGAAGAGGGTGTGATCGAGAAGGCAGGGATCACCATGGACGGTGACACCAGCACGCCGATCTCGGACCGTCTTCGTCCTTCCAGCGCGAGTCCTTCCAACGCACCGAAGCCGGTCACTGACGAAGAGATAGAGAAATTGTCCGCGTTCTCTGAATTCCTGGCAGATCTGCCAGGACTTGAGGATCTCGGCGGTAGTCCCGGATCAGGATCGTAGGGCCGACGAAACTCGCAAACTGGCGAAGGCTTGTGATAGGATTCACCAGGCGTTTGGCCGACCTATGAAACCACGTCCTTGGTGGTTCTCAGCCGCCCAATTCACTGGTATAGGTTGGTACATCGCTACGGCGATAGTGGCTCCGACGTTGTTGGGTGTTTGGGTTGATGGTAAGGTCGGTTCGGAGCCACTGTTCCTTTTGATTGGTCTGCTGTTCGGGATTGTCGTGGCCTTCTACGGCACTTACAAGATGGCATCTGGGTACCTGACGGATGGTTCGTCAAAGGACCATAAATAGTGTTGGCGAGGGTGAGTTGGTAAAGCTGTTTGGTGGTGTAGCGTTGATCTTGGTGCTCGTGGGCTTGGCCCTGGGTGCTGTTGGCGCAGAGCTTCTTGACGCTGATCCCTTCATCCCGCTTCCAGAGGTACATCTCGCGCCCCAAGAGGTCGTTCAGATCGGCACTCCGCCATCGGCATGGTGGGATTTCTGGTCTGATTTCACGGTATCCAACACATTGCTGTCTGCATGGCTGACCACGATAGTCGTGGTTCTTCTGTTCGGTTTGGGTTCGCGAAGCATCAAGATGGTTCCCGGGCGCCTGCAAGGCTTCGTAGAGATGTTTTTCGAAGCGATCTACAACTTCATCAAAGGTGTCGCGGGCGAGAGATTCGCGCGCCCGTTCTTCCCTATCCTGGCCACGATGTTCATCTTCGTGGCGTTCAATGCGTGGATGGCGCTGCTGCCGATCTACCCGACGATCGGTTTCACCGCCGACGGTCATCATCAGATAACGACGCACCTGTTGCGGTCTGCTGGTACAGACATCAACATGCCTCTAGCCTTGGCGGTCATCGCATTCCTCTTCGCTGAGATTTGGGGATTCAAGGCCCACGGCTTCGGGTACCTGAAGGAGTTCTTCAGGGGGCCCAACCCGCTTGACACGTTCATCGGGATCGTAGAGTTGTTGAGCCATTTCATCAGGCTGATCAGCTTCACCTTCCGTCTATTCGGCAACATGCTCGCGGGCGAGATCGTCCTCGGCATGATGACCTTCCTGTTGGTATTCCTCGTACCGCTGGCGTTCTACGGCTTGGAGCTGTTGGTCGGTGGTGTGCAGGCGCTGATTTTCATGGGTCTAACGCTGGTGTTTACGGTCATGGCCGTGGCATCGCACGGAGATCACGAGCAAGAACATTCGGAAGCTGGGTCGCACTAGCTCACCGAAGAGGAGAGCTAGATCGGCGGGTTAGTTGCCAGCTCAGGTAGCCCGAATCGATAAGGAGAATCGAGAAATGTTTGATGCAGAAGGTTTGAAGTTCATGGCGGTCGGTCTCGCGGCGCTCGGAATGGCCGGAGCGGGCATCGGTCTGGGTATCGTTGGTGCCGCGGCAATGAACTCGCTCGGCCGGAACCCTGAGGCAAAAGATGCCATCGCGCCTAATATGGTGCTGGCACTGGCCTTCACTGAGGCCATCGGTATCTACGGCCTGGTGACCGCGATTCTGTTGATCTTCGTCGCGTAAAGCGGCGAGTACGTTTGGAAGGAGGCGGCCACCTTGCTGGCAGCACCACTATTAGCTGAAGAAGCAAGCGGCATAGGCGCGCTTGGGTTAGACCTGCAAAGTTTCCTGGTCTATCTCCTGAATTTCGCCGTTCTCGCCGTCATCCTGTATTTCTTCGCGTACAAGCGAATACTCGGGATACTTGACGCTCGTTCTGCCAACATCAAGGACAGCCTTGAGGCGGCAGACAAGGTGCGCCTAGACGCTCAGGAGCAGCAGGCTCAGATGCAGCGCACGCTGGACGAGGGGCGTCAGGAGGGCCAAAAGGTTCTCCATGAGGCTCGAGAAGCTGCTGAACGCTACCGCGAGCAGCAGCAAACTCAGGCTCGGGCTCAGGCGGAAGAGATGCTCGAACGCGCACGGAACGAGATTCAGTCGGAACGGGATGCGGCCGTCGAACAGGTTCGCGCCCAATTCGCTGGCTTGGCCGTCACCGCAGCGGAGCGGATAATTCATCGCTCGTTGGACGAAAACACCCACCGTGACCTGATCGATGAGGTTCTTGCCGAAGGCGAGACCATGCAGGGTCGGGGGTAGGAGAGCTCGTGGCCAAGGCACCAACAGCGAGACGGTATGCGCAGGCGTTGTTCGCCATCGCGCGGGACAAGGGCACCACGGAAGCGTGGCTAGACGACCTGCGTGAAGTGACGGCACTCCTGCATGAGCCATTGGTGAGCGCGTTCATGTCTACACCACGCGTGGGGGCGGCGGACAAGCTTGGCGTGGTAACGCAAGTGACCGCAGGCCGCGATCCTATGATTGCCAACCTGGTTGGCTTGCTGACATCTCGGCAGGGCGTTGGGCTCTTGGACAAAGTTACCGTTGAGTATGGCGAACTGCTGAACGTGAGCCTGGGACGCATACGCGCTCACGTGACCACAGCGACACCGATGTCGGCGGCGCAACTGAAGCGCCTGGGTGACTCGCTCGGCGCGTCGCTCAACAAGGAAGTCCTACTGGAAGCTCACGAAGATCCTGAGATCATCGGCGGGGTTCTGGTAAGGGTCGGGGATCAGATCATCGATGGCTCGGTGCGGACCAAGCTTGCTTCACTGAGGCAGCAGTTGGCCCACGAGTCGCTAACGTGACAACAACTCCTCTCCGTGCAGGGAGAGGACAGGTGAGAGGGAACGCATGACCACTCGCGGACAAGATATCGCCTCGGTTCTCAAGAAGCAGATCGAGGAATTCGGCGGCGAGACAACGCTGACTGAGGTTGGCACGGTCGTTGAGGTTGGCGACGGTATCGCTCAGATCCACGGGCTCAGCCAAGTGGGTTTCGGCGAACTATTGTCGTTCCCCAGCGGTGTGAGCGGCCTCGCGCTGAACCTTGAGGAAGACACCGTCGGTGCGGCCATCATGGGCTTGGACACCGGAGTTAACGAGGGCGACCTCGTGAGGGCAACCGGGCTGGTGGCTCAGGTGCCGGTTGGCGATGCGCTTCTCGGTCGTGTGGTCGACCCGTTGGGTGCGCCGATCGACGGTAAGGGCCCCGTGAAGACTGACGGCACGCGAGCCATCGAGATGGTCGCTCCCAACGTGGCCATCAGGCAGACCGTGAACCAGCCGGTCCAGACGGGCATCAAGTCCATCGACGGAATGATTCCGATCGGTCGTGGTCAGCGTGAGTTGATCATCGGCGACCGCTTCACGGGCAAAACGGCGATTGCGATCGACACCATCATCAACCAGAAGGGCCAAGACCTTCTCTGCATCTACGTCGCCATCGGCCAGAAGCAGAGCAAAGTGGCCGGTATCCAGGCCACCCTCGAAGAGCATGGTGCAATGGCCCACACGGTGATCGTCGCGGCGAACGCGTCCGACCCCGCTCCGATGCAGTACCTCGCCCCGTACGCAGGTTGTGCGATCGGTGAAGCCTTCATGGCCAGTGGCCGCGATGCGCTCATCATCTACGATGACCTGACCAAGCACGCGTGGGCATACCGACAGATGTCACTACTGCTCAAACGCCCTCCTGGACGTGAGGCGTACCCCGGTGACGTGTTCTACCTGCACAGTCGCCTCCTTGAGCGTTCGGCGCGGCTCGACGAGGAGCACGGCGGCGGATCGCTGACGGCCCTGCCGATCATCGAGACCCAAGCGGGTGACGTGTCCGGGTACATCCCGACCAACGTTATTTCCATCACCGATGGTCAGATCTACCTTGAGGCTGACCTGTTCAACGCTGGTATCCGCCCTGCGGTCAACGCAGGCCTGTCCGTTTCACGGGTCGGCAGCGCGGCGCAGACGAAAGCAGTGAAGAAGGTTGCCGGTCGCATGCGTCTGGAGCTTGCTCAGTACGCGTCGCTTGCAGCGTTCGCTCAGTTTGGTGCGTCAGACCTGGACGCAGTGACGCGAGCCCAGCTAGAGCGGGGACAGCGTCTCACCGAGCTTCTGAAGCAACCGCAATACAAGCCGAACTCCCTCGGGCAGATGGTTTCCTCCATGTATGCGGTGGTGAACGGCTTCATGGACGACGTTCCGGTTGACCGCATCCGTGAGTTCGAGGATCGACTGATCGGTTACCTGGAGACGTCGAAGGCCGACGTGCTGAACGGGATCGAAGAGAAGAAAGACATTGACGCGGAGATTGAGGCGGGGTTGAAGGAAGGCATTCTTGCCTTCAAAGCCACGTTCTAACTCCCGACCACCGACCGGCGATCGGTCAACTTGTACTAGCCGTAATGGCAGACCAGAGAAAGGGCAACTAACGAGTGCCTAGCGTAAGAGAGATACGAGGACGCATAAAGAGCGTCAAGAACACGGCCCGCGTGACCAACGCGATGCAGATGGTCGCGGCGTCGAAGATGCGCCGTGCCCAAGAGCAGGTCGTAGCGTCACGCCCGTACGCTCAGAAGCTGCGTTCCGTGCTTGCGGGCCTTGCAGCGCAGGGCACCGGTGACGCGGACACTACGCACGCGCTGCTGGAGAGCCGCCCCGTCAAGAACGTACTGCTCTTGCAGATCACTCCTGACCGCGGTCTTGCCGGCGGCCTGCCGTCGAACATCAACCGTGCCTCGGGGCTGTTCTTGCAGAAGCAGGAGACTGCCGCATCGGTGATCACCGTCGGGCGCAAGGGCCGCGATTTCATGGTGCGTGCAGGCCGTGACCTGAAGGGATCATTCCCTGGTATGGGGGAGCGGCCTTCCTTGGGCGACTGTCTACCCATATCGGCACTCGTCGCACAGTTGTACACAGATGGGATCGTGGACGAGGTGCATGTCGCCTACACCCGGTTCATCAACACCGTAGTGCAAGAGGCGACCTTAGCGCAGTTGCTGCCGATCAAGACCGGCGAGCTGGAAGAGCCCGGCGCTCCCGCCGACTACGAGTACGAGCCGGACGCTGCAACAGTACTGAACACATTGCTTCCCCGCTTCCTGGATACCCAGGTGTACCAGGCGGTATTGGAAAGCAACGCGAGTGAACAATCGTCCCGAATGGTGGCGATGAAGAACGCGACCGACGCGGCCGAAGAGATGGTCGACGGGTTGACGTTGGAATTGAATAAGGCCCGCCAGGCCATGATCACCGCTGAGTTACTTGACTTGGTTGGTGGCGTGGCGGCATTAGAAGGATAGTTCGGCGAGAGCGAAGCTCTCGGATTGAAGGAGTAAGGACATGGCCGTAGGAGCCGAAGGCAAAGTCGTACAGGTCATCGGGACGGTTGTCGACGTAGAATTCCCGCCTGAGAGTCTACCGGGCATCTACAGCGCACTTGAGCTTGAGTCAAAGGGCGAACGCCTGGTTCTCGAGGTTGAGCAGCAGGTAGGCAACAGCTGGGTCCGCTGCCTCGCTCTCGGGCCGACCGAGGGGCTGACGCGCGGTGCTGTCGTGCGAGACACCGGCGCCCCGATCACGATCCCCGTGGGCGAACCCGCGCTTGGACGATTGTTCAACGTTATCGGTGAGCCGTTGGACGGCCTAGGTCCCGTGGACGCCAAAGACCACTGGTCCATCCACCGTTCGCCGCCTCCCTACGAAGACCAGAGCATGACCACCGAGGTGCTTGAGACCGGCGTCAAAGCCCTCGACCTCATCGCACCCTTCACCAAGGGTGGCAAGGTCGGCGCGTACGGCGGCGCTGGCGTCGGCAAGACAGTCATCATTCAGGAGCTCATCCGTAACATCGCGGAAGAGCACAGCGGTTACTCCGTGTTCGCCGGTGTGGGCGAACGCTCCCGTGAGGGCAACGACCTCTGGAATGAGATGCGGGAGTCAGGCGTGCTGAACAGCACGGTGCTCGTGTTCGGCCAGATGAACGAGCCTCCTGGGGTTCGCCTGCGTATCGCGATGACCGGCCTCACCATGGCCGAGTACTTCCGCGACGTGATGAACCAGGATGTGCTGCTGTTCGTCGACAACCTCTACCGTTACATCCTTGCGGGCATGGAAGTGTCCGCGCTGCTCGGTCGTATGCCATCTGCCGTGGGCTATCAGCCCACGCTCGGCACGGAGATGGGTGATCTGCAAGAGCGGATCACCTCCACCACCAAGGGCTCGATCACGTCGTTCCAGGCCATCTACGTGCCTGCTGACGACTACACCGACCCTGGTGTGGCCACCAGCTTCGGTCACTTGGACGCGGTCATTTCCCTTGAGCGTGCGATCGCGGCAAAGGGTCTCTACCCAGCGGTCGACCCGCTAACGTCGTCCTCACGGATCTTGGACCCACTGATCGTGGGCCAAGAGCACTACGACACGGCACGGGGCGTGCAGCAGGTGCTGCAGAAGTACAAGGACCTCCAGGACATCATCGCGATCCTTGGCCTCGAAGAGCTTTCAGAAGACGACAAGGTCACGGTCGGCAGGGCACAGCGCATCGAGCAGTTCCTGTCCCAGCCGTTCCACGTTGCTGAGCAGTTCACCGGCCTCGACGGTCGTTACGTCCCGGTTGCCGAGACCGTACGTGGCTTCAAGGAGATCCTTGAAGGCAAGCACGACCACATCGCGGCACAGGACTTCAACATGGTGGGGACGATCGACGAAGTCCTCGCTCGCCATGAAGAACGCCAGAAGGCCAACGCTGGGGTAGGTGCGTAACCGATGCCGATGCGGCTTGAGATAGTCACTGCTGAACGCATCCTCTTCGAGGGTGAAGTTGATGTTGTCGTCGCACCGGGTGGCGACGGCGAACTCGGCGTACTGCCGCATCACGCGGCGGTCATGACAACGTTGGCTCCGGGTGAACTTCGCTACCGCGTTGGTGGCGAAGACAACCACTACGTCGTCCACGGTGGCTTCATGGACGTCCGTGGCGACCAGGTGGTCGTGCTGGCAGACGCGGCGGAGCACGTCAGCGAGATCGACGAGGCTCGCGCTGAGGAGGCGATCGCACGCGCACAAGAGCGCATCGCGACACGCGGCGAAGACGTTGACCTCGAACGAGCGTTGGCGTCGCAACGGCGCGCGCAGGTTCGCCTCAGGATCACGCGCCGCCACCGCAGGCAGCGCCCGACTGGCGCGGGGTCAGTTCCCCAGTAAGCAGTCGTTTCGCAGACCATAAGAAAAGGGCCTCACGTGAGGCCCTTTTCCTTTGCAATCGTTTTCTAACGGCTGGTGACGCGAAGCGACCACCAACTACCGAGCGGTCGAGCTACTTGCTCTGACCCTTTTCACGCATGTGTAGTCCCAGACCGGTGAACGCTGCCGCTATGGCCAATACCGTCCACGTGATGATGGCGGCCCAGAAGCCCCCGTCTAATTCGCCCATTGGTTTCTCCTTGTAGCAGCCAACGTCAGCGTGGCCGTGCAGCACCTCTGAGGTTAGAGGTGAGCAAGGGCAGTGTCAACCGCGTCCCAGGCTCGTTGAGAGGCACGTCATGCGCTGATCTCGAGTTCACCGTGGAATCCATGTCCCTGCCTTCTGCACTAGAAGCGTCGGTGCTCTGGTGACACGCCTCCCTCCTCAAGCCGCTCCGAGTCCGCAGCCCCCCGCAAGCTGCGGAAAAGCGTGGGAGAGCGGGCACATCCACCCCTGCCTCGGACGGCGCGCAGCTACGCCTCGCTATCGCCAAGCGGCAGCCAATGGGTGCAGGGAGTACCCTGCTAGACGGCGCTGAGGTAGTAGGTCATGGACTGGAGAGACACGACCGGGTCCACGTTCCGGATGCGGACGTCAGGGGGTGTCAGGGCCGACTTGGGCGCGTAGTTCAGGATCGACTTCACGCCAGCGGCGACAAGGTCATCGATGACCGCCTGCGCCACGTTCGCGGGAACCGCCACGATGGCGATCTGCACATGCTCGCGCTCAGCGATCTCCGCGTAGTCTGCGAAGTTATAGACCGTGAGCCCACCAGCAACTTGTCCGACCACCACAGGGGCAGAATCGAACGCGCATACCACGCGGAAGCCCTCCGGCTCGAAACCTGGATAGCTGATGATCGAGCGCCCCAGCCGACCCACGCCGACCACCGCAACGTTCCACGTCTGGTCGAGGCCCAGGATGTTTCGCAACCGCTCCAGCAGGTGCGAGATGCTGTACCCGCGCCCCTGCTTCCCGAACCGACCGAAGTAGCTCAGATCCTTACGGATCTGCGCGGGCGTCACCTGTAGCAGTTCGCCTAGTTGCTGCGAACTGATGACATCGATACCGCTGCTCTCGAGTTGAGCCAGAGCCCGCAGGTACTGCGGTAGACGGTCGACGACAACTTCGGGAACCCCGCTGTGTGTGGTCACAGGCACCTCTAGAATCGCTGTCTGGAGACTTTGTGAAACGTTTGTGAAACGATTGTAAATAGATTCACAAACAGGGTCAATCAAGTTCGCGGGCAGGGTGGATGATATAGTGGCACCCGTTGTTACAGTGAGGTTCTGGCGTGTTCATAGGCACCTGCAAGCTAACGTTTAGGCTCCCTGGCAACGACTCGCTCAAAGGCAAGCGCCAGGTGTCGCGCTCGCTCATCATGCGCCTGCGCAACAAGTTCAACGTATCGGTCGCCGAGGTGGACGGCGTTGATCGACATCAAACGCTCGTGATCGGCGTCAGCTGCGTCAGCAACGACGCAACCTACGCCACCGAACTGATTGACGCACTGGTGCGATTCGTCGAGCAACAGCAGCACCTAGAAGCCGAGTTGATCGAAGCCGAGCGTGACCTGCTAGACGGCGACTGACCCGCGCCGGAAAGGCACAGAGCATGTTTCACTCGCGGTTGGATATCTTCCGCCTATCGATGACGTGGTGTTGATGTGATACCTTGCCCTAGTTCTTGGGAGAGATGACGATCGAGACCTAGGAAAGGGGCGGAGCGGATGGCAGAAGAATCAACCAGCATCTGGGTCTACGTGGGGCTGTTCGGAGTGTTGGCGCTGGCGATATGGGCGTTCGTCCCCCGGAAAGGGCATCCAATTGATACTGGCGATCTGAATGCTCTTAGCGTCGTGGCCACGAGTGTTCGAACGAAAGCGGACGGTCTGGACGCGTACTACAGGGCTCGGCGGCTCGATGGAAGGCGTGTCGCAAACTTCGTAGTGATTGAGACAGCGGCACCCTTGGGAGTACGGGAAAGCAACGAGAAATATAGAGCGGCCTACGAGCTCATCATGCGCGGCATCGATGTCCATCTAGACGTGTACCCGTCGGCCTCCGTTCAGGGCAGAATTGCCTCAGGGGGTGAGTTGGGGGCCGCTGGTAGGGCAGTGCTGGGCGACAAGTCTCGCTCGCCCTTGCGATATTCAACGGAGGTTCTGAAGGACCGCCTCGCTGACATCACCACGATATCCGAGTTTCGATCAAATGTTCCGTTCCGTGCGGGTTACCGACATGAGCTTTCCGTTCACCCTGACGATCTGAACGACGCCTATGACACGCTTCAAGAAATGGGCATCCGCCTAAGCATGAGGCATCATGCGACACAACAACTGGATGTCGATCAAGCGGACGGCATTGACAGGTCGGATTTGCCATTCCAACCCTGACGGGCGAATATCGAGCGTTTGCTACGGTGAGCAATGCCGGTTGACGCGCTCGCCGCACCCCAGGAGCAAACGTGGACGTAGGCCTGTTCGTCGACCAACTGGAGCGCTCGCCGATCAACAGTGGGCAGCTCGTGCACGTCGAGGAGCTACCCGAGCGCCAAGCCTCACATGCGGGCCTGACGCACGACCTGCACCCCACGCTCAGCGCGGCACTCCTGGATCGCGGGATGCTACCGCTGTTCACCCACCAAGCGCGCGCCATCGACGCCGTCCTTGATGGCCACGATGTGGCTGTGGTCACGCCCGCTGCCAGCGGCAAGAGCCTCTGTTACGACATCCCGATTGCGCAGGCGTTCCTGACCGACTCCACTAGCAAGGCGCTGTTCCTGTTCCCCACCAAGGCGCTCGCGCAGGATCAGTTGCGCGGCCTTCAAGAATTGCTGCCGCCGAAGCTCGAAGGCAAAGCGGCTATCTTTGACGGCGACACGCCATCCTCGGAGCGACCCAGCGTCCGCCGCAGCGCGCGTGCAGTGCTGACCAACCCCGACATGCTGCACTACGGCATGCTCCCCAACCATCGTGCGTGGACTCGCCTGTGGCCGTCGCTCAAGTACGTGGTGATCGACGAGGCCCACGTGTATCGCGGCATCTTCGGGTCTCACGTCGCCAACGTCCTACGTCGCCTGCGACGCCTGTGCGCGCACTATGGCTCAGACCCCCAGTTCATCCTGTCCTCGGCCACCATCGCCAACGCGGGCGAGCTTGCCGAAGGTCTGATCGGCCGTCCCGCCGAGGTCATCGCCGAGGACGGCGCTCCCCACGGCCCGAAACACTTCGTGTTCTGGGATCCGCCTATCATCGACGAAGAGCGTGGCACGCGCGCCAGCGCCGGTAGCGAGACGTCCCGCCTGCTGGAGATGCTCCTCAAGCGTGACGCGCGCACCCTCGCGTTCGTGCGCACGCGAAGGCAAGCGGAGCTTGTCTTCATCGCAGTAAGAGATCGTCTGCGCCTGGACAACGCCCCCCTGGCCGAGCGCGTACGCCCGTATCGCGCGTCCTACCTGGCGGAGGATCGCCGTGAGGTCGAGCGTGGCCTGCTGGACGGCCAGTTGCTCGGCGTGGTGGCGACCAATGCGCTTGAGTTGGGTATCGACATCGGCGACCTGGACGCGACGCTGATCACGGGCTATCCGGGCAGCATTGCCAGCACGTGGCAACAGGCGGGGCGCAGTGGACGAAGCGGGCAGGGTTCCTCAGCGTGCTCGTTGCGCAGGACAATCCGCTAGATCAGTACCTCATGCGCCACCCCGACTTCTTCTTCGGTCGCCCCCACGAGCACGCCCGCATACGTCCCGAGAACCCCTACGTCCTCGATCCCCACCTGCTCTGCGCGGCCTACGAGATGCCGCTCAGCGAGAAGGACGCCGCGCTGTACGGCGACGGCTTCGCTGCCCACGTCGCCCGCCTAACCGACGAAGGATCGCTGAACGAGCGGAACGGCAAGTGGTTCATCTCACCGTCGGTGGAGTACCCCGCGCAGGACGTGAACATACGCTCCGCCTCCCACACCCAGTACCTGGCCGTCGAATCGCAGTCCGGGCGAGTCCTTGAACACCTCGACGAATCAGCCGCCTTCAGCCAGCTCCATCCCGGCGCCGTGTACCTTCACCAAGGCGAGTCCTACATCGTTGAAAACCTCGATCTGGCAGCAGGCGTCGCGTACCTGACCACCACCGACGTTCCGTACTACACCGAATCGCGTGATGTCACAGACATCCGCACCGTGGAGACCAAGGCGTCCAAAACCCTCAACGGGGCGGTCGTCCACGTGGGTGAGGTCGAGGTGTCACGCCAGGTGATCGGGTACCGCAAGCGTGGCTTCTACTCAGCCGATGCCAAAGACGAAGACCTTGGCGACGAGCTGCTCGACCTGCCCACGCGCGTGTTCCGCACTGTGGCCTTCTGGTTCGATCTGCCAGCGCTCACGTTCAACCGAGCATTGCGTGACAAGGAAGACCTCGCCGGTGGGCTGCACGCCATGGAGCACGCGGCGATCGGCGTGCTCCCGCTGTTCGCGCTGTGCGACCGCAACGACATCGGTGGCGTCTCCACGCCCATGCACCAGGACACCGGCGAGCCGCAGGTGTTCATCTACGACGGTCACCCTGGTGGCGTCGGCATCGCAGAGCACGGCTTCGACGTTGTCGAGGAACTCCTGGGCGCGACGCTCGCGGCCATCGAGGAGTGCCCCTGCACCGAGGGCTGCCCCAGTTGCGTGCAGTCGCCCAAGTGCGGGAACAACAACAACCCGTTGGACAAGCAACAAGCGGCGGTCTACCTGCGTGACCTGCTCGGGCGCGGGTGATTCAGGCAGCCGCCGATAGCTCCCCGTAAAGGGCGGCCCCTGGTAAAATGGCACGCGAAGCGGAACTCCTATGGGGCATAAGACACGATGACTAGCGCACCCGAAAAACGAGCAGCGTACGTGTACGAGGACAGGCTGTCTCGTCACGTGCTCAGCGATCGACACCCCATGCGGCCAGTGCGCCTCCAGTACACCAACGCACTCCTGCGTGGCTATGCCGCGTTCGACGATCCAGGTGCGCTGGTGGTCGACCCTCGACCTGCCACCCGCGAAGAACTGCTGACGTTCCACACCGAGTTTTACCTGGAGATCGTTCAACGCCTCAGCGCCGGCGAGGTGATTCCGGGCGCTGAGCTCTTCGGCTTCTCAGAGGCAGGCGACAACCCTATCTATGAAGGCATGTACGAGGCCGCGTTGCTCTCCACTGGCGCGTCCGTTCAAGCGGCAGAACTCATCGCCGACGGCACCGTCCAGCGTGCGTTCGCTCCTGCGGGCGGCCTGCATCACGCCGCATCCGGTCACGCCTCCGGGTTCTGCATCTTCAACGACCCCGTTGTTGCCATCAACGCACTCCGCAAGCGTGGCCTGCGCGTCTGCTACGTGGACATCGACGCCCACCACGGCGATGGCGTCCAGAACGCGTTCTACCGTGATGCTGACGTCATGACGATCTCCATCCACGAGGGCCCCCGCTGGCTGTTTCCCGGCACGGGTGAGGTCAACGAGATCGGCGAGCGCGACGGCAAGGGTTTCTCTGTGAATCTACCGTTGTTCCCGTACACGCCGGACGATGTGTTCGTTCGTGCTTTCGACGAAGCGCTGGTGCCCCTGATCAAGGCATTCAAGCCCGACGTGCTCGCGACCCAATTGGGCGCGGACGCTTACATCCACGACCCGCTCACGCAACTAGGCCTGACCACCCACGGCTACGAGGCCGTCGTCGAGCGATTCGATGCGCTGGGCTATCCGTGGCTGGCTTTCGGTGGCGGTGGCTACGACATCGACGCCGTGCCCAGATGCTGGGCGTTGGCCTACGGGATCATGCTTGGCCGACGCTGGCCCGACGTCTTGCCCTCAGGCGCGGAGGCGTTCCTGGAGAGCGGCGCGCTCCGCGACGGCGTCGTCACCGTCGAAGACGACGTGCTCAACCAGACATCGGCGTGGGCCGACCAGAAGGTTGAGGAGATCAAACGTCTCATCTTCCCGCTCCACGGCCTCGCCAGCTAGCTTTCGCCAACTCGTAGCAAGAACCCTGGCTGCCCCTCGCTGCTACCTAGCTCAGGTGGAAGAAGTCACTGGCGTTGCCCGTGACCATCTTGCGTACGGCGTCTTCGGGGATCCCCGCGAACGACTCTTCCAGAGTCTTTGCGGTGTTGGGCCAATCGCTTTCAGCGTGAGGGAAATCGGTCGACCACATGATGCGATCCACTCCGCCCTCTCGGAACATCGTGCGGACGCCGACCGGGTTGTACACGAACCCCCAGTAGACGTGCTCTTTGACGTACTCGCTGGGCAGTTGCTTGAGTGTCGGGAGCCCGAGCAATCGCTCCGCCATCAGCTGGTGACGCAGGTAATGCTGATCCATCTGCTCGAGGAAGTTTGGTATCCATCCGATCTGGGTCTCGGCGAAGTAGATGCGGAAGTCCGGGAAGCGGTCGAACACCCCCGCCCAGATCAACTGTGCGGCGTGGAGCGACCCCCGGAAACCGTACTTGGCATAGCGCTGCACGATGTCCAAGAAGCCCTGTTCGGGCAGCTTGGGGTAGAGGAACGTTGGCCCCGCGAGTCCGCCACCGTAGGAGCGCGCAGAGACTCCATTGTGGGCCGCCGACGCTATCGTCGGGTGATTGAACTCGACGTGCACCGAGATCGGACACCGTAGGTCTACGGCTGCGGCCCAGAATCGATCGTCCTCTGGTGAGGGATGCGAGAGGCCTGTTGGGAAGGAATTTAGAGATACCCCCACGAGTCCGTTTTGCATGCAATATTCCATCTCCGCGATCGCGTCGTCGACGCCGGTCACTGGAATCATACCGAGGCCCAACAGCCGGTCCTTGGAGACCGAGCAGTACTCTTCCCACAAGAACTCGTTGTACCCCCGAACGACAGCACGGTAGGCATCGTCATCCTGGATATTGGCGCGCCAGGCCGCGGGCCCTTGAGCCCCGGTGAACAATATCTCGGCGTCCAGGCCGTCGACATCGAGCTCGTGCACGCGTTGCTCCGGCGTCCCCATACCGGGACGGTCTCCCACGTTAGGGCCGAGCTCCACGCTGTCGGGGTACACCCTGCCGCCGAGCCCCTCGTAGGGCATCACGACGTAGCCATCAGCGTTGGTGAAGGGTTTTGGGTTTTTGGGAGCCGCCTCGCGGTGCGCGGCCGCGACATGCTGCGTCCAGCGACTCGGCAAAAGCTCCAGATGAGAATCGCCTGAGATGTAACCGTACTGTCGGGCCATGCACCACCCCCTGTACCGAGTCTTTGATGACGAGTCAGAGCATGAACGCTTCGAGGCCGCGACGCAAGCCATGAAGGCTCGGCGACCCCACGTCGATCATGCGTCCCGCTACTGTAGCTCGACCGGCCAGCCGAAAGTTATTGAAAATAGTGAAGTCGAAGGACGTACGATCTGCATGGCGGTTACAGAGCGGTGGGTGTCGGCCGTGCCTTGGTGCGCACCCACGTGCCTATGCCGAACGCGACGGCGATGATGGGCCAGTAGATCAGGAGAATGGCGAAGAAGACGCCTACGCGGCCGAGGTCACCTGGGAATTGCCAGACGAATGCGAATGCGAGGGCGGTTACCGTCCACGTGGTCAGCGGGATTCCTACCTTGACCCACGATGTGGTGCTGAGCCCGTGTGCCAGTGCCGGTATCGCGGCGATGGTGATGGCCAGGGCGAATCCGGGTCGGAAGTCCGCGAAGACGATGGCCCCGAAGGCGCTTGCGTAGACCAGCAGGGTGAGAGCGTACTGAATCAATATCGATTGCGAATGCATCGGTCGTAGGGTACCACGCGTTGCGAGGTGGGTTGTCAGTGGCAATGGCCTCCGCGAGTCACGGCAAGGCCGGTCCATTGTCCCTGGAAATTCAACCCGACCAGTGATCCAAGGGGCATCGGATTCCGTATCGGTATAAGACGGCGGGGCGCGGCTATCGAGATCACCGATTCAGGGCATTCGGCTATGTTGGGCGGGAGGGTATCGGATCGTTCGGGGGGGAGCGCCATGTTGTTGGCGACACTGACGACAGGGGGCACTGATTGGCTTGGTTAGCTGCGGTTGTTGTCAGCGTGTTGCTGGCGGTGGGGTGCGTTCCAACTGAGATAAAAATTACCGTTGGTGGCACTCCGTCGCCTACTGAGGAGGGGCTTGTTCCCACGGTGACTCCCTCGGTCGTGCTGACCGGCGAGCCCACACCGATAAGCGATCCGGCTGAGACACCTGCGGCTGTTGTCACGCCCGCAGCATCCGCGACAGCGTCGCCAAGCGCGCCGTTGGCTACACCTACACTCACGGTCACGCCTGCGCAGACGGCCATGCCGACACGTACAGTTACGGCGACACCTACGCCGAGCCCGTCGTCCACGCCGACTCTGGCTGGCGTGCCGACCCTCGCTCCTCCTCCGACCCCCACTGCTACGCCTACGCTACTGCCGACACCCGTGCCTACACCTACACCAACCCCTTCGCCAACGCCGACGCTTGTGCCAACGCCGACGCCGACTCCAACACCGACACCTACGTCGACTCCGACTGCTGTGCCGACGCCGACATCGACTCCGACCCCCACGCCGACTCCGGCCCCTTTGCCTACGTCGACACCCGTGCCGACGCCAACGCCGACACCTCAGCCCACGCCGACTCCAACACCGACAGCTACGCCTACGCCTACACCGACGCCGACTCCAGCGCCGACGGTTGTCGCTTCAGATATCGTGGGTTTCGGTTTGGCGAGTGTCGCTGTCCAGGTGGGTGATTCGATCAAGTGGACGAACCGCGACCCTGTGGTGCACACGACTACGTCGGGGACGAATGGCACGTTCGATGGGATCGGCTGGGACAGCGGGCTGATGAGCCAAGGTCAGACATTCAGACACACATTTGGTGTTGCGGGAACATTTGCCTACACCTGCACCATTCACTCAGGCATGAACGGAACGATCACGGTGACTCCCTAGCGGAGTCGCCCGAATAGAGGAGTAGATGAGTATGCAGGCTGTCAGCGCGCGATCGTACCGCCGGATTTTCTTTTTCGTCATAGCGATTGCTTTGACTGTGGCCGCCCTTCTGACTCCGGCTTCGGCCCAGGCTGCGTTCCACCTTATGGTCATCGATGAGGTGATGGCGGGCGCCGGAGGGGCGTCCGATATCCAGTTCGTTGAGCTCAAGATGCTGGCGGGTGGACAGAACGTGGTGAACGGAACAGGGTTGATCTTCTACGACAGCAGCGGGAACCCGACTGCGACGTTCGTTCTTCCTAGCAACGTTGGCGGTAGCGCCAGTGGGTCGTCGATCCTCATCGGCACCGCTGCGTTCGCGAGCGCGTCTTCTGTGGCGCCGGATTTCACTATGCCGAGCAACCTGAACGCCCCGGACGGGCGGGTGTGCTTCACCTATCCCAACCTGACGACGGTTATCGATTGCGTGGGTTATGGAAGTTTTACGGGGAGTAATAGCCCCTATGGCACGCCTGCTGTGGGGTTGCCGATCGCGGGTAATTCCAGTCTTGCGAGGGGTTCCGAAACTGACAATAACGCGACTGATTTCTCTTTGGGCACTCCTGCTCCGCGCAATAACGCTGGCCAGGCCGGAACGGTTAGCCCACCAGACACTACGGTGCCGGTGCTGGCTTCGGCAGCGGTGGATGGGACATCGCTGGTGTTGACGTACACCGAATCGAATGGGCTGGACGTGGCGTCTACGCCCGCCACGGCTGATTACGGTGTCAGCACCGATGGCGTGGCGCAGGCGGTAACGGGAGTTGTCGTTGGGGCGAACACGGTGACGCTGACGTTGTCTCCGGGTGTCGCGAATGGGGACACCGTCACCGTGAGCTACACGGCGTCGGTGGACCCCATTCAGGATGAAGCTGGGAATCCAGCGGCCGATCTGGTGAACCAGCCGGTCACGAACGACACTCCTCTACCGCCAGCGACGCCGACACCGACGCCCACGCCGGTACCGACACCGACGCCTGCGCCAGTTCCTGGGCTTTCGACGCCTGGAATCTGGCTACTGGCTGGTGTAATGGCGGTGCTGGTCGCGTTCGTCGTGCGTCGGAGGCGGAGCCCCGCGTAGCGGGGCCGTCGTTGATCGTGGTCCAGCCCTGGCTTAGGCGCCGGGGCGGACGAACTGGCGCATCTTGGAGGCGAGGCCTCGGGCGGCGAGTTCCTTTTCGTAGAGGTCGAGGACGGCGGGGTTTTCGTCTTGGTATTCGACTTGGTGGCCGCCTTCTTTGGCGGAGATGTCCATGACTTCGAGGCCGTTGAAGGTGGTTTCCAAGACAGGGTAGCGGGCTCCGCCAAAGGCGAAGACGAGGTAGCGCGAGGGGCCATCAGCGACGTTGAAGTGCTGGTGGTAGGTGGGGCCGTCCGGGGGCGCGTAGAGCGTGCCAGGCTTCCAGTCGACGCGGACCGTGTTGACCGGGTCTTCGCCTTCAAGCCAGAGCAGCGAGTAGCCTTCGCCGGTGGTGCACCAGATGTGATAACCGGAGTTGTGGCGGTGGGCCTTCTTATACGTGCCTTGCTGGAATTCTGAGATGTGGCAGTGCATGGAGGAGTCGGCAAGCAGGTACTGGATGTTGTTGCCTGCGGCACCACGGGCAGCCCACGGGGGCAGCTCGAAGCTGTTGACGTCGGGGACGAAGTTGGTTTCCCACTGGTGGCGTCCGGGTTTGACCTGCCGGAATTCACCTTCGCCGTTGTAGTAGCGCTCGACGTCCGAGCGCTCGGGGAAGGTCATGGGGTTGTCGAAGATGAAGTCGGGCTTGTGGAAGATGTTCAGGATGATCGGCAGATCAGTGAGCGCCGCGAGTCTGGCGGGTTCGGTGCCTGATCCGTTGAATAGCTGGTGTTTGGCGTTCATAGGGATGCCGAAGATGCTGTTCTGGCCCCACTCGAATGACTGCTTGCGTCCGTTGGCGTCTTCGATGACGGTGGCGCCACGACCCGAGACGACGTACATGAGTTCGTCGTGGAGGTGCTGCTCAGGGTTGAGCTGGCCGCCAGCGGGGATCTCGACGACGTAGGCTGAGGCGTAGTCGCCTCGCCCGGTGAGGTGGACGTAGGTGCCGAGGCCGCCCAGGCGCTCCCAGGGCTCGACGGGTACGGTGTGGCAGTCGACGGCGTAGGCCTCGATGACGGGGATGCCTTCGCTCTTCACGAAGTCGTGGTAGGGGAATACTCCGTAGTAAGGGTTGAATTCGATGTCGTCGCCCATGGTGTGTGGCTCCTGTGTCTGGTGTGGTGTGAGTGTACTAGGGGTGGGCGATGGGCGGAATGGGTTGCGAGCGTGAGGGGGCAGGAGGGTGATTGTGCCCACCCTCCCAGCCCTTTGTCGCAACTGCGTTGGGCTTGCGGGGTGGGCGAGGCGCCTGGGGCGGAAAGGGTCGTCGAATCCGCTGCGCTTAGGAAACAGGAGGGGCTGGGATGGGACCAACCGCAGATGAAAGCCGTGCGTGGATGACGAGCACGATGGGGGTTGCTGCGAGGTAGCCGCCGAGCACGTCGCTGGGCCAATGCGCTCCCAGGTAGATGCGGGAGAATCCAATGGCGACGATGAGCAGCGCCAGTAGCCCCATCGTGGCTAGTCTGAGTCGGCCTGGTCGCATGCGCAGTGCGGCAACGCCTATGAGCAGTCCGATCACGAGGGTCGACTGGAACGCGTGGCCGCTGGGGAACCCCAGGCCGCTGAAGTCGCTCGTGATTCGGATCAGTGCGTCAGCAGTAGGCCTTGGCCGATCTACGAAGAGCTTGAGCAGCCAACCGGTTGGCATGATGAGCAAGGTGGCGGCTGCGGCATAGGCGGCGGCGCGAAAGTGGGTGGCCCACCAATACACAGCGAAGGCCAAACCGACACCGGCGAGGAGGACGCCGTCGCCCAGGATGGTGATCCCTTGCATCAGTGGGAGCATGCCAGGGAACTCTATTTGCTGGATCTGTATGGCGAGAGTTTCGTCTCCTGGCAACGGATCCAAACGGGCGGCTGCGATAAACAGGGCTACGGCTGCGAGTGCGATCACGAAGATTAGCGTGCGGTGCGTTGGTTTCACTGGGGGGTGCCGTGCGTGCGCTAGGGAGAGTGGTCTAGGCAGGATAGCGTTGGGACGTAGCGAGGGTAGAAACGGAGGCCCCAGCACATGCCGGGGCCTCTCTTTGGTCTACGTTCGCTGCTGCTGAGCGGCAGCGGATGGGTGCAGGGCGCGCCCTGCCTAGCTGCGAGGGCCGATGAACTCGCGCATCTTGGAGTTGAGGCCACGCTTGGCGAGCTCGCGCTCGTAGAGGTCGAGGATGTTGGGGTCCTCGTCTTGGTATTCGACTTGGTTGCCACCTTCTTTGGTGGTCTTGTCCATGTTCTCGTAGCTTTCCATCTTGGTGTCCAAGACGGGGTAGCGTGCGCCACCGAATCCGAAGACGAGGTAGCGCGAGGGGCCATCAGCGACGTTGAAGTGCTGGTGGTAGGTGGGGCCGTCCGGGGGCGCGTAGAGCGTGCCAGGCTTCCAGTCGACGCGGACCGTGTTGACCGGGTCTTCGCCTTCAAGCCAGAGCAGCGAGTAGCCTTCGCCGGTGGTGCACCAGATGTGATAACCGGAGTTGTGGCGGTGGGCCTTCTTATACGTGCCTTGCTGGAATTCTGAGATGTGGCAGTGCATGGAGGAGTCGGCAAGCAGGTACTGGATGTTGTTGCCTGCGGCACCACGGGCAGCCCACGGGGGCAGCTCGAAGCTGTTGACGTCGGGGACGAAGTTGGTTTCCCACTGGTGGCGTCCGGGTTTGACCTGCCGGAATTCACCTTCGCCGTTGTAGTAGCGCTCGACGTCCGAGCGCTCGGGGAAGGTCATGGGGTTGTCGAAGATGAAGTCGGGCTTGTGGAAGATGTTCAGGATGATCGGCAGATCAGTGAGCGCCGCGAGTCTGGCGGGTTCGGTGCCTGATCCGTTGAATAGCTGGTGTTTGGCGTTCATAGGGATGCCGAAGATGCTGTTCTGGCCCCACTCGAATGACTGCTTGCGTCCGTTGGCGTCTTCGATGACGGTGGCGCCACGACCCGAGACGACGTACATGAGTTCGTCGTGGAGGTGCTGCTCAGGGTTGAGCTGGCCGCCAGCGGGGATCTCGACGACGTAGGCTGAGGCGTAGTCGCCTCGCCCGGTGAGGTGGACGTAGGTGCCGAGGCCGCCCAGGCGCTCCCAGGGCTCGACGGGTACGGTGTGGCAGTCGACGGCGTAGGCCTCGATGACGGGGATGCCTTCGCTCTTCACGAAGTCGTGGTAGGGGAATACTCCGTAGTAAGGGTTGAATTCGATGTCGTCGCCCATGGTGTGTGGCTCCTGTGTCTGGTGTGGTGTGAGTGTACTAGGGGTGGGCGATGGGCGGAATGGGTTGCGAGCGTGAGGGGGCAGGAGGGTGATTGTGCCCACCCTCCCAGCCCTTTGTCGCAACTGCGTTGGGCTTGCGGGGTGGGCGAGGCGCCTGGGGCGGAAAGGGTCGTCGAATCCGCTGCGCTTAGGAAACAGGAGGGGCTGGGATGGGACCAACCGCAGATGAAAGCCGTGCGTGGATGACGAGCACGATGGGGGTTGCTGCGAGGTAGCCGCCGAGCACGTCGCTGGGCCAATGCGCTCCCAGGTAGATGCGGGAGAATCCAATGGCGACGATGAGCAGCGCCAGTAGCCCCATCGTGGCTAGTCTGAGTCGGCCTGGTCGCATGCGCAGTGCGGCAACGCCTATGAGCAGTCCGATCACGAGGGTCGACTGGAACGCGTGGCCGCTGGGGAACCCCAGGCCGCTGAAGTCGCTCGTGATTCGGATCAGTGCGTCAGCAGTAGGCCTTGGCCGATCTACGAAGAGCTTGAGCAGCCAACCGGTTGGCATGATGAGCAAGGTGGCGGCTGCGGCATAGGCGGCGGCGCGAAAGTGGGTGGCCCACCAATACACAGCGAAGGCCAAACCGACACCGGCGAGGAGGACGCCGTCGCCCAGGATGGTGATCCCTTGCATCAGTGGGAGCATGCCAGGGAACTCTATTTGCTGGATCTGTATGGCGAGAGTTTCGTCTCCTGGCAACGGATCCAAACGGGCGGCTGCGATAAACAGGGCTACGGCTGCGAGTGCGATCACGAAGATTAGCGTGCGGTGCGTTGGTTTCACTGGGGGGTGCCGTGCGTGCGCTAGGGAGAGTGGTCTAGGCAGGATAGCGTTGGGACGTAGCGAGGGTAGAAACGGAGGCCCCAGCACATGCCGGGGCCTCTCTTTGGTCTACGTTCGCTGCTGCTGAGCGGCAGCGGATGGGTGCAGGGCGCGCCCTGCCTAGCTGCGAGGGCCGATGAACTCGCGCATCTTGGAGTTGAGGCCACGCTTGGCGAGCTCGCGCTCGTAGAGGTCCAGGATGTTGGGGTCCTCGTCGATGTACTCGACTTGGTTGCCGCCTTCTCTGGTGGTCTTGTCCATGTTCTCGTAACTCTCGAATTTGGTGTCGAGAACGGGATAGCGTGCGCCACCGAAACCGAAGACGAGGTAGCGGGACGGGCCATCAGCGACGTTGAAGTGCTGGTGGTACGTCGGGCCGTCCGGGGGCGCGTAGAGGGTGCCCGGCTTCCACTCGACACGAACGGTGTCGGTGGGGTCTTCGCCCTCGCGCCAGAGGAGCGAGTAGCCTTCGCCGGTGACGCACCAGATGTGCGCGCCTGCGTTGTGTCGGTGGGCCTTCTTGTACGTGCCCTGCTGGAACTCGGAGAGGTGGCAGTGCATGGAGGAGTCACCCAGCAGGAACTGGATGTTGTTGCCTCCCGCGCCGCGGGCTGCCCACGGGGGAAGCTCGAAGCTGGTGACGTCGGGGACGAAGTTGGTCTCCCACTGGTGGCGACCAGGCTTCACTTCGCGGAACTCACCTTCGCCGCTGTAGTAGCGCTCGACGGAGGAGCGCTCGCCGAAGTTGAAGGGGTTGTTATAGATGAAGTCTGGCTTGTGAAAGATGTTGAAGATGATGGGGAGGTCGGTGACTGCAGCAAGCCGTGCGGGCTCGGTGCCGGAACCGTTGAAGAGCTGGTGCTTGGCGTTCATGGGGATGCCGAAGATTGAACCCGGGCCCCACTCGAACGAGTGCTTCTTGCCGCCGGGCTCTTCGATGACGGTCGAGCCACGGCCCGAGACGACGTGGAGGAGCTCGTCGTGCATGTGCTGCTCAGGTTTGAGCTCGCTGCCAGCGGGGATCTCTACGACGTAGGCGGAGAGGTAGTCGGAGCGGCCCACGAGGTGGATGTACGCGCCGAGACCGCCGAGGCGCTCCCAGGGCTCAACCTGCACCGTGTGGCAGTCGACTGCGTAGGATTCGTGGACTGGGATGCCTTCGCTCTTCACGAAGTCGTGGTACGGGAAGACCCCGTAATAGGGGTTGAATTCGATCTCGTCGCCCATGTGTGCGCCTCCAGGGGAGTAGTTGGCGTCATTCTAGCGCGTGAGCTTGGCGGGCGCTTTGCCCCGGGCTCGATTCTAGGCAATACGTGGTCGAGGTCGGTGCGAGCCCTCGAAACTCTTGGCTTCGCCGCCGGACTAAAGGTCGCTGGGCGCTCCGGCCTTGAGTTGGGCGCGGAGGTCGTCGATCTCGCGGCGGAGGTCGTTGGTTTTGCGGCTCATGTAGAAGGCGTAGGCGAAGAAGCCTGCCCAGACGATGATCTCGCCAACGAGGAGGAATCCTAGGTTGCTCTCGCCAGGGATCTCGTTGGCCGCGGACGTGGCGGCGAGGACTGTGGTGGGCAGCGCGAGGATGGCGACAAGGGCGATGCCGATGGCGATGCGGGTGCGTTTGCTGATGGTGGAAATGTTCACGCGGATACCTCTCTGCGGAGCTCTTCGATGGATTCCTCGACGCCACGCTGGGCGGTGCGTTCAGCGACGAGGGCGATGAATAGGACGAGGAACGTGACGAGGGAGAACATGAAGGTGACGAATATCTCACTTTGCATGGAGCCACTAGCCCCAGGGCCGGTGATGCGTTCGGTGTGCAGGCCTTCCCACCAGTCAGCGGCCATGTAGACGAAGGGGACGGCGGCGGCGCCGAAGATGGCGACGACTGCGGCCCAGCGGCTGCCGCGCTCGACGGTGGGGGCGTAGGAGCGGACGATGAGGTAGCCGATGAAGACTAGCCACAGCATGAAGGTGAGGGTGCCGTTGACGTCCCATACCCACCATGTTTGCCAGACGGGTTTGGCCCAGATGGCGCCGGTGCCGATGGCGACGGTGAAGAAGACGGTGCCGACCTCAGCGGATGCCCAGGCGATGCGATCCCACTTGCGGCCACGCTTGGTGAGGTAGACCACGCTGGCGGTGGCTGCGACGGCGAAGGAGATCATGCCGAGCAACGCGCTAGGGACGTGGAAGTAGAAGATGCGCTGGACCTGAAGGCCGAGGGCTTCCGAGGCAGTGGGCGCGTACTGGAAGATGAGGTAGAGATCGATGAGGAAAAGGAGGGCTGCTAGGCCTAGCAAGGCCTGCCTAATACCCAGTCCTGCGGTCCCCATTTTCACTCCTCCAGGACGAAATCGAACGCCCAGGATGATAGCACAAGGAACACCAAATCGAAGGCCACGATGAACTGGAGCCACTTGCCGACGCCGTCCCATCCGTCCCCTGCCAGGGCGGCTGATGTGCTGGCCACGGCACCGATGATGACGGGCAGGACGATGGGGAGAAATAGCAGCGGCAGCAGGATCTCGCGGGCACGTGTGTGCGCGGCGATGGCGGAGAAGAGCGTGCCAACGGCGGAGAACCCTACGGTGGCGGCGATGGTGATCAGCACGAACCAGATGTTGAAGAGGTTGAGCTCGAAAAGAACGAGGAAGACGGGGTAGAGGAGGACTTCCACGACCAGCATGATGGTCGTGGTGCTGGCGAGCTTGCCAGCGTAGATGGCCTCACGGCCGACGGGGGCGAGGAGCAGGCCTTCGAGGGTGCCTCGATCGCGTTCGACGGCGAAGGTGCGGTTCATGCCGAGGATGCCGGTGAATACGTAGGCAACCCACACGATGCCAGGCCCGACGAGGGCAACGACGGTGGGGCTGGGGTCGAAGGCGAAGCCGAACACGAACGCGACGATGACGGCGAAGGCGAGGACTGCGCTGAAGGTCTCTTTGGTGCGCGCTTCGAGGCGCATGTCTTTGGCGTAGACGGCGACGGCGGAGCGCAGGTAGCTCTTCATGCTTGCGCCCCTGATCTGGACGATGCCCCACGCTCGGCAAGCACGGCCTGCTGGATGGCGTCGACGGTGGTCTCGGACGTGGCGCAAGCGAGCGAGACTCGACCGTCGGCTAGCACGATGGCGCGCTCAGCGAGGGCGAGGCCACGCTCAGTGCCGTGGGTAGCCATGACGACGGACGCGCCGCCCTGCTTAACGGCGGCTACGACGGAGTCGAGGAGTTCGAGGCCACCTTGGTCGAGGCCCGTTTCAGGTTCATCAAGTAGCAATACGCGGGGGCGGTGCAGCAGCGCTCGGGCGATGGCGACGCGCTTCTGCATGCCGTTGGATAGCACGCGCACGCGACGCTCAGCATAGGTGGACGCGCCGACCTCGGCCAACGATCGCTCGACGAGGTCGTGGGCGTCGGGCAGGCCATAGAGCTTGGCGTAGAAGCGCAGGTTCTCGCGGGGCGTAAGGTCGTCGTAGAGCAGCGATTGGTGGCCCACGTAGCCGATGATTGAGCGTATCTTCGACGCCTGCGACTCACGGTCGAATCCCGCGATGCGGACGGTGCCTTCGTCGGGGCGGATCAGCGTGGTGAGCGTGCGGATCAGGGTGCTCTTGCCAGCGCCATTGTGACCGAAGAGCGCGAGGCCTTCGCCGTAGGCTAGCTGGAGATCGACCTTGCGCAGCGCGGCCATGCGGCCGAAAGACTTCGATAAGCCCTGGACGTCGATGGCGAGGGAAGGCGCGTGGGAAAGCGCTTCTGGGGTGGCGTTCGTAGTCATGGTGGTGGGGCTGGCGATGGCCCGTTCGAGAATGATAGCGTAGCCGGGCCGCAAGGCTTTAGGAGAGGATTGGTATGGAGATCATCAGGCGCATGCGTAGTACGTTTGGGGTTCGCGGTATCCCCGAGGGGATGCACGACCGGGTTCCCAAGGGGCAGTACGTCACACCCAAGATGCCCGTGATGAACCTGTCGTACGCACCGAAGCTGTCGACGACCGACTGGACGCTCAGGGTCACGGGACTCGTGGAGCGCGAGGTGGAGCTGGATTGGGACGCGTTCCTGGCGCTGGCTGGCATGTCGGAGGTTGTCGATTTCCACTGCGTGACACAGTGGTCGCGGCTCAACGTGGCGTGGGAAGGCGTGGCGGCATCAACGGTCGTTGACCTGGCGTCGCCGAAGCCTGAGGCGCGGTACGTGATGTTGCGTGGGGCCGACGGGTACACGACGAACGTGGATCTGGAGATGTTTCGCGAGCCGGACGTGTTGTTCGCGCACAAGATGGATGGCGAGCCTTTGGAGCCGAACCACGGCTATCCGGTGCGCTTGGTGGTTCCTGCGCGGTACGGCTGGAAGAGCGCGAAGTGGGTGACGGGCGTGGAGCTGATGGCTGAGAATCGGCCGGGGTTCTGGGAGATCAACGGGTATCACATGCGTGGGGATCCGTGGCGCGAGGAGCGGTTTTCGCACGCGTAGGAGCCGAATGGGAACCGGGGGTGATTGTGCCCGCCCACCCGCCCATTACCTCTACTGCGTAGGGCTTGGCGACGGGATGCCGATACTCACGCGAGCGAATACTCGCGAGGTGTTGGGGCGAGTGCTCTAGTCGGACCGACGGAGTCCATGAGTTTCGCGAGGCCTTGCGCTGAGCGCTTTGGTCGGGCGGACGAAGTCCATGAGTGTGAACTAGACCGGGCAGGAGCAAGCCATGACGGTGAACAGACCCTTCGGAATCGTGGACGCAGACGGACATATATCGGACTCGGTCGCGCACGTGCGCGAGTACATCGACGGGCCGTACCGGACGTGGGGCTACCGCCTGGGTGGCAGCGATGGTTTCGACACGGCCATGGGTGGCAAGCTCGGGTCGAAGGCGCCGGATGCGGCGAGTTGGCTGGCGGCGCTGGAGATGGGCGGCATGGAGCGCACGGTGCTCTACCCAACGGGCGGCCTGGCGTATGGGCTGATCGGCGACAAGGACGCGGCCGTGGCGTTGTGTCACGCGTACAACCTGTTCTTCGCGGAGGAGTTCAGCGGCAAGTCTGACCGGCTCCACGGCGTGGCAACGCTGCCGGTGCAGGACATCGACGAGGCCATCGCTGAACTTCGGCGGGCCAAGGAGATGGGATTCGTGGGCGGCATGCTGCCGGGGATCGCTCGAGGGCAGCTGCTCGGCGATGAGCGTTACTTCCCGCTGTACGCGGAAGCGGAACGCCTAGGGATGATGCTGGCGGTGCACGGTGCGACGCATGGTTTGAATCAGGTGGGGGCCGATCTCTACGACAGGTTCATCGCGGTGCACACGTACACGTTCCCGGCGGCGATCATGCGGCAGTTCACGAGCGTGGTGTACGCGGGCATCTCCGAACTGTTCCCGGCTTTGCGCATCGGCTGGATGGAGTCAGGCTGCACGTGGCTTCCGTTCTGGATCGATCGCATGGACTCCGAGTGGCACAAGCGGGGGGCTGCAGAAGCGCCCGCGCTGACCAGATTGCCCAGCGAGGCGATCAGGGGGGCGCAGTGGTTCTTCCACGCCGAGTCCGAGGAGACGTTGATCCCTGCGGCCGCTGAGTACCTGGGCACGGACAAGCTGTTCTGGGCGTCGGACTGGCCCCACTGGGACAACGAGTACCCCGAGTCGCTGGACGAGATACTCGATCGCGACGACCTCACGGACGCTCAGAAGCGGCTGTTGGGCAGGGACACGGCGTTGCGCATGTACGGGATGGGGTAGGCCCGTGCGCCGCTAGCGCAGCGCTTGCGAGTAGAGAACGATGCCGACGGCAACGGCGAGGTTGACGCTGCTGACGCCCTCTTTCATGGGAAGGCTTACGCGCATGTTGGCCATGCTCTTGAGCTGGTCACTGAGGCCTTCGCGTTCGGTGCCGAAGGCGAGGATGGGCTGATCTGGCATGGTGGCTGTGGCGATGTCATCGCCTTCGGGGTCGATGGCGACGATGGGGCGCGTGAGGCCTTCGAGCGTTTCTAGGTTGGCTACGGGGACGGCGAATTGGAGTCCGGCTGCGCCACGGATGACGGCGGGCTCCCAAGGGTCAGCGCCGCCCGTGAGCAATACGCCGCCGACGTTGGCTGCTGCTGCGACGCGGATGCACGCGCCGATGTTTCCGCCGTTCTGGGGGTTCTCCAGCAAGATGATGGGGGCTGGTGAGGCGAGGATGTCCTCGACCGTGTACGTGGGGCGTGCGGCGACACCCCACACGCCGGTCCAGTGGGAGCGCATCTCGCCGATCTTCTTGACGTCTTTTTTGTCGATGGCTTTGGCCATGCTGGTGAGCTCGCCCGCGATATCGGGTGCTAGGGCGTCGGCCAACTCCTGGAGCTTCGCCTCGTTGGCGCAGGCCACCAGGCCGATGTCAGCGCCGAAGCGCGCGGCGTGCTTGACGGCGTGGAAGCCGTCAAGGAATACGAGATTGTTATCGGTCAGAGACGACCTGAGGAGATCGAGGCCGGCTGGTGTTATCGGTTGCATGTGGTTCCTGTTCTTTGGGTACGGACGCGCCGCGCTAGCCCTTGGCTTGGAGCGCGGCGAAGACTTTTTCGGCAGTGATGGGTAGGTCGTGGATGCGGACGCCGACGGCGTCTTCGACGGCGTTGGCGATGGCTGCGGCGATGGGCACGTTGGGAAGCTCGCCGATGGCTTTGCCCTTGAAGGGTACGGGGCCTCCCACTTCATCCTCAAGGAGGATCGTTTCGAGCTTGGGGATGTCGCCGATGTTGACGAGCTTGAAGTCGGCCATGCTCAGCGTGCTGATGTGGCCGTCGATCAGGGGGGAGTCCTCGGTCATGGCGAATCCGATGCCCTGGATGACACCACCGTTGATCTGGCCCTGGTGTCCGAGTGGGTTGAGGATGAGCCCCACGTCATGGGAGGAGACGATGCGTTGGATCGTGACCTGACCCGATTCGGGGTCCACTTCGACTTCTGCGATCTGGGTGACGTACGCCGTTACGGTGCGTTCTTCGGGCGGGTTGAATATCCCGGTGCAGACGAGCGGCTCGTCTTTTGAGGCAAGCGAGGCAACCTCCCGCAAGGTGAGGATCTGTTCTCTCGGGCCGATGAAGGCTCCGTTGCGTTGATGCACTTCTTCAACCGGGCAATCCCATTCGTTGGCGGCGGCTTGTGTCAGCGCGGCTATGAGGATGTCAGCGGCGTTCGCGACCGCGTTGCCTGCCGAGTTGGTTGTCTTGCTGCCACCAAGGCCGGAGTCGAAAAGCCCGGAGTTGGTGTCTGCGGTTTGTACGCTGACCTCGCTGGTTTGTATGCCCAGCTTCTCGGCGACGATCTGCTGGAGCACGGTGTGCGCGCCCTGACCGGCGTTTGCGATGGACACCTGCAGGATGGGGCCGCCGGTGGGGGCGAAGGTGATGGCGGCGCTGGACTTACCGGCGCCTGCTGGGCGCTCGTAGATGGCGATGCCGCGACCGGTGTTGGGTGACGCCTTGGGCTTGTCCCAGCCAACGGCGTCCATGGCGGCACGAAGCGTTTCTTTGCCCTTCACGCCCTGCCAGGTAAGTCCGATGGGGGTCGGCTCGCCATCGTTGATGAGGTTCCGCATGCGGAATTCGGCCTTGTCGATGCCAAGCTCGCCTGCGATGAGATCCATGTGCGATTCGACCGCGAAGACGATCTGCGGGCCGCCGGGCGTGCGTGTTTGGGTGCCGGAGACTTGGTTGGAGTAGACGCAGTACTCCTCCACCTTGATGGCGGGGATGCGGTAAGGGCTACCGGCCATGCGGACGCCGAGGACTGCGACCTGGGGGTTCGCTTTGTAGGCGGCGTAGGCTCCGCCAGAGAACGCTGCACGTACGCTCATGGCGGTCAGCGCGCCGTCGTTGGTCACGCCGGTACGCACGGTGAGCGTGGCAGGGTGCCGCCTGGGGCCAGCCATCAATTCCTCGGTGTAGGTTTGGACGAACTTCACGGGGCGCTTCACTCGATCAGAGATCAGGTAGCAGAGCGTGGCGTCGTTGAGGTTGGACTTCGCCCCGAAGTCGCCTCCAACAGGCACGATGTTGACCGTGACGCGGCCTTCGGGCGCGCCAAGCTGCTTGATGAGGAGATCGCGAAGGCTGAAGGGCGATTTGTTGGTCGCCCAGACCTCGACATCGCCTTCCGGGTGCACCCAGACGGTGGCGGCGCTTGTTTCAAGGTAGCCATGGGGTGTGAGTGGCGTGCTGAACGTGTGCTCAAACACCTGATCTGCCTTTGCGAAGGCGGCTTCGAGGTCGCCGTGCTCCCACAGGGTGTAGGACTGTACGTTGGGCTCCGTGACTGAGCGCTCCGGTGCGCCCGCGTAGGAGGCGGGGTCGTCGTGGAGAACTGGCGCCCCGGGCTTGAGCGCTTCAAGGGCGTCGTAGACGGCAGGCAAGATTTCGTAGTCGATCTCGATCAGCGCGAGGGCGGCCTCGGCAATCTCAATCGTGTCGGCGGCGACCGCAGCGACGGGATCGCCCACGAAGCGAACCTTGTCGATGGCGAGCACCGGCATGTCGCGCATGCGGACGCCAACGCGGGCGGTGGGGAAGTCCTGTCCGGTGGCGACCATGGCGACGCCCGGAACGGCAGAAGCCTTCGAGGTGTCGATCGACCGGATGCGGGCATGGGGGTGGGGGCTGCGGAGCAGCTTGACCCAGAGCGTGCCTGGCAGGGTGATGTCAGCGGTGTACTGGATACCGCCGGTTACTTTCTCTGCGCCTTCGACGGCTCCTGTCGGCTTGCCAACGGCCACGTACACCATGGGGGTCTCCTCCGCTTCACGCTTGCTAGTGCTTTGCGTGAGCTAGTTTAGGCCATGGCGTGGGGCGTGCGGCTAGGCGTTCTTGGCCTTTAGTGCGGCGAACACCTTCTCAGCGGTGATGGGCAGGTCTCTTATGCGGACGCCGATGGCGTCTTCGACGGCGTTCGCGATGGCTGCCGCCACGGGAGTCAGGGGATTCTCGCCGATGCCTTTGACGTTGTAGGGGCCAACTCCGCCGGAGGGCTCCAGCAGCACGGTCTTGAGCTCTGGTAGGTCGCCGGTAGTCGGGAACTTCACGTCGGCGAAGTTGGTGGTCATGACCTGACCGTTCTCGACCAAGACCTCCTCCATGAGCGCGTAGCCCATGCCTTGGAGGAAGCCTCCGTTGATCTGACCCTGGTGACCGATGGGGTTGATGATCGTGCCCACGTCGTGGGCAGTGGTGAACTTCAGCAGATCAACGCGCCCGGTCTCGGGGTCGACGGCGACCTCGGCGACTTGGGCAACGAAGCCCGTAACGTCGGGGCGCGCGGTGGCGTCGGCGTAGGCGTCGGCGCGGATCTCCTGGTCAGCCTCGGCGAGCACGTCACCCCACAGGCGACGTTCGCCGGTGTCGTCGCGGATCAACTCTTCGCCTGCCAGCGTGATGTGGCCTGCAGGCCATTCGAGGAGCGATGCCGCGAGGGTGAGTAGCTGTTCTTTGGCGTCGGTCGCGGCCATGTTCCCAGAGATGGTGGTGATGCGGGTGCCACGGCTGCCGCCGATGCCTGAGTCAGGGCCGGTAACGTCCGTGCCCAAGACTTGGATGTCGATCTTCTCCGGTGGGAAGCCGAGGGTCTCGGCGACCACGACACGGAGCGTGGTGTAGGTGCCGGTGCCGGGCTCGAATACGGGAGTGCCGATGAGCACCTCGCCACCAGGCTTGAGGAACACGGTGACGGATGACTCGCCGGTGCCGGGGGCACGGTAGCCCATGGCGACACCACGACCGACGTTGGCGGGCTTGGGCGTTGCGTAGCCTGCGCCGTCAGCGGCGGCTTGGAGCGCCTCGCTGGCGCGCACGTCACGGTAGGAGGCGCCGGAGACGAGCTGCTCGCCGTCCTTGACCATGTTCTGCATGCGGAATGCGACGGGATCCATGCCGATGGCGCGGGCGACCAGGTCGATGTGGGACTCGCCAGCGAAGAATCCCTGGGGCTCGCCGGGAGCGCGGGCCTGACCGCCAGGAAGGTTGTTGGTGTAGACACGGCGGACGCGGAGTTTGGTGCTCTCCATGCGGTAGCAGCCGCCACCGTGGGCTGCGCCACTGAGTTGCGGGCCAGGTCGCACGCCACCGTACGCACCGCCGTCGAATACGGCGTCGAGTTCGTGGGCGACGATCGTGCCGTCGTTCATGACTCCAGTCTTGAATCGCATGGAACCTGCGTGGCGGGGGGCGGCGACGGTGAATTCGTCGTAGTAGCTGAATACGTGCTTCACGGGTCTGCCGGACTTGATGGCGAGCAGGCACGTAAGGGGCTCTTCGAGCGTGGCGCCTTTGCCTCCGAAGTCGCCGCCGACGGTGATGGGGTTGAGCTTCACTTTGTCTGGGGCCATGTCCACGGCGAGGGCGATGGCACCCTTCACCCCGTGGGGGTTCTTGTTGGGTGCCCAGACCTGGAGCATGCCGTCGTCGTCCAGCCAGGCAACGCAGCAGTGGGGTTCCATGTAGCCCTGGTGCTGTCGTGAGACGGTGAAGGTGTTCTCGATGACCTTGTCGGCCTTCGCGAACCCTGCCTCTACGTCGCCACGACCGTGGATCTCGTCGATGAACACGTTGGACACGGGGGACAAGACCTCGGGCAGGCCTTCGTAGGTGTTGACGTCAGGGTGTACGAGCGGGGCGTTCGCTTCGGCTGCCGCGAAGGGGTCGAAGACGCCGGGAAGCTCGTCGTAGTCGACCTCGATCAGGTCGATGGCGGCCTCGGCGATCTCCTTGGTCTCGGCAGCGACTGCCGCGATGCGGTCGCCGATGAACCGGATGTGGCCGTCGGACAGCACGTTGAGGTCGCGGTAGCGTCGGCCATATCGGACGCCAGCGACGTCATCGCCGGTGACGACGGCGTGCACGCCGGGTAGGGCGGCTGCCTTGGAGGTGTCGATGTGCGTGATGATGGCGTGGGGCACCGGGCTGCGAAGGACTTTGGCCCAGAGCATGCCTGGTAGGTCGACGTCAGGCGTGTACTCGGCGGAGCCTGTGGTTTTGCCGTAGGACTCCGTGCGTGAGGTGAACCGGCCGATCGCTTGGTACTGAACCATCGTTCTCTCCAGAGGCGGTAGCGTGATGGGCGGCAGTATAGAGGCGACCGGGTTTGGGTGTCAGGTGACGAGGGCTAGTACGAAGCCGTCATAGCCTTTGCTGCCGACGGTCTGGAGCGCGGTGGCGTCGAGTCGCGGGTTTTCGGCGATGAGTTCGATGAACCGGCGGACGCCCTGGACTTTAGGATCGGCGCTCGTGGGGTCGGTGACGGCGCCGTCGCGAACGACGTTGTCACCGATGATGAGCGTGCCGGGGCGCGAGAGTTTTACGGCCCACTCTAGATACGCGGGATTGCTGGGCTTGTCAGCGTCGATGAAGATCATGTCGAACGGGCCCGCAAGCGTGGCCAGCGAGTCCAGCGCTGGTCCTTGGTGGAGCGTGACGATGTCCGCGAGGCCTGCGTTCGCGATGTTGGAGCGTGCGACTTCAGCGTGCGTGGCGTTGGCTTCGAGGGTGACCAGTCGGCCGCCAGTGGGTAGCGCGCGAGCGAGCCAGATAGTGCTGTAGCCGCCGAGGGTGCCTATCTCCAGGATGTTCTTCGCTCCGATCGATCGGGCGAGGAGGTGCAACAGCTTGCCTTGCGTTGGTGAGACGGCCTCGCGCGGTAGCGCTGCGGCATCACTCGCATCCAGCGCGGCTTCGAGGGCAGCGTCAGATGGCACGAGCGCTCCGGTTAGGTAGTCGTCGACGGCGGTCCAGCGCTCTTGGGTCATAGGTTCACGACCATGATGTAGTCCTCAGCGGTGGTCTCTACGCGGCTGAAACCGAGATTTCCGTAGACGTGCTGGGCGCGGAGGTTGGTTTGCTCAACGGCGAGGCTGAGCTTCGCTAGGCCGTCGGTGCGTGCGAGGTTGAGGAGGGCTTGGAGGAGCGTGGTGCCGAGGCCACGCTCGCGCCGGCCGCGAGTGAGGGCGATGGACACCTCGGGGATGTCATCGGCGACGTACCCGAAGGCGTGGTGACCGGCGGTCCAGCTACGGCACCATGCGGCACCGATAGGCGTGCCGTCGTCAGCCTCAGCGACAAGGCCCCAGTCGCCTTCGCGGCCCCAGCCGTCGGTCAGCATGGCGATGGCTGGGCGAGCCAGCGTTTCGTCGATCGAGGGGCGGTCGCCGTCAGCCCAATGGATAGCCTCGTAGATCATCTCGCGGAGGAACGAGAGGTCGTGGATGGTGGTGGGTCGGAGGTTGATAGTTGGGTCGGTCTGCATAGCCTGAATGTCTACTGCGACGTTTGTCGGTTATGGTAGCGCAGGACAATGAAAATCCCGACCACCAAGGCCGGGTTGCGTTCGATCGATGAATCGGGGGATGTTAGCGATTGCCTTCGGAGGCGATGCGCTCTTGGATGCGCTTCTTGAGGTCTTGGGCAGAGATCCTACTGGGGAGGTCTCTCGCGGTCATGACGGTGGCGCGGAAGGTTTTAACGAACGTGCCGCAGTCTGGACAGTCGTTCATGTGCGATTCAAACTTAGCCAACTCCTCGTTGACCATTTCTGAATCAACGTAGTCGGAACAGTTTTCCTTGAGGTCGTCACAATCGAACTCAGATTTAGCTTGTCGCCGGTTGAACCAGCCGAAGAGACTTTTTGCCATAGTTCATCCACCTCGCGGATGCCTGCATCAGATTGTAGGGAGGCTATGCTCCCATCGCAACCGGCCATCGCGACCGGGCTTGCTTGGTGCGGGGTACGGTATCGGCTACAATCCGAACCCGCTGTTCCACCGTTGTTATATGTGATGCTTCGGCATCGCAGACGGTGCTGACATTCCAGCTTTGCCTCTTAGGTTCACCGAGACATGGACGACGAAACATTTAGCAGCATAGTCGAGAACTACACCGACTATGCGTACAACATCGCCTACCGGATGCTGAACAATCCGGCGGACGCTGACGACGTTGTGCAAGACGCGTTTCTGTCGGCGTACCGCGCTCGCGATCGATTCCGGGGCGATGCGCAGGTCACGACATGGCTGTACCGCATCGTGGTGAACGCGGCGCTCCAGAAGATCCGCAAGGACAAGAAGCCCAAGGCGATGACGCAGAGTGGGGTCGAGGACATGGATGTCGTGGATTGGAGTCCTGGTCCCGAATCCCAGACGTTGAACTCTGAGTTGCGAGGCAAGTTGGAGACGGCCATCGGCGATCTGTCAGAGGATCTCCGGACGGCGGTGATCCTCCGGGACGTGCAGCAGCTTTCCACCGAGGAGGCTGCCGATGTCGTCGGCGTCAGCGTGCCTGCCTTCAAGGCGCGACTGCATCGAGGCCGCGTGGCCCTCCGCGAGGCGCTGAACTCCTACGTGGTGACCAGCAAGCGCTAGGCGTTTCTTCCATGGGCTTCGCCCGCCGACCGCAGTGTCGTTCGAAGCTCCCTGAGGAGGTTTGATGTGAGCGTTGTGGTACGGCCGATCCGGCGCGAAGAGTTCCCTGTCGGTGCGCGGGTATTGGCGTCCGCTTTCCTAGATTCCCCTCGATTCTCGTACCTCGTTCCTGACGCTGGGCATCGGCGCGCCAAGCTTGAGTGGTACTGGGCGGCCAGCATGACGTTGGCGATGGCCAACGGCCAGGTCAACGTTGCGATTGACGATGCGGGCGATGGCATAGGCGGCGTGGCTATCTGGGAAGCGCCAGGTGGTGAGGTGCCGCTGAGGACTCGGCTAGCATCGGGGATGTGGATGGCTCCCGTCCGCCTGGGGATCGGTTCGTGGCTGCGGAAGCGGAGGTTGGGACCGGCGCTCGCTGCGGTTGAGCCTGCAGGTGACCATTGGTATCTCAACGCGATCGGGGTGGACCCGACCGTGCGGCGCAACGGCTTGGCCAAGGCGCTCCTCGATTCGATGCTGTCGAAGATCGACGAGGCTGGGCTGCCTGTCTTCCTCGATACGTCGGGCGGGTGGTTGCTGCCGTACTACCAGAGTTTTGGATTCGCGGTGTCGAGCGAGGAGACGTTGCCCAACGGGATCCCGCTGTGGGGGATGGTGCGACCGGCGCGCGAGTAGAGGGAGGTGGTGGTGAGAGATTCCCTTCGATGAACTCAGGGCAGGCTTTCACGGCATTCGGCTCGTGTCAGAATGACGTTAACAAGAAACGGGCCAGGCTGATAAGCCTGGCCCGTTCGCTATTCCGTTGTGCGGCCGTGGTCTAGAGGTCGAAGACGGCGAGTTGGGCGTCGTTGCTCTTTTGCTTGTTGTTGGCCCGGATGGTTTCGAATTGGGCGTCGAATGAAGGACGGGAGTTGTCTTCGTAGACGACGCCGACGGGGACTCCGCCTTCCTCGATGATGGCCCGTGCAGCCTTGCGGTCCGAAGCGTCATGGTTGGCCGGGATGGTCCACGCGGTAGGGGCGATGTTGAGCTTGGCGCTGCCCTTGAGCTGCGTGTAAGTGTCGTTGTAGGTGGTGCACGGAGAGGCCACGTGCACGATGGAGAACCCGGGGTGCTCCATGCCGCGGAGGATCAGGTTCGCCAGATCCTTGGGCTTGGATGAGTAGCCGGATGCGATATACGTGACGCCGAGGGTCAGGTAGAGCTCCAGAGGGTTGACGGGATTCTCGATCTTGCCGAACGGCGTCGAACTGGTGACTGTGTCATGGGTGGTCGTCGGAGAGGCCTGGCCCTTGGTGAGGCCATAGACGCCGTTGTCCATGATGACAGCGCAGATGTTGAGGTTACGCGCGGCTTGTGGGGCGATGTGCTCCATGCCGATGCTGAGGAAGTCACCATCACCCGCGACGGTGACGACGTTGAGCTCAGGATTGCTCATCTTGATGCCCATGGCGACGGGGAGCGATCGACCGTGGATGCCGTGGAACCCATAGGGCTGCTCGCCCTCCAGGAGGTGGACGGTGTTGCCCGAGCATCCGATACCGGCGACGACCACGTTGCTGGTCATTGGTCGCTCAGTCTTGATGTTCAGTTCTTCCATGGCGAATTCCATGGCTCTGCGGACGCCGAAGTCGCCGCATCCTGGGCACCAAAGGAAATCGTATTCGGGGTTCTTTTCGCTCATGCCTTGACCGCTCCCGTGGACTGGCCGATGCCAGATAGCAGCTGTTTGATGCGCCCGGCGAGGTCACCGGGGCCGAAAGGTAGACCGGTGTACTGCGTGATGGCCTCGGCTTTGACGCCGAGGGATCGGAGGTTCAGCGCCATCTGGCCCTGGAAGTTGAGTTCAGGGACGATGACGAGATCTTTGCTCTGTAGTTCAGCCAACATCTTGGCTGGCAGGGGACTGACGAACATGGTGTAGTACCAACCGAGATCGAGGCCTTCGGCCAGCAACAGGTCGAGCGCTTCGCGGACAGACCCCTTGGAGCCGCCCCAGGGCATGACTGCGATCTTGGCGTTCGAGTTCTCAGCTTCGTAGTCGCCGTCTTCCAGCAATTTGAGCTTGCTGAACCGGCGCTCCGTCATGTGGATGTGGTACTTGCCGAGATGGGTGGTGTCTCCATAGACATCGTGCTCGGAGCCGTTGGCTATGTAGGCGCCGGGGCCTCCGGGCGAGGAGAAGGGAGAAAGTTCGTGGGACTCGTAGCGGAGGTAGTCGTTGTTCCCCGTGTAGCGGACGCGTTCCTCGACCGGCACGTTTGCCAGATCGGGCTTGCGTATGTTCTGCGCGCGCTCGGCGAGTGAGTGCTCGCTGAGCAGCATCACGGGGCCTTGGTAGCGCTCTGCCCAGTTGAAGGCCATGACTGAGCCGTAGAAACATTCCTCGACGGTGCCCGGTGCGATGACCGGCATGCGGGAGTCGCCGTGGGCAGGGTAGATGGCGGTGAGTAAGTCTGATTGTTCGGTCTTCGTGGGGAGTCCGGTTGCGGGCCCACCGCGTTGAACGTCGACGACCACGATCGGGATCTCAGCCATCCAGGCCAAGCCAATGCCTTCTTGCATCAGCGTGAAGCCGGGGCCGGAGGTGGCGGTCATCGTTTTCTTGCCCGCGAATCCAGCGCCGATGATGGCCGTGATGGATTCGATCTCAGAGCTTGCTTGGACGGCAACCTTGCCTTCGCCCGTTAGGTTCTTCTCCATGTAAACAAGGATCGGAGTGGCGGGTGAGATGGGGTAGCCGATGTAGCTTTCGATGCCCGCGTGCATCGCGCCAAGGGAAACGGCCTCGTTGCCCTTGATGAACGACTGCGGGTAGTCGGGCTTGATGGGGCTACCTAGGTCGGAGACTGATTCTTCAGCCGCGAGGTGGTTGAGCCCCAGATCCAACGCTTTGTGGTTGGCGGTGACGACGCTTTCCCGTGCTGCGAAACGAATGCTGACGAAGTCCTTGAAGAACTGCAGCGGCATGTTGATCAGCTTGGAAAGCCCTCCCATGACGACCATGTTCGCCGCTCGGGCTTCGCCGGTCTCTTTGGCGAGGGCGTCAAAGGGGACGGTGATGCAGCGGTGTGCGGTGTCGGAAGGGTCAGGGGTGACGGAGGGATCAAGGAGGATTACTCCACCGTCCCGAACGTCAGAACGATGCTCTTGGTAAGCGTAATCGTTGAAGGCAACCAAGATGTCTACGGAGTCACCTGGGCTGGAAATGGGAGCCCGCGAGACTCGGGCTTGAGTCCATGTTGGGCCACCTAGGATCTGGGAAGGGAAGGTTGCGAAGGTTAGGGCATGATACCCAACCCCTGTAGCCGCACGGGCGAGCATCTCGGCTGCCGTTACGACACCTTGACCGCCTTCCCCGGCGAACCGGACGACGATCTCACTACGACCAGCCATTGCCTGGTTCCTCCACGTATGTATACGGGCTCGATTGGGCGGCTGCGAAGCCTGTTTCCAATGCGTTTGGTGTACTGTTCACAGCCTATTAAGCGTACGCGTCCGCAGAGGTGGATGTCAAACCGTTTACTCGTCACCCCAAGGGGATTTGTGGCGGTGTAACAGGGCGGTGATGACTAGCCTGTGGCGTAGATTCGACGATCAGCGGGCGATGACGAGTCGGCGGTACTTGCGGGGCGGCGTGCTTGAGCGGAGCCTGAACAGAGAAGGATAAGGGAACGAAAAGAGGGGCAGCGAAGGCTTCGCAGGTGGCCTAGGGTCACCTCTATGCTAGAGGTGAATCAGGAGTGGCGTACGCTCGTTGACATGCAATTTCGGCGGGTGCTACCCTGCTCAGGCTTTGCTCCAGCGTCTCACGGTTTCGTGGGGGCTGCTGGAGGCACCAAAGACATCTGGCGCGGATGTCGCCACACTCGTTCGCATAGGGATCCGATAGCAAATTCGTTTGCGTCGACTTGTTGTGTGAGCGAGAAGCTATACGAGCAGGCGTGCGAGTTCAACTCGCATGAGCTTGCGGGCTTTCCGGAGGGGTTTGCATGGCAGAGGTTGAGCTGAAGCGGGGACTGCGGGATGTCTATTTTGACAACACCGAGTCGAGCAATGTGATCGGCGACATCGGTCGACTGATCTACCGTGGGTACGACATCCACGATCTGGCCGAGAAATCGACCTTTGAAGAGACGGTCTACCTGATGATGCACGGGCAACTGCCCACGCAGGCAGAGCTCGACGCTTTCGACAGCACCATGCGCTCGAGCCGTGCGATTCCTCAAGAGGTCATCGACATCATCACGAGCATCAAGCAGGGCCATCCGATGGATGTCCTGAGGACTGCTCTGTCAGCGCTCTCCTCATTCGAGCCTGATGTGGACGATGTCTCCCACGAGGGGACGTTGCGTAAGGGCATCAAGATCGCCGCGCAAGCCCCGACCATCGTCGCAGCGCACCACCGGATCCGCAGTGGCGACAAGCCCTTGGACCCGGATCCTTCTCTTAACCACGCTGGTAACTTCCTCTACATGCTCCTCGGTGAGAAGCCTGATGAGGACACCAGCCGCTTGATGGACAAAGACCTGATCGTTCACCTCGACCACGGCTCGAACGCATCGTCGTTCGCGGCGCGGGTTACCGCCAGCACGCTGGCCGATATCCACGGCGCAGTGGTCACGGGTGTCTCAACGCTGAAGGGCCCGCTGCACGGTGGCGCGGCTGAAGGTGTCATGAAGATGGCGCTGGAGATCGGCGAAGAGGGTAACGTTGAAGCTTATCTCGCTGGAAAGCGTGAGCGCCGCGAGCGCATCATGGGATTCGGCCACGCGGTCTACCGGGCAGAAGATCCCCGAGCCCGGCACTTGCGTGAAGGTTCCCGCGAGTTGGCGAACAAGAAGGGCCAGCCCCACTGGTTCGAGATCCTTAGCAAGGTTGAAGAGCACATGCGCCCGTACGCGGAGCGTGGCATCTGCGTGAACGTGGACTTCTGGTCCGGTTCCGTCTACTACCTGCTCGGTATTCCTGAGGATCTGTTCATCTCGATCTTCGCGGTCGCCCGCGTACCTGGCTATGTGGTGCAGGTGCTTGAGCAGCAGGACAAGAACATCCTGCTTCGACCGTTGCTGAACTACGTCGGCCCGACAGACTTGGAGTACGTACCCATCGCCAATCGCGGCTAGGCCGCTTGAACATCAAGCTCAGGGGAGAGGCGCATGACTCAGGGGATCGAGATTGCAACGCAGTTGATTTCGGACTGTTGCCACCATTGGGTGATCGAGAGTCCGGATGGCCCCACAAGTTCTGGCATCTGCCGGGACTGCGGTGAGATGAGGGATTTCAAGAATTCCATCCAGGTCACGAGTTGGGCGTCGGTGGGTAGCCACGCAAATAGGAACAAAGGCAGCAGCAACTAAGCTCTTCCTTTAGAACCAAACCAGTAAGTAAACGCCCCTCATTCGAGGGGCGTTTTTGTTGTTAGGGCCCGGGCTCGGCGGTAGGGGCCGGCGAGGCCGCTGCTAAGCTTGGGGTGATATGGAACGCTACCTGCAATCTTCTCGTACATTCCCCGGCGCCACGCCTGCTGAGACGGAGATCCGACGGCGGACCTCGGCTGACGGGCCGATGACGTTCGCGGATTTCATGGGCATCGCGCTGTACTGGCCTGACGGTGGGTATTACACGTCAGGCGCGGCATTTGGGGCGGACGGCGATTTCTACACGGCACCGCTGACGCACCCCGTATTCGGGGCGCTGGTCGCTAGGCAGGTGGAGGAGATGTGGCGTGCCGCTGGTGCGCCCAAGCGTTGGTGGGTGGTCGAGCCCGGCGCGGGCCTGGGTCAACTCGGGACCGACGTCATGGCTGCCGTTGGTGATGGCGAATCTGCGAGTGCGCTGCGTTACCTGGCTGTCGACCGCTCACGGCCCCGGCAGCCTGTCGCTGGCATGTCCTGGGCGCAGTCGTTGGGATTGCCTGTTCGTGGCTTGCGGGGCGTGGTGCTGGCGAACGAGCTGTTCGACGCCATGCCCGTGCATCGAGTGACGGTCCTCGACGGTGCTTTGCGCGAGATCTTCGTGGGCCTTGATGAAGACGGGCGATTCGTGGACGTGCTCGGCGCCGCCAGCGTTGGCATCGCTGAGCGCCTCGATGGGTTGGGCGTGACGCTGGCCGAGGGGCATCGAGCCGAGGTCTGCCTAGAGCTAGATGCCTGGATGGCGGGCGTCGGGCGCGCGATGGATTCTGGTTACTTGCTGTTGCTGGACTACGGTCATGACGCGACTGCGTATTACGACAGTACGCGGCATCGCGGCCTGTTGCGCACGTACTACAAGCACACGCTCGGGATGGACCCGTACGCCCACGTGGGACGGCAGGACATCAGCGTGCACGTGGAGTTGACCTCGTTGCGCCAGGCGGCGGTCGCCGCCGGATTCGCCGAGGCGGGGGCGACGACGCAAGCCGAGTTCCTGCGCTCGCTGGGCTTCGATGCGTACCGCGCTGACATCGCGTCGCGTCGCGATCTGCCGACGCCCGTGCGGGTGGCGAACCTACGTGCGCTGGACACGCTGGTGGATCCCGAAGGGATGGGGGCGTTCAGAGTTCTGGCGTTCGCGAAGGGTGTACCCGCTGATGGTCTGAGCGGATTCTCCGGCTTGGCGCCTGACCTATCCATCACTGCGCCATTGGCGACGGGCTTCCACATGCCGCTCGGCGGAGCACCAGGCGATGCGACGGAAGTGGTGGAGATGCCCAGTTGGGACGAGTTGTTCAAGTAGGGATAGCGGAGTTCTTACTCTGCGTCAGATTCAGATTCTGCTTCTGATATCGACTCGGGCTCGTCTGATTCCGCAGGTGCTTCTTCAAACAATTCGCAGCGGCGCGCAGTGATGATGAACCCGGTGTGGGCCACCATGCGGTGCTCCGGTCGTACGCTCATCTCCGTGACGTGCCACGGCCGTTCGATGAGTTCTGTGGTCTCGATGAGCCGCCAACGTGGGTCTGCAGTCAGGGCCAAGCTGAGCTTGTGCACTTGGAGGACGGTGGGCAGGAACGCGGCGAGGACACCTCCGGTACGCAGCGATACGGCAACATGTTCAACAGCCTGCCAGGGTTCAGGCAGGTCCAGCAGGATGCGATCGACGGCACGTTCGGAGAAGCCTGATTCGTAGACATTGGCTACGACGATGTTGTGGTTCGTGGACTCTGGCGTGAGTTGGCTGATGTTGATTTTGGCCTTCTCTATGATCTCCTCGCGCACCTCGTAGGTGGTGAGCGATCCCGTTGGGCCGATGGCGCGCAGGATCGCGGACGCCGCAGCGCCGGTACCGAGCCCGCCTTCGACGACGTTGGCGCCCGGGTAGAGGTCGAGGCGCATGAGTAGCGCGCCTAGGTCCTTGGGGTAGATCACCTGGCTCTGACGTGGCAGGTCGTAGATGCTCTCCTGGAACGTGGGACGGAGCGCCGTCACGCGGTGGCCTTTGCTAGTGACAGCGATGAACCCCTCAGTGCGTCCGATGATGTCATCGTGGTTGATGGCACCAAGGTGAGACGAGTAGCTGCCGCCGGTGTATAGCGGCACGCGATAGCGTCGTCGACGGCGGTCGTACAGGATCACGATGTCGCCGTCGGCGAATGGTGAACGGTTGCGTGCTGCTTCTGAGGCGTGAGGGTAGGGCATAGTTAAAACAAGAGCGGAGCCGCTGCTGTGCAACGGCCCCGCCGACACTCCGTGTTCTTGTTGGGGCTGGCTTGTCCGGGGTTACCCCTGGAGCTTGTCGAGTTCTGCGAGTACCGCCGTTGGGTCGGGCAGCGTGCCCTGGTGCAACTCCGTGTGACGGATGATGCCTTCTTTGTCGATGATCATCAGTGAGCGCCTGGATGTTCCAGAGTCCTCGTTGAAGATGTCGTACAGCTTGAGCGTTGCGCCGTGGGGCCAGAAATCAGACAGGAGCGGGTGACCGAGGTTGCCCAACGAGTTGGACCAGTTGCGTAGTCCTGCTCGTGGGTCGGCGCTGAGGCCGATGAGCTGGGCTCCCTTTTCTTCGAACTGCTTCAACGCACGGTTGAAGGTTGATGCTTGGGCCGTTCACCCACCGGTGAATGCCGCAGGGAAGGTGTGTAGTACGACCCACTTGTCGCCTTTGAACGAGCTGAGGGTTACCTCTTCGTTCTCGTGGCTCTTGAGGGTGAAATCAGGAGCAGCTTGGCCGACTTCTAGCATGACTGATGCCTCCACTGATGTTCGCGTTTACCGGCGTCGGCAGGATAGGGCAGGCCCAGTGGGGCGTAAAGAGGCTAGACTCCGTCCCATCAAATATCGAGGAGTGTTGATGGGTATCTCACGCATGTATACGGGCGACGATGGCGAGACCCACATCGAGGATCTCAGTCTGGACACTCACCCGGAACTAACATCCTTGTTGGCCGCCAAGGGCGTGGTGTTCAGGAGCCAGCCTGCAGGCGCTTTCAGCGACTTCCACCCGGCACCGAGGCGCCAGTTCGTGATAACGCTGTCAGGGGAAGTGGAGATCGGCCTGGCGGACGGCACCGTCCACCGGTACGGGCCCGGCCACGTGAATCTGGCAGAGGACGTTACGGGCAAAGGGCACACGACGCGCGTGGTCGGCGACGTTCCACGGGTGACGGCAACCGTGCAACTAGCGGACTGATCATTTGGCGGTAGCAGGGCTAGCTAACGCACTGCGGGTCTGACGGTTTCGCTGCGCAGAGTTCCTTGAGTTCTTGTTCAGGGCTTAGCGTGTGCTTCTCGTCGCCGTCCTCCGGTGGTGGAGGCGGGGGTGGCGTAGCGTCGCCCCCGCACTTGGCGTCTTGCGGGTTTTCGGCGCACAGCTTCGCAAGCTCGTCTTCTGGTGGAGGCGGAGGTGGCGTAGCGTCGCCGCTGCACTTGGCGTCACGTGGGTTTTCAGCGCACAGCTTGGCTAGCTCGTCGTCCGGTGGAGGCGGAGGTGGAACAGCGTCGCCGCACTTGGCGTCACGTGGGTTTTCAGCGCATAGCTTGGCAAGCTCGTCATCGATCGGAAGCTTGCCTCCGCCTTCTCCGTCCAGCGGGGGAAGCGGCTGGTCACCGTCGTGTGGCGGCACGAAGTTTTCGCAGTGCGCGTCGTTCGGATTCGCATCGCAGAACGCCACCTGCTTGTTGGCTTCGTCGGATCTGCCGGGCGGGGGCGCGACGCCGTCGTGATTCTCGGGCGGTGCACAGGACTGACGGATGTTCTCTGCCTCATCGTCACTGATCGGTCCGTCGATCTTGTGGCCGAGCGCTTCTTCCGCGCAGACCAAGACATCTGACGGCGGGGGAGGTTCGCTGGGGCCACCGAGGCCAACGCATTCCTCGGATATCTTGGTCTTCTCTTCTTCGCTTACGGGCCCGTCGGCTGAACGACCGAGCACTCGCTCCACGCAAGCGGCGATCTCTGGCGGTGGCCTATCTGCGGCCGGGGCGTCATCGCGCGCTCCCTCCGCCGGGGCGCCACAGACCTCATCGAACTTCGCTCGCTCGTCAGGCGTCACAGAGCCGTCCAACGGTCGGCCTAGCACGTTCTCGATGCACTCAAGTACGTTGGGTGGTGCGACTTGACCGGGGTCACCGCCACCGCCAGCAGCAACTCCCTGGCACTCCTGCTCGAACTTGGCGCGTTCATCGGCTGTCGCTTGGCCGTCGAACGGTCGACCGAGCACGCGCTCGATGCATTCGATGACCTCCGCTGGTGGTGCGCCACCGGGCCCGCCATCACGACCGCCGCCGTCTTCGGGCGCGCCGCACGCTGCATCGATCTTTGCGAGCTCTTCTTCGGTGAGGTTCTGGTCGAGCGGTCGACCGAGTACCTTCTCGATGCACTTAAGGACATCTGGCGAGGGCTCGCCCCGGTTTTCGCCGGAACCTCCTCCGATGCCCGCGCACTCGCCAGCGACGAGCGCTTTCTCCTCATCGCTGATCGGGCCGTCGAGCGTCCGACCGAGGACGCGTTCGGCGCACTCGATGACCTCTGGTGGTGGAGCGTCTCCCACTGGCCCGCCGTCGTCGCCGATGCACTCAGCCTGCACGCGTTCCGCTTCACCGGGCGTCACGTCGGCCTTGCGTGAGATCTTGCGCCCGAGCAATTCTGACGCGCACTCGGCGATAGTGTGTTCTTCGCTCGCAGCTTTGCTAGCGGTCTCTTTGCGGATGGCTTTGATGGGATCGGCTTCGCCGGGGTCGACTTTGATCTTCGCGTTGGCCTTCTCTACAGCCTCTTTGACCACCGCGCCTGCGCCATCGTCGCCGTCTGTCCGCTCAGCGATCTTGGCCACGCGCTCTTCGTCTTTAGCGCGATTTTCATCGCGTAGGTTGTCCACGTCGGCGCTGTCCGTGAGCTCACCTGCGTCGAAACGCTTCTGCGCGATCTCGTCCAGCCGCTCGCTGACATCCTTGGTGGTGGAGACAACCTTGACCTCTTTGCGTCCGCTGCCTCCGTTGGTCGATCTGACGATGACAACGACTTGGTCACCAGCTTCGGCGTCGACGTCGGTGGCGTCCGCCTGCCCGAGATCCTCGCCGTCTTCGTCCACGACCTTGGCCGTATCGTCGGCGTCGGACTTAACGATGAGCACGCGTTTGTGTTCGCGCTGGGCCTTGGTTGGGATGGGCGTGATCTTGATGGCGGTGGCGTTGCCGTCCTCGA
>ERZ890510.204-NODE-204-length-51754-cov-9.039981_pt1 | contig 51754 bp, 50 predicted proteins | sample MGYA00521265_ERZ890510 | MGnify/ENA primary metagenome ERZ890510 (study PRJEB32303, sample SAMEA104408624) | aquatic metagenome | biome: Brackish water; feature: Chemocline; material: water | place: Baltic Sea | collected 2014-10-26T21:54:00 | depth 110 m ... | reverse complement strand
CTGGATGCTCTCTGGATGCATACCAACATTCTCCGTGATTCGTGGATGGATCACGGCGGGAGGGATGAAAAAGGTAGAAGGATCGCCCGGCGATCGACATGGGCCGGGGGCGCTATTCGGTTGGCAGGGCTCGCAACAAATTGTCGAGTTCGGTCTTTAGTGCTTCCATCTGGTGTTGTCCCAAACGTTGTCCAACCGACGAGGCCAGATGCAGAAGGCCGAGAGTCGGGGTGCCGATCCACACGGACCACAATGCCCAAGCGGACTCATTTGAAGCCCATTGCACGTATCCGAAGGTGCCGCCGAACAGGGCTAGAAATGCGACACCGAAATACAGGAGCATGAAAAACGTCCGCACCTCGGGATGAGGCGCGAAACGGCCGAAGAGTGTGCATCCCTCGTCGGCTTGATCCACACGCAAAGACAAGTGCGGCGACCACAGTCTGCGCTCGGACTCTGCAACGTGGATCTCAGCCCACCGCCCTTTTCCCCGCCACCGACCCGTGAGGGCCGGATCGGCGACGAGGCCCGCCCGCAATTCTTATATGGCCCGCTCGCACGGGAGCGAGAGAGTAATCGTGAATGTCGGACGAAGTTTAGGCGCGCCCACAGATGACGCCTGTCAGGAGATCGGACCTGCCAAACCGGCTTCCGCCACGACAAGCAGAAGCGCACGCTGGATGGCGAGCGGACCGTCGCGGTTGATCCAGTATTCCTCCGGCGCATGGCCCGCACCACCAATCCCTCCGCGGCCGATCGTGACGGCGGGGATGCCCATCGAAATTGGGATGTTCGAGTCGGTGGACGAACGCCCAAGGGTCGCTTGTACATCGAAGACCGAGGTGGTCGCGAGGGCCCTCTGAACGAGCGGAGAAGCCGGGTCGCCCTCACCGGACGGACGATCGCCGATCTTGGCAGCGTCGACGGTGAGCGCGGGCCCTTCACGGCGCAGCGCATTCTCTTCTGCCACTCCGCGTTCCATAGCAGCCAAGAAGGCGCGCTCAATACGTGCGAGGCTTGCCGGGCTCTCGGAGCGCATGTCGACCTCCATCCATGTCTCGAACGGGATAGAGTTGACGGAAGTCCCGCCGCCCAAACGACCGACGTTGTAGCTGGTTCGAGGGCCGCTGCGCGTGAGGGTGTCTGCGGCATCTTGGAAGTAGCGGACTGCCCGACTTTGCGCATGGGCAGGGTTCGCCAGCCCGAAGGCCCCCCAGGAATGTCCGCCCGGTCCTTCAAAAGTAGCGCGGTACCGGACAGAGCCGAGGCCCATAGTCACCAGACTCTCCAGGCCTCCACCGTCCACATCGATCCAGACGTCGGGCGCGACCGCGCGGTCTCGGAAGAGGTGCTTCATGCCCCTCAGGTCGCCGAGCCCTTCCTCTCCGACCACACCCACAAAAATCACGTCGTCGTCCGTCTCGATGCCGGCCTCTTCCATCGCCCGAAGTACGGTGAGAACGACCACCAAGCCGCGGGTATCGTCTCCGATGCCCGGGGCGTAGAGCGTATCTCCTCGTTGACGCACGGTCACGTCGGTGCCTTCTGGGAAGACGGTGTCGAGGTGCCCACCGAAGCCGATCGTGCGGGCCCCGGTGCGACCACGACGGAGCCCGATCACGTTGCCAACTTCGTCGGTCCACACCGAGTCGGCGCCCGCCTCACTCAAGAGTTCTGCGTAGCGACGTCCGCGGACCTCCTCCATGAAGGGAGGGGCTGGGATTTCCGTGAGCTCGATGAGTCGATCGAGGGACCATGCGTCCAGGTCCGTCGCGAGTTGCATGGCTTGGGCGACTGCCGGCATCGCGAAGAGAGATCGAGCTTCGGCGGCGTATTCGGCGGATGCCGTCTGGCCGGAAAGCGGGGAAACGGCGACCGCCACAAGGGCGCACACCATGCGGACATTCAAGAGAGACCTAGACATGCCTTGGAACTCCGGGTGAGGAATGAAGCTCGAAACTCCAAGGGTATGAGCGCTCAAGCAAGAGCGTGGACCTGTGTGTCGGCATAGCGAGAAGGGCCACTACAGCGGGCGACTTCATTCAGTGTCGACCCTCGTCGGGGAGACCTGACAAGCGAGCGGATAGGCGTCCTAGGAAGCCGCTGGACACGACCGAGAGGCGCACACCGTTGCTGGGGGGGCAAATCGTTTGGCCTTTCGGTTAGCTTTAGAGGCTATACATCCGAACAATTCGCCCCGACGACCCGGACGAACGATCCGAAGGTCAGAGGGCGCTGCAGGTATACCATGCCCATTCGCAATATCGCTATTATCGCGCACGTCGATCACGGAAAGACGACCCTCGTAGACCAGATGTTCCAGCAGGCCGGCGTCTACCGAGAAAACCAGCGGATCGAAGAGCGTGCGATGGACTCCAATCCGCTTGAGAAGGAGCGGGGGATCACCATCCTCGCCAAGAACACCGCTGTCCAGTGGAACGACATCAAGATCAACATCGTCGACACCCCTGGGCACGCCGACTTCGGTGGTGAGGTTGAGCGCATCCTGCGCATGGTCGACGGCGTCGTGCTTTTGGTCGATGCTGCGGAGGGGCCGATGCCTCAGACGCGCTTCGTCACCCGAAAAGCACTTGATCTCGGCATTCTACCGCTCGTGGTCATCAACAAGGTGGATCGTGGTGATTCGCGTCCGCGCGAAGTCCATGACGAAGTTCTTGAGCTCTTCATGGATCTTGAGGCTACCGACGCCCAGCTCGACGCCCCCTTCCTCTACGCGGTTGGTCGGGACGGCTGGGCTTCTGACAGCCCAGACGCCACCGGCGGCGATCTGGCACCCCTGTTCGACAAGATTGTGTCGTACTTCCCGGCTCCTGCGGTCGATGCGGCGGGCCCGTTCCAAATGCTGGTCTCTACACTCGATTTCTCGTCGTACGTCGGGCGAATCGCCATCGGGAAGATCGAGCGTGGCATCGTCCGGGTGGGCGATCGCGTAACGCTGCTCGATCTTGGAGACCCAGGCATGGTCTTGAATGTCTCGGAGGCGGAAGAGGCTAGGGTTTCTAAGCTCTACACCTTTAGTGGTCTGGACCGTATCGAGGTCGAAGAGGCTACGGCAGGTGACATCGTCGCTCTGGCTGGTTTGGACGATATCGAGATCGGCAAGACGCTGACGCACCCCGAACACCGCGAGCGCCTTCTTGGTATCGCCGTGGAAGAGCCGACGCTGTCCGTCGACTTCACCGTCAACAACTCACCGTTTGCGGGTCAGTCTGGGAAGTTCGTGACGACCCGCCAGGTGCGTGAGCGTCTTTATAAGGAACTCCAGCGCAACGTGTCACTGCGTGTCGAGGACACGGATTCGCCGGACACGTTCACGGTCAGCGGCCGCGGAGAGTTGCACCTCACGATTCTCATGGAAACCATGCGCCGCGAGGGCTTTGAGTTCCAGGTTTCGCGCCCGCGCGTGGTTACGCGAAAGCACGATGGTGAGCTTCAGGAGCCGTACGAGGAGGCCGTGGTCGAAGTGCCCTCGGGGATCGTTGGCACCGTAATCGAAAAGCTCGGCGGCCGTCGCGGTGAAATGACCGAGATGCGCCCGATGGGCGACTCTGGCACAACCCGCCTACGCTTTCGGATCCCGGCTCGTGGGCTGTTCGGCTACCGCTCTGAGTTCATGACCGACACGCGCGGCGAAGGTATTCTGCACCACCAGTTCGATTCCTGGGGCAACTGGGCGGGTCCGCTCCGTGGCCGTAGTCGGGGAGTTCTGGTGGCGGACCGTTTGGGCAAGTCGGTCGGTTTTGCGCTTTTCAATTTGCAGGACCGCGCGACGATGTTCGTTGCGCCGGGCCTGGAGTGCTATTGCGGCATGATCGTTGGCGAGAACGCGCGCAGTGACGACATGGATGTCAACGTGAGCAAGGAGAAGAAGCTCACGAACATGCGCACGACGTCCTCGGACGAGAACATCAAGCTTGAGCCGCCGCGTCTGCTCACGTTGGAGCTCGCGCTCGAGTTCATCGAAGATGACGAGCTGATCGAGGTGACCCCGGACGCCGTGCGCCTTCGCAAGCGGGTCTTGGACGCGAACATGCGTAAGAAGGCCGCGAAGAAAGTGGCGGGTCAGTCGGCGTAGGACCCACCATCGACCGCACAAAGAAGATGTGCTCTTGCGATGGGATGTGATTCGGATCCACGTCGAGCGCCCGCTGGAACATGGCGATCGCGCGCTGTGCCCAATCGGTATGCCTCCAGAGCCGCCGGTGCATGTAGGTCTCAGCCTCGAAGTACCAGGCCTCCACGCGGTCGAGGAGCGCCTGAGTGAGTGCCGCCCATTCAGCGAGCCGATCGGCGTCGGTCTTCGCATTCGGGTCTCCAGTACCGCGGCGCACGTCCAGGTAGAGCCGATCGGCTGCTGGGAGGCGATCCCGATGGCCGTCCGCCAATGCGAGCGGGGCACTGCTGCCTGTCCCTCCCTCACGATGAACGTCATTCAGTCGATTCGCACGTCGAACTGAGTTGCCCGGGTCGCCCATGGACCTTACCATCGGCGCCCCGACCATCTCAGAGGGTGCCCACATGAACACGATTGACCCGCGCGGCGGCCTGTTCCTCCGATTCTTGTTCGCGCTAATGACGCTCTCGTTCGGGCTGGTGCCGGCGTTGGAAGCCCAGGTCGCCTGGTCCCCGGTTGCAGACGGTTACCCACGCACCGCCGCGGAACTCAACGGTTTCAGCGCCCACACCCGCCATCTCGAGATGTGGGACTATCTGGAACAGTTGCGCGGCGTGGCGCCTTCGATGCGCCTCGGGACGTATGGGGAAACGTGGGAGGGTCGCGAACTCGCGTACGCGGTGTTGAGTAACCCCCAAGTCAGCCAGCCCTGGGAGGCATGGGCACTCGGCCGGCCGATCGTGGTGCTGGCGGCCAACGTGCACGGTGGTGAGCGCACGTTCCGAGAGGGCCTGTTGGTCCTCATGCGCGACTTTGCGACCCCCGGTACGGACGCGAACCGCTTGCTCGATAAGGTGACCGTCGTCGTTGCACCTCAGATTAACCCGGATGGTTTCGAGGCATCCGAAGGCGGGCAGCGCGGCAACGCTTGGGACATCGATCTCAACCGCGACTATGTGAAGCTGGAGCAGCCGGCGATCGCCAACTACATCGCGAACATCATCGGTGCGTGGCGGCCGCATGCGTTTGTCGACGGCCACAACGGCGGCTCCCGGCCCTACAACCTCAATTACCAGTGTCCGAGCCATGCGGATCCGGCTCCGGAGATCTCTCTCCTATGCGACCAGGAGATCTTCCCTGCGATCGATTCGAAGCTCGCGACCGAGGGCTACAAGTCCTGGTATTACACAGGCGGTGATGAGGAGCAGTGGCGGGTGGGCGGATCCGAGGCGAGGATCGGCCGCAACTACGGTGGCTTCGTGAACTCGGTCGGGATCCTGTTCGAGGCACCGACCCAGTCTCTCGAGGTCGGGGCAAGGGCTGGATATTTGGGGTACCTGGCCGTGGTCGAATATGCAGCGCAGCATACCGATCGACTTGTGGGCGTGATCAATGCTGCGCGTGCCGAAACCCTCGCGATGGGTGCCGCACCTCGCGGTGACGTGACCGTCGCCATGGAGTACGGCCCAGAGGACTATCCGGTCAGCTACGAATTGGTCCAGGGCGGCGGTAGGGGGAGTGACCCGAACCAGCCCGTCGAGATCATCCAAGTGACCGGTGCACAGCTCATGAAGAAGCCGATCGTGACCGCGACTCGGCAGCGCCCCTGGGCCTATCTGTTGCCCCGCGAGGCGGTGGATGCCGTTGCCATGCTCCGGCGCCATGGGATCACAGTTGAGACGCTGACCGCGCCTGCCTCACTAGAGGTTCAGGGGTACACGGTGGCCGGAGTGACGTACGAAAGGGCCTACAACCACGCTGCGGCGACCAAGATCGAGGTGGGTGAAGTACTGACGGTTCAAGAGACCTTCCCGGTCGGGACCTACCTTGTTCCAACCGCGCAGTATTTGGGGCGGCTGGTCGCGCACATGCTCGAGGTCGAAACCGCGGACAACGTCGTCTACTGGAATACGATGGACGCGTGGATCCCGCGGTCAGCAGGGCCCGCGGCCCAGGGTGGGCGAGGTGGCCGTGGTGGTCAGGTGGGGCCTCCCATGGTGCCCATCTATAAGCTTATGGTGCCGACCCCACTGCCAACCCGGGTCATCGGCGGCTAGTCAACCGCCGCGACTTCTCCGGTCGACTCGTCACTCAGTCGCTCCCCGCTGCGTGTGCAGCACGGGTGCCGACGTGGAACCCGTTCGCATTCGGCAAACGGGAGGGTGATATTTCAATAGGCCGGGACCGGTCTACTGGACCCGCGAATTCATAGATTGAGGCAGGTTGTGGACAAGTTCCGTTTCGAAAGCGCGCAGACCTTCGCCGGTTATCTCGAAGGGGTAGACAAAAACCGGGATCTCTGGCGAGGTGTGTACGATCGGGTGCGGTTGCCTGAGGATCTCATTGCCGCGGGACGGGAGATCCCTGGGCTCTGGCACCTAGTCGCCCTGACCGAGGACTGGTGCGGCGACGCGGTCAACACGCTGCCGGTGGTGGCACGTCTCGCGGACGAGGTGGGCTGGCCTCTGCGGGTGATGCTTCGGGACGACAATCCCGACCTCATGGACGAGCACCTCACGAACGGACGCAGCCGATCGATTCCAGTCGTGATTGTTTATGACGAGAATTTCAATGAGATGGGCTGGTGGGGTCCGCGGCCCGGCAAGATCCAGTCTTGGGTGATGGGCGAGGGTCTTTCCATGCCTTCCCCTGAGCGGTACAAGGTGGTGCGCCGCTGGTATGCGAAGGACCACGGCCGTTCGACGTTGGAGGAGTTGCTAGACGTCTTTGCCCAGGCGGTCTGAGGTCGGTCCGTCGTGCGTCGATTGCACTCGGTCTGTGTCGCGCCGACCTTGTGGGGTCCGCACCTCGTAGGGCGGGGCATCGCGAGCGCACCCTAACCATGGCCAGCGTGGACAACGACCAGCACGACAGTCACACCGACCCGACCGCGGAGGTGGCGGCCCCGGCCCCTGGGACGGGGCACTCGCCGGCCCGCCGCTTAGGCATCTTCACACTCGCGTTCGCGTCTGGCTTTGCGGTCCTCACCATTGAGATCGCTGGGGCCCGATTGATCGCGCCGGTCTTTGGTCTGTCCGCGGTGCCGTGGACTGCGGTCATCGGGGTGATTTTGGCCGCCTTGGCTGTGGGTAGTCACCTAGGTGGCCGGCTGGCGGATGCCGGTAAGGTACCGTTGTCTGCGGTGTTGACCGCGGCAGCTGTCACTGCGGCGCTCCCGATCGTGGGGGTCGACTTCCCTTGGATGGCGCGTCAGGTACTGGGCTTTATCCCGGGCGCGGTCGTAAGTGCGCTCTTTCTCTTCGCACCCGCAGTGTTATGTCTGGGTGCGGTCGTCCCGTACCTCATTCAGGCCGACACAGAGAACCTCGGAAGCGTGGGGCGCCGAGCGGGGGACGTGAGCGCCGCCGCCACGGGCGGCTCGATCCTGGGGTCGTTCATGACCGGCTTCGTGCTCCTTCCCCTTTTTCCACTCCCGGTACTCATGGGCCTTACCGCGGTCCTGATCCTTCTGCTCGCCGTGCTCGCCGGGGTCGTGCTCGGCCAGCGGGTGCCGGCTCAGGTCCTGGTCATCACCGGGCTGGGCGTTGGAACCCTCAGCGTGGCGGGCTCTCAGCTACCCGCGGGTACGCTGCACCGTGAGCAAACGCTCTACGCCGCCGTCTCTGTCACTGAGCGCCCTTGGGGGACTGAGGCCGAACTCGTGCGGGAACTCTGGCAGAACGGCGGATCGTCATCGGCCGAGTATGTTGCCACCGGGGAGCCGGCCCACACGTATGCGATCGCGAGCGGGCTCATCTTGGCGCCGGTCGTCGAACGATTGGAGTCGGCGCTCGTCTTGGGTGGGGCGGCGTTGTCGCTCCCCGTAGCGCTCCAGCGCTGGCAGCCTGACGTGCGGGTAGATGTCGTGGAGATCGATCCTGCCGTCACCGCGTTGGCGCGGGAGTACTTCGCATTCGGTCAGTCGGACTACCCGAATATCCGGGTGGTCCACGAGGACGCCCGCGTCTTCATGCGGGGGTCCGTTGATCACTACGACTTGGTCTACCTAGACGTATTCGATCATCTGCTCACGGTGCCCTGGACGATGGTCACGGTTGAGGCGCTGACCGCCATGTCGCAGAGGCTTTCAGCGGACGGTCTATTCATGGCGAACGTGCTGTCGCCTCTCTCGGGGGCCGGAACGGGCTTTCTTGAACAATTCAGGACCACTCTAGGTGAGGTGTTCCCGGCGGTGCGGATCTACCGCGCCTCCCCAGAGGTCGAGTTGTCCGTGACGCAGAATCTTATTGTGGTGGCGGCAATGGACGAGCGTGCGCTGCCGCCTGGTGATTGGCCGGAGTCCCCCGTGCGGGCGGCCGGTCGTGTATTGACCGATGCTTGGGCGCCCGTGGAGTATCTTCAGGCCAGAGTCTTCTTGGAGGGATTGGGATGGAACTGAAGGCCACGGAATTGAAGTCAGTGAACCTCGCGGCTGAGGCGGAAGCCCTTGAGGAATTATGGTCCCCTCGGGTGGTCGCGCGGGTGAACGACTCGTTCGTCAAGGTCGCCAAGGTCCAGGGCGACTTCGTTTGGCACGCGCACGAGGACGAAGACGAGATGTTCCTGGTCCTTAAAGGGCGGCTCCGCATTGAGCTTGAAGAAGGTGCGGTGGAATTGAGTGCCGGTGACGCCTTTGTGGTTCCGAAAGGAATACGCCACAATCCGGTGGCTGACGAGGAATGTTGGATCGCCCTATTTGAGCCCGTCGCGACGACGCACACCGGGGGCGAGACAAACGAGCGCACGAAGTCGATCCAGGACCAACTTAGGGGAGCGTAGTGGGATGCCGTTGATCTACAAGGATGGAGTGCAGGGAAATAAGCACCCCAATAATCTGATTGAGGTCGAAGACGACTTCGTGGCCACCGCGGACCAGGTGTCACGCCCGCCGCTCTATGAGGTCTACATGCGCATGGCCGAAGAGCTCGCGAAGCGCTCGACGTGCTCCCGGCTACAGGTCGGGACCGTGCTCACAGACGCCAACCTCGAGCACGTCGTCTCCCTTGGGTACAATGGCAACGTGCGGGGCTTTCCGAACCGCTGCGATTCAGACGAAGCTGGCCGGTGTGGTTGCATTCATTCCGAGATGAACGCGTTGGTGAAATCGCCCGGGAAGATGCCCAAGGTCGCATTCGTGACGACGAGCCCGTGTGTGATGTGCGCGAAGCTCATGGTGCAGGCAAACGTGACCCACCTGTACTATCGGAAGGCGTATAGGAGTCCGGTTGGATTGGACGTGCTGGACCGAGCCGGTGTCGTGACGGTCTGTTACACACTGTGGAAGGACGATTGGCGTTAGGCGCCGTCGCGCCTGGTAAACATCTGCCGCCTGGTTAGCTTCTCCAAACCGAGCGGCTCTCCGCCGCATATACCGTCCAATGCGCCGCAGCGCATGGAGATTTTCGTTTGAACTCGAACGCCGCAGCGGGCGCTGGTCCGCCCTTCGGTCGCTTCTTTCTTCCAGGTCCTACCGAAGTCCGCCCCGAGGTCCTAGAAGCCCAGACCCGTGTCATGATGGGGCACCGCGGCGCTGACATCCAAGATCTCATGCGCGAACTCCAGGTAGGCTTGAAGGCAGTCTTTCTCACCGACAGGCCTGTGTTCGTGTCGACTTCTTCGGCGAGTGGTCTCATGGAGGCTGCCGTGCGAAATGGCGCGGCGAAGAGAGTGCTGGCCTTGGTGAACGGCGCGTTCAGTCAGCGTTTCGGGGACATCGCCCGCTCGTGCGGCATGCAAGTGGACGAGGTCGCGGTGCCCTGGGGCGAGGCGCACGACCCGGAAGCTGTGGTGACCGCGCTGGCCGGGGGCAGCTATGATGCTGTCACGGTGGTGCATTCGGAGACATCTACGGGCGTCCTGAATGACCTGCCGGCAATTTCCGCGGTGGTCGCAGGGCACGGCGACACGCTCTTGCTCGTCGACTCGGTCACAGGGTGTGGAGGCGCCGAACTGCGCACTGATGCCTGGGGGCTCGACTTCGTCCTCACTGGGTCACAAAAGGCTCTGGCTCTACCGCCCGGACTTTCGTTTGGCGTCGCATCTGAGGCGATGCTCAGTCGGTCGGCGTCCATGACTCGGAAGGGCTACTACTTCGACCTCATCGAGTTCGCAACCAACATCGACAAGCTGCAGACCCCATCCACGCCCGCGCTCTCGACGATGTACGCGCTCCAAGTCCAGCTGCAGTACATCACGACTGAGACCATGGAGGCGCGTTGGGCCAGGCACACCGCCATGGCCGAGCGGACTCACGCGTGGGTCGCCGACATGCAGGCGTCGGGCGTGGCGCTCCGCGTGATGGCACCTGAGGGCCATCGCTCTGGAACTGTGACGGCCGTCGCACTCCCGGAAGACATGAGTGGTCCAGCCATCGTGAAAGGGATGAAGGAGCGCGGTTGGGTGATCGGCGGCGGTTACGGCAAGCTCAAGGACACCTCGTTCCGGATTGGCCACATGGGTGATCACACGCTCGATGAGCTGAATGAGTTACTTGCTGAGCTGACGGAGGTCGTCCGATGAATGATGCCGCGTTCAAGGTGCTGGTCACCGACAAGGTCTCCGAGACCGGCTTGGCGCCGCTACGCGGGGATCCCCGCGTCGAAGTGATCAAGATTGACGATTCGAGTGACCCGGCCTTTGCCGCGGCACTCCCTGAGGTGCAGGGACTCGTGGTGCGCAGCGCGACGAAGGTCAACGCAGAGATGCTGGCGCAGGCGGCCAACCTCCGCGTCGTGGGTCGGGCCGGCGTAGGGGTCGACAACATCGATCTCGAGGCCGCGACCGCCCGTGGTGTCGCCGTGGTCAACGCGCCGGCGGGAAACACGGTGTCCGCTGCGGAACTGACGATGGCTCTGATCTTGTCGATGGCCCGTCAGGTGGCCCAGGCCGACGCGTCTGTGCGGGGTGGCGAATGGGCCCGCTCGCGCTTCCAAGGGGTGGAACTGCGGGGTCGCACGTTGGGCCTCATCGGAGCAGGCCGAATTGGAGGGGAAGTCGCCAAGCGTTGCCTCGCGTTCGGCATGCGCGTGATCGCACACGACCCGTATCTGACCGAGGAGCGGGCTGTCTCGCTCCGCGTCGAGCGGGCCTCATTGGACGAGGTGATCGGGACTTCAGATATCATCTCCCTTCACGTTCCACTCACCGAAGACACGCGGAACATGATCTCGACAGAGACGCTGGCGAGAATGAAGAAGGGTGCGTTTTTGGTGAACGTCGCTCGTGGGGGGGTGGTCGATGAGGCGGCACTCGCGCAGGCGCTCCATGACGGACATCTCGCGGGGGCTGCCCTCGATGTCTTTGAGAATGAGCCGCTCGAGGAGGGCAGCCGCCTGCGTACGGCTCCTAACCTCGTCCTGACGCCCCACCTGGGGGCGTCTACCAGCGAAGCGCAGGAACTCGTCGCCATCGAGATCTCGGAGGCGGTGCGAGCTGCCCTCGCAGAGGGTGACTTGTCCCGCGCTCTGAACGCTCCGGCTATCAGCGGCGCAACGCTGAAGGCGCTTGGGCCACTCTTCGATCTAGGGCATAAGCTCGGCCGGCTTGCATGTGCGTTGGCGGAAGGGCCGGTGGAGGGGGTCGAGATCCGGTATGCTGGCGATTCGGACGAGGCGCTGCGGCCGTTGGCATCGTACATCCTAGTCGGGCTCCTCGAGAACATGCTGGGTGGCGATCAGGTCAACTTCGTGAGCGCCGGACACTTGGCGAAACAACGCGGCATCGGCGTGTCGAGGGCGCAGCTCGTTCGTCACACCGACTACACGGAATTCGTCGAGATCATCATCGAGACTGAAGCGGGCGACCTTCGTCTGGCAGGTGCGCTCCTTGGGGATGCCCATCCGCGCATTGTCCGCATCGCAGACTACCATGTGGACATCGTACCGGCCGGTACGCTCATCGTACTAAAGAACAAAGACGTACCCGGGGTCATCGGCCGGGTAGGGACGCTTCTCGGAGACCACGGCATGAATATCGGCGAGTACCATCAGGCTCGTCTGTCCAAGGGCGGCGATGCGCTCGCGGCCGTGGCAGTGGATGGCGATGTGAGCGCTGAACTCCGGGCCGCATTGCTCGAGTTAGGTGAGGTCTCCTCTGCGGTGGTGGCACGGCTAGGGTAGCACATATCTTGGGTCATCCCAGACGGTCCCGAGCGTCGCGGACCGCAGCCGCATGACGATGAGAGCAAACGCGATGCTGAGCGATCTCCAGACCAAGAAACTGACGCGCTATTTCGAAGTGTACGATGTGGACGACGACGGCCACATCGACGCGGCGGACTTCGAGCGTATGGTGGAGAACGTGCGGATCTTGCGGGGTGAAAGTGATCACTCGAAGGCCTACGTGGATCTTCGCGAGTCCTATATGGGTCGCTGGGATGCCTTGCAGGCCTCCGCCGATGTCGATGACGACGGTGGGGTGGATATCGACGAGTGGCTCGCGTACTGACAACAGGCACTGGATGACGACGCGCGATACGCGACAGAGGTCGCCGCGATCACCGACCGACTCTTCACAGTCTTCGATACGGATGAAGACGGGAGCATCGGCCCCGACGAATTCTGCAACTTCTACGGTGTGTTCGGCCTGGCCGCGGCGCTTGTCCGGTCGGTGTTCGTCGAGCTGGATGCCGACAGCGACGGGGTGATCACTCGTGCCGAGCTCATGGACATCAGCGCTCAGTCCTATCGTGGCGACGATCCCGCGGCTCCCGCGAATTTGCTGTTTGGCCCGTTCGGAATCTGATTCCTTGATACCTCGTAGGGCCACGCCGCGCTAGGGAAGCTTAGTCCACGGGCAGCGCGTCCCTCAAGAGCTCGGCGGCGTGAACCGCACGACGTCCCGTCCCGTCCATGACCTGTGCGCGGCAACTCGTGCCGGGCGCGACGATGCACACCTCCGGTGGTGAGCTACGGACTGCGGGGAATAGATCCAATTCCCCCATGGCGATCGACACATCATAGTGTTCCGCGTGGTATCCGAATGCGCCTGCCATGCCGCAGCACCCGGACTCGATGCTCTCGACCTCCAGGCCTGGAATCCGGCGGAGGAGTCGCACGGTGGCATCTGTGGTGCCGGCTGCCTTCTGGTGGCAGTGCCCATGGACCTTGGCTTGGCCCGGGCGCGCTCGCAGGGCTAGCGCACTTCCGGCCTCTAGGTCTGCGTCGACGGCCTCCTCGAACAAGACCAGGCTGTCCGCGACGGCTCTGGCATCTGCGGTCGGAATGAGCCTCGGAAGCTCATCCTTGATCGTGTAGACGCAACTCGGTTCGAGCCCGACAATGCGGACGCCCGCTCTGGCGTAGGGGAGCATCGCCGAAATCAGGCGTTCGCCTTCAAGGCGCGCCTCGACCAACATGCCCGCGCTCAGGTAGGTACGTCCACAACACAGAGGGCGGCCCTTCGAGGAGACGGCGGCCACATCGCCCTCGCTGCTTTTGATGAGCACGGCGTGGGCCGCCCGTGCGATTTCGGGCTCAAACCACCTCGTGAACGTGTCGACGAAGAGGGCCGTGTGGGGCAGGGGGCCACCCGACGGGTGGGCCGACGGTGCCTCCATGTCCCGCCAAGGCTTCGACGACCAGACCGGCAGCGGCCGCCTCCGTGAGATGCCCGACACTCGGTCGGCGATGCGCCGCAGGGTGGTGTTTCGGCTAACTGCGTTCACGATACCGGCGAATCGGCTCAGCAGCGGCCCCCGCCGGGGAAGCTCAGCGAGGAACCGTTCCCTCACGGGAATGCCCCTGAGCCCGTTCTGGCGGTGCTGCCACTCGATCTTCAAGGCGGCCATGTCCACCCCGGTTGGGCACTCGCGTTTGCAGCCCTTACATGAGACGCACAAAGACATGGCTTCAGCCATCTCCGGCGAATCGAGCCCGTTGTCTCCGAGCTGGCCGGTGATGGCGAGGCGCAGGGCGTTGGCCCTGCCCCGTGTCGAATGCCGTTCGTCCTGAGTGACCCGGAACGAGGGGCACATGACGCCAGGGTCGGATTTCCGGCACGCTCCGTTGTTGTTGCAGCGCTCAACCGCACCAAGGAAGCCGCCCTCGGCGGACCAATCGAGAACCACGGGCAGGGCCGATCCGGCGTAGCCGGGCGTGTACCGGAAGAGGGCCCGATCATCCATACGGGGTGGGTCAACGATCTTTCCGGGATTCATCATGCCGGTGGGATCGAACGTGTGCTTCACGTCGTTGAAGAGCTGCACCATGCGGTCACCCAGCATGGACTGCAGGAATTCTGAGCGTAGCAGACCGTCACCGTGTTCCCCCGAATGTGTGCCTCCAAAGGCCCGCACGACCTCGTGGGTCTCCTCTGCGATGGTCCGCATGGCGCGCACGTCGCCGGGGTCCTTCAGGTTCAGGGCGGGTCGCACGTGCAGGCAGCCGACAGATGCGTGCGCATACCAGGTTCCCTCGGCACCGTTGCGCGCGAAGATCTCGTCGACGCGGTGGGCGTATTCTGCCAGACGGTCGAGCGGAACCGCACAGTCTTCGATGAAGGACACGGGCTTCCGCGGGCCGGCCATCGACATAACGATGCTTAGGCCGGCCTTCCGTACGCTCCACACCGCCGCTTGATGCTTAGGCGTCACGGCCCGGACCACGGAGTCGGGGAAGCCGAGCCCGCCGATCAGGCGCTCCAGGTCGTTCAACTGGCCACTCAGGTCCACGCCGGGTGATTCGTCTGCGAACTCGACAAGAAGGAGCGCCTTGGGCCGCCCGCGCACGAACGTCTTCATGGCTGAGCGAAAATCAGGGCGCTCCGCCGCCAAGGTGAGGACGTTTTCGTCCACGAGTTCGACCGCGCTTGGCCCAAGGGCGACGATGTGCTGCACGGCGTCCAATGCGTCGAAGACCCCTGGGAAATGGCACACGCCCAGCACTCGTGTTCTCGGTACAGGCTTTAGGCGGAGCCGGAGCTTGGTGAAGAACGCGAGCGTGCCTTCCGACCCCACCAGAAGCTGTGCCAGATTCTCGGCGTTCGGATTGAGACGATCTACCGCATAACCGGCGACGTTTCGCATCGTCTTGGGGGTCGTGCGCGCGATCTCTTCGGCGTCGCGAGAATACAAGGCGCGGAGCTTTGCGAGTTCGTCCGGGATGAGTGCGGCCTCCGAGCCCCCCTCTCCGAGCCAAAGGCGTCGACCGTCGGGCAGAACGGCTTCGACCGCTGCCACGTTGTCGATCATCATGCCGTAACGAAGGGATCGGGCCCCCGCGCTGTTATTGCCCGCCATGCCTCCGAGTGTGGCTCGATTACTCGTAGACGGATCAACCGGGAACCAGAGCTTCTGGTCCTGTAGATGCGCATTGAGGTGATCGAGGACGACGCCGGGTTCGACGTCTACATGACCGTCCACGACGGACTCGATGCCCGTCAGATGCCGACTGACGTCCACCACGATCGCGCGGCCCACGGTTTGCCCGCACTGAGAGGTCCCACCACCACGGGGGAGTACCGGTACTCCGTGCTCCTTGGCGACCGAGAGGACCGCCTCCACGTCTGCAGACGACTCCGGAAAGACCACCCCTAAGGGTTCAATCTGGTAGTGGGATGCATCGGTGGAATACAGGCCGCGGGTGAACGCGTCGAAGCGGACCTCGCCTCGGACGGCGGTCCGCAGTCTCTGCTCTAACACGCGAAGGTCCGGCATGAGCGTTGTCTTAGGGATCCCCATGGGTGTCGGGGCGTGGAGTTGGGTGTAAGTTGGCCTTCCCTTTAGGCTAGCAAAGCTATGCCGTGCTGACCCCTTTCGCACCCGAGTGAACGATCGTGACCTACCGAAGTGGACGCCATTTTCTCCAGCTGCCCGGACCCACGAACGTCCCGGAGCGAATTTTGCGAGCCATGTCACGGCCCACAATCGACCACCGTGGGCCAGAATTCCAAGAGCTGGCGCAGAAACTCCTCATCGACTCGCAGTGGTTGTTCGGCACAGAACACCCGGTGCTGGTGCATCCGTCATCTGCCAGCGGCGCGTGGGAAGCCGCGATCGCGAATACGCTGTCGCCCGGTGATCGCGTGTTGGTCTTCGATCAAGGGTTTTTTGCGGCGAAGTGGGCCCAAGTCGCGGAGCGCTTCGGGCTTGAGGTTCAGCTGGAGGCGTGGGAGCCTCGTCGTGGGCTCGCCGCGGACGCGATGGTGGATGTGCTTCGTGACGATGTGGATCGACGCATCAAGGCGGTCTTGGTCGTGCACAACGAGACCTCAACAGGTGTGACGACCGATATCGAAGTGCTGGCTGTGGCGCTGCGGGAGTCGGAGCACCCGGCGCTCTTGTTCGTGGATGCCGTGTCCTCGCTCGGGGCGACGCCAGTTGAACACGATGCCTGGGGGATTGATGTCACAGTTTCCGGGTCCCAGAAGGGTCTCATGTTGCCGCCTGGCCTGTCGTTTCTGGCGGTAGGGCCTCGGGCGCTTGAGGCGAGGAAGACCGCGACCCTGCCTCGCTCTTATTGGGATTGGGACGATCAGTTGAATGCGAACGCAGAGGGGGCGTTCCCTTATACACCTGCGACGAACCTGCTGTTCGGGCTCGCTGAGGCCATTGCGATGCTGCGGGAGGAAGGCCTCCCAGAGGTGTTCGCGCGGCATCGGCGTTTTGCCATGGCCACGCGCACTGCAGTCGCGGCTTGGGGACTCGACACGTTCGCTACAGACCCGCTCGAGGCGAGTAGTGCGGTGACGGCTGTCCTTGTTCCGCCTGGGAGCGATGCCGATGCGCTCCGAGCTGTGATTCTTGACTGCTACGACATGTCACTCGGGTCCGGCTTGGGACCATTCAAAGGCAAGCTGTTCCGCATTGGGCACCTCGGGCATCTCAACGCGCTCACGCTGATGGGGACGCTCGCAGGTATTGAGATGGGCCTGGCACTCGCGGGTGTGCCGCACACGCCAGGCGGCGTCGACGCCGCTATGGGATACCTCACCACGGAGGGAGCGGCATGACCCATGTCCGACATCTCGCTGCCGCTGCTGCCATCCTCTGCTCGCTCGCTGGATGCGCCCCAGAACATGTGGGGCCAATTGAGCTCAAATTCGGCCACGTCGGCGAGCCGGGATCTCTGTTCGCCCTCTCCGCCGAAGAGTTCGCCCGCCGAGTGAACGCACGACTCGACGCGTACGAGGTCGTGGTCTTTGGTTCGAGCCAGCTGGGTGGCGACGAGCTTCTGCTACAAAAAATCAAACTCGGGACCGTGGACTTTGCGTTGCCGTCGACCGTGATGTCATCACAGATCGAAGCGTTTGGTCTTTTTGAGATGCCGTACCTCGTGCACGACCGCACGCACATGCGGGCCATCGAGGAAGCCGTGGTGTGGCCTGACCTCGCTCCGCTTGCCGAGGCCGAGGGTTACAAGATGATTGCGGTTTGGGAAAACGGATTTCGACACGTCACGAACAACGAGCACCCCATTGTTGTTCCTGCCGATCTCTCTGGCATCAAGCTGCGGATACCGCGCGGCGTGTGGCGCGTGAAGCTCTTCCAAACATTTGGGGCGAACCCGACCCCTATGGCACTGTCCGAGGTATTCATCGGCCTGCAGACGGGTGCCATCGATGGGCAAGAGAACCCGTTGGCGCAGATCTGGGGGTCGAAGTTGTACGAGGTCCAGGAGTACCTGTCGCTGACGGGGCACGTGTATACGCCTGGGTACGTGGTGGTCTCTCCGTCGCGGTGGGCGGGACTTCCGGACGACGTGCGTGAGGTGCTGGAGGAGGAGGCCCGCGCAACTCAGGCTTTTGTTCATGAGACCGCCGAACGGCTCGACACCGAGTTGTTGGATGCCGTGCGTGAAGCAGGGGTGCAGGTGAATACGCCAGATCGAGAGAGCTTCGAGCGAGCGAGTGCGCCCGTCTATGTTGAGTTCGGGCGTACCGTCGAGGGCGGTGCAGGACTGGTGCAGCGGGCGAGAGCCGCTGGCTCCAACTGATCGTTCGCGTTTGGCTCACGTGAACTTCGACACGGTCCGGAGTCTCCTCCGAAAGATCCTTGAGGCGATCGTCCTCACGCTGATGGTGACGCTCGCGCTCATCGTCGTTGTGGGCGTGGGCTTCCGGAAGGCCGGTGCATCACTGGTGTGGTACGACGAAGTCGCATCAGTCGTACTCGCCTGGCTCACCTATTACGGTGCCGCTCTGGCCGCGCTCAGCCGTTCGCACATCGGCATGCCGACCTTGGTGGACAGGCTGCCCGGAAACGCCCGCAAAGCTGTCGTCATCTTTGGTGACCTGGTGGTCATCACCTTCTTTAGCGCGGTCGCTTGGGCTGGGGTGCGGGTGCTTTCGGTGTTGGGCGGCTCGACTTTGGTGTCGCTGCCGTGGGTGCCGCTGGCCGTCACGCAGTCTGTGATGCCGATTGGGGCTGTGTTGTTCATCGCGGCCCAGCTGCTGTCTCTTCCTAGTGCGCTGCGCGCATCCGAAGCGGAGGAGGACGCGTGACCCTCCTGGCGATCGGGCTGGTCTTGCTCGCGCTCGTGCTGGTCGGCGTCCCTATCGCAGTTTCGTTGGGAGCCGTGGCCGTGCTGGCCATGGTCACAGGCCCCGGAGGACTCGGTTCGTTACCGAACTCGGCCCTGGTGATGTACAGCGGCGCCACGTCGTTTCCGCTGATCGCGATTCCGCTCTTCATATTGGCGGGCGCGATCATGAATGCGTCGGGAATCAGTCGACGCCTCATCGCTTTCGCCTCGGCCATGGTCGGTTTTGTTCGGGGTGGCTTGGCGATGGTCACCATCACCGCCTCGCTCTTCTTCGCCGAGATCAGCGGATCTGCAGTAGCCGACGTCGCGGCGCTGGGGTCGATCCTGATTCCGGCAATGAAAGCGAAGGGATATTCAAAGGCTTTCGCGGCTGCGGTGACCTCTTCGTCTGCCACGCTCGCCGTCATCATTCCACCGTCGATTCCCATGATCCTGTACGGGGTCATGTCAGGCTCGTCGATCGTCGAACTGTTCGTCGCGGGCATCGTGCCGGGTATTCTGGGCGGACTGATGATGATGTTCGTCGCCTACCTCCTGGCTCGACGGCACGACTTCCCCAGAGAGCAGATGTTCCGTCTCGACCGCGTGTGGACGACGTTTCGAGAGGCCGGATGGGCACTGACGCTGCCCCTCATCATTCTGGGTGGCATCTTCACCGGCTGGGTGACTGCGACGGAAGGTGCCGGGCTCGCGGTGGTCGCCGCGGTCTTCATTGGTGCCGTGATCTACCGCGAGCTGGATTGGAAGCACCTTCGTCTGGCGGTCATCGAGGGCGGCACGCAGACCGCTGTGGTCATGCTGCTTGTGGCTGCCTCCGCGCTGCTCGGCGATTACCTGACCGAAGTGCGCGTGCCGCAACAGGTCGCTGCCGGAATCATGGAACTGACCCAAGACCGGTGGGCGATTCTCCTTCTGCTTAATGCGTTCTTTCTGGTCATTGGTCTTTTCCTCCACTCGGCGGCCGCGATCATCCTGGTCGTTCCGATTGTGATGCCACTGGTGCTCGCGGCCGGTATCGATCCAGTGCACTTCGGGCTCATCGTCACGCTGAATTTGGGGATCGGCCAGCAGACGCCCCCCGTTGCGTCGGTGTTGGTCACCGCGTGTTCTGTCGCGAAAGCGGATATCTGGGAGGTCAGTAAAGTGAACGTGTACTTCGTTGCGGTGCTGCTCGCTGTGCTGCTGCTCGTCACCTACGTTCCCATCATCCCGATGGCCCTGGTGGAGATCTTGTACCGATGAGTTCAGCCGTTCGCGTAACCGTGGAGGGCCCGATCGCCGAGGTTCGGCTGGACGGGCCCGAGAAGCACAACGTCCTCGACCTTGCGGGTTGGAATGCGCTCGCGGCGGCCTTCGCCGCGCTCTCAGCCCGCACCGATATCCGTTGCGTGACCGTTCGGGGCACGGGCGGGAGGGCGTTTTCGGCGGGCTCGGACATCTCCGCTTTCTCAGGCCAGCGCGTCACGCCTGACGATGTGCGTGGGTACTCCGCGGCGATCAGCGGCGCGATGCATGCCATCCGCGACTGTCCCCACCCGACCGTCGCGCTCATTGAGGGTATCTGCGTTGGGGGCGGGCTTGAGATTGCGGTGTGTTGTGACATTCGGGCGTGTGAGGCGTCGAGCCAATTCGGCGCGCCCATCAATCGGCTGGGACTCACCATGTCGTACGACGAGTTGGATCCCATTGTCCGCCTTGTTGGGGCAGGTCCGGCTCTGGATTTGCTGCTTACCGGTGACCTGATCCCGTCCGCTGCCGCGCGCCGTATGGGACTCGTGAGCCGCGTTGCTCCCGACGGAGAGGTCGTTTCACGAGGCCGCGATCTGGCGGGACGCATTGCTGCAGGCGCGCCCTTGGTGAACCGCTGGCACAAGAAATTCATTCGTCGGCTCGCCGATCCCGCGCCACTGACCGAGGTGGAGCGCGAGGAATCGCACGCTGCCTTCGAGACCGACGACTATCGCGAAGGACGAACGGCGTTCATGGAGAAGCGTCCGCCGACCTTCACGGGCGAATAGCGCGGCGCACTGCTCATGCCTCTACCCCTTTCTGGCATCAGGGTCATCGAGATCGCGCACGTCATGGCGGGCCCAGTCTGCGGCCTGCTTCTCGCGGACATGGGCGCCGATGTCGTGAAGGTGGAGCGGCTTCCGAACGGGGACGGTACCCGCGGGTTCATCCCTCCGGATGTCGCCGGCGAGTCTGCCGCGTTTATGATGCTGAATCGAGGCAAGCGGGGCATTGCCCTGGACCTTCGCGCGGAGCAGGGACGCACCACGGTCCGTCGGCTCGTGAGCCACGCCGACGTGATCATCGAGAATTTCCGGCTCGGTACCATGGAGAAGATGGGACTGGGGTTCGACGAGCTATCTGCGCTGAACCAACGACTCGTCTACTGTCAGATTACGGGTTTCGGGCGCACCGGACCTCTGGCGCGACAAGGCGGCTTCGACCTGATCGCACAAGGTTATTCGGGCCTGATGAGCTTCACCGGTGAGGGCCCGGATCGAGCACCTGTGAAGGTCGGTGCACCCGTGACGGACATCACCGCGGGCATCCTCGCGGCGTTCGGGGTGGTCTCTGCACTGTTCGAGCGCGAGCGGACAGGGAAGGGTCAGCGCGTCGATACATCGCTTTTCGAGGCGGGCATCACGCAGACGTTCTGGCAGAGCGCGATCGCGTTGGCGAGCGGGCTGTCGCCCGGCCCAATGGGTTCGGCTCACCCCCTGGCAGCTCCGTATCAGACGTTTCCCACTGCAGACGGGTGGATCAATGTCGGTGCCTCCAATGAGGCGACTTGGCAGCGCCTGACGCAGGCGTTGGACATTCTCGAACTGCAGGATGATCTGCGCTTTCGCACGAACACCGACCGCATGGGCCACCTGGACGATCTCGTGCGCGTTCTCGCGCCGAATTTTCTTGCCCGCTCCACAGAGAGCTGGCTGGGGCGGCTCGACCGTGCAGGAGTTCCGGCTGGCCCAGTCGCATCTATCGGGGAAATGCTTGAGCACCCTCAGACTCAGGCCCGAGACATGGTCATCGAGGTCGAACACACCAGGGCGGGTACCGTCCGCTCCCTCGGGAGCCCGGTGAAGATGTCCGGCTCGGAGTACGCGGGTGGCTCCGCAGAGAGACGTGGGGCGCCGCTGCTTGGTGAGCACACGCGGGAAGTGCTTGAGGAATTCGGGTTTAGTGGTCCAGAGATTTCTGAATTGATGGACTCGGGAGTGGTGCTGTAGGGCACGCTAGCCCAGCCGCCAAAAGTCCCCTTCGAGCCCAAGTCCGTCGAAAATCGCCTGAGCGTCGGCTGCAGAGCGGCCCCTCCAAGACGGCTCCATGCGTCCCGCGTACCAGGGCTGGACCAGCGCCCACATCGCCGCGAAGTCGATCATGGCGCCGAACGGGTTCCCGGTCCGTTCAAGCCAAGCGTGCACATCCCCTTCCGACCGGAAGGCGAGCATGCGGCTTCACGTAAAGCCGATGTCGACCCAAGCGTCGCGGATGGGCACCACCATGTGGATCACACCTTCGTCCCCGGTCAACGCGCCATCACGGATACCGAACTCGAGGGGTGTGGCACGCTCCGCGCAGTGCGTGCGAATCCACCCGTCTGTGCCGAGAATGGCGGGCACACCGAGCGCGTCCCATGCACAGTTGGCGAAGACCGTCACGCCAGCTGTCTCGACCGCGTAGTCCGTTGCGACAGCGGAGAAGGGGTTCGCCATGAACACCCCCGTGCCGTCGGCGAAGGGCGCGATCTCGTGAGCCGTGAGCAGGCGGGTGATCGACTCAGAGACCTGGTCGAGCGTTCGTTCGAACTGCTCGGCCAGCACGGCATAAGAAGGCGCCGCACCCGTGGTAGCGAAATTCTGATAGATCGCGGTGCGAATCGCCCAGTCGAGTTCGGTGGGGGTCCCTCCACTCACCGGCTGGCTTCGGCGGTCATCGGAAGGCGCCCCGTCGGTCATCGAATGGCCCCGTAGCGCCGCAAAATCTCCACCGTCTCCGCGATCGGCAGCGCCTCGACCGTGCGTCCGTTGCTGGTGACCGTATGGGCCTTGAGCAACGAATTATAGATCGCTTCTTCGGTGGCCTCGACGGTGGCTTCAAAGAGGCCGCTCATGCTCTCGTTGGCGAGGTCGTCATAGGTATGCTCACCTGACGTGGTGGAGCGGCGCACCCCGGTCGCTGTGGAGAACGCGATCACGTAGTCACCGGAGCCGTTACTCGCGTACGACCCCGTCCGGGCCAGACCCATGACGGCGCGCGCGGCGATGCGCTCCAAATTGCGATCCGATAGCGGCGCGTCTGTGGCCACCACCATCATGATCGAGCCCCACTCCTGTACGTCGGCCTGAGGGTCGTAGGCCTCATCCCGGCCCACCTGGTCAGCAAACGCATATTGTCCCAACTCGACGCCGACCGGCGCGCCGTTCATCTGTAGGATGCCGCCGAAGTTTGACTGCACCAACACCCCGACGCTGTAGCCGCCCATGCTCTCCGGAAGGATGCGGCTGCTCGTGCCGATCCCACCCTTCCACCCAAAGGCGGACGTCCCGGCGCCCGCGCCGACCACGCCTTCCGCCACGGGTCCGTCCGAGGCGGACTCCAACGCCTGCACGACATGGGCGGCGGTAATGGGCCGCGCACGGATGTCGTTCAACCCACCGTCGTTGGTTTCACCGACCGCGGCGTTGAGGGAGCGCACGTTCTCCATGCCCTCCTGGCCGAGCATCCACTCGACCATGGCGTCGGCTGCTTTCCACACGCACAACGTGCAGGTGAGCAGGATAGGTGTCTCCAACTCGCCTAATTCTCGGATCTGCGTGACGCCCAGGAGTTTGCCGAAGCCGTTCCCCACGTGAATCGCGGCGGGCACGCGGCTCAGATATGGATTGCCCCCGTGCGGGAGGATCGCGGTCACCCCCGTCTGAATACGTACTCCGTCCGAGACGGTTGTGTGGCCAACGCGCACCCCAGCGACATCGGTGATTGCGTTGTACCTGCCGGTCTCGAAGACGCCGATAGTCAGGCCTAAGTCTCGGGCTCTGGGCCGCTCCGACTCCTGGCTGCTCGCGCAGAGTGGTGACGCTGCCAAACAGAGGACGGTGAAGATCGGGGCGAATGCTTTCCGTCGCACGGTGATTCCTCCAGTGATCCTACGAGTGTCCGCTTCGAGTGCGTCGGTTGTGCGCCAGTCGGTCGTGCGCCAGTCAGTCGGTGATCGAAGCGGCCCTGCTACAGTCGAACGGTGTCGAAAAGCATGAAGCCCAACAACAGGGGGTGATACAGCAGCGATGCAAAAAACACTCTTCGTGCGGTGGCCTCAGTGAGGTCCCGCGCCGCGAGGACGGCCCTTGAGGCGAAGGCGAGTCCGAGAACGGTCGCCCCCACCGCATAGATCATCCCCGTAAAGCCGAGCACCGTCGGGGCCCAGCTGATGGGAATCAAGAGGGCTGTGGCCATGACCATGTGTCGACCGATCACGGGGGCACCGCCCTGCGGGATCAACTTGAAGCCCACTCGTTCGTAGTCCTCCTGAAGCATCCAGGCGAGGCCGAGTACGTGGGGCAATTGCCACAGATATCCGATCGCGAACAACATGCCACCCGCGGCATCGAAGTCACCCGTCGCCGCGGTCCACCCGATCAGCATCGGGAGCGCGCCAGGCACGGATCCGACCAAGGTCGCCGCGTAGGAACGAGACTTGAGCGGTCGGTACACGAGGTGGTAAATAACTGCGCTCAAGGCAGCGATGCCCGCGGGGATTGGCCCTACGGCGATGGCCAGGTACACGAGGCCAGCAACGAGCAGTACACTCCCGAATCCGAGCGCCGCCGCGGGGGTGACCCTCCCAGATGGGAGCGGGCGTCCTCGGGTACGGTGCATGAGGGTGTCCACCTCACGCTCTGCGTACTGGTTAAGGCACAACGCGCCGGCGGTGGCGAGCCCGGTCCCAAGCATCGTGTGGACCTCAAACAAGAGGTCGATCGTGCCCCGTGATCCCACGAACGCACTCGCACCTGCGGTGACCATGACGTATCCGGCGATCCCGGGTTTGGTCAACTCGTAGTACGCGCGAAGGCGCGACGGGCTCTGTGGTGCGGGCTCGGAAGTGACTTGGCTCATGGATCCGGGAGACCGGGAAGAATCGCCGGTGACGTGGTTGCTGAGGTCGCTGGCGTGCCAGCGTGCAAAGAAGCTACCGAGGACTATTCCGACCGCAACGCCCGAACCGGATCTACCCGACTGGCCTGACGTGCGGGTATGTATGTGGCCAGTGCAGCGATGCCGGCCAGCAGGATGGGAGCGGTCAGAAGAGCAGGCACATCCAGCCCGCTGACGCCGACCAAGAATTGCTCCGCAAACGTCCCAATCGCGAGAGAAAGCGCGATGCCGAGGATCCCGCCCAGGGCGATGATCCGGAGGCCACCGCTCAGCACAAGCTGGACCAAACCGCCTTGATCTGCCCCGAGCGCGAGCCGGACTCCCATCTCACGGGTCCGCCGCGACACACCGTAACTGATCATGCCATAGAGCCCGGTGCATGCGAGGATCAAAGCCAAGACTCCGACCAACGACAGCATGCCCGCGGCCATCCTGGGTAAGAAGAAGATGTAACCGAGGTGATCGTCCATCGTGCCGACTGCAGTAAGGAAGATCTCCGGATCAATGGCGAGCGCTTCCGCCCTGACCGTGGCCGCGAGGTCAGCCGGAGCGGCGTTCCCCGTGACAACGACGGCGACGCCTCCCTGGCTGAGACCTTGGACGAAGGGGCGGTACATATAAGGCCGCGGCGCTTCACCTAGGCTCCAGATCTTCACGTTCGCTGCGACCCCGATGACCCTCAGCGCGTCGCTGCCGTCCGGATTTCGAAGAAGTATGCGACCGATCGCGGACTCCCCGGGCCAATATCGGTCTGCCGCCGCCTTGCTGAGGATCGCAACGAGCTCGCCGTCTTCGTTGTCTCTCGCTTCAAAGCCACGGCCATCCACCAGAGGGATGCCCATGGTCGCGAGATAGCCCGGTGTTACCGCCGCCGTCTCGAGCACGTGACGATTCTCGTCCGGAGGAGGCTCAACGCCGGGGATGTCGAACACCGTATTCGACACACCCAAGTCGAGCGGCATGCGCGCGGTGAAAGCGAAGGACTCGATGGTCGGCTGAGCCGCGATCCGCCGGCCCAGGTCGTCGATGAATGCGAGGCGCTCGTTTGATGTGTACTCGTTCGCCTCCGTCTCGACTTTCACAACGGCGGCCTTCCGGGTCGCGAAGCCCATGTCGGATGCCGACTGCAGCGAGCGCAGGAAGAGCGCAGCGCCGAAGAGCAGTACAGTAGAGAGGGCCATCTGTGAAACGACCAAAGCGCCGCGGAGGCTGGCTTTTCGTCGGCCGCCGTGGACCCCGCTTCGTCACGCAGCGTGGCGGCCACAGGCGCGCGTGTGGCTTCGAGTGCCGGAGCGAGGCCCGAAGATCACGGCGGCCATGATTGCCGCTACAGCAGTGAAGATGAGCAGGGGTATGTCGAGTCCCAGCTCCAATTCCACCGGAATTGGCACGGGTGGCTCGATTCTGACCAGCGCTCGCATCGCGGCCTGGCCCAGGAACAATCCCAATGCGGCGCCGAGACCGGAGAGGACCAGTGACTCGACGAGGAGTTGGCGCACGATCGCTACGCGCCCGGCCCCCAGGGCGATACGCACGGCCATTTCCTTGCGTCTGTCGACCGCTCTGCTGAGGAGGAATGTGGCCAGATTCACGCAAGCGACGAGGAAAACGAGGCCGACGGCGACGAAGAGAAGCGCCGCAATAGCGGTTACCGTGCGATCCATGCTCGGGTGCAGTCGGACGTCCGCAAGTGAGACCGCGATCAAGGCGAAACGGCCTCGTCGGTCCGGGTTGGCCGCGGTGAGCTCCTCGTCGTGGCGCGTGCCGACGGTCTCGACTGCGGCGATCGCCTGGCCGGCTTGCACGCCGGTGCGCAGCCGTCCGGTGATGGTGAGATCGCCGTTACCGGGCTTATTCGGGTTGCGGTGGGGATACATGCTGAACGGCACCCAGAAGTCGGCGCAGACGCCGGAGGCGAAGTGGCCCCGAAACACCGGAGGGGCGACCCCGACCACCGTGTACGGTCGCCAGTTGAGCCGCAGCTGTTGGCCGACAACCGCCGGGTCTGCACCCTGGCGGGTCCGCCAGAAGTCGTCAGAGATGACGATGACGGGATGGGTCTCGAGCGTAGCGTCCTCTTCCGGCAAGAACGTCCGCCCCAGCGCGGCGCTCACTCCCATGACCTCGAAGTAGTTGCCGGTGACCATCTCACCGAGCACCATCTCACTGTCACTGCCCGTGCCGATGCGACCGATGAATATGCTGTGCTGCGCGACCGCTTCGAAAACGTCTGGAGTCCCCTCCTTGATCAACTCGAACGTGCGGTAGTCGTTGAAAAAGTATTCGCCCCGACTTGTCAGATTGTAGATGTCCACGATCTGGGTGGGGTCGTCGACGCCCCAGTCCTGAAACAAGACCGAGTTCACGAAGGAGAAGATCGCGGTATTCGGACCGATGCCGAGCGCCAGCGAAAGGATGGCGATCGCGGTGAATAGCGGCACCTTGGTCAGCGATACGAATCGCGAACTTCAAGTCGGTGAGCAAATCCCTCACAGGTCCATCTCCTCGTCCGATGCTTGGGGAAGCACCAAGGTGGTAGGGGCATTCCTTGCGATTCCCTTCGGAACTGCAGCACGCTTGGGGAGAGCACATCCTTCCAATAGCAGCGGCGAGCAGCGGCCAGATTGGTGGCGGCTGTCCGATGGAAGCGCTCCTTAAGATCACCCGCGAACGACTCGTAGAGCGCTCCAGGAAGGAGCAGCTTAAGTAGTGCTTGGGCGGCGACAGGCGGGTGATGCGGCGACAAGGAGCGTCAGCCCTCGACGGCTTGGGGAAGGCCATCCCACAGGCGATCCAGCGCCTGGCGCGCTGCCTGAACGCCGGCCACTCCGGTCGCTGTGATTTCAAAAATTCTCTTGGCCTTTCCGCCTCGGACCGGGGTCGGATCGGAGAGCCGCGAGCGAAGTAGCCCCTTCTTTTCGAGACGAATGAGGGTCACATAGATCGCGCCTTGGGCGAGGTCCCGACCGGTCTTGGCCTCAAGTTCGTCGCGCACGGAGCCGCCGTACGCCTCATTGCCGAGTCGCCATGCTGCGAGGAGGACGTGCTGTTCGAGGTCACTCGGTGTAGGGCCAGCCACGGGTATCTCCATCAGGTGCGCACGAGCGCGAAACGGTCAAAGCCTCAGGTCATTTTACATACCAAGTAGTTTTTATAGAAGTGGGCGAGCGTCGAGGTGCGTGTGTTGGAAACAAGACCCGCCCACGTCAGTACTAGTAAGTGTGAACACGTAGATGGGACTGACATGAGTATTCATCACGACATTGCTGCGAGGGACCGAAGGCTCCAGGAGAGGAGGATCTGGCGCACGGGCCTACTCCTGTCTGTGCTTTTCCATCTGATGATGTTCCTGGGATGGACGGGCGACGTCATTCCAAATTCTCCCTTCGCTGCTGCGGGGCCACGTGCCGGCGACAACCGAGCGGCCAAGGGATCGATGCAGGCCCTCAACCTGCGCACGCCGCCCCCGGTCATCCTCATACCACCACCGATCCCCATCCCCACGGATATTGCGGTCGAAGTCGTGGAATTCGATGACATCACGGTCACGGATCCCGCCTCAGTCCTCGGGGACGGACCCGGAACCGAAGAGGGTCCGGGGCTCGACGACGGAACCGGCGAGGGAGATGGAGGTGACACCGATGAGGGCTTTTTCCGCCTACAGCCTCCCACGCCGCGCGGCATGATCATGCCACCGTTCGAACGCGATCTGCGTGGGACAGACGTTCGGGTCTGGGTCTTCGTAGACGCAGGTGGGCGCGTGATCGCCGACTCTACGCGGCTGGATCCTCCTACGAGGAACCGTGACTTCAATCAGCGCCTCATCCGCGAGGCCGCCGAATGGATGTTCCGCCCCGCGGTGCAGGAGGGGAAGATGGTTTCCTCCTGGTTCCCGTACCGCATTAAGGTGGGTGGCGCACCGGAGTTGTAGGGCAGGGGGCAGTCCTCGCTCGCCCCCCCATGCCACAGACCACAGATTACCGTCGTTCTAGCCATCCCCACGCATTGAGAATACGAGATGATCGTCGCTCCTCTCAGCTCGTCCGTCGCATTGGCACACCTCGTTCTGGGAATCGGCGTCGTGCTCGTGACTGCTTCCCCCGTCAGTGCCCAAGCGGCGCCCGTATTCGTAGATGGCCAGGCCCAGATCGTGCCCTCATTTGCCGATCCGTCGGCTTGGATTCGACATGACCTGTGGGTGGAGACCGAATTCGATTCCGATGGTGACGGCCGACTCGACCGGGTGCACGTAGATGTGACCCGTCAGGCTCAGACCGACAGCGAAGGGCTCAAGGTCCCGGTCATCTATGAGTCGAGCCCGTACTATTCGGGGGTCGGCGGTGCGGACTTGAATTTTTTCTGGAATGTGCAGCAGGAGGTCGGAGAAGATCCGCCTACGCGCACGCCGATTCCGTCCATCCGCCACCGCACCAGTCAGCCGATCATCTCGGAGTCCGAAGTGGGAACTTGGGTCCCCCGAGGCTTTGCCGTTGTGCATTCCCAGTCGCCGGGTACCGGACAGTCGCAGGGTTGTCCGACTGTGGGTGGGGCGAACGAATCGCTCGCACCGAAGGCGGTGATCGATTGGCTCAACGGCCGCGCCAAGGGCTTCACCGCCGTCGGCGGCGGCGAAGAAGTGCGTGCAGACTGGGCGACGGGGAAGGTGGGCATGACCGGGACGTCCTATAACGGAACGCTGCCTTTGGCGGCTGCCACGACAGGTGTTGAGGGCCTAGAGGCGATCATTCCCGTGTCCCCGAACACATCGTATTATCACTACTACCGGTCCAACGGACTCGTGCGGTCTCCAGGCGGTTACCTCGGCGAAGATGTGGACGTGCTTTACGACTTCATCAACAGTGGATATCCGGAGACACGAGACTTCTGCAATGCCACGGTGCGTGACGAGCTCATGCAGGGAAGCCACGACAGGAAGACCGGTGACTACAACGATTTCTGGGCTGAACGAGACTACCTGAACCACATTGGTGGTGTGAAGGCCGCGACGCTGATGGCGCACGGGTTCAACGACTGGAACGTCATGCCCGAGCACAGTTTTCGCATTTCACGGGCCCTCAAGGAGCGGGGCGTCCCGGTGCAGAACTTCTATCATCAGGGCGGCCACGGCGGTCCGCCGCCGCTCGAGTTGATGAACCGGTGGTTCACTCGGTACGTGTACGGCGTCCAGAATGGGGTAGAAAACGACCCCAAGGCCTGGATCGTCCGCGAAGGTGAGGACAGGGCCACCCCCACGCCGTATGAGGACTACCCCAATCCTCGGGCGACTGGGGTTGAGCTTCACTTGGGCTCGGGCGGCAACTCAGTGGGCGCCCTGTCGACTGAGGCCGCGCCTACCGCGGCGCCGGAGGAGTTTGCGGATGACGTGTCGTTCACCGGCGGCCAACTCGCATCAGCCGCGGAGTCCAGAAGCCGCCTTCTGTATGCCACTGCGGAGTTGACGCGGGACCTTCACCTTTCTGGCGTAGCGACCATCAAGGTCCGAGTCGCCGCGAATCGTGCGGCGGCGAACCTTTCTGTCTGGCTCGTGTCGTTGCCGTGGACAGACGGCGCGTCGATCACGGACAACGTCATCACCCGCGGTTGGGCCGACCCACAGAATGCGACCTCACTTCGCGAGAGCACCCCGCTCACGCCGGGCGAGTTCGTAGAGCTCGAGTTCGACCTTCAGCCGGACGATCAGGTGATCCATGCCGGGCAGCGGATCGGGCTCATGATCTTCTCCAGTGACCGGGAGTTCACCCTGTGGCCTCAGCCCGGCACGCGGTTGACGCTAGATTTGAAGGGGACGCTGATCGAGTTACCCGTCGTGGGTGGGGAGACGGCGTTCCTGCAGGCCACCCGGCCTATTAGCTGATAGACGACCTAGGCGGCCCGTCGACGTTTGGCAGCCGATCGATGTCTTGCGGCCGATCGCTTCTCGGCGGCTACTTCGATTCACTAAAGATGGGTTTGGCAGCTGATCGGTTTGGGCACGACGGACCCTAGGGTTCCGCAACACTCAAGGAGTAAGGATCGTGCGAGGAAAATTCTGGCGTCTTAGGATCCGCGTGGCGTCAGGTATCATTGCGCTCGTACCTCTCGTCGTCACCTTCGTCGTCGTTCGATGGGTGCTCCTATTCACGTCGGGCATTTTGCTGCCCGTCCTCGACCCTGCGGTGACCGAGTGGCCTTGGATCCTACAGGCTGCGCTCTCCCTCCTGACGCTACTCGTCGGCCTCTACCTGTTGGGCGAGCTCGCGGCACACGTGGTGGGGAAGAGGATGCTCGGTCTCGGCGAAAACCTTGTCCTCAAGGTGCCCATGGTGAAGGGCGTCTACGGTGCTGCCAAACAGATTGTGGCTGCCTTTCAGGGCCCGGGATCGAAGGCATTCAAGTCCGTGGTCTTCGTCCCGTTCCCCCACCCGGGCACGCGCGCGGTGGGGTTCGTGACGTCTTCGATCTCCGCGACGGACGGTGAGGTCTGGAACACCGTGTTCGTGCCGACCACACCGAACCCGACCTCTGGTTTTCTGCAGCTGATGCCGGAGAAGGACGTCGTGACCACGGACCTCACGGTGGAGGAAGGCGTGAAGATGGTGATGTCGCTCGGAGCGCTCGTGCCGGAGCGGACCGCTCGGTTCTTCTAGCCGGTCTGAGCTCCTGATCTTTGTTCGGCTACGGAGTTCCGAACGTGACCCCGTCTTAGGCCGTGCCCCCTGACAGCGCGTGCACCGTCTGGGTCGGGAAGGCGAAGTCTAGACCCTCGGCGTTGAACCGCTCCAGGATTCGCATGTTGATGCTGGTCTGGGTCGCCAGAATATCACTGGGAGGGGCGATGTAGTAGACGAGCATGAGGTTGAGCGCGAAGTCTCCGAACCCCGAGAATGCGATCTTGGTGGTATCGGGCACCAAGAATTCCGCGTGCGCGTCTGTGATTTCGCGTAGAAGATCCATGCCCAGTTGCAGCTGGCGAGGTGTCATGTCGTAGGTGAGGCCGAGGTTCACAACCACCTTGCGAGAGGGCTCACGCGAGACGTTCTCCACAGGTGAATCTGCGAATCGCGAATTGGGGATGGTCACCTCGCGCCCGTCGAGTTTCCTGATGCGGGTGGAACGGATGCCGATCTCGCTCACCGTCCCGTCGATGCCGGAGATGACGATGCGGTCCCTCAAAGTGAACGGCTGATCGGTAAAAATCGTGAAGCCACCGAAAACGTTCGACACGGTGTCTTTCGCCGCCATCGCTAGGGCGAGCCCGCCAATGCCAAGCCCCGCGATGAGCGCCGCCACATCGTAGCCGGCGTTGTTCAGGGCGACGACCACCCCGAGCGCCCACAAGGCTGACTTTCCGCCGCGCTGGAGGATCGGAATCAGTTGCTCGTCGAGGGCACTGCCGGTTTTCGACGCGATAGGCGCGAGTACGCCGCGTACGACAGCTTCCCAAAGGCGGACCATCATCCAAGTCGCCGCCAGGACCGAGGCCGCCTGCGTCGAGTTCGACGCGAACTCCTCTACGGACACCGGCAGGACGAGCGACTTCACGGCGATCCACAGGCCCATGACCGTCACGATGACGACGAGCGGCTCATCGATCGTGTCCACGATGAAGTCGTCCAGCTCGGTCTTGGTGTTTTTCGTCACACGACGAACCACCCGGCTGATCACCCAGTACAAGGTTTTGCCGAGGAGAAAAGCAGCGACGGCGATCCCAAGGGCGATCGCCCATTGGGTCATGGTGTTTCCGTAGAACGTCTGTGACAGAAAGTCCTGCATGGCCCGGCTCCTGATGGCGCGTTTGCTTTCGCGAGCCCCTAATGTGTGACGGGTGCGGTCCCGACCCAAGGTGTTGGGCGGGTAGCCGAGCCCTTACGGGGCATTTGTCGCAGTTCGCTGCACCGACAGCGTTCCCTATCTATTTGCGAAAATGCGCCTCACTGCTGACACGGGGTGTCCAGGCTTGGTACCGGCTTGTCGACAACGAGACGATCGTTGCGGTTCGCGACCCGTACGCCAAGCTGCTTCGCGAAGCGCGCGACCCGCGCCAGCTTGTTGTAATCGATGTATTGCGGCTCGTCGGTCCGCATGTGGTAGTCTGGATGAGCACCCGTGCTCATGAAGACGATCGGTATCCCGTAGCGGGCATACATGTAGTGATCGCTGCGGCAGTAGATATTGCTCGGGTGGCCGTCGGCGTCGTACTGGTAATCGAATGAAAAGCCGTGTGCTTCGTCGATATTCACCGTCTCTACCAAGTCGCCCAATTCCGTCGATAAGCGACGCGTGCCGATGAGTTGGAGATAGGTCGGGCCGCCGAGGTCGACGTCGTCCACGCCACCGCGGCCGATCATGTCCACGTTGATGTCCGCGACCAGAGATTCGAGCGGGACCGTCGGGTGATCCGTGAAGTGCTGCGACCCGAAGAGGCCGAGTTCCTCACCGGTGTGCCACACCAGCAGTACCGACCGGCGCGGCTTTGTGCTGGCGGCGGCGAGGACCCGACCGATCTCTAGGAGCGCGACGCTCCCGCTGCCGTCGTCGTCTGCCCCGTTGCGGATTGAATCGAGTCGGGGCTGGAGGTCTGGGCTGTTCGCGAGCCGTTGCTCGATCAATTGCTGCTCTTCAGTCGTCGCTGGCCGCTCGGGGCTCTCTGCTCCCTCGGGTCTCACCGTGGTCAGGTAGGCCCGGAGCGAGTCGTGATCGACAGCGGGCAGCTGTGGGGCGAGATGGTCACTGTGTGCCGAAATGACGACGTACTCATCTCTCAGCGCTGGGTCGCTGCCCCGAATGACCGCGATCACATTCCGCGTGGGCGCTTCGGTGGGTCGCGCAAGTTGCGAGATCTCTCCCCGGACCGTTCGCCCCTCGGCGCCCGTAGCGAGAACGTCCACGCCCTGCCCGAAGAGTCTCTCCACTAGGGCCTCGGATACGAAAACCATCAAGGGGCTCTGGCCGGAGGAGGCGTCCGCCTCTGTGGCGTCGTCATCTAGGGTCACCGACGGCTCCACCAAGAAGCTGAGGACCTCTCCGGGCGCGTAGTCGTTGGCCGCGAGCAGAACCGCCTCCGCCTCGGCGTAACGTTCAAGCGTGCCAGGCACGAGTCCGAAGGCCCGGCCATCGGGCGTTCGAACCGCTCCGAACACGACCACTTTTCCAGCCACCTCTAAGGGGTCGATCCCGTCGACGGCCCCAAGGTCTCCGCCGAAGACCACCGGCGCGTCAGTGAACCGACCGGAGGTGCTTCCGGCGAGGCCCTCGGCCCAATAGGGGGCAAAGTCCTGCCCGATCTGAATCGCTTCCCCCTCTACCTCGAGCGTCGACTGCCACGCTCGCACCGTGAGAGGCACATCCTGGAAGTAGGTCCCGTTTTCGCCGCCGGGCTCGAGCCCAAACTCTGCCGCGCGTCGGGCCAAGTATCGGGTTGCGCGTTGGTGCGACTCGGTGCCCGCCGCTCTACCCATCATGGAGTCTGCGGCGAAGTCGAAGAGGTATTCCCTTAGGCGCCCTGCTTCGATGTCAGCTTGGGCCTGAGGGGATCCCTGAGGGTCTGCTCCTTGGAATCCAGAGCAGCCAGCGACCGTTAGGGTCGTAGCAAGGGTGGCGATCTTGAGTATCTGGGTGCCCGTCACGACGTGTTTCTCCGGCAGTGGTTACGGCGGTCCGATCGCCAAATCGCCGCGTTTGAGGGTTGTGCGGTGTGGACGGTTCTACGCGCTCGGACCTATGGGGCGCAAGGTGGAGGGGCGCCGGTGGGTTCCGGCGTCCCTTCTAGCCGCTTCACTCCGATCGCAACGCGCTCGACGGATCGACTCCTGCCGCACGCAGCTCGGGGAGCCAATTCGCGATCAGCGCGACCGCGATCAGCGCCACGGACACGGATCCGTATGTGAGCGGGTCGGTAGCGCTTACGCCGTAGAGCAGGGAGCCCATCACTGAACTCATGGCGCCTGCAGCCAGAAGACCGACGCCAACGCCGATGCTGGAAAGCACCATCCCTTGGCGGACGATCATGCCCCTCACCGAGGGAGCCGTCGCACCAAGAGCCATGCGCACGCCGATCTCCCTTGTTCGTTGTGCCACCACATAGGAGATCACGCCGTAGATCCCCACCAGCCCAAGCAGTAGGGCAATGCCTGAGGCGGACCCCAAGAGCACCATCGTGAACGAGGTGCGCGCGGTCGCAGTGGCGTACACGCTCTCCATCGTGAGCGGGTTGGACACCGGGATGCGCGCGTTGAGGCCCCGCACCTAACGGCGAAGTATCTCGACGAACTGGAGCGGGTCCGTCGCCGTCCGAAATACGATGTCCATGTCGGCGATCGCTTGCGGTTCGGCTGCGGGGCCCACGGTAGTGGGCCAGTAGACCATCTCTGCTGGCGTGTCCTCGAGGTTCGTGTAGTGTGCGTCCGCAACGACGCCCACGATGTTGTGCCACTCCTCCTCCGGGCCGAAGCCGAGCCGCATGCGTCGCCCGAGCGGACTCGTGCCGGGCCACCAGTGGTCCGCGAACGACTGGGTCACGATCACGGACTGCGCGGCCTCAGCACCGTCGCCCGACTGAAACGTGCGTCCGTCCAGAAGGTCGATGCCCATGGTCTCCAGATAGCCCACACCGACCTGGTTGTTGCTGGCGAAAATCGGGAGAGCCCCAGGATCTCTGGGGTGGTCCTCGACTTCGATGCTGTAATAGCCCGCACCGCTTCCGAGCGGAACCGACTCCGCGAAGCCCACGGACTCGATACCGGGCTGGGCCTTGAGTCGTTCTCGGAGCTGCCGGAAGAAGCCCTCGGTCTCGCCCCAATCCGTGATTTCTGCCGCAGGGATGCCCAGGTGGGCCGTGAGACGCCTCTCGGTGTCGAAGCCAGGATCAACCGCGCGCAGAGCCTGAAAGCTCCTCAACATCAGACCCGAACCCCCCAGGAGAACCATCGCGAGCGCCATCTGAACAATGACGAGTCCGCTCCGAAGCCGATTACGCTGCCTGCCGCCCGTTGCCCCGCGACTGTCTCCTTCACGTAGCTGTCCAGCCAGGTTGTCGGACCCGTATCGCAGCATCGGGAAGAACCCAAAGAAGAGCGCGCATCCTAGCGCGATGAGCGCGGTGAATCCCAACACCCGCATGTCGACCCCCACCTCATCGATGCGGGGAATGTCACTCGGCACAAACGCGAGGGAGATTTTGACGGCGAATGTAGCGACCACGACCCCCAGGATCCCACCGACCCCGGCGAGCACCAGGCTCTCGCTCATGAACGAGCGGAGGACCTGCATACGCGCGGCACCCAAGTGCGACGCGCAACGCCAATTCACGTTGACGGCCCTCTGCACGGACCAGGAGAAGGTTGGCGGGCCCACTGGGGGCTTCCCTACCCAGCGGGAGCCGGTGAGACCCAGGAAGAGGAGGTCGAGGCATTCCGGGAGATCCGCGATGAACTCCGGACCCGACTCGAAGTCGTGTTTGGACGTCAGCGCACCGGATCATGAGTAGGATGGCACCCGAGCCGCGTCACACTCCATGATCCGGTGCACTCGCGAGCCCATGCTGAGGTCCGGCCGGCCGCCCCGGTCCAGTTGGCTGAATCCCGACGTGCCGTCGCTACCCTGGGGTCAGCCCGCCTCGTCCTGTAGCTTCTTCGCATGACCATTCAGACCCCCCGGGCCGCCAAGCGTATTCTCTGGGTCGACGATGAGATCCACTTTCTCAAACCGCACCTGCTCTTCCTTCAGGCGCGCGGATACCACGTCGATGCGATTTCGAACGGCGACGACGCGCTCGAGTTGCTGCGTGCCAACACGTATGACCTCGTACTGCTCGATGAGCAGATGCCAGGTCGCCCAGGTCTCGAGGTTTTGGAAATCATCCGCCGCGAGGATCCACACCAGCGCGTGGTCATGGTCACGAAGTCCGAAGAAGACCGTACCATGACCGAGGCCATCGGGCGCCGAGTCGATGACTACCTCGTGAAGCCGACGAGTCCGCGCCAGGTACTGTCCGTGGTCACCCGGATTCTGGAGGGGTCCTCCATTCGGCAACAACAGGTCGCCCAGGATTTTGCGGCGCGCTTCCAACTCCTTTCGGTCCACCGCCAGGAGGCGCGTACGCCGACCGATTTTGCAAAGGTCTTCACAGAACTCACGGACTGGCATATCCGCCTGGGGGAAGCCGGAGAGACGGGCCTCCTCGACACGGTCCGCTCCATGATGGACGATCTGCGGCGGGACTTCGGCACCTGGGTGATCGAGCAGTATCCCCTCTGGATGGCGGACTCGCCGGACCGCCCGAGGCTGTCCGTGGATCTGGTGAGGGATTTTCTCGTGCCGCGGCTTGGCCCGGACCCGGTCTACTTCGTCGTGCTCGACTGCATGAGGCTCGATCAGTGGCGTGTGATCGCGCCACTCTTGTCGCCGTATTTCGACATCGAGGAATCGTTCCACTATTCGATCCTTCCGACAGCCACCCCCTACGCCCGTAATGCGATCTTCTCCGGCCAGTATGCGGACGAGATCGCCAAGAAGCGGCCCGAATGGTGGGACTCTTCGGACGACGAGGGGAGCCTCAATGCCTTTGAGGACGAACTGCTCGTCGAACAGCTCAAGCGACTGACGGGACGGGACGTCCCTGTGCACTACGAGAAGATCTTCTCCGACCGCCAAGGCGATCAGGTGCGCGCACGGGTGAAGTCGGCGCTCAAAAAGCCGGGCATGGTCATCGCGTTGGTTTTTAATTTTGTAGACCTCATGACCCACGGGCGCTCCGAGTCGCCGATCTTGATGGAGGTGGCCCGTGACGAGGCGGCGCTTCGAGACCTCACGCGCTCGTGGTTCGAGAGATCCACAGCCTTTGACGTCTTGAAGGAAGCCGCCCATCAGGGTCACAAGGTGATCCTGACCACGGACCACGGGTCCATTCTGTGCCAGCACCCGACGACGGTCCTCGCGCGCCGCGACGCGACCAGCAACCTGCGCTATAAATTTGGTCAGGACCTGCGGGCTGAGATCTCGTCGACCGCCTTCAGCACGATTAATGCGAAGCATCTGCGGCTGCCTGAGGGGCGTGTGGGGATGACCTACCTGGTCGCGGTGGAGGACTTCTTTTTCGTGTATCCGACTAAACTGCGTGAGTACCAGGCGCGCTACCGAAATTCATTCCTGCACGGCGGAATCAGCCCGGAAGAGATGATCGTCCCCGTTGCGAGTCTGACTCCGCGGGGATGAGCCAGGCGGCAGACGCGCGAGGCTCGACCTTCTTGCGCATCCTCTCGTTCTTGAAACCGCACAGCGGCGTCCTTGCCGTGGCGATTGTGGCCACCGCAGCGTTTGCCGTCCTGGATGCATCTGTGTATGTGCTTCTGATCCCGTTCATCGAGGCGCTCTTCATTAGCGGGGGCGCAGCGACCACGGTGACCGGGACCGCGATGGAGCGACTGCTCGATGCGACGGTCTACCGTTGGGTCGATCTCTCCGGCGATCCACTTGTGGCGATCGGGCGGATCATCATCCTGATCCTGATCGTCTTCGCTGTGAAGAACATCTTCCACTTTACTCGCCTCTACCTTGTCGCGCGTGCCGAGCAGGGTGTCAATCGAGACCTGCGCAACCGGGTCTACGATCACCTCGTCGGCCTTGATCTGTCATTCTTCGGCAGGGTACGTATGGGGCAGATCGTCAGTCGCCTCACCACTGAGGTCGAACAGCTGCGTACGGTCGTCACCGCTGAGTTTGCTCGGCTCATCTCTGCGGTCTTCGAGTTCGTAGTAGCGGTCGCGGCCATGCTTCTGATTTCCTGGCAGCTCACGTTTGCCGCGTTCATCGTGATCCCTGGCGCCATGATCATCTGGGGCCCGCTCGTCGGCGTCCTGCGTCGTCGCGATCGGAAGGTCCTTCACCTTGGGGGTGAGGTGAACGCGCACATTCAGGAGACGCTCGCGGGCATCCGTCTGGTGAAGTCTTCGTCTGCAGAAGAGCGTGAGAAGGCACGTTTCCGTGGCCTGACCGGAGACTACTTCAGGCAATTCCTGCGCGCCGAGTTCGCACGGGCCCTTGCCGCCCCGGTCACGGAGATGCTCGCGGCGGCCGGGACGGTCATCCTGCTCTGGTTCGGAGCTCGTCTCGTGGTCGGCGGCGACATTACCGGGGCGCAGTTCGTAGGCTTCCTTGGTCTGTCTATGAAGCTGTACTCGCCGGTGAAGATCGTGGCCAAGTTCCCCGCCACCGCACAGCCCGGGCTCGTCGCGGCCGAGCGGGTCTTCGAATTCCTCGATGCGCCCGCAGAGATCAAAGACGCCTCCGGGGCGAAGCCCCTGACGAGCTTCGAAAACGAGATCGTCTTCGATGATGTGTCGTTCGCATACCGTGATGCCGAGCCGGTGGTCTCCAACGTGTCGTTCTCGGTGAAGCGCGGAGAGGTCGTCGCGCTGGTCGGCCCGAGCGGGGCCGGGAAGAGTACGCTAGTCGACCTGTTGGGTCGGTTCTTCGAGGTCGGATCAGGCCGTATCACCGTGGACGGCACGGACATCCGAGAGGTGCGAACGGCAGACCTGCGGGCGCTCATGGGGGTTGTCTCGCAGGAGACCGTGCTCTTCCACGACTCTGTGCGTGCCAACATCGCCTACGGCCGGCCCTCCGCCACAGACGAGGAGATCGCTGCCGCGGCGCGTGCCGCACACGCGCACCAATTCGTGTCCGAGATGCCCCAGGGCTACGACACGCTGGTCGGTGAGCGAGGCGTAGAGTTGTCCGGCGGCCAACGTCAGCGGATCGCGATCGCGCGGGCGTTACTGCGCGACCCACCCATCCTCATTTTCGATGAGGCCACGAGCGCGCTCGATACGGAGTCGGAGCGTCTCATTCAGGACGCTATTGTGCACCTACTTGAGGGACGTACCGTATTCGTAATCGCACATCGGATCTCGACCGTGCAGAGCGCGGACCAGATCCTCGTGCTCGATGGAGGTCGTGTGGTCGAACGCGGCGACCACGCTTCTTTGGTCGCCGCAGGCGGGGTGTATCAGCGTCTCTGCCAGCTCCAATTCGACGGAGCCCCCGGGCCCACACCGTGAGCCGGAACCCTCTCAAGGACGGCCTGGAGTTTGGGCTCTTTCGCGTGCTCACCGGCGTCCTGTTCCTCGTGCCTGAGCGTCTGTCCATGACTCTGGGTGCGCTCACAGGTTGGTTCGCCGGTTACGTGCTCCGTCTTCGCAAACGCGTCGTGGACGAGCACCTGCTCTTGGCGTTCCCAGATGAGTCGGACGCATGGCGTAGGCGCGTGGCGAGGGAGTGCTACCTGCATCTGGGCCGCGAGACCGTGGCCATTTTTCGTCTCAGTAGGCTCACCAGTGACCAGCTGCGGTCCCGCACCACGATGGTCGGCTTTGAGGCGTTCGAGGCCGCGATGGCTCTCGGCAAGGGCGTAATCTTGATGACGGGTCATTTGGGCAATTGGGAGGTGGGGGCGGCCGGCTTCACCGCTCGTGGCGTACCGTTCGATGCTGTGGCAAAAAGCATGCAGAATTCCCGCTTCGGGGAGGCGCTCATCTCTGCTCGGGCTGGAATCGGGATGGGTGTGATTGATGTGGACGTCGCGCCCCGTCGGGTATTGGAGAGCCTTCGCGCCGGTCGCTCGGTCGCCATTCTCGCGGATCAAAACGCGCACCGCGGTGGAATCTTCGTTCCGTTCTTTGGCAAGATGGCGTCCACCGCTCGAGGGCCCGCCCTTTTTGCGTTGCGCAGCGGCGCGCCCATGATGCTTGCGATTCCGCTCCGAGATCCCGGTCCAGGGCAGACCTACACCGTGACCATCGAGCCCATTGAGTTTGAGGCGACGGGGGATCGGCCGTTTGACATCCGGCAGCTGACTGTGGCTCACACACAAGCGTTGGAACGCGCGATCCGCCGGGCTCCGGGGCAGTATTTGTGGCACCACAAACGTTGGAAAAAGAGGCCGGACGCCGGTTCAGGTCCGGTCCCCGGTTAGGAACGTCCGTTTCCACGAGGGGATCGTCGCCAAGGCGTTTTCGGAACCGCATCCGGCCGAACCTGTATAAGCCGTTGGGTCGGTGGCACGTTCAGGCGTGTCCCGACCTCAGCATGCAGTGTCCTGTAACAGAGGTTCGTTTGCATTCGAGCGCCGCTGCATCCACGCTGGCTTCGTTGCTCTTCCGCAAAATAGCGTTGCTATTCCTTGTTGGCGCGCCTTGCCAGCGCGGCGCATCAGCACTCTTGGTGCTCAACGAACGTCTGTTACAGCACACTTAGGACCCATTCCTCGTACCCAGTGCGATCTTGATCTACATCTGCGTTCCGGCCCACGACGAAGCCTCGACTATCGGTGTCCTTCTTTGGAAGGTGCGAAAGGTCCTAGGCGAGTTCGGCCGTGACTACCGCGTGGTCGTGCATGACGACGCGTCGACTGACGACACCGGCGCGGTGCTTGAGCGATACAAGCGTGCGCTGCCGCTCACGATCCTGAAGTCGGACGAGCAGATCGGGTACGCGCCGTCGGTCGAGAAGCTGCTCCGCTGGGTCGTGAAAGAAGCGCCCTATCCGAAGCGGGACTGTGTCGTCGTACTTCAAGGCGACTTTACTGAGGATCCTGCAGATGTGGTGGGGCTCGTGAAGGTGCTTGAGGGAGGAATGGATATCGTCGCAGGCTCCGTGGAGACCGGCGGGCCCGACCTGCCTCGTGGTCCTAAAATGGTACGCTGGTTCGCGCGCGCGCTGCTGCGTGGCGTCTTCGGAAAGTCGCCCGTGTCTGATCCACTGACGGGTATGCGCGCCTACCGGGTGATCGTGCTCCGGAAGGCGCTGCGCGACCTACCCGTGAGCGTGCGGTTCATTGAGGCCGAGGGCTGGGCTGCGAACGTGGAGTTGTTGGGAAAACTGGCACCTCATGCGCGCCGAATTTCCGAGTGGCCCCTGTCGCTTCGGTACGACCTACAGATGCGGGACTCTCGTTTCCAGGCTTGGAAGACGTTCGTTGGATTGGCGAAGCTCCGAAGCGCATCCCTTTGGAAGTCTCTGCCTGAGGGGGCGTCAGGCGAGGTGCGGGCGCAACGTACGGAGGCGGCGTGACCACGCGTTGCGGGGCCCTTGGCGGCGCAATTGTGGCCGTGTTGGCTTGTAGGGTGCTGGCTCCGGTGTCCGTCGATGCTCAGGAAAATGTCCGCTCGCAAGCGGCACTCGACAGTCTCGCGGCCTTTTATCCAACGAACGAAATGGCAGCTGAGGTGCCGTTTGGACCCGGTGAGCGCGCGCGGTATCGGGTGGAAGTCGGGATCTTTGATGTCGGCGAGGGTCACATGTCCATCGAGGCGCTCGATACGGTGCGCGGCAACGAGACATTCCGAGCTGTGATGGAAATCGATGCCTCGATCCTGGGCTTCAAGGTCCACAATACCGACACGACCTTTTTTGACACTAGCACGCTGCAGAGTTGGCGTTACATAAAGTTGATGAACAACACGGGTTACCACGGGACCCGTCACTATGAGATGTATCCTGCGGAAGACCTTTGGGTGAACGAAGACAAGGAGGAGGAGTCGCCGGACCGTGATGGCCCGCTCGGATCCTCCTTCCCGCTGGATGACATTTCTTTCATCTACTTCATGCGCCAGATGACGCTAGAGGTCGGCCGCACGTACACGGTCCCGCGTTACTTCAAGGAAGACGGCAATCCCGTAGTGATCAAAGTGCTGAGGCGCGAGGTCAAAAAAGTCGACGGCGGTGAATTCAATACGATCGTGATCCAGCCCCTCGTCCAGACTGACGGGTTGTTCGGAGATGGTGGTGAGGCGGAGATCTACCTCACCGACGACGACCGGAAGATCATGATCTACATGAAGTCGAATATCCCTAAGTTTCCCGGGGCCTTGGAGTTGTACCTCAAGTCGTACGAGCCGGGTGTGCCTCTGAATCCGGACGCTCGCCAACGTGCTGCGTCAGGAAGGGCGGAGCGGGCGCAGGCCGACACGATCCAGGGCCGGTGAGCGAGCCCACAGGTTGTCCCTGGGCTGTCGCAGAGTACCTGGCGGATGGCGATTAAGGACCCCAGGAGAGTCCGAACCAGAGCCGTGTGGCTTTTGGTTCTCCCTTTTTTGTGGTTCTCGACCCCAATCACGGCCTGGATGTTGGCCGGCGCGGTGCTCGCTGCGATTGGCCTTGTGATTCGCGCCTGGGCCGCCGGCACCATCCACAAAGACGCTGACCTCACGACGTCTGGCCCTTACGCCTACACGCGGAACCCCCTTTACGTCGGGAGCTTCCTCGTCGGGCTGGGCGTGACTGGGGCGGGCGGCCACTGGGTGTGGCCGCTCGTGTTTCTGATCTTCTATCTGGTGGTATACGGCCGAACTCTCGCTTTCGAAGACGAGGTGCTCACCGAGTTGTTCGGGGCTCGATTCGTCGACTACAAGGCGAACGTACCCTCCGTCGTTCCCCGGCTGACCGCGTATCGGCCGGAACAGGCCGACGTCTCCGGCGGGTTCAGTGTCAGCCAGTACCTGCGCCACAACGAGTGGGAGGCGCTACTGGGCGCGGCTGCCGCGTTCGCGTTCTTGGCGACCAAGGGGATGTGGCTGGGGTAGGACGGCCCTAGTGTCCGGAGTCAGAAGTGAAGCGTCGCCCCCAGACCGACGCCTCCGGTGTTCACCAGAAGACGGGGCTGGAGCCGGGCGGTGGAGAGGAGCGAACTCACCGTGCCGATCATCGCGCCAACCACCACATCCTCGACGAAGTGGCGACGGCTATGCACCCGGCTGTGGCCGACGAGGGCGGCCGCTGCATAGGCCGGTGCCCCGTAGCGGAGTCCGTACCGCAGGTGGATGAATGACGCACTTTGAAATGCGATCGAAGTGTGTCCCGAAGGAAACGAGTCGTCATCCGACCCGTCGGGCCTATCCTTGGAGATAAGGATCTTCAGTCCCGCCGTGACACTCGCGTTCGCCACGAAGCCGATGAGGAACTGACGGCTACCCCGGTGGTCCTCCAGCGCGAGTGTGGTGCCGACGGCCAGGACCGGGAGCGCCATCATGATCACGTCGCCAGCGTGCTCGGTCCCACCTGGCGGTGCCTGGCTCGCTCCCGGCTGGGAAAGAAGGGCCGATCCACTCAGCACTAGTGCCGCAAGAGCGACGTGGCGATCGAATTTCATGGCGATCAGGTGAACCACCTCGGAGGGGAGTGTTCAAAACCGCTGTCACACGGGCGGGGCCGAAATTCTTCTGCTGCTGCGGGCTGAAACACCCAGCGGAGGCCGTGCGTTCCTGACCGTGGGCCTCGCCTCGTCCGAACGGTGTCACATGCGGCGAAACTGAATCGTTCATAGAGCGTACGGATTCACGGACACGGGATTGCCAGAGCCATGAGGTGGTGGGTGTTGAGAAACGGGTTATTTGTCGTGGGGGTCTTGCTCCTCACTGGGTGTGGGTCGAGCACGGGACCGGATGTGGATCTCTCGAGCGCGTTCGTCACAGGCCCTGTTGAAGTCACGCTCCAGCAGGGCGAGGACCTTCTCGTCCCGGGTACAGTCCTGCGCGTGAGTCTGGCCGCCGTGGCCGAGGATTCGCGATGCCCCTCGGACGTAGTCTGTGTTTGGGAGGGCAACGCGAAGGTTGAGCTGGGGATCGCGGCTGGAAGCGGCCCGACGTCCACATTGCTGCTGAACACTGCATTGGAGCCCCGTGTGGCGGAGTGGAACGGAATCAGGGTCACCTTGGTGGACGTAACCCCGTATCCGGTGTCGACGCAGGCGATACTCGCCGGTGACTACTTGGTCACACTCCGACTAGAGCGTGAGCCGCAGTCCCCCTAGGCCCCCAACGCCGAACGAGACGCCGCCACCGATACATCCACGAACTTCCTCACCGCGGGCTCACGAAACGAAGGGTCCATCGCAACGAGGGCGTCTCCCGTGAGAACCGCCCCGACCCACTCCTCGGTGTGCCAGCCACCAGGCCCTTCCAAGGGCGGTAGTGCCTCGGGCTTCGGGCTCGGCCAAGGCGACACGTACCAATACCAGCCGTCGTAGCCGCCACCCATAGGGGCCATACCCACTCCTACCGTTTTTGTCGCCTCACCTGCCGCATTCGATTCAACGGTCAGCAGCGTGGCGATGTCGAAATGGTGTGGCCAACAACGGACGGTCGAAGCCGACTCGTCTCCGTCGTTCACGAGGGTCAGGATCTCCGCCGCTGACTCGTACATCGCGCTTAGGACGCCGAGGCCGACGTCGAGCCCGTGCGAAAATGGAGCCCCCGTGCCGACAGGGTGTGCTGGCATGTCATAGGCGGGCCGATCAATCACAGGGAGTCGCCCCATGTAGTTGGACAGGCCCTGCTGCAGCCACTCGAAGCCTTCCTCGCGCGGCTTGCCGGCGAGGGAAAATGTCCCGAGGGGCTCGGTGGTACGGTCCAAGAGTTGAAGCGTGAGGTCTGCGGGTCGCAGAGCGACTCGGAACGGGTAGGGGCCCGCGAACTGGGCGCTCACGAACTCACGGCGTTCTGCGTTCCACGTCGCAGTCCTATGACTGTCGTTAGGCTGTGGCTCGGAAAACGTCTGTCCGGCCGCGGCGAGATATTGGACCGCCCAGTGTAGCTGGAGGGCCGCGTCCTTGAGGTCGGCCGGAGCAAGAAGTCCGAGCCCGGTCCAGGCGTCCACTTGCGTCATTTCTATTCCTAAATCAGTTGGGAGTCTGTCATGATCACGACCGGCGCCGGACCGATGTGGTCAAGGGCTCGCAGGAGTGCGGGGGCAAGCTCTGCCTTGCTCGTAACCCGAGTTCATGGGGCGCCCCTGTGCGGGCATTTTTTGTCGAGGGCCGCGTACTTGCCTTCGTGTCTGGGTCGTGGAGACGGTGGAGAGGTGACATGTCACGGACCCTACTTGGCCCCTCTGGGAGATCGTCGGGTCCAAGAACCTTCTCCCATGCAAATTCTTGGGTGCCTTGGTCCGTGCCGGAGTCTGACGTACGTCCTCCTACAAGTCGTTCGATTTTTTGCCCACGTACCGCTCGACCGCGAGTGAGACTTTCTCCAACACGCGGTCCACTGTAATCCGTTCCATTCCATCTCTATAAGCGTGTTCAATGGGGTAGTCCTCGCCTGGGTACGCGGCGTATCCATCGACCACGAGATCTTGGAATTTCTGGTAAGGTCCAGATCGTTTCGGGTTGGTATATCCGTAGAGCCCGACGACCGGCGTCTCGAGCGCGCGGGCGATGTGCAACGGCCCAGTGTCGGGACTGATCACGAGTGCGCTCCCTTCCACGATCCAAACCAGTTTGCGCAGGTCGTCGCCAAGAGCGTCGATCACGGTCGCCTGGGTCGCCGCGAGTACCCGATCTGCTAAGTCCCGCTCAATCGACGACGGGCCCCCGATCAAGATCGGTCGCATGCCGTGCTCTGACTCGACGTGTTCCAGAACCCTCGCGTAACCCTCCACCGTCCAATTCTTCTCAGGCTTACTCGTCCCGACCACCACCGCGCACGCCGGCCGGTCCAACGCGGCGAAGAAATCGCGCTGGGCCTCGCGCTCAGAGCCCGAGACTCGGATGTCATAGACGACTGGCTCCGGGTCTATGCCGAGATCGCGAACGAATTCGAAGTACTGATCCTGCACGTGGTGCTGTCCACTGGCCGGAATTTTGCGGTTGGTGAAGAGCCACTGAGCGTCGCGGGCCCTCAACCGGTCGAAGCCGAGCTTCACGCGGGCGCTCGTCATGGCGGTGATGAGGCCGGCCTTGAAGTAGACCTGAAGTCCAAGGAGTAGATCGAAGTGCCGGCCCGCCAGCGCGGAACGCAACTCCAGAAAACCCGCGATGGCCTTGAAGCCCTTCCTCCGCTGGAATACCACGAATTCATCGATCGCGGGATGGTCTTTCACAAGCAGGTGGGGCACCGGCTGAATAACCCATGTGATGCGGCAGTCGGGCCAAGCCCGTTTCAGGGCGTGGGCTACAGGCAGCACCTGCACCGCATCTCCGATCGCGGAGAGCATGACAATGCAGATCTCGCGCGGGGGAGGCCCCTGCCATCCCGCGCTCATGGCGGCGTCTCGAAGCCCGCGCGGAGTGCCTGCCACGCGTCCGCGGCCAGTTCGCAGTCGGCGGCAGCGCCGACCTTCAAAAGCGACCGCTCCAGCCGCCGCCTCATCGAGTCACCTGAAGGTGACTGCCGCGAGATGATTCTGCAGCGGTCCAGGTCGATGACGTGGGCTTTCCCACTGCCGTGTTCGACGAGGATGTTCATCGCGTTGAGGTCGGCGTGCGCGATCCCAGCCTCCTCCATGACTCGCACCAGTCGCCCTGCAGATCCCAGGAGCGCGTTGCGCTGGGAGTCGGTAAGCCCCGACGAGTGAACGAGCGCGGCGAGGCTTGCTGCGTCAGGGATCAACTCCGTGACCAAGTCGGCCCGGTAGAACATCCCTGCCGGGTAGCACGTGCCCGCGACCACGGCGGGCGTCGGCACGCCTCTGGCGCGGGCGACGACGCTTGCCGCCAACTCGATGCGTGGTCGGGTCTCGTTGCTCGCGAGATATCGATCCCCGAGATGCGCTGCGATGGCCCCCCCGCGCCGGTAGTGTCGCACTGCCCAGCGTGCACGATCGTCCGGACCGGCTGCTGCTGCTGGCACAGCGTAGACGGTGCCACGCCCGGTGAACGCTTCGGCACCCTCTGCCCCTGCAGCCCAGGCGTGTAGCGTCTTCGCCGAGGCCAACACCCCTGCGCCCCAATGGGATGTGGCCACAAGAGCGAAGCCATTCGCCTCGGTAGAGTCGAGGGCCACGTAGCCGTCGGGGAGTAGATGCTCGGTCATTGGCCGGAGAGGCGCACGCGCTTCAGCCTCCCGCCGGTATACGGAATGCGCAGACTAGGTCCCCCCCCACCGCGGTGGCGTGGAACGTCACGCCTCGACTGACCCCCCGGGCGCTTCAATCAAAAAGATGCCGGGTCCGTCCAGCGTTTCGCCCTTTACTTTCACGCGGAACGTGTATTGCCCGGCGTGTGGGAAGACCACGCCATCCAGAGGCATGATGAGTTGAGAGCGTGCCGGCGGACTCCCCTCCTCAGGCTGAACCACTTCGGTCTCGCCTTCGACAGTGAGAGAGATGTTGCCTTCGTCGTCCTCGAGGTCGGCCTTGAAGATGTAGCGGCCGTGGTCGGAGCGATCCCATTCCAGGACGACAACCAACACCAGGTTGTCCTGCTTTGCGGGAAAGCCTGGAGCCGACAGGTCGTGGTAGATGCCGTGGATGTCGATCTTCCCGTCTGGGGTCGGTCGGGCGTCGTTACAAACAGCGGCGAAGCGCAGCGTACAGCTCATGGGTCTTCGTGGTGAGAGTCGTCGGGAGAGCCCCATCCACCACCGCCCGGTGAACGAATGCTGATTACGTCACCCGGTTCGACGGAAAAGGTCGTCTTGCTCGGAAGGTGATGCTCTACCCCTCCATGGATCAGGACGTTCTCGCCCGGAGCTCCGGCCTCTCCACCCCGGGCTCCGGGAGGGCCGGCGTCACGTCGTTCGGTCAGAAGTACGACGCGAGCGGGGCCAAGCAGCATAAGGTCCCGCCTCAGGCCGTCTCCACCGCGGTGCCGGCCCTTCCCACCGGACCCGCGACGAATGCCGTACTCGGTCACTCGATAGGGATAGGCGTGTTCGAGGGCTTCGATCGGTGTGTTGAGGGAATTCGACATGTGACAGTGCACCCCGGACAGTCCTGGCCCAGTCGGCCCGGCGCCCATACCGCCGCCCACGGTCTCGTAGTAGGCGAATGGAGCGCCACTGCGCGGGTCAATTCCGCCCACGGTCGTGTTGTTCATCGTCCCCTGGGACATGGCGGGCATGAGGTCCGGCAATGCGACTCCGAAGGCTTGGAGGAGGACGTCGGTAATCCGTTGACTGGTCTCTACGTTGCCGGCTGCGACAGACGCGGGGGGTGCCGCGTTCACCACGGAGCCCTCCGGAAGTAACAACTTAACCGCCGTCATCGATCCTCCTCCCGCCGGGAGTGGCTCGCCCAACAGCGCCTCGACGACGCAGCGGACGACGTACCGCGTCGCGGACGACGTGATAGCAGCCACAGCATTCACGCCACCAGGCACCTGCGGTGACGTCCCCGCGAAGTCGACAGTGAGCTTCGATCCGGCAATGGTGAGCGCCGCCCGAATGGGTACCGGGCCCGAACCGAAGCCGTCGTCCTGGATCGCGTCCTCAGCCTCATAACGGCCGTCGGGAATCATATGAAGGCCGGCCTCTACCAGGCGGTCGGCGTAGCCGATCAGGGCATCCATAGCGGCGAGGGTCTCATCGATACCTCGGCGCTCTGCGATCTCGAGCAGGCGGGTGCGCCCCGTGTGGAGTGCAGCGAGCTGGGCGTCTAGGTCGCCACCGCGCTCCTCGGGCGTGCGCACGTTGGCCAGCAACATCCGCCACAGGTCCTCGTTGCGACCCGCCGCCGTGTAGAGTCGGACAGGCGGAATTCGTATCCCCTCCTCGAAAATCTCACGCGCCAGTGGCATCGACCCGGGGGTGGATCCGCCCACGTCGCTATGGTGTGCCCGGGAGGCGACGTATCCGAGTAGTCGCCCCGTGCTCGCGTGAACCGCTGAGATCAGCGTGATGTCCGGCAGATGGGTGCCGCCCTTGAAGGGGTCGTTCAAGCATGCGACGTCCCCAGGCTCGAGCAGCCCCAACTCAGCAATGGCCGCCTCCACGCTCATAGGCATGGCGCCGAGGTGTACCGGCATGTGATCGCCAAGCGACACTGCGGCGACTTGAGGGCTGAACAATGCGCACGAGTAGTCGCGCCGTTCTTTTATGTTCGGGGAAAATGACGCGCGTTTGAGTGCCGCGCCCATTTCTTCCGCCAGCGCGGTGAACAGGTGCCGAAAAATCTCGAGTGCTACCGCGTCGGGTGCGGAGGATTCAGTCACGGATGCCTAGTCGGTGGTAGGAAATGTGCGTTCAGCGGAACTGGCGCCGACGGTGTCACCTTGATAGAGATGGCCTCTCGTCGCAAATGTCCGCCCTGGGCTGGAGCGAGTTGGGGCCCTCCGAGTTTGGTAGGGGAGGGGTATCGAGTTTACGTTATAGGGCTGTCGTAGAGAGCAAGTATCAAGAGGCGCGCGGAATGCGTGCGCACACAAACAATAAACGGAGGCTGACTTGGGTAAAGAGAAACTCCTGGACCGAGCACGTGATGAGCTGTTTAGCCATATCAATCGCTGTGGTGTCCTGAAGGCTGCATTGGACGACCAGGCGCATTGGATGGATGAGACCATCGATTACATCGGCGAGCGCTTCCCCGATTTGACCGATGGCGATCTCAAGGGTCTTCATGAGATCGGTATTCGGTTCTGCCGCCCGGCCATCGCGCATGGCGCAGCCAGTTCCGCCAAGACGCTGGATGAGGTTGCAGTCTAACTCCACCGTGTGGGTCTTGTAGGAATCGGAGCGGGGAGCCTTGATGGCTTCCCGCTTCAATTTTTTGGGAGAAGGCGCGCCGAGACGGTGCCAACTTTCGCTCCGGCTGCGGCCGTTGAGTCCCGATTCGGCAGGCGCGCCGGCACCTTCTTCGACTAGCCCGACGGAGAATCGACCGATTGCCCCAATTTCGTTCGCTTTTTGGGTAGCGAAACCCGGGCGTCACGCATATAATTCCGCCCGTTTGTGGGTCGAGTTGCCAGGAGGTGGCCATGAGTACTAGACGAGATTTCATCAGGACGTCCGCTGGCGTTGGCGCCAGCGCCGCCCTTGGTGTTTTCCCAAAGTCGCTTCATGGGGCGCCGCACGTAGTGATTCGGCGGGTCACACCGACGTGTGTGGCCTCCGCGAACGGGCTAGGAGCCGCGGCTCGGGCAATCCAGGAACTTGCCGACGGCGCCAGCACGATCGAGGCTGTGGTCCGGGGGGTTAACCTGGTCGAGGAGGACCCTACCGACACGTCCGTCGGCTTCGGTGGTCTCCCCAACGCAGACGGGGTCGTCCAACTCGATTCCTCCCTGATGCATGGCCCTACTCGGGGTGCAGGCGCGGTGGGAGCGATAGAAGGGATCAAGAGACCTTCGTTGGTGGCGCTGGACGTCATGCGCTATACCGACCATCACTTGCTGGTCGGGGAAGGAGCCCAGCGGTTCGCGGTATCCATGGGTCATAAGGTAGAAGACCTCATGACCGAAGAGTCGCGACGTCGTTGGGTTGAGTGGCGCGCCCAACGCGACGAGAGCGACTTTTATCTGACTCCGGACCAGACCGGGGAGCGGATTGGCCGGATGCGCGCTCCGGAGGATTTTGGGGGCGATCCCCGTGTGGATTCCCACGACGGATATCGACCCCAAGGAACCATCAACTGCGACATCGTCGACAGCAATGGCGATATCTCCTCAGTGACAACGACGTCGGGCATGGCATACAAGGTTCCTGGCCGCGTTGGCGATTCTCCCATCATTGGGGCCGGGCAGTATTGCGACAACGACGTCGGTGCAGCCGGTTCGACGGGAAGAGGTGAGGCCGTGATCAAGACCTGTGGGAGCCACACCGTTGTCGAGATGATGCGCAGCGGCATGCATCCCACGGACGCGTGCCTCGAAGCGCTTCGGCGTATCGTGCACGTCACGGTCGAGCCGCGGCTGCAGGATGCCCAAGGACGCCCGAACTTCGGCGTCAATTATTACGCAGTAAACAAGAAGGGTGAATTTGGTGGGGCGGCGCTGTTCGCAGGCGCGCGGTTTGCCGTGAGTGTGGCTGGGAATTCACGCCTTGAGGACTCTGCCTATCTCTTCGAGCGTTCGCAGTAGACCACCGCGTCTACAGTTCGATCACCGTGACTAGAAGAAAAGGGGGCGCGCATTGGCTGATGCGCTGCGGCTGAAAAACGAGAAGCAGCTGCTTACTAAGTATTATGCAGGGGCTCAAATGGAGTCGCCGAATGGTGGCTTCCTCATGCTGCTCGGGATTCGGGCACGTGACGACGGAAGCGCGAT
>ERZ890510.200-NODE-200-length-51923-cov-15.258734_pt1 | contig 51923 bp, 57 predicted proteins | sample MGYA00521265_ERZ890510 | MGnify/ENA primary metagenome ERZ890510 (study PRJEB32303, sample SAMEA104408624) | aquatic metagenome | biome: Brackish water; feature: Chemocline; material: water | place: Baltic Sea | collected 2014-10-26T21:54:00 | depth 110 m ... | reverse complement strand
GGAGATGGGTCCAGAAGAACCATGACAACCCCCAAGATTATTGAGAGAGACCACAAAATACTTAGAGGTATCAATCGTTTTTCCATCCCCAACCATCTGATCCCACCAACCCGCCTTGGATTCTTCACTTTTCTCGCCTGCGGCATGATGATTGCCAGAAAAAGCATGACACACGAGCACTGCATTATCCTTAACGGAGTTTAGCTCACCATACGTTTCAACCATGAGCTCAAAAGAAGGAAGTATTGATCCAGACTCAAGCGTAAGAGGTAGATCAAAAAGAATTTTTTCGGTAAAAGTTTTCATGCAAGCGAACCGAGAACCTGAATCAGCGAGGTGTTAATAAAATTTAATAGCATGAGACCAATGATGGGAGTGAAATCTAATCCACCCATTGGTGGGACATACTTTCGGATAGGTTTAAGAACAGCGCCTGACATTTCTTCAACGATTTGAAGCATGGGGTGATTATTCCCAGGTGCCACCCAACTTAAAATGACCGATCCAATGACGCTATAAAATAGGATTCGAAAGCAAGAGTTAATCACATCTACTGACGCGATTAAAAGCAAGGCTAGGGGCTCATATCCAGTCGAGTAGATCATATAAAAGGAAACAAATTTTAATAACAAGGCAAACGCCAAGGCTGCCAGAAGAGGGTTGAGAAAAAAGAACGCTGATTTTGAGATTGGCTCCAAATAGGTCGAAAATATTTTGACTATGGGATTGAAGTAGTTAATTCTAAAGAGCCTAAACATCGCAAGCATGATAAAAGCATAGCTTGCAAAGCCAAGAATGATTGCGAGGGGTCCTGTCATGTTAGCTCCATTAAAAAATTAGCTCTCATTATTAATTGCAATTGATCGTTGCTCAGCAGCTTTAAAGGCTTCTTCAAGCACTAAATCTATATTATTCTTTTCAAGAGATTCAAGACCTGCTTGAGTGGTTCCGCCAGGTGATTTTATCTTATTTATTAACATTTCAAAATCACCCTCCTGGTTAAATAAATCACCAAGGCTTCCTACAAAGTCTTTAAACATATCAATTGCCTGCTGATCATTGCCTTTGCTCAGCTCTTTAAGCTTGGTTAGGTAGGTATTTAAAATTTTAAATAAGAAAGCTTGGCCGCTGCCTACAATGCTAGTAAAGACGTGGATATCATCTTCCCTATCCATGATCATGACATGACCTACTTTTTCAAATAACTCGATTGAATGTTTAAATGCATGAAGTGCTTTATTCTTCGCATAAAGCGCGGTGATTCCTTTGTTATAGGCAGCAGCTATATTTGGCATAGCTCGAATGATCAAATCAGGGTTAGGGTATTGAGCTATTTCTATTCCAGCTACCAGTGTTAATACTGGGGTATGGGGGGCAACATTCATAATGTTGTGAGCTGCGGCTACCGCATCTTTAGGTTTAACCGCAAGAATAATAAGATCAAACATATTATCAGCCAAAGACTCCAGCGACTGAACTGATATTTGCTGGCTCTCTAGAAGGGCTATTTTTTCTGGATTTCTTTCAATGCATACTATATCTGCTGGTAAGACCTGCGCGTTTAACAGACCTGAAATGATAGCTTGCGCTATATTTCCGGCACCTAAAAAACAGATTTTCATGTTCGAGCTCCTAGCAGCATCTCGCCAATTCTGACCATGGATGATCCTGCGATGATGGCTTCCTCAAAGTCTCCGGATGTTCCCAGAGAGAGCTCTGTGCAATCCGGCAAAATCTCTAGCAACGAGCGTTGGAGCTCTTGAATGCGCGCATAAGTTTTTAATTTTTCCTGATCGCTTGCATGAATATTAGGCATGAACATTAACCCTTTAAGTTTCAAGCTAGAGTAATGTGTATTTAGCTCTGAGGCAAAAGCTATCATCTCCTCTGGTTTGATACCAGATTTAGATACTTCATCATCCACATTGACCTGAATGAGCACAGAGATTTCTTTATTTAAGTCTTTACAAGCTTCGTCTAGCTTTTTAGCGACCTTGGCTCTATCCAGCGAGTGAACCCAAGAGGCTGATTCAGCTATCAGTTTGAGTTTATTGGTTTGAATCGGCCCAATAAAATGCCACACAATGTCTTTTGGGCATTCCGCAGCTTTTTGAGCAAGCTCCTGCGCATAATTTTCACCAAAGTGCCGTAAACCTATGCCATAGGCCTCTTCCATGGTTGCTTGAGATTGCAGTTTGGACACGGCGATTAAAGTAACAGGCCCAGAACGATTTGTTGCTTTGAGGCTGGCTACAGCAATAGCTTGCTGAACGGCGCGAACCCGTGATGCTATGTTTTGATGCATGTTTTTAAAATCAAAGGCTGGCGATTATTTTTTATCAAAACCTCACGAGCATTGTTAACCTCTGATTTAGTTTTATAAGGCCCGGACATTACTCTAAACAGAGTTTTATCTGGCATAGAAGAGCTAAATGTTTTTTCTACATATGCTTCTAGTCCAAAAGTGAGCATCGCTCCAAGTTGCTCTTGCGCGTAGATTCTTTTGCCATAGGTTTCAATTTGAAGTCGATATTCACAATTCTCTGCTGTGACAATGCCCTCTAATTCTATAAAGATAGAATCTTGCTCTAAATCTATCGGATAGGAAATCTCCACAGTGGGGTTAGCTACATGTCCTCTCAAATTTTTGACATCTGTTTTTAAGATGAGGTTAGCTGCTAGAAGAAGTAGGGCAGCCATCCCTCCGATTAAAAAGAAGTGCTTTAACTTTATTGGTTGATCAAGCTGTCTTTTTGCTCGCAGTGATGCAGAGGGTGTTTTGCGCTTGGAAGAATTAACAGGATGTTTTTTTGCAAAATCTTTCACGAGGCTTACATTTGCTCTAGCGAGTCAATGCCAATCAGTTCAAGGGAAGAGGCTATGACATTTTTTACTAAACCCAAAGCTCTTAACATGTTCACCTGATCTTGCTCGGCAGCTTTTAAAATATTTGTATCATTATAAAAATGATGGAATCCCTGCGCCAAGTCTCTTAGGTAGTAAATGATCAAATGTGGCTGAAGATTTTCACCCGCACTCTTAACCACAAAAGAGAAGTTGAGCGCCAATTGAATCAAGTCGTCGCACGCATGAAATTCATCAAAATCTTTAAATGCTTCGGGCAAAGTGTGACCCAGAGAGAGATATTTTTTTTGCACCGAGCAAATTCTTGCATGAGCATATTGCACATAATAGTAGAGGTTGTCCTTGGAGTGACTTCTCGCCACCCCGATATCAAAGTCCAGGTGTTGATCAGCCTGTTTGGACAGATAATAGAATCTTGCAGCATCAGGCCCAATATCATCAATCAATTGTTTAAGAGTATAGAAATTACCACTGCGAGTAGACATCTTTACCTTTGCACCATCTTCTAAAAGATTAGCAAATTGAACTAACTGAACTTGCATTTGATTTTTGTTGTAGCCCATTGCTTCAATGGTTGCTTCGATACGCTTGATGTAACCATGATGATCTGAGCCCCAAACATTAATAATGGTATCAAAGCCTCTGTCTAATTTATTTTTATGGTATGCCAAATCTGCAGATAAGTAGGTGCCTCTCCCATCCTCCCTGATAATGACCCTATCTTTGTCATCTCCAAATTTTGTAGACTCTAGCCATACCGCACCAGCTTTTTCATAGGCATGCTCTTGCTTCACTTTGAGCAGTGCTTTTGCAATGTCTGACGTCTCATCAGATAACTCTCCTAAAGAGGATTCAAAAAACCACTGATCAAACTCAACCTTAAACGCAGTTAAATCATCTTTAATGGACTGAGTGACATAGGCCAATCCCCCAGACCTAATGACCAGCCAAAGATCCGAATAGCTTGACTGAATGCGTGCAATTAATTCATCAATTTCAGCCTCTGGCTCCTCGGGAAGATCCTTGCATAATTGGTCTTTTTGAATATTTTGAGTGCTGTCATCCAGCTTAATGGAATCAGCAATCTCTAAGACATAACTGCCTTTGTACCCCGAGGCTGGAAAACTAACATCATCAAAACAAGAGAATTTTCTTAAAAAGATACTGCAAGCTAATATATCCACTTGACGACCTGCATCATTCACATAATATTCTTTCTCTACTTGATGCCCTAGACTAGAAAGAATTCTAGCAATTGCATCACCATAAGCTGCTCCTCGACCATGCCCAACATGCAAGGGACCAGTTGGATTAGCAGACACAAACTCTATTTGAATTTTTTCTTGAAGGGAGCAATCAACGCTGGGGGTTAAGTCCATCGCTTGCTCTACCTGTTGTAAAAAAGCGCGCTGAGTTAGAAAGATGTTCACAAAGCCAGGGCCTGCAATCTCAACCCTATCAACACCATCGGCTGATTGAATAACCGTCGCTAATTTTGTTGCTAACTCCCTGGGGTTTTTTTTGGTTAGACCAGAAGCCACAAGGCATAAGTTTGTGGTCCAGTGGCCTTTATCTAGAGAATCGGCAAGATGCAGCTTATGTTTTTTAACCAACTGGTTCTTCTGGCCGCCAGCAAGACCCAGATCATTGTCAATAAAACTATTTAACGCTAATGAGAGTTGAGTAAACAAAAATTAAACCCTTCCGGAGTATTCCCCTGATCTAGTATCCACCCTAATCTTTTCGCCCTCTTCAACAAAAAGAGGCACCTGGATCGTTACCCCGGTTTCTAGCTCAGCCGGTTTGGTTGCTCCAGAGACAGTGTCTCCTTTAATGCCCGGATCAGATCGAGAGATAGTCAATTCTACAAATGCAGGAGGCTCAACAGATATTGGCTCATCATTCCAAATAACCACTTCACAATTTTCCTGACCAATTAACCATTTTTTTGCTTCAGCAACTACTTTTTCAGTGATTCCAATTTGCTCAAAAGTCGAAGAGTTCATGAAATGCCAGAAATCACCATCCGAGTAGAGGTAGCTCATTTCAGCGGTGCTCACATCCGCCTCTTCAACAGATTCTCCGGACTTATAGGTCTTATCAATGACCTTGTCGGTAATTAAGTTCCTAAACTTGACACGCATTACAGCTTGGCCTTTGCCTGGCTTATGAAACTCATGTTCGATGATTGAGCAAGGTTGCCCACTAATAATAATTTTGAGTCCGTTTTTAAATTGGCTTGTTGATATTTTCATTGTGTGATTTACTTTCTTCTTCTATTTTTTAAGGAGTTTGTTCAGATGCATAAATTATTATTATCTACTTTATTACTATCTATTGTCGTTATTTCTTCTTGTTCTAGTCAACAAGCTTCCGCTTTAAATGAATCTGATGTAGAAATATTTCTTGAGAGAGTTGAGTTAGAAGACAAAACTCTCGGTCCCGTAGCAAGCTCCGCTTATTGGATAGGCTCTAATTTTATCACCTATGATTCTCAGAAAGTAGTCGCAGATTATGGAAAACGTTTTCAACTTTTAGCTCTAGAGCGCGCAAGACAGGCCGCAACTTTCGATAAAGTGCAGGTCTCAGAAGAAAATCGACGAAAACTTAATTTGATTAAAAATTCATTTGTTATGCCATCTCCGCTTGATGATGCGCTGGCTGGAGAGATTGCGGGCATTAGCGCAAAGCTTGATGCTATGTATGGCACGGGACAGCATTGTTTTGGTGAGGGAGATTGTTACGACTTAGAGGCATTTGAAGCAGTCATTGATAACTCCAGGGATCCTGATGAGCTTTTAAAAGCGTGGGAAGGCTGGAGAAATATTGGCAAACCCATGAAAGACATGTATTTAAGAATGGTCGAAATTGGTAATCTAGGCGCAAAAGATCTTGGTTATGAAGGCCTTACCGATCTTTGGTTTAGTCAATACGACATGCCAGCAGATGACTTTCTAGCCGAAACAGATAGGGTCTGGGATGAGCTTAAACCCCTTTATGATGCATTGCATTGCCATGTTCGAAATGAGCTATCTGAGCATTATGGAGAAGCAGTTGTGTCTAAAGCAGGCTCTATGCCAGCACATGTGCTGGGGAACATGTGGGGCCAATCATGGGCAAATATCTATGACTTGGTCTACACACCAGATAATCCTTCGGCCGATACTAACATTGACCTAACCAAAATCCTGGAAGAAAAAGATATTGGTGAGATAGAAATGGTAGAAATTGCTGAAAATTTCTTTCTTTCGCTTGGATTTGAGCCACTGCCTAAAACTTTTTGGGAGAGATCACTTTTTATTAAGCCTCAAGATCATAATGTGGTCTGCCATGCATCCGCTTGGGATTTGGATTCAGATGCAAATGATCTGAGGGTTAAAATGTGCATTGAACGCAACGCAGAGGACTTCTCTACCATTCACCATGAGCTGGGGCATATCTTTTACTACCAAGCCTACAGTCAGCAACCTAGCATCTTTCAAAGGGGAGCCAATGATGGCTTTCATGAGGCGGTGGGGGACTTATTAACGTTGTCTATTACACCGGACTATTACCATAAGATTGGCATGATTACTGAGGCAGAGGCCATCAATGCAAAATCAGATCCAATTTCTTTGCTCATGCAACAAGCCTTAGATGGGGTAGTATCAGTTCCATGGACCTTGATGCTTGATAAGTGGAGGGCCGGAGTATTCTCAGGAGAGACATCAGAAGCAGAGCTAAATAATTCATGGTGGGAGCTGAGAGAGTACTATCAAGGTATAGAAGCCCCAAGAGAGAGGGATGCTGATGCATTTGATCCAGGCGCTAAATACCATATCCCGGGTAACACCCCTTATACCAGATATTACTTAGCCAAAATTCTGCAATACCAATTCCATGAATCTCTTTGTAATCAAATAGGCTTTGAAGGGCCTTTGCATGAATGCTCTATTTACAATAATGAGCTTGCAGGAGAGCAGTTAAGAGCAATGCTGTCTCTAGGGCAAAGCCAAGAGTGGCAAGTAGCTTTAGAAGCATTAACAGGCACTAGAACCTTAAGTGGTAAATCCATGCTTAATTACTACAAGCCCTTGAAGGATTGGCTGGATGTGCAAAATGCCAGCCGCTCCTGCGGCTGGGAAGGTTAAATACCAATGAAGCATGTCATTAACTTATTAATTGCTGCAGGGGTATTTGTGTTTGCGGGATATTATGCTTATTTTATTTCATTCAATATGCCATCAGTAACTGGAATAAATCTTGTGAAGCAGTCATTGCTGATCGCCTTTGCTATTCAATGGCTTGCTTTCATACCGGCTTTTATTTTAAAAACAGAAAAATTCTATGATTTAACTGGAAGCATTACTTATATCTCGGTTATGACTTTTATTCTGTGGTCTACACAAAGTTTGCAAGAGCTTCATGTGGGCAATATTGTACTTGGGCTTGCAGTCATTGTGTGGGCTATGAGGCTTGGATCGTTTCTCTTTAGCAGAATCGCTAAGGACGGTGAAGATAAAAGATTTAGATCAATTAAAACATCTTTTTCTCAATTTTTTATGACATGGACTCTCCAAGGACTTTGGGTGTTTATCTGCTCCTCTGCTGCCCTCGTAGCAATTTCAAGACCAGACGGCATAGTGATCAATGCTTTCTTTTATATTGGATTAGGCGTATTTATTTTTGGGTTTATTTATGAGGTTATTGCTGACAATCAGAAATCAGCTTTTCGCTCGAATCTAAAGAACAAGGATGCTTTTATAACTGAAGGTTTATGGGCTCGATCTAGGCACCCAAATTACTTTGGAGAGATTACCTTGTGGACAGGAATCACAGTGATGTCAATCTCATCTTTCAGTGGATTAAATTATCTTGCCTTGTTTTCCCCAATCTTTACATACATTCTTTTGAACCATGTCAGCGGCGTTAGGATGCTGGAGGACAGAGGAAATAAAAAATGGGGCCATCTTGAGGCTTATCAAAACTTCAGAAAAGCTACGCCAAAATTAATTCCAAAGTTGAATTAATCTGCTAAAATTCTTTTATAAACATTGTTGTTAGTAGCATTTAATATGCATAATATGCACATATTTTTCTTTCACCAAACTAGAGCCACATTATTGAAAGTTAGGTACAATGGTGTCGTTAAAAACGTTTGAATATTTTTAAAACACTGGTTAGACTAGTCAATCATTTTTCTAAGGGAGAAAAAAATGTTAAATAAAAGTTTATTAGCTCTTACTTTGCTTACTACATTTGTAGCAGCATCAGAAATGGAGCAGGTCTTAGAAGTTGGTAGAGATAACACAGATCTTTCTGCTCAATCTCAAGATAAAATTGATCAAACTGAATCTGCAACTGACAAGATCGTCAACGAATTCAAAGTTGTATCGAAGCAAGTTGAGGGTTTAAAACTCTACAATGCGCAAAAAAGAATTCAAATCCAAGCTCAGCTTGATCTTATGGATCAATATGACGAGCAGCTCATCCAGGTTGTGGTCATGCAAAGACAAGTGCCTCCTCTGGCTCAGCGCATGCTAGAAGGACTTGAGAAGTATGTAAAACTTGATACACCATTTCATTTGGAAGAAAGAATGCAGCGCTTAGATCTAGTTAGAGCCTCCCTCTCTAACCCTAAAGTCACAGCATCTGAGCAAGTGAGACAAATCCTTGAAGCCTATAATATTGAAGGTGAGTATGGAAGAAAACTTGATGCCTACGACGAGACTATTGTATTAGAAGGCAAGGAGATGGTTGTAAATATTTTAAGAGTTGGCAGGCTTGGCATGTTTTTTCAAACAAAAGATGAAAGAAAGACAGGCTATTACGATACTGTTACTGGGTCTTGGGAAGAGCTTTCCAGTAGCTACAGAGTTCAAGTTAGAGACGGTATTCGAATGGCTCAAAAATTAGCACCAATGGATATCATGATGCTGCCGATTGTCTACAGAGGAGAAGCTTCATGAAAAATTTAAATAAATATTTACTATCTTTTGCTTTAGTAGGATCGATTTCAGCTTTTGCTCAAGATACTGCAGAAGGTGAGCCAACTACTATTCAAGGCTTGCTTCAGTTAGTTCAAGAGGGCAGAACCTCTGAGCAAACAGTTAACACTAAACGGGAAGCAGACTTTCTTGTTGATAAAAACAAACAGGCTTCTAAATTAGCTGCTGAAAAAAGAGAGTTAACTCGACAAGAAAAAATTGCTGATCAGCTCGAAACAGAATATAAATCAAATGAATCTATCTTGGTAGTGAAAGAAACTGCTTATAAGAAAGAGCTGGGCTCATTGGTAGAGCTTTTTGGTCATTTACAGAGTTCAGCAGGCGAGGCGAGCTCACTTTTTGCTGATTCTTTGTCTTCAGGACAATATGGCAGAGACAGAGAAACTTTCCTTAATAACCTATCTTCTAAGATGTCTAGTGCGACTGTGTTACCAACCATCAGAGAGCTTGAAGGTCTATGGTATGAACTTCAAAGAGAAATGGTTGCCGGATCCGAGGTTGTAACCTTTAATTCGAATGTTATTACCCTCGATGGTGAATCTGTTGAATGTGCCGTGACCAGAGTTGGTTTATACAACGTCATTTGTGACGGCAAATATCTAGAATACATTAGCAGCAAAGGGCAATATGCATTTCTTGGAAAGCAGCCAGAAGGACGTTATGTCAGCACGGCTAAAAAATTATCTAAAGCAGACGCAGGCGATGTAGTTAAATTCGGCGTTGATCCTACTGGCCCAGTTGGTGGAAGCTTGCTTGCAAACTTGATTCAAAACCCAAGTCTAATGGAGAGAGTGCATCAAGGGCGTGAAGTTGGTTACATTATCATTTTCGTTGGTTTAATTGGTATTGCAATAGCTTTTTGGAAGCTATATCAGCTATACACCATGGGCGTAGCAGTTAAAAAGCAAGCCACATCAAAAATACATGACCAGTCTAACCCACTAGGCAGAGTTCTAGCGGTTGGAACAGAGCACATGGGCAAAGACATTGAGACACTTGAGCTTAGATTGGCAGAAGCTATCATGGCTGAAAGACCTGCAATCGAGCAAGGTATTAATGTAGTAAAAATTATTTCAGTGGTTGCTCCTTTGGCTGGCTTGCTCGGAACAGTGACAGGGATGATTGTGACCTTCCAGCAAATTACTTTGTTTGGAACAGGCGATCCAAAAATTATGGCTGGCGGTATTTCGCAAGCCCTTGTTACGACCGTGCTAGGTCTGGTAGTTGCTATTCCTACAACGCTTTTACATTCTTTTGCTAATTCTTCAGCAAGAGGTATTATTAATGTTCTTGAAGAGCAAAGCACGGGAATCGTAGCAGAGCATTCTGATAAGTAATTAGAAACAATGTTTTACGCAATTACTGAAGCATTTAATACCCTCAGAGACTTTATGTCTGCTGGGGGAAGTGTGCTTTGGTTAATTGCTTTGCTGGCTGCATTTATGTGGGCCATTATACTAGAAAGAATCTGGTACTTTAATGCAGGTCACAGGGTTTACATGGTTGAGCTAAAGTCCGAATGGGATGCTGTGGGCGATCATACAACCTGGAAGGCCAAGCAAATTCAAGACAAGCTTGTTTCTCAGGCCAAAGAAGAAGTTAATAAACACCTTTCGCTAATAAACACTTGCGTTGCATTGGCACCGCTATTTGGATTGCTTGGAACAGTTACAGGCATGATTGAAGTTTTCCAAGTGATGGCTTTTACTGGAGGCGGGGATGCTAGATCAATGGCAGGCGGCGTTTCCAAAGCAACCCTTCCAACTATGGCTGGAATGACCACGGCTCTCTCAGGCGTGTTTGCTACCATTTACCTAACTTCTGCAAAAAATAGAGAAGATAATAGAATCAAAGCTACAATTAAAAGCTAACTAGGAGAATATTGTGAGAAGAAACGCTATATCAAGTGCAGTACAAGACGAAGACGCAGAAATTAACATGACGCCCATGCTTGATGTTGTTTTCATCATGCTTATCTTTTTTATTGTTACAGCAAACTTTATCAAAGAACCTGGTTTAGAAATTAATAGACCTGATGCTAGCACAGCTGAAACTCAAGAGAATGCAGCTATTCTAATTGCCATTGGCGCTTCCGGTGAAATCTGGATGGATGGCAGGCGAATTGATGCAAGACAAGTCAAAGCCAACGTTGTTAAGCTTTTAGCTGATAATCCACAGGGATCGGTTGTGATTCAAGCAGATGAAAAAGCAATGGCTGATACGATTATTAAAGTGATGGATGGTGCGAGAGAAGCAGGCGTATTTAACATCTCTCTTGCATCTGAACCAAAATAGAGAATCATATTGAATACTGCTGTTAATAGTTTAAATTCTGTATCTCAGCTTTTATCTAAGGTTGTTGATCCATTGGCGGCTCTGTATTACAAAGCTTTTAACTATAATAAATATCTAGCAGGAACAGCTTTTGCTGCCATTATCACCCTTGCATTATTCTTTTTGATGGTTGCGTTGATCTCCCTTGGAGATGACACCTTGCCAACAGATAACTCTCGTAAACTTGGGGATGTAATCATGCCTGATAGGGATATTGATACTCTTTTCGATAATGTTGATAAGCCTGAAGAGCCAGAAGAACAGCCAGAAGATATTGCTCAACCAGAATTAGATCTTGCGCCTATTGCAGGAATGGATGTTAGCCTCCCAAAACCAAAAGCAAATTTTGCAGCCAACGGAGGTTTTTTTAGAGACGGTGAATATATTCCATTATTTAAAGTAACTCCTATTTACCCAAGACGCGCCCAAGAAAGAGGCATTATGGGTTATGCAGTGGTAGCCTTTACTATCACTGAAACAGGAACTGTTGAAAATACCGAATCTTTAGAGGGTTTTTGTGGAGACCCAACCGACCCTGAAACAGTTTATAATGCATGCTCTATCTTTAATTCAGCCGCTGAGCGTGCCGCTGTTAAGCTTAAATATAAACCTAAAATTGTCGATGGAAAAGCTGTAAGGGTTGATAACGTCCCGCATAAGTTCACTTTTATTCTGGAGGAATCCTAATGCTGAATAAAATTACTCGTAATGCCTTTATTTTATTAGCCTTTGGTTTTGCATTCAGTGCTTCTGATCTATCAGCACAAAGCAGCACTGACGAACCATCTACAGGTGGCAGCTCAAACAAATCAGGAAAAACCAGATCATACAAAAAAGCTAGAGTGCTCATGTCGTCCACGGCAAAACAAGTACAAAAAGTAGTAGAGGCTCTTGAGAGACAAAAAATTGTAAAAGCTCCAGATCCGCTGAATAAAGGGCAGTTTATTGAGAAGGAAGAAGATGATCCAGATTTTATAGAGGCTAGACGACTGCTAACTGAATTGCTTAACAGGCAAGACGAGCTCAAAAGCTATGATCGCTCAGTAATGTGGAATTACTGGGGATATATTTACTTTAGCGATGAAGATTATGACAATGCCATGAGATCTTATGAAAGGCTTTTAAATGAGCCAGAGGCAACCCTCTCACTTAGAACTGCCTCATTGCTTACATTAGCCCAATTAAACCTAGTAAAAGAAAACTGGGACAAGGGTATTGCACTGATTCTGCAATGGATGGATGAGGTGGAGAATGTTACAGCGCAGTCCCATTCATTATTAGGCCAGGCATATTATCAAAAGAAAGACTATGTGCGGTCCAGAAAATCTATAGAAGAAGCAATTAGGATAGCTGAAGAGGTTGAGGATTATAGGCCCAAAGAACAGTGGTATGTATTATTGGCAGCATGTCTTTACGAGCTAAAAGAAGCTAAAGTCGTTAGCGATCAGTATGCTTTAGAGCAGCAAGTATTAATTTATGAGATTCTTGTTAATTACTACCCTAAGAAGTTATATTTTATTCAATTGGGTGGAACATACGCTCAAATGGAAAGAGAGAAAGACTACATGCTAGTTCTCAAAGCAGCTTTTGATAAAGACCTGCTAGATAAAGAGAGCGAGTACCTTGCCTTGGCTCAACTACTTCTTTTGTATAAAAACCCATATTGGGCTGCTCAGGTTTTGGTTTCTGGGCAAAAGAAAAAAATCGTGATTAAAAATGAAAAAACAGGTAAAGAAGAAACTTTCCCCGTCGTCAAAGATACAGAGAAAAATTTAAAGCTCTTGGCTGATTCCTGGAGAATGGCTCAAGAAATAAATAAAGCCATACCAGTTCTTGAAAGGGCTGCCAAGATGTCTACAGATGGAGATCTCTATGTTCTCCTGGGGAATCTTTATTTGTTTGAAGATAGAATGGAGGACTCTATTCGTGCGATTGAGATGGGACTCAAAAAACCTAAAGTTAAAAGTAGATCTCAGGCCCAGTTAGTATTAGGGCAAGCACATTTTGAATTAGAGAATTTTGAAGAAGCAAAGAAACAATTTAGAGCAGCTGCGCGAGATGAAGATAAGCGCATTAAAACAACCGCTAACTCTTGGATTAAGTACGCTGAGAATGAATCCATTAGAGTTAAAAACCTAGCCCTAAGAAGGGACTTTATCGAAAAGTCTACTGCCAAAGCTCAGAGCAAGAACTCTTAGTCTCTTAGATACGTTTCAATCATAAAGTCATATTCGTTATCTTCATCTTTTGCATGAGTTTCGCTTGAGATATTGCGCCATTCTTGTAAGTTAATTTCTGGATAAAATATATCTCCTGCAATCTCGCAATCCACTCTAGTTAACACTAATTTATTAACCATTAGCATGCTGTCTTTGAAGACATGACCTCCACCAATTAGCACCACCTCATCTTCAATTTGATGAGCAACATTCCAGGTATGTGCCGCTTGAATTCCTTCTTCTAGGCTACGAACAATCTCAAGGCCATCCAGGCAGTCCAGAGAAGAGGAGATAACAATGTTATGCCTATTCGGCAAGGGCCTACCTATCGATTCGAAAGTCTTCCTTCCCATGACCATTGCTTTTTTTTGAGTATAAGCGCTAAAGTGCTGGAGATCGCGCTTAAGCTTCCATGGAAGATCGTTATTAACACCTATGACAGAGTTGCGTGATAAGGCAACTAGATGAGAGATTTGCATACTAAATTGCCATCGGGGCCTTGATGGCTGGATGAGATTCATAGCCATCTAATACAAAGTCATCAATACTTAGAGCATCTATATCCTCGATAGACTCAATGTTTGGCATGATGAGTTGAGGTAATTTTTTAGGCGCTCGTGTTAGCTGCTCGCGAACCTGATCGATAGTATTTTTATAGATATGAGCATCCCCAAAAGTATGGACAAAGTCGCCCACTTCTAAATTTAAGATATTGGCTAAAATGGATTGCAGCAAGGCATAGCTTGCGATATTAAAGGGGACTCCTAGAAACATGTCGGCACTGCGTTGATACATTTGGCATGAAAGGCGTCCATTGGTTGAAACATAGAATTGGGACATGACGTGACAGGGTGGCAAGGCCATCGAATCTAGTTGCTCAACATTCCACGCACTTACTATATGCCTTCTGCCCATAGGGTTAGAGCGAAGACCTGCAATCAATTCTTTGATCTGATCTCTGCCGCCCCAATCTCTCCATTGCACCCCATATATGGGACCCAGTTTTTTGACAGTGTTAGAGTTTGTATAACCCAGGCTAACCCCCTGATTATTGGCGTTATCAGTCCAGATGGTAGAAAATTTTTGTAAATCAGTGAGATCTTCTCTCTTTTTTTGAAACCTAATCTCAGCAAGGCGGCGCTCATCATCCGAGCCCTCTAAAAACCACAACAACTCTGATACCACAGCCTTCCAGGCAAGTGTTTTTGTGGTGACAGCTGGAAAACCATCCCGTAAATTAAAACGAAGTTGATGGCCAAAGGATGATAAAACCCCAGTGCCGGTTCGATCGTCTCGACTTTCACCATTTTCTAAGATGTACTCTAATAGCTCAAGATATTGCTTCATATTTTTTTAGCGATTTGATAAGTAATATCAGGCCAATCATAAACATTGGAATACTTAGTATCTGGCCCATGCTTAATTGTAATGCAATAAACCCCATGTGAGCATCAGGCTGCCTAAAGAACTCAATAAAAAATCTGATAACCCCGTAGCCCATTAGAAAACTGCCGCTTAAGACGCCAGTTTTATTGGTATTTTTCCCAATCCATATTAATAACAGGAATAGAATGATTCCTTCAAACAACATTTCATATAGTTGAGAAGGGTGCCTTGGAAGACCATAGGGGTCTGTTGGAAAAATGAATCCCCAGCTTCCATCAGTGGGTCGCCCATAAAGCTCGCCATTCAGAAAATTACCAATTCTTACAAGCCCGAGTCCAATGGGCATGGCAGCACAAACAGCATCCGCCAATCTCAGAAAGGAGATAGCCTGCTTGATTGAGTAGACGTAAAGACTGGTAATGACACCCATCAAGCCGCCATGGAAACTCAAGCCTCCTTCCCATACAAAAAATAAACTGATGGGATTAGCCATTAATTGGTCTAGACCATAAAACAGCATGTAGCCGACTCTGCCTCCAAGCATTGCGCCGAATATTAGCCCGTAGAGAAATACTATGTCGTTGGCTTGCTCTTCGGTTAAACCTAGCTCTTTAATAATGAAGTGATTCTTTAGGTATTGAAAAATAAAGACCGCAGACAATACCCAGGTAACGGCATAATATTGGATTTTTAGAAATCCAATATTAACAAGACTGGGGTTATTAAAGAATTCTGAGAGCTCTATGATCAATTGACTGTCACCATAATGCCAACCAATATTAACAAGAGACCAAACAACATTTTGAGGATGCGCTCAGAAATAGAGTGGCTAATATTTGCTCCAATTTTTGCAGTTACAACGCTTGCGCAGGCAATGCTCAAGACTGCCGGCCAAAAAATAAACCCTGATGTCATGTGAGGGAGACTGCCATGATCTTGGCCAAAGTATATATATCCCAGTGCCCCGGCCATAGCGATAGGCGCACCACAGGCAGCAGCTGTTCCTATTCCTTGTCTAATATTGTACCCACCGGCGATCAAGAGAGGGGTTGTGAAGGAGCCGCCACCAATACCAATAATTGCTGAAAGGCCACCAATCCAAGTGCCATGAATAGGGGCAGTTACATTAGACAACGAGACTATTTTTTTTGTTTTGCTCATGATGCGCTGAGAGTAATTCAAGATCATGTCGGTCCCAACGGCTAAAAGAAAAATGGTAATAATTAATTTTAAGTCACTACTACTCAAGGAAGTTGCATACTTTGCACCTATGAGAGCTCCTATAACCATCCCAGCAGACAAAGGTGCGACCAGTTTCCATTCTACACTTTGTTTTAAGTGGTGCGAATAAGCTGAAGACAGAGCTGAGAAAAAAATACTAGCCAGGGAAGTTCCAATGGCGAGGTAAACCACGATGGATGCATCGAAACCCATCTTATAAAAAATAAAAATAAGAGCGGGAACCAATATACTGCCACCACCTATGCCAAACATGCCAGCCAGCAAGCCTGTAAAGCTTCCCAAGAGAAGAAAAAGCAATAGATCAACCATGAGCTATTTCAATGTATGTTGGAAGAAATTCATTTAGCACACTTAAATATACATCTTTTTTGAACGGCACAATATGTGATAGTGGGTACCAGAAGCTCACCCATTGATAAGCAACAAATTCCTGTGGCACCTGATTCAATAGGTTGATTTCAAGCTCTATATTCGCTTTAAGCATAAACCACTTTTGTGTTTGCCCCTTAAATTTCTTACTGCTATCTGATCTTTTTTGATATTTTTGAGGGAGATCATATTGATACCAATGCACGCTTTCTTTTATAATGGCGACATCTTTTTTTACTACACCCACCTCTTCAAAGAGCTCTCTGTGGGCTGCAACCCTGAGCGACTCTCCCGCATCAATCCCTCCCTGAGGAAATTGCCATGTTTTTTTATCTTTCCTTTGGCAAATCAATAATTGATTTCGGGTATTCAATACAATTAAGCCAACATTTTTTCTGTACGATTTATCATTCATGTTAGATTAAACCCTTATGAGTAAGCCTTCCCTAGTAATTTTTGATTTAGATAATACCATTTTAAATGGTGATTCCGATTATGCTATGGTTAATTATCTCGTCCAAACAAATATCTTAGATCAGAGCGCGGCCATAAAAAATCAACAATTCATTGAAGACTATAACGGCGGTGAGCTAGATTTTGATGCCTACACTTCCTTTGCATTAAGTGCTTATATTGGTCTAACTCTTGAAGAAATCGATCGATTAATCCTGCCATTTGTTGCCAAGGTAATTGAACCACTCATTAATATCTTTGCACTGAAAATGATCCATGACCATGGCGATCAGGGCGACACTATCTTGCTTGCAAGCGCGACCAATGAATTGATTGTTCGGCCAATCGCGCAACGACTCAAAATACAAAACGTTATTGGGACCCAGGTAGAATTTATAGACAATAAGTGCTCAGGCGCTTACATCCCGCCATCCGCTCTTGGAGCGGGAAAACTTCAGCTGGTCAGGCAATGGATGGCAAGGAATGACTATAGCCAGCTTGAGGACGTCACTTTTTATTCAGATTCAATCAATGATTTGCCTCTGCTTGAGGCGGTGGGCCAGCCCATGGTTGTGAACCCTGATCTTCTGCTTAAAAAAATTGCAGCAGAAAGGGGCTGGGCAATTATCAATTTGCCAAGAATCTAAACTTCTTCTTTAAAATCTGACATTGATGGGCAGGTGCACATCAAATTTCGATCTCCATAGACATTATCAATTCTGCCAACCGGCGGCCAATATTTATTTTTATTACTATTGGTTGATGGGTAAGCTGCAACAGAGCGGGGGTACTTGTAGTCCCATGCATCACCGGTGACAACTTCTGCGCAATGAGGGGCATGCCTTAATGGGCTGTCTTCAATGGCATATTTTTTATTTTCTACGTCTTTAATTTCTTGTCTGATGCTCACCATGGCGTCAATAAATCGATCAAGCTCCGCAAGGGATTCGCTCTCTGTAGGCTCAATCATTAGCGTGCCTGGAACCGGGAAGGACATGGTTGGAGCATGGAACCCAAAATCAACTAGACGCTTGGCGATGTCATCAACCTCGACCCCACAAAGCTCTTTTAAGGGACGAATATCTAAAATGCATTCATGCGCAATCAGTCCATTTTGTCCTGTATACAAGACTTTGTAGTGGGGGCTAAGCTTTTGTGCAATGTAGTTAGCGCTTAGGATTGCTATTTGCGTGGCTCTTCTCAAGCCTGTGGCTCCCATCATCTGAATATACATCCAGCTTATTGGAAGAATAGATGCGCTGCCAAAATTTGTTGCAGAGACAGGACCAACATTTTCCGAGGTCGCATCATAGCTTAAGGGGTCGGTGGGTAAATATGGCACCAATTCTTTAACGACTCCAATCGGCCCAACACCCGGGCCACCGCCACCGTGAGGGATGCAGAAAGTTTTATGAAGATTTAAATGAGAGACATCTCCACCAAACTCTCCAGGTTTGCATAACCCAACCATGGCATTAAGATTGGCTCCGTCAATGTAGACTTTACCGCCATGCGAATGAATGATGTCGCACACTTCAGTCACAGTTGTCTCAAAGACTCCGTGAGTAGAAGGGTAGGTAATCATAATCGCCGCTAATTCATCTGAATATTTTTCTGATTTACTTGTCAGATCTTCTAGATCAATGTTCCCTTTTTTATCACAACTAACAGGCACCACTTTCATGCCTGCCATTTGGGCTGATGCTGGGTTAGTTCCATGTGCAGATTCAGGAATGAGACAGATTTTTCGCTGATGGTCGTTGTTGGCCCTATGAAAAGCATCAATGGCAAGTAATCCTGCATATTCACCTTGAGAGCCAGCGTTAGGCTGAAGAGAAATCCCAGCGTAGCCAGTAATGACAGCTAATTGAGACTCAAGACTATCTACCAATTCTTGATATCCTTTGGTTTGATCGCTTGGAGCATAGGGGTGAATATTTGAAAACTCTTCCCAGCCTACAGGGATCATTTCAGAGGTTGCATTCAGCTTCATGGTGCATGAGCCTAGTGGGATCATGGCTCTATCCAAGGCAATATCTTTGTCGCAGAGCTTTCTGATATAGCGCAGCATCTCTGTTTCGGTTCTATACAAATGAAAGACTGGGTGTATCAGATAAGACGAAGTTCTAGATAGAGCAGAGGGAATCCCGAGCTCCCTATGACCTTGATCAGAGTGTTGAGAGCCACCAAACAACCCAATCAATGTTTCTATTTCATCGGAGGTCGTTGTCTCATCCAGTGAGATAACAATAAAGTCAGCATCAACACATCGAATATTTATTTCCTTTGCCTGAGCTGCCTGATAAATTGCTTGGGTGGAACCCTTGGTTTGGATACACACCGTATCAAAAAAATTACCAGCTCTTAACTCAAACCCATTGGCGCTAATGGCTTGGGCTAATGTGATGGCTTTGGTATTAATGGTTTGGGCAATTTGTTTGAGACCCTCTGGTCCATGATAGGCAGCATAAAACCCAGCCATGATCGCTAGCAAGGCTTGAGCAGTACATATGTTGCTTGTGGCTTTCTCTCGTCTGATGTGTTGCTCTCTTGTTTGCAAGGCTAAGCGATAGGCTGTCTTGCCATGCTGATCAATGGATGCGCCCACCAATCTTCCAGGCAATGATCTCTTGTAAGCTTCTTTGGTCGCCATAAATGCTGCATGAGGCCCACCAAAACCAAGGGGGACACCAAATCTCTGCGAACTGCCGATGGCAATATCAGCCCCAAGCTCTCCCGGGCTCTTTAGCAGAGTCAACGCCATAAGGTCCGTGGCCATAACCACCAAACCATTATGCTCGTGGACACTTTTGATTGCCAAAGTGTAATCAGAAATTTCACCATGATTGTTTGGGTATTGGATTAGGGCCCCAAAGTATACTTCTTCAGATAGCTCCTCTAAAGATTGAGGGTTTCCAACGACCACCTCTATGCCTATGGGTTTAGCCCTAGCACTCAATACTGCAATAGTTTGCGGAAAACAGCGCTCATCTACAAAAAATTTTTGAGACTTTGATTTTCCTACTCTTGAGACAAGTGTCATCGCTTCTGCCGCAGCGGTTGCCTCGTCAAGCAAAGATGCATTGGCAATCTCCAGTCCCGTCAGATCGCTCACCATTGTTTGGAAGTTAATGAGTGCCTCAAGTCTGCCTTGAGATATCTCCGGTTGATAGGGTGTGTATGAGGTATACCATCCTGGGTTTTCAAAGACGTTTCTTAAAATAACCTTTGGGGTAATGGTTCCGTAATACCCTTGCCCAAGAAATGATTTGAAGACATGATTTTTTTTAGCAATTTTTTTTAAAGCTTGTAAGGCTTCTTCTTCCGACATGGGTGCATTTAAAGCGAGATTATCCTCAATAAAAATATTTTCAGGCAAGACAGATTTAGAAAAATCTTCCAAGTTGGTATAGCCCAGCTCAGCTAAGAGCGCATCAACGTCCGATTGGTTTAAACCCAGATGCCTTAAGGCAAAGCTATTGTAATTTTCCATAAATATTTAAACAGTTAAACAACATGATTCAACAATTCTAAGGCGAGCAATCTATTGGAGAGAGCTAATCTTCGCAGACTTCACTGTAGTCTTCAGGAGACAGCAAGTTATCTATTTCCGATAGATCTGAAGGAGACATTTTATAAAACCAACCATCATCGTATGGAGAAGAATTAATAATCTCAGGTTGATCCTCTAACAGAGAGTTCACCTCTATCACTTCACCAGAAAGAGGAGAGTAGACATCAGATGCTGCTTTTACAGATTCCACAATGGCAGCGTCACTTTCTGCATCTATGGATTGACCAACCTCTGGCAGCTCAACAAAAACAATATCACCCAATAAGTCTTGGGCATGATCGCTGATGCCAACGGTTACCGTGCCATCGACTTCAACTCGGACCCATTCATGAGAAGAAAGAAATTTTAAGTCGCCTGGTATATCACTCATGATGAAATTTTACCTTGTCTTAAGAATCTAGGCGATACAAAATTAACATTTAATTCCTTATTTCTAATCATCACTGTGCCACTATCCCCAAACCCTTGATCCACTCTTGCCAAACCAATGCTGGCCTCAAGCGTTGGGGAGTAGGTCCCACTCAGGATGATCCCTTTTCCTTGCTCGTGAGTAATCTCATACCCAGGCCTCAAGACCCCTCGATCCCTTAAAATCACCCCAATAATTTTTTGACAGGCACTTTGATCTACTGCAAGTAAGGCTTGTTTACCAATAAAATCTCTTGAGCTCTCTTGGGTATCAACGGTCCAGCTCAAATTAGACTCATAAGGATGATTATTTATAGTCATGTCATTGCCATAGAGGTTGAGCCCTGCCTCCAGTCTCAGGGTATCCCTGGCGCCCAGTCCGATAGGCACGCAACCTTGATCAATCGCGACATTCCAAAGGTTGACTATGACATCATTGGGAACAATTAATTCTAAACCATCTTCACCTGTATAGCCTGTTCGAGCATAGAGATGATCTTCCGCAAACATACACCCAAAGGTCTCTAGGTCATTAATAGAGGCTGAAATCTCATTCATGGCTAAGATTGCCTCAATCGCCTGAGGGCCTTGAATAGCCAAGATTCCCATGTCTTTTCTTTCAATGACTTCCACGCTAAATTCTGCAGCATATTTTTTATACCACGCAGCATTCTGCTCTCGCGTAGAGCAGTTTGAAACCAATCTAAATTTATCGTCGGCATGATAGATGATGAGATCATCCAAGATGCCCCCGTGCTCATTGAGCAAGACGCCATAAAGAGCTTTGTTGGCGTTGGCTATCTTTTTAATGTCATTAGCAAAGATCTTTTCAAAAAATCCAATTTGATCGCCGCCATCAAAATCAAAGACTGCCATATGGGAGACATCAAAAATGCCAGCACTTTTTCTCACAGCATGATGCTCTTCAATTAAGGATGAATAGGTGATGGGCATCTCCCATCCTGAAAAATTAACCATTTTGGCGCCAAGCTTCAGATGGGTTGTGTGAAGAGATGTTTTATTCATAATAATGTTTATACACAGAGCATTAATTGTAATAAGGATTGGATATAATAATCCAATACAAACTGATTTTTATCACATTATATAATGGCAGAATTTATTATAGTATTTCGCGAGGTCCTAGAGGCATCTTTGGTTGTAGGAATTATTTATCTGTTACTAGAAAAAACTAATCAAACTATTTATTTACCTAAGCTTTGGTATGGGGTGGTCGCTTCCATCATAGCAAGTGTGGCGGTAGGTTTTTTAGTGATTCAGGCCAAAAGCGCCCTTGGAAATAATTCAACCAAAGCCTTGTTTGAGGCGGTCTTTTTGTTTATCACGGCTTTCTTAATTTGGTATGTTATTTTTTGGCTATCCAAAAATGTAAGCAATAAAAAGGTGCTAGAGGATCAGACGCTGAATGCTATCGCGCTTTCATCATGGGGAATATTTTTTGTTGTCTTCTTTGCAATATTGCGAGAGGGCTTTGAAACCGCCATCTTTTTAATCTCTAGTTTCTCCATTACCGGCGCATTTTCTTACCTCGGCTTTTTCTTAGGGGCATTACTTGCCATCATGATCGGGCTCTTGATTGTCAGACAGGGCAGAAAGGTGAACTTACAAAAAGTTTTTCAATACACCACATTCTTGCTGGTATTTTTAGCCTCAGGAATGATTGCCTATGGAACCCATGAGGCAGAGGAGTATTTAGTTAAATCTGAGCAAATAGAGGAAACTTCTATTTATCGAGTATGGAATATTCTAGAGCCATCTTCAGTGCAGCCTGGTGCTTCCACGTCTTACCATCCGTTGCATGACAAGGGCACCATGGGCGTGTTCTTAAAAGGCTTTTTTGGCTACAACAGCAACCCCAATATCTTGGAAGTTATCTTATGGGTTTTAGCAACAATGTTTGGGTTAAATATGTGGAGACGTTTTTATTATTAACTAGGAGTCTAGTTGGTCCATATTCTGGATTGCCTTATTCATCTGTCTCTCCCTGGTAGCATGCTCATTGACAGCCCTGAGCATCGCATCAGTTTTTTTCTGAAGCTCTTCGGTAGAACTGCCAAAATTGGCAAACTCTTTTTTTAGCTTGCCAAACTCTGTCATAATTTCACCAGCTCTTTCATTCAGGGCAAGGGTTCTAAACCCCATATGAACGCTTATTAGGTATGCTGCCAAAGAATTAGGACCCATGATCAGAACCCTATAATCTCTAAAGATCTCCTCTCTCATATTGCCTATGGAATCTATGAGTTGCATCAAAGACTCACTGGGTATGTACATGATGCCTAAATCAACCGTTACGCCTGATTGCATATATTTACCATTGATATCTAGGGCATCTTTTAAGACGTGCCTGCGAATATCATCGGTAGATTTTTTAATTAATTGAGCGTCTCTATTATCCACAGCAGCAAGGTAGCTATCAAAGAGCCCAGAGGGAAATTTTGCATCTATCGGTAAGAGCAACCCCTCGGGCAGCTTGATAGCAAATTCGACTCTTCTGCCAGAACCAGCAATCACCTCTGCATTGGCCGTATATTGATTAGCGTGGAAGATATCTTTAATAATTGCGTCCAGCGACCATTCACCAAATTTTCCAGCCAGGGTGCCACCAGATAAGTATCGATTGAGTTTGCTCAGTGGGTCTTGAAAGGATTGAATATCTTTCGAAAGATCAAACAATGTCGCCTCTTGCCTTTCTACCGCCTTATCCAAATCTCTCAAGGATTCCCTGGAGCTCACGGATGAAGCGTCAGGTCTCAGATTTAAATAAATCAAGATCCCTAAGAGCAGAATAATTACAACCAATAGTATGGATATGTATGCCACTTATTACTTTATCCTATAAAATATATTCACTAATATAGCTAATGATACTATGGAAAAATCTTTGGAATCTAAATTTGCTGCTTTAAAAGCACAAGGCCTATCGATTGACTTGACTCGCGGAAAGCCAGGAGCAGACCAGCTAGATTTATCTAACGCATTACTGAGCATGGAGGTTTCTTCTCAGACTCCCAGTGGAGTTGATGTGCGAAATTATGGAGAGCCCTTGGGCATCTTGGAGGCTAGAACGCTGGGCGCAAGCCTTTTGTCAGCTCCGGTTGAAAAAACTTTGGTGGGGGAGCAGTCGAGTCTTTTACTTATCTATCAATTAATCCTAGCCAACTATTTATTCGGTTTAAAAACGCCCTGGAAAGATCAAGAGAATCTTAAATTTATTTGTCCCGTTCCTGGCTTTGATAGACACTTTAGGTTGCTTGAAGATTTTGGAATAGAGATGTTAACCATTCCTTTGACAGGCTCTGGAATTGATATGAAAGTTTTTAATGCATTGCTTCAAGAGCATGAAAATATTAAAGGCATTGTATGTGTGCCTCGTCATTCCAATCCAACGGGCGATACTTACTCTGACAAGAATATTACAGCCATGCTTGAAGCTGGCCAGTCTTATTCTGAGGAGTTTTTATTTATTTTTGATCACGCTTATTTATTACATGATTTTTTACCTTCGCCGGATCAAACGCCAACCTGGGAGTTGATCACGCGATCAGGTGCTGAGGATCAAGCAGCAGTTTTTTGCTCATTTTCAAAAGTAACCTTTGGTGGCGGAGGCTTGGCTTTTGCTTCAGCAGGCATGCCAGTCTTTAATTTATTGGCCAAGCAAAGAGCTTCTATGATTGTGTGCTCTGATAAAGCAAATCAATTACGCCATGTTCAATTTTTGAAAGATCAAGCCGGCGTAATAGAGCAGATGAAAAAACATGCTGAGATTGTTCGCCCTAAATTTGAATTAGCTTTTGCAGCCTTGGACGTCGTCAATCCAGAGATAGGCACTTACCTCAAGCCAACAGGTGGATATTTTATTTCCTATAACGCCAAGCGACCCATAGCCGCAAGAGTGATTGAGCTTTGCAAGGATGTGGGGGTGTTGATTACACCAGCAGGGTCAACTTATCCGCACTTTTACGATCCATTGGATTCAAACATTAGACTTGCGCCAACCTTCCTGGGCATGGATGAGTTAAAGGTTGCCTTGGAGGTCTTTGTGACTGCTTTGATGATTGCTCATCAAGAAGCTGCTTAGTTTATAGCTCTAGCAATAGGCATAAATTTGCCATCCTCAAAATGCGAGAACAGGTTTTGAATTTCAGGGTGCTTGGGCAAGTCTTCTGAGTCATCATGCAGTAAGTTTTGTTCTGAGACATAGGCGATATAAAAAATATGGCCATTTTCTGCAAAGAGATGATAAAAAGGCTGATTTTTAATTGGGCGAATAGAGGATGGAATTGATTGATACCACTCTTCGGTGTTATTAAACTCTGGATCCACATCAAAGATCACTCCGCGAAAATCTAGATAACGATGTTTGACCACCGCACCAATCGCAAATTTTGTTTCTACCAGCTCTTGTTTTATATTGTTCATATAATAATTAAATTATACCCATTTACATTTAATAGGCACAAATAATGTTAGTTTCCTCTACCCCGACCATTGAAGGCAAAAATATTGAAATTTACCATGGTGTAGTGACCGGCAGCACTGTTAGAGCTAGGCACCTGGGCACAGATATTCTAGCCACATTAAAAAATTTAATAGGTGGGGAGCTTAAGAGCTACTCAATTTTATTAACCCTAGCACGCGAAGAAGCCATGGAGCGAATGATCGCAAACGCGGAGGCACTCAACGCCAATGCCGTCCTGAACTTTAGATTTCAAACATCCACTATTGCAGCTGGAGCCTCTGAAGTTATTGCTTATGGGACAGCGGTAACGCTTGTTGATTAACTCGATTAAAGTTTTTGGTGAGCGCCATTGTGGAACCAATGCCATCGGGTACTTTGCTGGAAAAAACTTTACTCTGCAATTTCAACATTATAATTTTCTTGGATGGAAGCATCGCCTGGCCCCCAAGCAAGAGGAATGGTCAAAGTTTGCTGTAGAGCAGTGCCTCTTTATTTTCTGTTTAAGAAACCCGTATTCATGGCTCAAGGCAATGCATCAAGAGCCTTATTATGATCATTACCCCAAAATAAAAGAGCTTAGTTTCGAGCAATTCGTACAATTCTCTATTGAAGATTATGAAAACCCTATTGCCATGTGGAACCAAAAAAATGCCAGCTATTTGCGCATGGCAGCAGAAGTTCCAAATGCGATTATCATTCCTGTAGAAAAATTTCATGCTGCCCAAGAGGTGGTGCACTCTGAGATTCAGACAATTTTAGGCCAATCAGATGTGCCATTTATTCGTATGCAAGATTATGTGAATGGAAGAGGGCTGCATGATCAAAAAGATATTGAATTCTCTCTGGCTATCCCCAATTTAGATCAAAATACCATAGAATTAATTAATGCGTCTTTGTCTCCAGAGATTTTGAAGCAATGCAACTACCAACAGATTTAAAACCAAGAAAATATTATGAATAACACAGAAAAAGCGGCCTTTAGAGAGAGCGTCATAGTCGTTATGATGGGCCTCATTATTAACTTTCCGCTTCAAACATTCTTGCTGTGGCTCACCATCAATAGTTGGAGCTGGACAAACACTTTAGCCATCTCTATTTTTACACAAGCCATTCTGACGGTTGTTGCATTGGTTCGAGTTTATTCGATTCGTATGAGATTTTTACGAGGAAAATTTTAAGCCTTGTTGCTCTCAGGATTACTAGCAGCCTTAGAGACTTTCTTAAGTAAGGGCGATTACAAGAATGGATTACTTAATAGATCTTAAAGATCTAACATTAGACTCTATAAATTTTACTATGGCGCTGGCCACATCAACCTTCGATGTTGACTCTATACCTTCTAAGCCAGGAGAGCTGTTGACCTCAAGAACTTTTGGGCCATCATTGGTTCTGATGATATCCACACCTGCTATATTTAACCCAAGAACCCGTGACGCACGCACAGCAATCTCTCTTTCTTCTTTCGTGATGTGAACCGGACTTCCAGTCCCTCCGGCATGGAGGTTGGATTTAAATTCACCTTCTGCTGCTGTCCTCAACATTGAGGCTACAACCTTTCTACCGACTACAAAACATCTAAGATCCGATCCACCAGCTTCCTTAATAAATTCTTGTGAAATGAAGTTTGCATCCAATCCCTGGAATGCACCTATAACTGCTGAAGCTGCCTTGCTGGTTTCGGCCAAGACCACTCCGCGACCGCCGGTGCTACTCAGGAGTTTTAAAATTAGGGGCGACCCCCCAGTTAATGCAATAAGGTTTTTAGTATCTTTTGGAGAGCTCGCAAATGCAGTATCTGGCATTGGAATTTTATGACGCACAAGAATTTGATGAGCAGCTAATTTATCTCGTGAAGACCCTATGGCATCTGCTGAATTGACACAATAGGTTCCCATGGCTTGAAATTGCCTAACCACCGCCATGCCATAAAAGGTTACAGAAGCACCAATCCTAGGAATCACGGCATCATAATGAGGCAAAGGAGCTCCATCGTAATGTATTTCAGGATTTCTAGAATTAATATTGAGATAACAGCGTTTGGTATTAATGACATCCACCTCATGATTCAGCTTTTCAGCTACCTCAATGAATCTTTTAATCGAGTAGTTAGTTGGGCTCATGGTTAAAATAGCAATTTTCAAGCTACCAAATGAAGGCTTGTTCTTAATTATCTTCTGATACTTTTCATAGGAAAGTCGAGCCTGGATAAAAGAAGCGTCAGGAATGACCGTCAGCTTTTCAAGTGCTTGTCTGCCAAGAATCATTCTAAAAGACATATTTTCTCGATTGGTCAGAGAAATTTCTATATCCCATGTTTTAGGCCCAATTTTTATAGGAGTTGAAATAATGTATCTGAGCTCTGACACCCCATTTGAAGAAGTTACTTCTCGCTGATCAATCACCTTGGCTGAACAAAGAATCCGAACTTCCGGTTGCTCCACATCAGGCGACAACTCAAAGATAACCTTTCTATTATTTGCGGTACCTGCTAATCGAATATTATTTGCATGCAGTGCCGAGGTTTTGGCCCCAGTATCGGTTTTAATTTTTAATGCCGAAATGCCCAGCTTAGGAAATGATGCCCATTCCTCCCAGCCAATTTTAAAATCTTTCATTCTCGAATTATATGCTGAAGATGCCTTTTGATTATAAATTTTTAATGGCGAGTGCTGCTTTAATTTTTGCATGTGATTGCTTGGTTATTTTATAACGGGCATAAAAGAATGCTCCAATTAAACCCCAGATCATTGCAAAAGGCCCATCAATCAACCCAAGCTGAAATATGATCTCGCTTGGAATTTCTCCTGGCGCACTGTCGGTGGGAAAAGCAATGAAGTCGAGAGCTAGTCCTGCTACCACATGACCAATGCCGCTAGAAGTTTTAGCAAATAATGTTCTGGCTGCATAAAAAACACCTTCTTGCCTGATCCCCGTGTTGAGCTCGTGCTCATCCGCAATATCTGCCAAGGCAGACATGACGGTGATATTTAAAATTGAGCCACCGGCAGAGGTAATGGAGCCAAAGAAAATAATAAAGAGCACCAATTCTGTCGAGCTATTTTCTGGCGCTAACCCCAAAAGCCTTAAATTCACCGAGGCAGACCAAAAAATACTGAGCATGATAATGCTCACCACCATAATTACAGGCTTATCAAACCTTTGATGGAGTCTTGCGGTCACTATAAATCCAAAGGCAAAGCCTAGAATATTGTTAATGACCAGCAATCCAATTTGTTGAGGCGAGAGTTCCCAAAAAAAAGTTCCCATATAGATGGCAAGTGTTTCATGGGTGCCTATGAGTAGCGTGAGAAAAAACATGCCAGCTACTAGTCTTAAATAGTTCCGATTGCCAAGAGCTCCAGCAATGTCTTGAAATAAATCTAAGATCCCAATCTTCGAAGCATCATCTGAAGGTTTTTTTAAATAAGGGATACGATCTTTTGTAAAGTACGCAGAAGAGAGAATACACAGCGCAATCAAGATGGTGCTGAAGATTACGATAGGGGTATAGGCTGCTTGATTGAGCTGGCCAATTTCTTCTCCCGCAAAATTAGGAAACACTAGAAACCATGCGAATATGTGCATGATAATCACCCCCGTGTAGCCAAGAAGGTTGTTGTAACTCATGACCCGACTGCGTTCAATATAATCTTCTGAGAGCTCTGCGCCGAGAGCTAAATGGGGAACAGCAAACAGCGTAATACTTATCCTTAGAACAATAGTGGTGCCAATTAACCAAGCAAATAACCCATAATCAGACAGTCCCTCAGGTGGGAAAAACATGAGGCAAATTGCCAGCACAGTTGGGAAGGGCGCAAAGAACATGAAGGGGTGCCTGCGTCCTAATTTAGATTTAAAGCGATCAGAGATGGATCCCATAATTGGGTCGGAGACAGCATCAAAAATAATGGCTATTAATACTGCAAAACCTGTGAGAGACCCAGAGAGACCTAGAACCTGGTTATAAAAAAAGAAGGTGATCCCTGAAAATATCCAGTTTGTTGCAGCTTCGCCTGTGGCGCCTATACCAAAAGCTAATTTAGTTTTTACTGTTAGTAGTCCTGCGCTCAATAGAATCCTTTTTCTTTATTCTATCTGTGAATATTCGATAAGGAAAAATAATTTTTGAAGGGTTAAATGTAATCCTATACACTTTAAATTTATACATTTAGGAGAAAATTAATGGCTAGTTATATTATCCATGCTTTGTTACTTGCTTTTATTCAAATTTGGATTGTGCCGATGGCTTTCAATATTAAAAATTTTAGCTGGCTAACCTCTAATAGAGATGAGGCAGTCGACCTATCAGTCATGGCGGGGCGAGCCAAAAGAGCAAGTGTAAATTTACAAGAAAGCCTTCCAGCCTTTTTAGCATTGGCCTTATTATCTATGCAGCTATCTGTAGATGTAACTGGTCTAGCTTGTTGGTGGTTAGTCTTTAGAGTGGGCCATCTTATTACATACATTGCAGGCATAGCATTGTTAAGAACATTGACCTGGCTTGGCTCTATCGCCTCTTTAATCATGATGGCGCTAGCATTGGTATAAGACCGAGTGATATTAATAAAAAAGGGGCTTTAGCAGCCCCTTTTTTATTAGATAAAATATTATCCTCAGTTATCTTTTAGCCGTTAGGGTTAATTAAGACTTTTTCACCCGTCGCTTGTTTGGCATACACCATCAAAGCCTCAAGAGTTAAGGCTCCCTCTAAAGAAACTTCTTGGGTATAGGTGCTGGCAAAGGTTGTTTTAATTTCATTGGCAACTCGAGCTTGAAGCTCACCCACTTTTTCAAATCCCACTTTTCCAAGGAACGGTGTTAATAAAAACCCACCAATACCCCAATACATTCCAAAAGTACGATTATTTGGCAAAGTGATTCCAGACTGATTGAGCGCCCCGTAAATATAGACTTGCTTGTGTTGAGTAGAACCATAGGGGCTGTACTCAGTTGCATTTTGTCTTGCGGCCACTTCCATGCAGGTTAGGATCTTTCCGGCCAATTCGCCTCCACCAGTTGCATCAAATGCAAGCGTGGCTTTTGTTTCTGTGATAGCCGCAGTTAGCTGATCCATAAAATCATCATCAGAAGAATTACAGACAAACTGAGCGCCAATAGATTTTAATAAATCAACATGCTCTTGCTTGCGAACAATATTTACAAGCTGCACGCCATCATCTACACATATTTTGACAAGCATTTGGCCTAAATTGGAGGCAGCAGCCGTATGAACAAGCGCTGTATGCCCTTCCATTTTCATTGTTTCAACCATACCAAGAGCGGTCAGTGGATTCACGAAACTTGAGGCGCAATCTCTGGGCTCGGTTCCTGCATTCATGACCATGCAACTTGCGGCAGGAAGACATCTGTATTGAGAATACATGCCACCACCAACCACACTCACAACTTTACCAATGAATTCTTGAACATTTACACCCGCTTCAATAACAACCCCAGAGCCTTCGTTACCAACCGGCATTGGGATATTTAGCCTTGGCTTCATTGCCCCCATGATTGCCGCAGGAACATCCATGGTAATTTTAGAGCCTTCAACCTTAAGAGTATTGATATCACCAGGCCCAAGCAACAGACCTAAATCAGAAGGATTAATTGGTGTTGCCTGAACCTCAATTAAGACCTCATCATCTTTTGGTACAGGGCGCGCTGACTCAGTGATTGCTATTTCAAGCTTACCTTGGTCAGTTACAGTAGAAGTAATTTGTTTGTTTGTTGTCATTTTTTCCCCAGAAAGTTAAATCATATTATTATGTGAACATCACTATACAACTTAGAGCATACTTTAAGTCAAGGAATCGGAGTGTAAAAATCTAAATGAAAAATCTAAATGAAAAAGTAGTTGCATTAACCGGTGCTGGGTCTGGGATTGGGCGCTGTCTTGCAATTCAATTGTCCCAGCTGGGCACCCATCTCTCTCTTGCAGATGTTGATGAAGAGGGGTTAAAGCAGACCAAAGCATTATTATCAAAAGATATTATTGTTAGCACGCATCTAGTAGATGTAGCTGATCGTGAGCAAGTATATGCTTGGGCCGAAGAAACAATCAAAGCGCATGGTCATGTTGATTGCATCATCAATAATGCAGGCGTTGCATTCACGGCAAGCATTGAAGAGATTAATTACAAGGACTTTGATTGGGTATTTAAAATAGTCTTTTATGGAGTTCTATATGGGACCAAAGCTTTTCTACCTCATTTAAAAAAGCGTCCGGATGCTCACATAGTTAATATTTCTAGTGTTAATGGGTTTATTGCAACCCCAAGAAATGGTGCTTATGCTTGTGCCAAGCATGCAGTGAAAGCATTAAATCAAACCCTTCAACAAGAATTAAAAAATACTTCTGTGAATGTCACATCGGTCCATCCGGGTGGAGTACGAACCAACATAGCCCGCAATTCTGGAAGCGATGACTCTGAGGAAATCCAACAAGAAAGAATTGTGGGTTTTGATCAGATAGCAGGAACATCAGCGGAAAAAGCAGCAACAATTATTATTAAAAGCATTCTAAAAAATCGTAAACGTCAGCTTGTTGGGGTGGACGCAATGGTGATTGATGTCTTGTCTCGTCTTTTTCCTCAAAAGTTTTCAGATGCGATGGGTTGTCTGTATGGCTATACTCAGCGCAAACGCATTAAAGATATTTAAAATATTTATGAGCAATCTTTCTAATAAAATTGGCATCATTGGCGGAGGGATAGCCGGTCTAACCCTGGGCTGCACTTTATTAAAAGAAGGAATTCCAGCTATTATTTTTGAACAGTCACCTGAAGAAAAATCTCATGGGGCTGCAATCTCTCTTTCGCCAAACGCTCTGCGTCTATTAGACAGAATAAATATTTTTAGTAATTTGAAAGATCAATCATTTATTAATACCAAAGCCTCAATCAACAGCCCTCAACACGCAATTTGTGAATTTAAAACTCCTGAGGTACTAACCACTCGCAGACAAACATTAATGACTCTTCTTTTAGAGCAATACATGAGCCTGGGAGGAGAAATTTTTTATAATCATACTTTTGAAAGCTTTGATCAAAGTAACTGCGAAGCTAGTTTTGAAAATAATGAAAAATATACTCTCAGTCATTTAGTGGCATGCGATGGAATTCGATCCTCAATTCGAGAGCAGTTTTTTACTTTGAATCAACAGCCAAGATATAGCGGCTATAGCGCATGGCGAGGGATAGGCAAATCTAATCTTCAAAATATACATTTTGCCTTGGGTCCCGGCAGTCATATTGTTTCTTATCCTATTAATAATGAAGGCGATGTCAGTTTTGTGGCCTGCACCAAAGAAGCATATGAATTTACAGAATCCTGGAAAGAGGAGGGTTCATACAATGATTTATTGGATGATTTCTCAATCTATGATCCAAAGATTTTGCCTGTCATTGAAGATTCAATGAAATTATATAAATGGGGCATATATATAAGACCTCTGCTTAAATCGATGATAGCCCATAACTTAACCTTGGTTGGTGATGCAGCGCATCCCATGGTTCCATTTTTAGGGCAGGGCGCCTGCATGGCTATCGAAGATGCATATGCATTCGGAATACTATGCAAAATCACTAACTGTGACTTTGCTAAAGTTCAAAAAACTTATGACTCTATTAGAAGCAAGCGCACCAAGAGCATCCAGCGCATGTCTATGATGCAGGGAAAAATCTATCACCTCAAAAATCCAATAATGGTTGCAGCACGAAATGCAGTGATGAGATACACGAATGTGCCAGGAAATGATTTAAAAAAAATTCATCAATACGATGCTGACGACGCAATGAAGGTTGCTCTGTTTAGCGAGAAACATGCTTTAGGTTTCTCTCCTGCTGATCAGGATTAAAGATCTTCAATAAAATAGATTAGACTATTAGGTAGAAAACTTATTATTAAAAGATAGAGAGGGATAGGAAATGAAAGTTAATAGATTACTTATTGCACTGATTGCAGTATCCACATTGCTGTATTTATCAGTGACAGGCTCATATAAAGTGCTGCAAAGTGACTCAGCGCTAGAGATTGTAGATTTTTCTCTGAGCAACCCCAAAATCAATGGCAACCAAATACCATCAAACCCAGACAAGATTCCTTTGTACGGGGATTTGCACGTGCATACAAAATACTCTTTTGATGCTTATATTTTTGGTGTGACTAGCACCCCATATGATGCATATAAATATGCAACAGGCGAAGCAATCAAGCATCCTCTTGGCTATGACATGAAGTTAAAAGAACCATTAGATTTTTATGCCGTTACTGATCATGGTTTTTATATGGGCATGGTAGAAAATTATGCTGATACCTCGTCAGAAATATCTAAGCAAGAATGGAGCAAACCATTTCATAACCTTAATCGGCCTGAAAATATCACCCTTCAGTCTGGACCAGAGAGAGCAAATATTTTTAGCTCGGTTTTAACTCAAGCAATTATCCAGCCTTATCCTTTATGGCATCCCAGAGTTATTCAAGCCTGGTTAACTAAAAACTTACAATTGGCTCTGACTTCATTTGATTATGATATTCATAAGTCTGCATGGGCAGATGTGGCTAATGCAGCCGAAGAATTCAATAATCCAGGAAAATTTACAACCTTTATAGGCTATGAATTTACTACTTCCACAGCTGTAGAGGGCGGAAACCTTCATAGAAATGTAATCTTTAATTCTTCCAATGCTCCAATTCGTCCATGGACAAGAATTGACTCTTTGAATCCCGAAGACCTTTGGACTTGGATGGATGGCTTAAGAGAAAGGGGTGTTGATTCACTGGCTATGCCTCACAACAGCAATGGTTCTAATGGTCAAATGTTTGAAGTAGAGACATTTAGAGGCAATCCAATTGATGTTGATTATTCTGAAAAACGCATGAGAAACGAGCCTGTTGTTGAAATAACTCAAGTTAAGGGAACCTCTGATACTCATCCGCTTCTTTCACCAGACGATGAATGGGCCGATTTTGAAATAATGGATAAAAGAGTTGGCAGCAGACCGCCTGCATATAGCATGCCGCAAGGCGGATATGTAAGAGATGCCTATTTAAGAGGCCTAACGTTAGATTGGAAGCAGCAAGGCAATCCTTATAAATTTGGATTAATTGGCTCCTCTGATACTCATACAGGCGCCGGATCATTCGATGAAGAAAACTACTGGTCAAAAGTTGGAATTCTGGATGGCACAGCTCAAGGCAGAGCTTCCGTTCCTCTTACTGACGAGAGAATTGATCAGCTAACGCAATATAGCGCTGTCTATAATCAACCTCCGTCCACTCAAAAAATAGAAGGTAGAACCTATGCTGATACTGGGTTTGAGCAATGGGGAGCCTCAGGCTTAGCTGTGGCGTGGGCAGAAGAAAATACTAGAGATTCAATTTTTAAAGCATTCAAAAGAAAAGAAACATTTGCAACAACCGGAACCAGGCTGGCTGTGAGGTTTTTTGCTGGTTATGACATGAATGCCATCGAATTAGATTCCGAAAATATGGTGCAAGAAGCTTATGCTAAAGGGGTCACGATGGGCGCAGATTTATTTGCGAGTGACAATCAAACGCCACAGTTTTTAGTATGGGCGCAGCGTGATAAAAATGGAGCTCCTCTTCAGAGAATTCAAATCATTAAAGGTTGGGTGGAAAATGGATCCGGCACTCCCCATGAAACAGTTTACGATGTTGCATGTTCCGATGGCTTGGCTGTAGACCCATTAACTAATAGATGTCCTGATAATGGCGCAAGAGTTAATATTAATGATTGTTCCATCTCAGATGATGCAGGTGCAGTAGAATTAAAAACCACTTGGACGGATCCTAAGTTTGATCCAACCATCAAAGCATTTTACTATGTGAGAGTTTTAGAAAACCCTACCTGCCGTTGGTCAACCTGGGATGCTGTGAAGGCTGGAGTGACGCCCAGACCTGATTTGCACCAGACAATACAAGAGCGCGGCTGGTCATCTCCTATTTGGTATATCCCAGAGCAAAGCAAGATAGATATTAATATCTTATAAATTCTCGGACCATCAAGTTGAACCTTAGAATACTGGTATTTTTTTTAATAGGCCTATTAATTTTTGTCATTGATGTTGGTTTAAATTCTGATGAGAGCTCTAAAGATATTTATATTACTGATCAGGAGCTATCAAGCTTACTGTCAGCGTGGACATCTCAAGTGGGCCGAGATCCAACTGATGAAGAGGTTGTAAATATCATCAATAATCTTGTACAAGAAGAGATTCTTTATAGAGAAGCTTTGCTCTTAGGTCTGGATCAAGAGGATAGGATTATTAAGAGACGGCTTGCACAAAAACTTACCTTTTTAAAACAAGAAACAATGCCTGAAGAGCCTACTGAGCAAGAGCTACTGGATTTTTATGAAAGCAACAAAGCCAATTACTTCATACCTTCAACCTATTCGTTTAAGCATCATTATTTTAGCAAGGAGTCCGATGCAAAAGAGCGTGCCAATGCTGCGTTAAATGCTTTTATTGATAATGGTCTGGAGTTGAGAGGCGACCCTTTTTTTCTGGGTAAAAACTTTAATCAAAATACAATCGCTGAGATTGAAAGAAGCTTTGGGGCCTCTTTTTTATCAGCGTTCGCTCAGCCAAAATTAAATCAATGGTCGGGACCTTATCAATCAGCTTTTGGAGAGCATATAATTTTTATTACAGATACTTCAGAAGGGTTTTTCCCACCATGGAAAAAAATTGCTAGCAAGGTTACACAAGATTACCTCACCAAAATACAAGATGATGCGGTGAATCAATACCTCGATGACATTAAATCTCAATATCGAGTCATCATTAATCCGAACTATCAATTCTAATGCTTCAGCAGTTTGGTAGAGTTTTTATTCTCGCGCTTTGCTCGTCCATGCTCTTTGCGCATGAGTTTAATCCAGCTCATTTGGTAGTGAGTGAAGTTGAAGACAACATCTATGAAGTTAACTGGATGTATCCTTCTAAGAATATAGGCTCAAGAGCCGAGGTGTTATTTCCAATAAGCTGCGAAAGAGAAGGGCAGTCACCCATTCAGCAAGGTAAGTATTTAGTGGAAACCCTGCTATTAACTTGCGATCAATCTCTCAAAGGTCAGGTCATTGAGGTTTTAAATTTGAGTGTTTTGACTGATGCGCTCGTCACTATTAAGCACTTAAACGGAGAAGTGTTTGAGGGCTTGATTAACCTCAAACGATCCTCTCTCACCGTTCCTTTAAAGGAGCAAGTTTATCCTCTGGGATATTTTAATTTGGGAGTTGATCACTTGATGAGCGGCAAGGATCACATCTTATTTATCTTGGGCTTACTCTTTTTGGTTTCAGGACTTTTAAATGCAGTCAAAACCATTACTGCTTTTACTCTGGCGCATAGTATTACACTGGGCCTGTCTGTATTTGAGTTGGTTGCATTGCCCCAAGCAACAGTCGAAGCAATTATTGCATTAACCATTATTTACCTTGCAATTGAAATCAGTGATCGCAAACGCTATACGTCCACCCCTTGGCTTATTGCCTTTGGGTTTGGATTACTTCATGGGCTAGGATTTGCAAATGCATTAACAGGAATTGGTATAGGCAATGAACAGCTGTTCCTGTCTTTGCTATTTTTCAATCTTGGCATTGAAGCTGGGCAATTATTACTTCTACCCGTATTTGTCTTTTTTATCTGGCTTGCTCATCGATACAATCTATACAAGCAATCTGCCACAATAACCTCATTAATTTTAGGGGGCATGGGTTTTTTCTGGCTCATCGACAGAACCCTTGGCATCTTAGGTTAAGACTAGGCCTTGAGAAACTGCTCATATTCTATTGAAGCATTCTTATCTATGCTTTTCGTTACAGGGGGCATTGGGTATTTCAATCCCGTGGCACAGTTAAAGAGAATTACCTGGTCGCCAGGACTAATAATATTTTTTTCAATGGCTGCTTGATATCCAGCTGCCGTTGCCGCACCTTCCGGACAAAGCAGCAAACCATCTTGCTGGGAAATGAGATCTCTGGTTTGCATGATTCGCTCATCACTGACTGCAAGAGCGCATCCATGAGACTCTCTAATAGCTTCAAGAATTAAAAAATCACCTATGGCTACTGGGACCCTGATTCCTGCGGCGACTGTATATGCATCTTCCCATAAAGGCGCATGATCCAAGCCCTCATTAAATGCTTTGACTATTGGTGCGCATCCAGAAGATTGAATAGCAATCATTTTTGGCAGCTTGCCTGTTAGCCAGCCTAGCGCTTTCAATTCAGCAAAAGCCTTCCACATACCAATTAATCCAGTGCCTCCGCCGGTAGGGTAGAAAATTGCATCAGGCATCTTCCAATCTAACTGCTCTGCTAGCTCAAAGCCCATAGTTTTCTTGCCTTCAATTCTGTATGGCTCTTTTAAGGTTGAAACATCAAACCAGCCAGTTGTCTCTTTGCCTTCCAAAACTATTTTTCCACAATCATTGATGAGCCCATTAACCAGATAAGTGTCCGCTCCTTGCAATTGAATTTCTTGCACATTAATCAAAGGGGTGTCATCAGGGCAAAAAACAGTCGCTTTAATACCTGCTTGTTTGGCATAAGCTGCCAGTGCAGCCCCAGCATTCCCATTAGTTGGGATTGCAAGATGTTTCAGGCCAAATTGATGTGCCATGGATACCGCAAGGCAAAGACCTCTTGCTTTAAAGGAGCCTGTTGGCAGTCGCCCCTCATCTTTGACAATGATATTTCCCGCAATACCCCCAAGAAGAGCAGCACTTTTTTGAAGCGGTATCAAAGGAGTTAATACTTCGCCCAAAGAAATTTTGGATTTATTATTGGATACAGGCAGCAGGGCTTGGTATCGCCAAAAACCTGGGGCAGACTCAACACACCAATTCTCCCTTGTTAAATCAAGCTTCATTTTTTCAAGATCGTACCTCACCAACAAAGGCTTGCCTGCTTCTGAGAGATTGTAGATTTGATCCGGCGGGTAGACTTTACCTGTCGCCGAACACTCTAAGTGGGTAACGTAAGACCTCATTTAAGAATTATTTTCCCCAAAGTGATCGGTGACCTTGATTAATTCATGAATGATTTCTGGCTCAAATGCTGCGTGGCCTGAAAAGGGCGCAATAACCAAAGAGGCTTCCGGCCACATCTTAGAGAGTTGATAGGCAGTTTCAGCTGGACAAACCATGTCATACCGACCTTGAACAATGACAGTTGGGATGTGCCTTATCACATCTATTCCTTTTAATAATTGATCTTCAGTTTCAAGAAAACCTTTATTAATAAAATAATGATTTTCAATTAGCGCAAATGCAAGAGCAAACTCTGGATTAGAAAAACCTTCAACTCTTGCTGGGGAGTAATCCATGCTGCTGCAGGAAGCTTCCCAGCGCGACCAGGCAATTGCAGCATCTAAACTTTTCTGATGATCTGGACCAGTAAATATCTCATGATATGCCTGCATCATATTAGATTGCTTGTCCGCTTCAATGACCTTTATAAAATCTGCCCAGGCTTCAGGGAAGATGTGACTAGCTCCCTCTTGATAAAACCAATCCAACTCTTTTTTGCGCAGAAGAAATATTCCCCTGAGAACCATTTCGCTCACAGAGGCCGGATGAGTTTGCGCATAAGCTAGCGCCAAGGTGCTTCCCCAGGAGCCACCAAAAACTAGCCATTTATCAATGATTAGTTTTTCTCGAAGAGATTCGATGTCCCTTACCAGGTCCCAGGTTGTGTTATTCTCTAAACAAGCGTGTGGTTTACTTCTGCCACAACCCCTCTGATCGAAAACAATAATTCGATATATCTCAGGATTAAAAAACCTTCTTACATCTTTGCTTCCGCCCCCGCCAGGTCCCCCATGTAAAAAGACAGCAGGTTTTCCTTGAGGATTTCCGCACTGCTCATAGTAGATTTCATGCCCATCTGCATCCATAAAACCAGTCTCATAGGGTTCAATTGATGGATACAATTTCATTTGTTGATGCACCATTATTTATAAAATATCTTTATTAATTTTTCTTTGATGAGCCGTCAACGAGTTCTTCCGGTGTTTTGATTTGAAATGGATCATTAGACTCTCCAAACATTTTCTTAGGAGACACTGATTCAAGCTTACCTTCGGTATCAGTTGGGTCAGTATAAAAGCCTAATACATAGCCTCCCTGAGAATATCCCATCAAGTCTCTCAATTCAGGTTGTAAATTTTTAGCTATTGATGGAGGGCAAGAGAGGTATTGATTTTCTTCTTGACGGAGCCAGCTTGGAGCATAATGCAAAAACACTCCCAAGCGGTCAGCATCACTAGTGTTATTGCCACCACCATGAATCACTGAGCCCGTATAAATAAAGACAGAGCCTGCTGACATTTCCGCATATTCTATTTCTTCCGGAATGGGAGATCTATCTTTGTCCCATTTATGCGAACCTGGTACTACCTGGGTGGCACCATTCTTTTTTGTAAAATCTGTGATGGCCCATACAGTGCTAAGTTGCGTTTCAATTTTCCTAGGAACATAACCGCCCCATACACCTCTGTCACGATGGAGAACTTGTTCAGTTTCACCGGGACCAATGGAAATAGCAGAAGTGAAATGGAGTTGATAACCATCACAATGAGGCTCTAAAAATTTTTGTGCAATTTGATTAATCAAAGGATTCAAAGCCAGTTCTCGGCATTTTGGAGAGCGAGCCATAAGAGCGCCAACCCTCTTTGTTCGAAATCCAGTGAAGTCGTTATCTCCTTTCAGATTATTTTTAAGATAAGGCTCAAGATCATTATTAATTTGCTGGAGATCTTCACTTGATAATATGTCATCAATAATTAAACCAGCATCTTGATCCAGGACTTCTAGGATGTTCTCAATTTTTGAGTTAGATTTTAAATGTTTAATCCCCATAGCTAGAGTGTATGACAATTTATAAAATGAATAAAACTATCTAGAAATAATAGAACCATAAACATTAGGCTCTGTTATCTCCTCCATTCCACAGAACCAAAAATCAGTCTCTAAAATTATCAAACTGTAATGGCATATCATATTTTTGATCTTTAATTAGCTGCATGATTTCTTGCAGCTCATCTCTTTTTTTGCCATTGATTCTGATGCTTTCGCCTTGAACAGATGCCTGAACCTTTACTTTAGACTGTTTGACAAGTGTGGTAATTTTTTTAGCCACCTCTCTGTCAATGCCTTCTTGAAGGCTAATGGATTGACGGGATTCACCGGTTGAAGATTCTATGATTCCAGGTTGAAGCGTTCTTAAATCAATGCCTCGCTTCGCCATCGCTTCATGCAGTACTGGCTCCATTTGCTTGATCTGGAAATCTTCTTTTGCCGACAAAAGAATTTCTTTAGCGTTGAGTGCAAAAGATGCATTGGTTCCCTTAAAGTCAAACCTATTTTGTAACACCCTGTTTGCCTGGTCTACAGCATTGGTTAACTCATGTTTATCTAACTCTGATTTAATGTCGAATGAAGCCATATTATTTTTCCATACCGCAATTTTTATTTAAAGGAATAACCACATCCATCATTGCGGGGGATGGCAGGTCCAAAGAATTCATAACATTAATAAAGTACTCTTTATTGCTATTGAATCGCGGGTTATATAATTTTTCTTCTTTGATGGTGCTCATGGTACAGCCATTATAGTCATGGCCTGGAAATACTTTTGTGCTCTCAGGCAGTAAAAATAGTTTTTGAGTAATGGAGTCGAACAAGATTCCTGGGTTTCCATTCTGAAAATCCGTTCTTCCATTCCCTCGAATTAACAGCGTATCACCAGAAAATAGTAAATAAGGCTCAACAGACTCTATCAAGAAACAATACGAATCATCGGTATGGCCTGGAGAATAAATTGCCCTTAGTTTAATATCATCAAGCTCCAGCTCTTCCTGGTCTCGCATCGTGATTGTGGAGCACTTTGCCCCAGAATGACCGCTAATAGTTTCACACCCAAGCAACTCCTTTAACTGGCCTGAGCCAGAGATATGATCAGCATGAATATGGGTTTCCATAGAGAATTTTAGGTTTAATTCTAGCTGCCCCAATAGAGTTTCATAGATCAAAACATTCTCATGCACAGGATCTATGATGATGGCATTGCCAGAGGTTGAGCCTAAAATATATGAAAAAGTTGAAGACTGCCTATCAAATAATTGTCGAAAAATCATAAATTTATTATCTCATAGCCTGCTAAATCATGCCCCTAAACTCACTTAATAAACTTTAGATTGATCATGAAATATATCACGCAGAGCAGCAGTAGAAAAAAATTGATTGCTTGAAATATAAAAAGGGCTTATAAAGTAACTCTTTTTTTTTGGAGCTTGAGCATTGAACACATCTGTTTACCCGCGTCGTTTTGGCAGCAATCCTCTGTTTCCACAAAAAATAGATTTTACAATCCATAAAACCTCTAGAAGCAAAGGGCTGGGAGTGCTAACTAATAAATCCTTTAAGGCAGGGGATTATCTAGCAAAAATTACTGGCCCAAAAGTACCTGATATCCTGCAGCACACTTTGCAGATTAGCAAAAATCTTCATTTGCATGATACTTATTTTTCCGGGTATTTCCTTCATTCATGCGATCCGAATATCAAGGTAGATATGCAGAAGCTTGAGGTATGGGCGATCAAGCCAATCAAGAAAAATACATACTTGTATATGGATTACACAGAAACAGAGGATTATTTATTTAAATCCTTCAAGTGCAATTGTGGCTCTTCTAATTGCCGGGGAATTGTTCGTGGCAAGAAAGACAAAACACTATTTACTAATGCTGTGCTGGGAGACAATGCTGGTATTTTATACTCCGAAAAAATGTGGTGGGAGCGAGAGGATTTTACCTATAAAAATGATCAGCTATATTTAGCTGGGCGTTTGGTTAAAGAGCTTGCAAGACAAGCAGATGTGCCAACATTTTTTTATTCTGCAGCCCGTGTGCATGACAATTTATTCAGATTAAAGCAGGCTTTTTCTAGCCTAGGACTCTCTAAGCGAACAAATATTTTTTATGCTATGAAAGCTAATAGATTTACTCCGCTATTAACCCAGATGAAAATTGGTGGGATGTGCGGCATTGACGCATGCTCTCCCCAGGAAATCGTACACGCAGTAAGCTGCGGCTTTCTCCCCCAAGACATTTCTTTAACTGCTACATCTCTTTCTGATAAAGATTTTTTAATTTTAAAACAATACAAGGGGATTCATATTAATTGTGACAGCATCACAACCCTCAAAAGATGCATAAAAAATGGTCTAACTGATAGTTTGGGAATTCGCATTAATCCGCAGACTGGTATTAGCAGGAGCGGCAATGAAAAGTTGCAGTACACAGGCGTTAATTTAACTAAATTTGGAATTTACCAAGCGCAATTAAATGATTTTTTAAAAATTGCAAGAAGCAATGGAGTTTTAATTAATACCATTCATTTTCATACTGGTTGCGGCTATTTAAATGATAGTTTGCAACAGTTATCAAATGTATTCGAATCTGTGCAGCCTTTTATTGCTGCTATCCCGGAAGTTAAAACTCTCAATTTAGGTGGAGGCTTAGGCGTCCCTCATAATAAGTCAGATGATGCATTGGATTTAAATGCCTGGGCTAAATTAGTTAAAAAACATTTTGGCTCCAGTAAACTGAATATTGCAATAGAACCTGGGGAGTATATTGTTAAGGATGCTGGTATTTTAGTGCTAGAAAAAACTTACCAAGAAAAAAAACACAATGTAAATTTTATAGGATTGAATGCTGGGTTTAATATTGCCCCTGAGCCAGCAAATTACGACCTACCATTTGAGCCTGTAATTTTAGAAAAATTTCATGGAAAATTTTCAGCATATAAAGTAGTTGGCAATATTAATGAAGCTCTAGATGTATGGTTTGAAAAGCTGGAGGTTGAAGATCTCAGCATGCATAAACATCTAGCTTTAATTAATGCTGGCGCTTACTCAAGCTCCATGTCTTCAAATCACTGCATGAGAGGGGAGATGAAAGAAGTTTTACTTATTAGCTAATGCTTCTTTCCAACCTAGCAACCACTCTTCACGATGGCAAAATAAAGCTAAAGCCTTCTAATGAGACGCCTTTAATTATTTCTTAATCACTCTGACCAATTTTCCTTTAGCCCCATCAGTTGCCAGAATAAGGCTTCCATCCGGAGATGTTGCGATATCTCTCACTCTACCAAGATCTGAAAATAAAACCTCTTCACTGATGATCTTGGAATTGGAAATTTCCAGACGTCTTACATCTCCGGGTACTAGAGCGGAAATAAAAAGACTATTCTTCCACTCTGGAAATAGGGAGCTATCATAAAAAGTCATGCCAGATGGCGCTATCGATGGAGACCAGTATTTAATAGGCTGTTCCATGCCTTCTTTCTTTGTAAATGGAGAGATTGTTGCACCACTGTAATCTTTTCCATAAGTTATTGCGGGCCAACCATAATTTTTTGAAGGCTCAATGATATTTAGCTCATCCCCACCCATAGGCCCATGTTCATTCTCATAAACGATGCCTTTAACCACTACAATTCCTTGAAGGTTTCTATGACCATATGACCAGATCTCAGGTTTTGCATTTATGTGATCGATGAATGGATTATCTTTGGGAATACTTCCATCAGTGTTAATTCTAATAATCTTGCCAAAATGGTTATCTAAATACTGAGCTCTTTCCCGGTAATTAAATCCATCACCAGAAGTAATTAATAAAGTGCCATCGTCTAAAAAAGCCATTCTGGAACCATAGTGAGCCGCAGTATCCCTTGAGGGCGAGGCTTTGAAGATTGTTTTTACTTCTGTCAGATTGCCAGAAATCAGTTTGGCGCTAACAACTTCTAAGGTATTTGTTTTCTGATTCTCATCTGGGGATGAAAATGAAAGATACAGCTTTTGATTAAGAAGAAACTCTGGATCTAATATTAAGCCTGAAAGCCCGGCTTGGCCTGCAAACAAAACATCTGGAACACCACCAATTGGCATGGGGTTCAACACACCGTCTTCAATTATTCTTAAGGATCCAGTGAGCTCAGTGAATAGAATGTTATTTTCATCTATGACAGCAATGCCCCAAGGATGACTTAAATTTTCAGCTATATCCTCATATTGATACGTAGTTTCTTCCGCATTGATTTGGACAACAAATAAAGCAGTTATAAATAATGCATTCAATTTTCTGATCATGATGACACCTTCTTTTTTAAAATTGATCCAAGGAAATAGCCACTTAAAAAGCCATAGAACGTGAGTATAGACTTGCCAAGTATAGATCTGGCACCAGCAAGAATATCTAAATTATAAAAAGCTAAAGGCATTAATAACACTATAGCTAATATGGCCGCAGCCCCAGCTAACCCATAGGCAATTGACTTATCCACACTGACCCAAATCAATAAAATCCTAGCTACTAAAAAAGCCGCACACATGCCCATCCCTATCAATGCAATCAATGGAACGGCGCCACCTCCATTCATTAGCAATAGATTATTAAAAAAAGTGCTAAAAAATATTAAAAATGTAACAGGCATTTCAACTGATAAGAGCCAGGTTAAATTGCTCATTGTCTCCTGAAAGATTACTAAGCAGGTTGCAATAAGAATACTTAAGAGTAGATAGAAGGTACTTTTTATCATATTGGTTTTTAATGATTCAATAAATAGAATTATAGGATACCTTGTATGAATAATTTTTTTTGCATGCATTTTTTAACTGAAAATATTTTTTATTTTTATAAAAAATATTTATAGACAAACTTTAAAATTACGAATACATTTCATAGAAATAAGCTTTTCCAAAGGAGGAAAAATGGCTACTAAGACTACTAAAAAACCAGCTGCTAAACCTGCAGCAAAACCAGCTGCTAAAAAACCAGCTGCTAAAAAACCAGCAACCAAAAAGAGATAAGTTTCTTCAGGTAAACACGGCGGTTTTAACCGCCGTTTTTATTTTAGAGAACTTAGAATTTCTTCATCCCTTCAACTTTCATTCTTTATTAACTTTTAAAATCATCTATCATTAACGGGTGTTTTGGTTTGCAAATATCAAGATTTTATCCCCCTCGATTGGAGTTGAGCTGAGTGGGGTTGACCTTAATGGAACCGACCTCAGTAAAGCCAAACTAAGCGATACCGACTTTACAACTAGCAATCTTAAAAACATAACACTAGATAACGCTATAGTTTGCAGAGCAACGATGTTTTGGGGAGAATTGAATGATGGTTGTTAATAAAGAAACCAGTTAACGTTCCAAAATTACCTCAAAATCTTTACGATTTAGATATCTATAGGTTGGAGGTTATGGCATTCCTGCCTACCCCTAGCCTAAAATACCACCTTTTAAACAACCAAAAGAAAATGTGGTGAAATCAAACGTCCATAACTGCAATGTTCTCTGAGTATTTGCATTGGTTATGATGACTTGCTGATGACTTATGCTGATATGCTAAAAGCACTACATCCAATAAATCCTAATGGTGCCCAGAGGTGGAATCGAACCACCGACACAAGGATTTTCAGAATATTGCTTGACCAAAAAATCATATAAATAAAGGCTTTAAGAGGGTACTAAAATAAGTATGCGACAAAGTATGTGAAAAAAGTGAGCTTGCAATGAGCTTAGAAGTTAAAAAAGAGTATCTAAATAGCTAGTTACAAAGGAATTCTAAGGGTCATGTCATCAAGCGCTACCCCTGCACAAAAGCTAGAAGCTGAGATAGAAATAATCCCACTAACAACTACTCTAGATTTCCCTGAGCATGAAATTGAAAGAACATTAGAAATCATCACTGCTGAATGTGTTTTTGGTATGAACTTATTTAGAGATATGTTTGCAGGAATTAGAGATATCTTTGGTGGAAGAAGCCGTGCTGCTCAAAAGGCTTTAAAAGATTCAAGGCTGACTTGTTTGTATGAGCTTAAAAAGGAAGCATATGAGATAGGAGCTGATGGAGTTATTGGCGTTGATTTAGATTATTCAGAGTTTAGTGGTGGTGGCAAAAGCATGTTGTTCCTTGTTGCGTCTGGAACAGCTGTAACATTTAAGAAATGAAACACACCCTTGCCTTAGTTTTGATGGTCTTTGGAATTGTTGGTTGTGCAACCAATTCAGACTTGCCAGAAAATACATCTGAAACATCGCTAGAAAGTGGAAGATTTACCTACTATCTTAAGTCTAGCTATCCATCAGGCTTCAATAGAATTTGCATTTACAAGAATGGGGCTAGTGATTTCACTGAAACTATAGATGGGATAAAAGTTTGCGAGAATAGCATTGAAAGATAAATATGGTGAATCCTATGGAACTTGGCAAGGCTTTTGGTTTGGCAGTAGCAATCTTATTTAGCTTGAAGATTCTTGAGTTTGTTTTGAAGACTTCTCAAACTGGTATTCAATGAAACGCATTCTCCTAACCCTATTACTCTTATCGCCTTTGGCATTTGCTGAAGATGAGTCTGCTTCTTACAAGGACGGTTATCACATTATTGCAGAGCTAGAATGCAAGGGTCGAGAAGATATGGCTGAGAAATATGAGATGACAATTTAGTCATATTCTCGAGGAAATCTTCCTCCTGTTTATCATGGAATATGGTGAAAGTGGCTAGGGAGGGTTACTAAGGGTATGGAATCAGATTTTTATCAGTATGAAGCTTGGGAAACAAGCAGTTCATATAATGTTAAAAGAAAATATCTAGCTGATGGTCTTGAGGACAAACCTAAAAATTGGTATTACGAAGGGGGAGTCGAACCCCTGCAGCGAATTTAATTAAAAACCTGCTGCGCTTAATTCATCATTAAGAGTGTTTCTTCTTATCTCGATAAATTTTTTAATAGAAATATCATTAAAATCACATAAATTCATGCTGTCTGAATCAATGGCGCTTGGGTTGTAGATATGTTGGCAACCCGAAGGGTTGATTGCATCAGTCGATTGAATAACGCTTCTCACTAAATCATCTCGTCCATCAAGCAACCCAGAAATATTACCAACCCAATCTAATTGATTATCTAAAATAGATCTAAGATCCTTGTATAGCAAATCTCTGTTTGCTTGAGTTGCAAAAATAATATCCCATAAAATAGGAGTAACATCCCCTAATTCTCTATCGGTCCATGACACTTTACCAAATGCTGGAAATGCATATGTGTAAGCAATGTCTTGAAAAGCGTTTAATGACAAGCCCCACTGAGGGTGATGATCTCTAAAAACAAAATCATAATCAGTTGCAATATAAACCCATTTTGAGGTCAAAGGATTGAAGTAAAGATAAAAATTATTTGCTACTCGAGCATAATGATCTGGTGCACCCATAGCTATGTCTGCAGCCTGAGCTTTAATAAAACCTTGAACATCAAATTCTTCTGCTAGCATTGCTGCGCTTGGGGACGTTTGCACAAACTTGATAAAGTCTTGTAGTAATTCTCTCCCGTCCTTGATTTTACTTTTCTTGGATTTTAAATCGTAATTAGGTTCATATGGCTTGAATTGAGAAACCTCTCCTCCATCGTTTATATCCGAGTTAACAAATGATGGGTTTAAATAATTTTCTACTCCAAGCCACTCCTCTCTAGATAGAGGATCTGGTTTCTCAACGCCAATATCACAGAACTTTGCATTCGAGTAACCGCTCTCGTCCTCATAAGGAATGCATAACGGATCGGTAGATTGAGTTTCAGCCAAATCTCTTCCCGCCACCTTGAAAAGGAATCCATTCTTTCGAAACAATCTTTCTAAAAAAGGTTTATCGACCTGCTCTACCATCTGGAAAATGCCCATATTAAAAACTTGGTTTGCTGCACAAATATTTGCATTGCATAAGCCTGTTAATACAAGCTCTATGCTTGCATGCGCAACTCTAGAAGTGGGAACTCCGATCTGATTTAAGATTGTATGTGCTAGTAATTCTCTTTGATAAGAAGGGTCATCTCTGTTGTATCTAAAATAAACCTTTTCTACGCCCATGAATGCCCTGTCATCATTCTCGGGCACAACTTCTATATCTTTTCCTACTCTATTTAGACATGGTGGCTCTGCAATTGCAGCGGGTGAGCCAGTTTGATCAATGCATGCATAAACTCCTTCATTTTCATCAAACTTTTCATCAAACTTAATAGAAAAGCTAAACCTTTGTGGGATTGATTTAAAAGAGCCATCTTGCTGAATAACATCTACAGCAGGTGCGCGTCGACTGGTATTGCCTTTCATCTTAAATCCAACATTTTTTAATTGGGTCTCTACATCCCCATCGCTATTTAAATATTCAAAATCAGCTTGTCTATATATCTCGCTATGGGACCAAAAAACTTCAGCCCAAGGATTTAATTCACCTCTAGCATTTCCATTTTTATAATTAGCTCTTTCATAATCTAAGCCGAATCTCTCCCATTCTTCAATGGGCATGGTGATTCTGATTCTATGGAGTTTCTTATCATTAAATAAGGCAGCAGACTCGTCATCCTTGCACTCCACCACAATTAATTGATCTCCATATCCAATCTGCCCAAGCTCTTCAGATAATAAACAATTTTGGCGTCCCGGCTGCCTATCTATTGATAGAGCAAATAAGCTTCCTGCCTCAATTGAATTAACTGATGAGATGATTCCATTTTGAGAAATTAAAATTTCTTCCTCTCCATCAGCGCATTCTTCATCTTCTTGATTCAAAAAACAGGCAGAAAAGATAATTGCCATGTTCATGTATTGAGCCATAGAGGATGTATCTATATTTAATTTGAATAGCGGTCTTATGATAGTTAAATCAAATGAAATAGATGAGGAAAGTGCACCATCGGAAACTGCAATAGAAATTGAATATGTTGAACCCACATCATCTTCGCTAGGTTTTCCAGTCAGCAAGCCTGAGCTTGCATCAAAGCTTGACCATGCTGGAGCCCCTGCAATGCTAAATGTTAAGGGGTCATTATTTTGATCGCTAGCACTAGGTTGGAAATTTATAGGTTCTCCAACTCTAATTTCTGTTACAGATCCAGATATGGTTGGCGCTATGTTTGGTATTGGCAATTCAACATTTGAAGATCCTCCTCCTCCACCTCCACAACCAACAATAAGGAGACATAGGATGGGCAGAAGTTTTCTCATCCCCAAATAATACACCAATAAGCACCATCAGCAATGCCTCTAGAAGCCCTGTATTGAACGCTTAGATGTAAGTGCGAGTGATGGGTCAGATGAATAATTTTAAGAGACTGAAATAACTCAAGAAGCATATCAGACTAGAATAAGTTTAGAGTTTGTCAAGATTTGTGACACTAGAACTCTTCACACAGGAGAACTTCAAAAGTTTTCAAAGTCTGTGTATATTTAGAAATCTCTACTGAAAATTCTTTGACATCTCATTTCTTTTATTTAAAGATAACCTCTTCAGAAGGAGAGAAACAATGAAAAATTTTTTATACCTAATTCTTGCTCTAGCTATATCACCAGCTGCAATATCTGCTCATCACGAAGGAGATTCCTTAAAGGAATCAGGAAATAACCCCTTTATATTAATTGCACGAATTCAAGTCAAAGAGGGCATGGTTGATGAATATCTTGAAATCGCGAACACCGTTGACAATGCAGTGGAATCCAGCGAGCCGGGAATGCTTTTCCATAATTTTGACTCTGATCCAGATAATCCACTGGCTTTTACTTGGACAGAGGTTTACTCAAATAGCAAAGCTTTTATCAAGCATGATGCTAACCCTCCAGTACAAGAATATGTGACCAAGCATGCTGAGCTTGCAGACGGATTTACAATTGAGGTTTATGGCAATGTTTCCCAAGAAGTCATAGATACTATTAACCGACTAGAAGTTCCGCTCAAACATTTCAAAACAACAAGAGTTGGATATGTTCGAGCAAAGAACTTTTTAGAGTAACATTTATAAAGATAACCTCTTCAGAAGGAGATAAACAATGAATAAATTACTGCCAATTTTACTTGCAATTCTAATAACCTCTTGCTCAACCGATACAGTAGATAACAATAGACAATACAACATAGATTTAGCGCAAGACTGGATGGATAATCTTTTCATTCATTCTGATTTCGAATCTGCTAGATCCCAAATGCATTCGGAATTCACTTTTACTTATATGGGAATCACTGAAACAGGTGGCATCCCTTATACAAAAGATGTATTTATTAATGATTATCTTCCGATAGTTGGCGAACTTCTCCCTAACGGTATAGTTCTCACCACGACAGATGTGATCGCTGATGAAAATGGTGTTGCTCTAATGCAAACTGGAGACTCAGAAGGAATTAATGGAGAATATGATAATCAGTATGTTTTTACTTTCAAGATGAAAGACGGATTGATTCATACTGTTGAGGAGTTTAATAGCGATCTATTGGTTGCAACACGTCTTTATAGAAACGAACTATTACCTTTAGATTAGTCATAGTTTGATAAGGACTGAGTTTCCTACACTAGCAGAAGGAGTTTAGATAAAACACACCTTTGCCTTAGTTTTGATGGTCTTTGGAATTATTTGTTAGTATTAATATATATATGCCAAAACTAATCGCACTAATTTGTAAGAAGTCTTCAATTTCTGCCGAAGACTTTAAAACTTACTATGAAGCTAACCATGTTCCATTGATTGAGAGTCTCTTCCCAACCTTAACAGGTTACAAAAGAACCTATCTACTTGATTCTAATATGCTCAATGATGCATTGCCCCTAGAGTCAGAAGGTGGTCAAACTCCATTTGATGTAATCACAGAACTGACTTTCGATGATGAAGAAGGTTTAAATCAATTCTTTGCCAAAGGAGCAGATGAAGAGGTGGTAGAAGCTATCAGGCAAGATGAATCTAATTTCCTAGATGGTAAGAAAACTATTATGTATAGAGTTGATTAAAAGAGGATGATGAAGCACCTACTAACCCTATTACTCCTATCGCCTTTGGCACTTATTTAAAAAAAAATGAATAGGAAAAAATTATTTGTATTCTTAATGCTGACCTTTTTGTGGTCTTGGATACTTTGGATTATTGGTTTAAATTACTTATTAGTAGACGGAATTAATCAAGAGTCAATTGGTAAATTTTTAGTTTTCTTTTTTGTTGGGGTATATGGACCAACAATTTCCGGAATAATTACAACTCTATTCTTTGATGGACCTATAGGAGTATTTGAATTAATCAAGAAGCTCTTTATATGGAAAGTCCCTTTAAAATATTATGCATACCTAATTTTTTTACCTTTAATATTTGTCATTATTGGCATTGCACTTTACAGCCAGTTTATTGGAGAGATTGGAGGTTTTGATAAAATGGCATATCTATCGATACCAACAATATTATTAGCGGGATTGTATGCTGGACCTTTGGGAGAAGAACTTGGATGGAGAGGTTTTTTATTGCCCGAATTTCAAAAAAGATATTCAAACTTGAAAAGTGCAATCATTATTGGATTGATATGGTTTAGTTGGCATATTCCACTATGGTGGGCTCCATTCGGAACCTTGGTTAGTGGAGAACCAATATCTTTAATTCCTGTCATTACATATTTCACTATGGTAATCTGCCTATCGATAATAATTACTTGGTTGGTAATTAATTCAAAGGGCAGTGTTCTTATTGCAATTTTATTTCACTTGTC
>ERZ890510.199-NODE-199-length-51984-cov-7.502956_pt1 | contig 51984 bp, 48 predicted proteins | sample MGYA00521265_ERZ890510 | MGnify/ENA primary metagenome ERZ890510 (study PRJEB32303, sample SAMEA104408624) | aquatic metagenome | biome: Brackish water; feature: Chemocline; material: water | place: Baltic Sea | collected 2014-10-26T21:54:00 | depth 110 m ... | reverse complement strand
CCATGCTAAAGGGCATCAACGACAGCGACGCCGACGCGCGCGAGCTGGTGCGCCTCCTGACCCCGATCCACGCCAAGGTGAATTTGATTCCGTTCAATCCCTGGCCAGGCGCGCCCTATGAGTGCAGTTCCAACAACCGCATCCATCGCTTCGCCGAGATCGTGAACGACGGCGGTCTCAGCGCGCCGGTGCGCACGCCAAGAGGTCGTGACATCTTTGCCGCCTGCGGCCAGCTCAAGAGTGCGAGCCTTCGCGGCCGGCGCGAGAAGGTCATCACGCCCGTGTAGCCGCGACGACCTTCGACAGGAAAGCGCACTCGCTTTGCACTGGGGTCAATCGAGCCGCCGCACACCAGTTCTCCGTGCTGCCCTCGACATACTCCGCATAGTACGGCTCGTGGAAGTAATGGGGGAAGAGGTCAAGCAGACCATCCCATTCGGGCCGGTCGCCTTTCTGTAGAGAATCCACGATCACGACAAGGCCACCGGGCTTCATGACACGGGAGATTTCGGCGAACGCCCTGTCGCGGATCGTGGCTGGCAGCTCATGCAGCAGGAACGAGGAAACTATGAGATCGAGGCTCGCGTCGTCGAACGGCAGAGATTCGGCGGCGGCTTCCTCGAGTTTCACACGCGCGGTGCGGCCGATCAGGCGGCGTGCTTCCTCGAGATAGGGCGCGCTAAGGTCGATGCCGGTGAGCCTCATGCCGGGCCATGCCCGGTGCAGGGAGGCGAGCAGGCGCCCGGTGCCGCAGCCGATGTCGAGGCCGCGGACGTCACGCTGGTTGCGTTGCTGCAGCCACGTGGCGATCGGTGCCAGCGCGCGCCGGCGCATGGCGTCGGCAGCGCCGGTGAACAGAACCTCGACCTGTGTGTCGTAGAGCGCGGCAGAGTGCTCCGAGAGCCAGCCGTCGCTCTGGAAATGGAAGTTCTGGCGATAGTAGTCGGGCAGGCCGTCGGCCTGGCTGCCCGGCGGCAGCGCGTCGTCGAGCGCGCCGTGGCGCCGGGCGTCGACCTGCGGCAGGTCGCGGAAATAGAGCAGGCTGCGGCGCAGGAACTCGGCGGGCTCCGGCCCCAGCGCGCGCGGTGCCGGAAACAGGCCGGCGGCAATGTCGCGCCATTCGCGTTCGAACAGTGCGCGCATGTCGGCGGTCAGTTCGGCGCGGCTGGGCGTAGGCCCGATGGGAAAATCGGGCTTGGGCATCGGCTTCAGCAGGCGCCGTCCCGCCGCGTAGTGGCCGGCATACCAGGCGACCCGCGCGGTCTGGCGGGCGGCGTAGGTCAGGCGATCGAGGGCGGTTGGCATGATGAGCAAATCTAGGGTCGCACTATAGCAGCTTTGCAGCCGCTTGCCCGGGCGGGGTCGGTCGCTATATTCGCGCGCTTTCACGGAACAGACACCGACGGCGGCGAGGCGAGCCATGAGCATTACTTATACCGGCCCCCACAAGAAGGGCGATATCAAGAAGGTCGTCCTGGCCTATTCCGGTGGCCTCGACACCTCGGTCATCCTGAAGTGGCTGCAGACCGCCTATGACTGCGAGGTCGTGACCTTCACCGCCGACCTCGGTCAGGGCGAGGAACTCAGCCCGGCGCGCAAGAAGGCCGAGCTGCTGGGCATCAAGCCCGAGAACATCGTCATCGGCGACGTGCGCGAGGAATTCGTGAAGGATTTCGTCTTCCCGATGTTCCGTGCCAATGCCCTCTACGAAGGCCAGTACCTGCTCGGCACCTCGATCGCCCGGCCGTTGATCGCCAAGCACCAGATCGAGCTCGCCCGCAAGACCGGCGCCGATGCCGTCTGTCATGGCGCCACCGGCAAGGGCAACGACCAGGTCCGCTTCGAACTCGCCTATTACGCGCTGAAGCCCGACATCAAGGTGATCGCGCCGTGGCGCGAGTGGGATCTTTCCTCGCGCACCAAGCTGATCGAGTTCGCCGAGAAGCATCAGATTCCGATCGCCAAGGACAAGCGCGGCGAGGCGCCGTTCTCGGTCGATGCCAACCTCCTGCACTCCTCCAGCGAAGGCAAGATCCTAGAAGATCCCTGGGAGGAAGCGGACGAGAGCGTCTATCAGCGCACCATCTCGCCGGAAGCCGCACCCGACAAGGCGACCTACATCACGATCGACTTCGAGAAGGGCGATGCCACGGCCATCGACGGCGTGAAGATGTCACCGGCGACGCTGCTGACCAAACTCAACGAACTCGGCAAGGCAAACGGCATCGGCCGCCTCGACCTGGTCGAGAACCGCTTCGTCGGCATGAAGAGTCGCGGCATCTACGAGACGCCGGGCGGCACCATCCTGCATGCTGCCCATCGCGGCATAGAATCGATTACGCTCGACCGCGGCGCCGGCCATCTCAAGGACGAGCTGATGCCGAAGTATGCCGAGTTGGTCTATTTCGGCTTCTGGTTCTCGCCCGAGCGCGAGATGCTGCAGGCGCTGATCGACAAGAGCCAGGAGAACGTGACCGGCACCGTGCGGCTCAAGCTCTACAAGGGCAACACGACGGTGGTCGGCCGCAAGTCGCCCCACTCGCTCTACTCGATGCAGCATGTCACGTTCGAAGAAGATCAAGGTGCCTACAACCAGCGCGATGCCGAAGGCTTCATCAAGCTGAACGCCCTCAGGCTCCGACTGCGCGCGATCGGGCAGGGTGAATCGGGGAATTGATCCGATAAGAACGGTGCGCCGTCGGGCCGAGGCGGCTAGTCTCACCCGATAACGGAGTTTCCGATGCCTTTCGACGAGAGCCGCCAGCCCGGGCCGCAACGGGGTACGGGCGAACGGGCGGTCAATCTGCCGCCTGTGCTGGTGTGGCTGATCGGCATCAACGTGGCCGTCCAGCTTGGCCGCGAAACGCTGGGCGATGCGGCGGACATGGACATCGTCCAGCAATTTGGCCTTGTGCCGGCCGCCTACACGTCGGGCGCCAGTTCCGATCTGCTGTCGCTGCTGATTGCGCCGATCACCTACCAGTTCCTGCATGGCGGCTGGGTGCATCTCGGCATCAACATGGTGATGCTGGCCGCCTTCGGCGTGCCCGTGGTGCGCATGCTGGGGACCCGCCGCTTCATCCTGTTCTATCTTTCGGCCGGAGTGTTTGCGGGCTTCGTCCATGTGTTTTTCTTTCCCGACTCGGCGGATCCGGTGGTCGGCGCATCCGGCGCCATCAGTGGCGTGTTCGGTGCCGTCCTGATGCTGATGCGGTACGTCGGCAGCCTAACGTCGCTGCTGCCGGTCGCCATCGTCTGGATCGCCATCAACGTCTTCTTCGGCGTCTTTGGCGGCACACCGGGTGCCGGCGGCGATCCGGTCGCCTGGACCGCCCATATTGGCGGCTTCGTCTACGGTCTCGCCGCCATCCGTTTGTTCATGCCGCGTCCGGGTTCGTAGACGGGCGACGATGGCCGACCGGCCGGTTCCCCTGCGCCGCTATCTCGTGGCCAACGCCGTGGCTCTGGCGCCATCATATGTCGCGCTCGCCACGCTCTATTGGACGGGCGCATTGGCCGGCCGTCCGGCGTTGATCGCGGCGGCCGGCATCGCGGTGGTGACGGCTCTTCTGGTTCAGCGCTATCTCGGATCGCTGGCGCAGTTTGCCCGCTTCGTCGGCAACCTGTCGGATGAACGCGAACCGGTGATGCCACGTCTGTCCTTCGCGCCCGCGACCGAGGAACTGGCGACGGCGGCGGCCACGCTGTCGGCCGGCTGGCGCCGCCAGCGCGCCTCGATCGACAATCTCGCGGCCTCGGCGCAGGCTATCGTTGACGGTCTGCCCGATCCGTTGATTGCGGTCGACCGCCAGCGCCGCATCGTGCGGACGAATTTGGCGGCAGCGGCGCTGCTCGGTCCGGTCGGCGCCGAGCGCGACCTGTCGACGGTGCTGCGCCATCCGCAACTCCTGGCAGCCGTCGATTCGCTGCTTGAAACCGGTGCCGACGGCAATTTCACCGGCGTCGATCAGAGCGCCGTCGAGTTCGCGCTGGCCGGTCCACCCGAGCGCGATGTCATTGCCCAGCTCAGGCGTCTGTCGCGGGCTGCTGCCGACGGGTCGCTGGCGCTGATCGTGCTGCACGACACCACGGCGCAGCGACGTGCCGAACGCATGCGCGCCGATTTCGTGGCAAACGCCAGCCACGAACTCAAGACGCCGATTGCCGGCCTCGCCGGCTTCATAGAAACCCTGCGCGGCCCGGCGCGCGACGACGCCGGGGCGCGCGAACGCTTTCTCGGCATCATGGCCGAACAGGCCGACCGCATGCGCCGCCTGGTCGACGATCTTCTGATGCTGTCGCGCATCGAACAGCACGAGCATGCGCGGCCCGACCGCGAGATCGATCTCGACCGCGTGCTGCGCGGCGTCCTCGACCTCCTGCAGCTCAAGGCCTCGTCGCGGAGCGTGAGGATCGAGCTCGCCGTCGCCGCCGGCCTGCCCAGGGCGATCGGCGATCACGACGAACTCACCATCGTGTTCCAGAACCTGATCGACAATGCGATCAAGTATGCCAGGCCGTCGACCGTCGTACGGGTGGCCGCAGGTCCCGACGGGCAGGGCAGCGTTTTCGTGGCCGTGAGCGACGAGGGCGACGGCATTCCGGCCGCCCACCTGCCGCGTCTCACCGAACGCTTCTACCGCGTCGACACCGCGCGCTCGCGCCAGCTCGGCGGTACCGGCCTGGGGCTCGCCATCGTGAAGCACGTGGTCAACCGCCATCGTGGCCGGCTCGACATCCGAAGCACGCCCGGCAAGGGCTCGACCTTTACGGTGACATTGTCCGCAGCCGACTGACGATCCTGCCTGGTCGAACGTCTCGACAAACAGCCGATAGTTTGATAGTTGTCGAATTATGAAATCATACGAAGCCGTGCCGGCCTTGGCAGCGCTCGCTCAGGAGCATCGGCTGGAGATGTTCCGTCTGCTGGTCCAGGCCGGCCTCGAGGGTCTGCCGCCCAGCCAGATCGCCGAGCGTCTGAAGATCGCGCCGCCAACGCTCTCGTTCCATCTGGCGCAGCTGAAGCATGCGGGACTGCTGCAGGTCAGGCGCGACGGCCGCTCGCTGATCTACACCGTGAACTACGATGCCATGAATGGGCTGATGGAATTTCTCACCGACAACTGCTGCGGCGGCGACGGCTCCTGTCGCGTCCCGGTATGCGAACCCCAATCCGCGACGCTCGTGCGCCGGCGCGCGGCGCGGCCGGCCCGGCCCAGCTGATGTCGCTCTTCGAACGCTACCTGACCCTCTGGGTCGCGCTGTGCATCGTCGTGGGTATCGCGCTGGGCCATTTCTTTCCCGCGGTCTTCCACGCCGTCGGTTCGGCCGAGGTCGCGCACGTCAACCTGCCCGTCGCCGTCCTGGTCTGGCTGATGATCATCCCCATGCTGGTCAAGGTCGACTTCGCGGCCATCGGCAAGGTCCGCGAACACTGGCGCGGCATCGGCGTGACGTTGTTCATCAACTGGGCGGTAAAGCCGTTCTCGATGGCGGCGCTGGGCTGGCTGTTCATCGGCTACCTGTTCGCGCCGTGGCTGCCGGCCGACCAGATCGACAGCTACATCGCCGGCCTGATCCTGCTGGCGGCGGCACCCTGCACGGCAATGGTGTTCGTCTGGAGCAACCTGTCCGACGGCGAACCCGATTTCACACTGACCCAGGTCGCCCTCAACGACTCGATCATGGTGTTTGCGTTCGCGCCGATCGTGGGCCTGTTGCTCGGCCTGTCGGCCATCACCGTGCCGTGGCAGACGCTCCTGCTCTCGGTGGGCCTCTACATCGTCGTGCCCGTCGCTTTGGCGCAGCTCCTGCGGGTCAGTGTTCTGTCGCGCCGTGGGCAGTCTGGCCTGCAACGGCTGCTCGCGCGCCTGCAGCCGGCCTCGCTGGTGGCGCTTCTGGCCACGCTGGTGCTGCTGTTCGGTTTCCAGGGTGAACAGATCATCGAACAGCCGCTGATCATCGCGCTGCTGGCCGTGCCGATCCTGATCCAGGTCTACTTCAACTCGGGCCTCGCCTATTTCCTGAACCGGGCGACCGGTGAAGCCCACTGCGTCGCGGCACCGTCTGCCCTGATCGGCGCCAGCAACTTCTTCGAACTCGCGGTCGCCGCGGCGATCAGCCTGTTCGGATTCTCCTCCGGCGCGGCGCTGGCCACTGTGGTCGGCGTCCTGATCGAAGTCCCGGTCATGCTGTCGGTCGTCAAGATCGTGAATGCCAGCAAGGGCTGGTACGAGGCCGGCCCCGCCGTCGCGCGGCGAGTCGAGGCAACAAAGGGGCCCTAATTGTAACGGCCCTGTCATACCGTTGGACTATTCCAGAAGAATGGAAGCAACGGATGCGGCCCTCGGGTTTGCGGCGCTCTCGCAGGAGACGCGTCTAGGACTCATGCGGCTGCTGGCGACCAGGGGTGCTTCCGGCATGGCGGCCGGCGATCTTGCCGCCAAGCTGCGGCAGGCGCCATCGACACTGTCATTCCATCTGTCGGCGCTCGAACAGGCGGGTCTGTTGCAGTCCACCCGCCAGGGACGGCACGTCATATACGCGGTGCGTATCGCCGGGCTGCGCGCGCTTTTCAGTTTTCTGACCGAGACCTGTTGTTCGGGGCGACCCGAGTTGTGTGGAGACCTGGCGCGGCTGCTGCCTGAGGAAACGCTGGAGGATGAAAGTATGACACCCGCATTCAACGTCCTGTTCCTGTGCACGCACAATTCCGCCCGCTCGCAAATGGCCGAGGTCATCCTCAACCAGATCGGGAAGGGAAAGTTCAACGCCTACTCTGCAGGCTCTGAGCCGGCGCAGGGCCCCATGGCGGAGGTGATCGAGAAATTGAACACACTCGGTCACGACGTCTCCAGGCTGCGGTGTAAGTCGTGGAACGACTTTGCCGGGCCCAATGCACCCCGGATGGATTTCGTGATCACACTCTGCGACACACTCCAGGGCCAGCGGTGCCCGGATTTCGGCGAGAAGCCCGTCACGGCCGCGTGGCCTCTTCCCGACCCGGCCAAATTCTCCGGAACGGCGATCGAACGCGCCACGATGATCAACGAACTCTACGGGATGATCCGCCGGCGGCTCGAGATCTTCATCAACCTGCCCTACGCCTCGCTCGATCGGATGGCACTCAGGAAGCGCCTCGACGAACTGGGCGACAGCACCATGGCGTCGGCGTAGCGGAGAATGACATGAGGGTTGGCATCAACGGCATGGGCCGGATGGGCCGATTGGCGCTTCGCGCGGCGTTGGGCTGCGTGTACCGGACAACGGACGATCCCCGCGCCGGCAATCGCCTCGAGGTCGTGCACCTGAACGAAATCAGGGGCGGCGCCGCGACGGCTGCGCACCTTCTCGAATTCGACAGTATCCATGGGCCCTGGCGGACTTCCTTCGAGGTCGACGGTGAAAAAGGCATTGCGGTTGGCGGCAAGTATCTCGGCTTCAGTTCCGAGTCCGTGCCGTCCGATGTCCCATGGGGGGATCTCGGCTGCGACATCGTTCTTGAGTGCACCGGCAAGTTCCTGAAACCCGAGCAGCTGCAGACCTACTTCGACCGCGGCGTGAAGCGCGTCATCGTCGCGGCTCCGGTCAAGGACGACCGCGCGCTCAACATCGTCGTCGGAGTCAATGACCGGCAGTACGATCCCGGGCGTCATCGCCTGCTGACGGCGGCGTCCTGTACCACCAATTGCCTGGCGCCGGTGGTCAAGGTGATCCAGGAGGCCATTGGGATCAGGCATGGCCAGATCACCACCATTCATGATCCGACCAATACGAACGTCGTCGTCGATTCGCCGCACAAGGACCTGCGCCGGGCACGGTCGGCCATGCTCTCGCTCCAGCCGACGACGACCGGCAGCGCCACGGCCATCGCGCTGATCTATCCGGAGCTCAAGGGCAAGCTGAATGGCCACGCCGTGCGCGCTCCGGTGCTCAACGCCAGCCTCACCGACTGCGTCTTCGAGCTCAAGCGTCCGACAACCGAGGCCGAGGTCAATGGCCTCTTCGCCGCCGCGGCCGAGGGCTCTCTGGCCGGGATCCTGGGCTACGAGACACGGCCCCTGGTGTCGGCCGACTACTGCAACGACACGCGAAGCTCGATCATTGACGCGCCGAGCACCATGGTGACGGATGGCACACTGCTGAAAGTCTACGCGTGGTACGATAACGAGATGGGCTATGTCTGCCGGATGGTGGATCTCGCCAACATGGTGATCGAAGCGGGTGCGTGATGACGCCGGCGGCGCGCGACTATCTCATTGTCACGGCGTCCTACTGGGGCTTCACCCTGGTGGACGGCGCCTTGCGGATGCTCGTGCTGCTGCACTTCTTCAAGCTCGGGTACTCGCCGTTCACCCTGGCTTTCCTGTTCCTGCTCTATGAGTTCGCCGGCATCGTCGCCAACCTTGCCGGCGGCTGGCTGGCGACGCGCTTCGGCATTCCGCGCATGCTGGCGGTCGGCCAGTTTCTCCAGATCCTCGGGCTCGTCATGTTGTCGGCCCTCGACCCGGCCTGGACCGCGGCTGCGTCCGTTGCCTGGGTCGTCGCCGCGCAGGGCATCGCCGGTCTGGCCAAGGATTTTACCAAGACGGCTTCGAAGTCGGCCATCAAGGCCGCGGCGGCCGACGGTTCGGGCCAGCTCTTCAAGTGGGTGGCCTGGTTCACCGGCTCGAAGAACGCGATGAAGGGCGTGGGCTTCTTCGTCGGCGGTCTGCTGCTCGACGCGACGGGCTTCATTCCGGCACTCTGGCTGATGGCTACCCTGATTGGCGTCGTTCTGGTGGCGGGCCTGCTGCTGCTGCCCCGCCAACTCGGCAAGGCAAAGTCTTCCAGGACGATGCGCGAACTGTTCTCCAAGTCGCGCGGCGTCAATCTCCTGGCCGCGGCGCGAGTGTTCATGTTCGGCGCACGCGATGTCTGGTTCGTCGTCGGCTTGCCAGTCTTTCTCTATGCCGCCGGCTGGCGTTTCGTCGAAGTCGGCGCCTTCCTGGCGGCCTGGACGATCGCCTATGGCGGTATCCAGGCGTTTGCGCCTGCCCTGGTCGCCCGCAGTGCCGACGGGCTCAGTCGCGAGGTGCCGAATTCGCGGCTCTGGGCCGGCCTCCTCGTCGCTATCCCGCTGGTGCTCGTGCTGCTCCTGCAGAGCCCGGACCTCTGGCGTCCCGACATCGTGGTGGTCCTGGGCCTTGCGCTCTTTGGCCTGCCGTTCGCCGTCAACTCCTCGCTGCACTCCTATCTGATCCTCGCCTATGCGGGCTCCGAAAAGGCCGCCGAGGATGTCGGCTTCTACTACGCCGCCAACGCGACCGGCCGCTTGCTCGGCATCCTTCTCTCCGGCGCCCTCTATCAGTTCGGCGGCATTGCGGCCTGTCTCGTGGGATCCACGATCATGCTGGCGATCTGCTGGGCGATCACGTTCCTGCTGCCCGTCCACGCCGGGATCAACGACACCAAGCAGGTGGCGTAACCGGCATCTCGACGGCCACCGTCGCCGCCTCTCAAGTCATCGCGTGCTCCCGAGAATGTGAGGGAAGGCGCAGCGGTCACTCTCCTGAAACCTCTGGCAATCGGCCCGGGAGTTCCCAAATGGGGTTACGGAGAGATGACAATGCCCCTTAAAGCGACTTTCGGAATACTCACGTTGGCTGCGACGATCGGCTTGGCCGGGTCTGTCGCAGTAGCAGAAACGATGGCCGACCCTTGGCCCTATTCCTATGATGACGAAATGGCCGGTTCAGTGCAGCCGGCAGCAAGTATGCCGCTCGCGGCTGGTCGCGTCGTCGCCGTCGACAGCATCGCCGGCAAGATCACCCTAGACTATTCACCGATCCCGCAGCTCCTGCTGGAGGGCGGCACCCGGAATTTTGCTGTCCAGGATGCCACGGTGCTGACCGGCCTCACGCCCGGCGACAAAGTGCGCTTTGAGGTCGAACGCGAAGGCCGGGCTTTCATCGTCAAGCGCATCGTGAACAGTAACTGAGGGGACCCTCAGCGGCCTCGGTCGCCCTCAAGTTCGCGCGGCCGCAGCATGAGAAACGCGCCCAGCGCCAGAAGCATCAGCAGCGCCACGACGAGGAAGGCGAGGCCCCAGGCCATCGGCGACATGCCGCCGGCAAGATCGAGCGTCCAGCCGACGACCAGAGGTCCGACGAAGCCGCCTGCGTAGCCCAGGGTCGAGTGGACCGCGAGCGTGGCGCCGCGCCGCGACGGCTCGGCATTGCCGGCCGCACCGGCCGTCACCGACGACGAATCCAGCCACACCACCATGCCGTAGGCGATCAGCAGCACCACGGCGAGCCAGTAGTTGATGGATCCGAGGAAGCCGATGACGGCTGCGAACAGGATCGACAGGATCATCGCCGTGGCAACCAGACGCCGGCGGCCGAAGCGGATCGAGGCTTCGTTGCCCACGATACTTGTGGCAGTGCCGAGCAGCGCCAGCAGCGTGACGACCAGTGCCGGCGACAGGGTCTCGTCGGCGAGGCCGGTGTAGCCCGCCACGAAGGCGAGGAAGGCCACGCCCCAACCGCGCAGCGCGCTCATTTCGAGCGTATGCACGCAATAGACGACGGAATAGGCAAAAGCCGACGTGTTGCGCACCACGGGACGGAAATCGAACAACGCGGGCTGCTGTCCGGCCCCCTCTTTTCCCATCGGGCCTTTCGCCCGCGGAGGAGGTGCCGCGCGCCATGGCACGACAAGCGCCACCATCAGCCAGGCGACGAAGGCCGTGCTGGCGGAGATGGTGAAGGCCGTGCGCCAGCCGAAATGCTCCGCCAGCACGTCGCCCAGCAGGAAGGAGACGGCGCCGGAGATGCCGATGCTGGCGGCGTGTCCCGTGACGGCGCGGGACATCATCTTCGAATCGACCTGGTCGGCGAGTAGTTTCAGCCCGGTCATGTAGGTACCCGCCCAGCCGACGCCGGCGAGCGCGCGCGTGGCAAAAGCCGACCAGAAGCCGTCGGCGTAGAGGCCGAACAGGAGATGGCCAGCCACGGTGCAGGCGACACCGAATAGATAGATGCGCTTGGCGTCGACGCGGTCGGTGAGCGTCACGAGCACTGGCACCGAGACCATATAGGCACCGAAGAATATCGCGGTAATCCAGCCGGCTTCACTATTGGTAAGCTGCCAGAGCTGCATCATCTGCGGCAGCAATGCGGGCCAGAAGCCGGCGCCGATCTGCACGAAGATCTGCGCCGTACAGACGACCGCGACGAGTTTCGCCCCCGACTGTATTCCGCTTGTCCCCGTCACGTCCCTTTGGCCCCGAACCGCATGCCGACGAGACCGAGTGTGGCAGCAACGGCGGCGATCCCAAGAAAAATCGCGTAGGCCGCCACCGGTGACCACAGGAACGCCAGCGGTCCTGCGGCCGCGCCGGAAACGCCGACCACGAACAGGGTGCCGCGGATAGTGCCGAGGTGCGTGAGGCCGAAAGACTCCGCAAGCCCGGCCGAATAGACGATCTGCAGCGTGCCGATCATGGCGCCTAGTGTCATGGCGTAGGCAAGGCCACCGGCGAGCAAAGGGTTGATCCACAGGCAGGTGACGGAAAAGCCGAGGAGGCCGAGACCGAGGAGGCCGACCGGGCGCGCTCCGAAGCGGTCGATGAGTGAGCCGCTGCACAGCGTGGCAATCGCCTGCACTGTCGTCATCGCGCCCAGCAGATGGATGGCGCTGTCGCGCGCGACGCCAGCCTCAGCCATGGCGCGGACATGATCGAGCATGAGCGCGGTACCGACGCCGTTTGATAACACGGTGAGGGCGCTGAAGTACCAGAACGCATTGGTGCGGAGGCTTTGCGCCAGCGTGAAGCCGATCGCCGGCATGGCAGTGGTGCCGGCTAATGCGCGACCGAAATCGCGGGCAGCGCCATATTGCTCCGGCTTGTTGCGATAGAACGCCAGCCCCACCGGCAGCATGATCGCGAGCACGCCAGCCGCCTGCACAATGTAGGCGGTGCGCCAACCGGGACCCTGAATGATCGGTTCGATCAGGGGCGGGATGACGAGCCCGCCCAGCGCCAGTCCCATCATGGCGAGCGCGGTGACGCGGCCGCGAAAGCGGTCGAACCAGAGATTGACCATCTGCATGGTGACGAGGCTGAGGCCGGCGATGGCGGCGGCGCGCAGGACGAGGAAGCCGAAACCGAGCGACCAGGCATCGCCGGCGAGACTCATGACGCCGCAGGCTGCGGCGACGGCTGCGACCGCCGGCACGATCAGGCGGCGCGGCCCAAACCGGTCGATCAGCCGACCGACGAACGGCGCCGTCAGGATGCCGAGGAATGTTCCTGCACTGTAGAGAACCAGAACATGCGTGCGGCCAAGACCGAGATCCGATGCGATCGGATCGACGAAGGCAGACACGCCGACGGTCTGGCCGGGCGTGGTGGCGAACACGCCGATCAATGCCGCGACGGCGACGATGCTGCCGCTGGTGGTCGACGAAGTGGCGGCGACGGATTTGCCCATCAATAGGCGGGCGTCTCCGGCTCAAGTGGCACCACCCACTCGCGGTCCGGAGCGATGACGGCGCCACCACGCAACTTGCCACGTTCGACGACCGGCCACTTCGCCAGCAGTGCCGGTGGCAGCTCGCGGCCGTCGGCAGCGGACAGCCACAGCCGCATCAGGTGGCGCTTCGGCGTGGGCGGCGGGTGGTCGATGTAGGCCGTGCGGGCGTGGAACACGACGTGATTGTGGATGTACTGGATGTCGCCCGGCCGAAACGGGATCATCAAGCAAAAGCGCGGATCGGCGCAGAGCTCGTAGAAGAGATCGAGCGCCTCCGAGAGGATCGGCGTGAGCGGCGGCGCGTCGGGAAAGCGGCGTACCGATTCGACATACTGGCGCACCGGTGCGAAGCCGGTGAAGGAATTGCGGTTCCAGTGGAACAGCGGCATCTCGTACCAGCCGTTCCCACCGGCCGGCACCTCGCCGCGGCGGTCCATTGGGATAGGTCCGTAGAGGGCGGCGCAGAGGTCAGGCCTGGTGCGCATCATCTCGTCGTGGACAGCGACGCCACTCACGATCGCGCTCTCGCCGCCCGATTGTGACGTCGCCAGGCAAAGCAACGCCACAACGTCGCAGGAATCGACATGGAACGAGAGCTCTGCATTGGTCTGGGTGATGCGCTTGTTGACGTCGGCGACGGAGGTGCCGATGTCGATCACGTGGCCGATCAGGTGGCCGTTGCGGTTCTGTGGCACCGGATCGCCGATGTGGCGCGAGAGTCCCCAATAGACCCTCATGCGGAACTCGGGATCCCAGCGCTCGACGGGCAGGCCGCGGACATAGCCGAAGCCCAGCTCGCCCAGGATGCGCTGCCGGAGCGTGGTCAGCCTTGGCGCGAGGCCGGGCAGCGGGAAGTCCTCGCGCTCGATCTTGCGGATGTCGAGACCGGCCGCCCGGGTCGCCGCCACGGCGGCCTCGATCTCGGCGATGTCCTCTGGCGTCACCTGCATCGCCCAGGAAGCGTGGTCGTGGAAGGCCTCGGCCTGCCAGGCGAAGGAGCCGCCGAGCGGCCCTTTCGGCATTGCCGGTGCTGCGGCGCTCATCCGCAGCAGGCGCCGCTCTTCGGCGCGACTGTCGTTTCGGCCTGGGGTGCGCAGCAGGACGAGGCCGCCGCCTCGGGCGAAGCTGAGGGCGCCGGGCCGTTGCACACGCCGGTCTCGGGCAACACCAGTTCGACGCGGCGTGCCGCTTCATGGTCGCCGGCGATCTCGGCGGCGATCGAGCGGACCTGTTCGTAGCCGGTCAGCATCAGGAACGTCGGCGCGCGGCCGTAGGACTTCATGCCGGCGAAGTAGAAGCCAGGTTCGGGCTGCGCCAGTTCGCGCGCGCCGTGCGGGCGCACGGTGCCGCAACTGTGCAGGTTGGGATCGATCAGCGGCGCTAGGCTGGGCGGGCATTCAAGCGAGGGATCAAGCGACAGCCTGACCTCGCGCAGGAAATCGAGGTCAGGCCGGAAGCCGGTCGAGACAACCAGCTCGTTTACGGTGACATAGCGGCCGCAGCAGGCCGAGCCGCCGCCGATGCGCAGGTGCTCGCCATCGCGGCTGACGTGCGAGACCCGGAACCCGGTCTCGCTCCTGATCTTGCCGGCCGCCACGAGGGCTCCGAAGGCGCTGCCCAGGGCGCCGCGCGCGGCAAGCTGGTCGGCGGCACCGCCGCCGAAGGACTTCTCCGGATTCTCACCGCGCAGTAGCCAGACGATCTCCGTGGTCGGCGCTTCGTCCTTGAGTTTGGCGAGATCGATCAGCGTGCCGATCGCGGAGTGTCCTCCGCCCAGCACGGCGACGCTGCGGCCGGCGTAGCGCGCGCGGTCGCGGCCCAATACGTCGGGCATGCCGTAGGCGATGCGATCCTGCACCTCGCTTTCGCCGATCGCCGGCAGGCCGTTGGCGCCGGCCGGGTTGGGCGAGAACCAGGTTCCGGTGGCGTCGATCACGGCATCGGCGCGCAACGTCTCGGGTCCCTTGCCATTCTGATAGCGAATCTCGAACGGCGCGGCTTCGCGGCCCTTGGTCTTCACCTTGTCAAAGCCCACGCGCCCGACGCTGGTCACCGTGCTCGCGGTGCGGATGCGGTCCTTGAGTCTTGTCCGTGTAGCCAGCGGCTCGAGATACTGCTCCAGCAGTTCGGCGCCGGTCGGATAGTGGTCGGGTTGCGGCTTGTTCCAGCCGGTCTCGGCCAGCAGCCGCTCGGCAGCCTTGTCGATGTTGTATTCCCAGGGCGAGAAGACCTGCACGTGGCTCCACTGGCGCACGGCGTGGCCGACGGTGGGTCCGGCCTCGAGCACGACCGGTTCGAGACCACGCTCCAGCACATGGGCGGCGGCGGCGAGACCGACGGGGCCGGCACCCAGAATGGCGACGGTCTTGGTCCTGGCGATCGAGTCGGGCATCTTTCTACTCCTGTCCTTCCGGAATCATCGAAATACTGGGTCAAAAAAACTCAGGCCACCTTGGGCAGCTCGATCGGCGCGCAGCTTCCCTCGGCGCAGCATTCCTCGACCATGTAGCCCAGCAGGTCGCGCATGATGTCGTAGTTGGCATGGCACACCAGCGTCGTGCCGCCGCGTGTCTGCGTCACCAGCCCCACGACCACCAGTGACTTCAGGTGATGCGACAGGGTCGAGGCGGCGATGTCGATCTTGGCCTGCAGGCGCCCGACAGACAGGCCTTCCGCGCCGGCCCGCACGAGGATGCGATAGATGCGGAGGCGGGTCGGGTTGCCCAAGGCTTCCAGGCGGGCGGCGGCGTCGTCGAGGTTCATGGAATCCACCTAGGACAGGCCATTCGTTCTGTCAACGGTATTTCCGGAAATATAGAAATAGAAATTTTCCGGATCGTTGACGCCTATCAATCCTCAAGCCCGGCCCGACTGTCATCAGAGTGTCATTTATCCGTCATAGGAGAGTGATGTGCGGCGCCTACTGGACTCGCCTCGCGCTCGCACCACGGAGGAACTCTTGAAAATCACCAAAATTGCCCTGGCAGCCACCGCGCTCGCCCTGACGTCCTGGACGGCCCATGCCGCCGACATTTCCGGCGCCGGCGCCACCTTCCCCTATCCGATCTATGCCAAGTGGGCGGACGCCTACAAGAAAGAAACCGGCATCGGCTTGAACTACCAGTCGATCGGCTCGGGCGGTGGCATCAAGCAGATCAAGGCCAAGACCGTGACTTTCGGCGCCAGCGATGCGCCGCTTTCCGGCAAGGATCTCGAAGCCGCCGGCCTCGCCCAGTTCCCGATGGTGATGGGCGCCATCGTTCCGGTCGTGAATCTCGACGGCATCAAGCCCGGCGAACTCACGCTCGATGGTCCGACGATCGCCAGGATCTTCCTTACCGAGATCAAGCGCTGGGACGATCCCGCCATCGCCAAGCTCAACCCCAACACCAAGTTGCCGAGCCAGGCCATTGCCGTGGTCCATCGCTCGGACGGATCGGGCACGACCTACAACTTCGCCTACTATCTGGCCGACGTGAGTCCGGACTGGAAGTCCAAGGTCGGCGTCGCCACGGCGGTGCAATGGCCCGGCGGCATCGGCGCCAAGGGCAACGAAGGTGTCGCCAACAATGTTGCCCAGACGCGCGGCGCGATCGGCTATGTCGAGTACGCCTACGCCAAGCAGAACAAGCTCACCTACACCAAGATGATCAACAAGGCCGGCAAGACCGTGGCACCGACCTCGGAGAGCTTCCAGGCCGCTGCCGCCAACGCCGACTGGAACTCCAAGCCCGGCTACGGCGTCATCCTGGCCAACCAGCCCGGCGACATGTCGTGGCCGATGACGGCCGCCACCTGGATCCTCATTCACAAGAAGCCGCAGGATCCCGCGGTCGCCGCCGAGGCGCTCAAATTCTTCGCCTGGTCTTATGCCAAGGGCGACAAGATGGCCCAGGAACTGGACTACGTGCCGATGCCCGACAAGGTCGTGGGCGACATCGAAAAGATGTGGTCGGCCGAGATCAAGGACGCGAGCGGCAAACCGCTCTACACGATGACGCATTGATCGATCGGCTGAGGCTTTCCCCAGGCCCTCCCCCGGCGACGGGGGAGGGTTGGAGCGGGGACACCGAAGAGGTGTAATGTGTCCGAAGTGACCTTGAACAACGCCGAGTTGCGGACGGGCGAGACACCGTCGAGAGCCGCCCTGCTGCGGCGCATGCGGACGAGCGATGCGCTGTTCCATGGGTTGACCCGGGCGGCGGCGATCGCGGTGCTGCTGCTGCTGAGCGGTGTCATCGCCTCGCTCGTCATCGGCTCGGCGCCGGCCTTTCGCGCCTTCGGCTTCTCCTTCTTCACCACCGAGTCGTGGAACCCGGTGACCGAGAAATTCGGAGCCCTGGCGCCGATCTATGGCACCCTCGTCACCTCATTCATTGCCATGGCGATCGCGGTTCCGATCGGCCTGATGATCGCCTTCTTCCTGACCGAACTCTGCCCGGGTTGGCTGCGCCGGCCGATCGGTATCGCCATCGAGCTGCTGGCCGGCATCCCCAGCATCATCTACGGCATCTGGGGCCTGTTCGTCTTCGCGCCGTTTCTGCAGCGTTATGTCCAACCCTTTCTGATCGACGCCTTCGGCAACATTCCGGTGCTGTCCACGGTGTTCGAGGGCCCGCCCTACGGCATCGGCATGCTGACCGCTGGCCTGATCCTGGCGATCATGGTGCTGCCCTTCATCACCTCGATTTCGCGCGACGTGTTCGATGCAGTGCCGCCGGTCCTGAAGGAAGCGGCCTACGGCGTCGGCTGCACCACCTGGGAGGTCTTTCGCAATATCATCCTGCCCTACACGCGCGTCGGCGTGATCGGCGGCTTCATGCTGGGGCTCGGCCGAGCGCTCGGCGAGACCATGGCCGTCACCTTCGTGATCGGCAATGCTCACAAGATTTCCGCCTCGATTCTGGCGCCCGGCACCACGATTTCCGCCTCGATCGCCAACGAGTTCACCGAAGCCGTGGGTGACATTTACACCTCCTCGCTGATCGCACTCGGCCTGATCTTGTTCCTCATCACCTTCGTCGTGCTCGCTGCAGCGCGTTACATGCTGATGCGCCTGCAACGGCGGATCGGATAGCCCCATGCCGGAAGCCGCGAACAACGCACTCTACGCCGGCCGCCGACGCCGCAACGTGATCGCCAAGGGGCTGGCCCTCGCGGCGACCGCGCTGGGACTGGGCTGGCTGGTCCTGATCCTGGGCGTGTTGCTCTACGAGGGCCTCGGCGGTCTTTCCCTCTCGGTCTTCACCGAAATGACGCCGCCGCCCGGCGCCGCCGGCGGCTTGCTGAACGCCATCGTCGGCAGCCTGATCCTCACCGGCCTGGCGGTGCTGATCGGCACGCCGATCGGCGTTCTCGCCGGCACCTACCTCGCCGAGTACGGTCGCCACGACAAACTCTCCAGCGTCGTGCGTTTCATCAACGATGTCCTGCTGAGCGCACCGTCGATCGTCATCGGCCTGTTCGTCTACGAGGTCATGGTGGCACCGATGGGACATTTCTCCGGCTGGGCCGGCGCCGTGGCGCTGGCCGTGATCGTGATCCCGGTCGTCGTGCGGACGACCGAGGACATGCTGACCCTGGTGCCCGACACGCTACGCGAGGCGGCGGCCTCGATCGGCCTGCCGCGCGCCCACATGATCATCCGCATCGCCTACCGCGCTGCCCAGGCCGGTATCGTCACCGGCATCCTGCTGGCGGTAGCACGCATCAGCGGCGAGACCGCGCCTCTGCTGTTCACGGCCCTCAACAACCAGTTCTGGAGCACGAACATGAACGCGCCGATGCCCAGCCTGCCGGTGGTCATCTTTCAGTTCGCGCTGTCGCCCTACGAGGAATGGCAGAGCCTGGCCTGGACCGGCGCGCTTCTCATTACCGTGACGGTGCTGGCGCTCAGCATCATTGCCCGCTCCCTCACTTCAACGAGAAAGTCGTCATGACCATGGCTTCTACCCATGCCCCGACTGTCGCCACCCCGGTCGCGGCGCATGCCAGCGTCGACACCGCCGGGCTCACCGAGAGGATTGTGCTGCGCAATCTCGAGTTCTTCTATGGTGACAGTCGCGCGCTGAAGGGCATCAGCCTGTCGCTCTACGCCAACAAAGCCACGGCTTTCATCGGCCCGTCAGGCTGTGGCAAGTCGACCCTGCTGCGCGTCCTCAACCGCATGTACGATCTCTATCCCGGCCAGCGCGCCACCGGCGAGGTCCTTTTCGACGGCGACAATCTTCTCAAGGAAGGCCAGGACATCAACCTGCTGCGGGCGCGCATCGGCATGGTGTTCCAGAAGCCGACGCCGTTTCCGATGACGATCTACGAGAACATCGCCTTCGGCATCCGCCTCTACGAGCGCCTGCCGCGATCCGAACTCGACGCCCGGGTGGAGCAGGCGTTGCGCCGTGCGGCGCTTTGGGACGAGGTCAAAGACAAGCTTGCGGCCAACGGCCAGAGCCTGTCCGGCGGCCAGCAGCAGCGACTCTGCATTGCCCGCACGGTGGCGGTGAAGCCCGAGGTCATCCTGTTCGACGAGCCGTGCTCGGCGCTTGATCCGATCTCGACCGCCAAGATCGAGGAGCTGATCGACGAACTGAAGAAGGATTACACGATCGTCATCGTTACCCACAATATGCAGCAGGCGGCGCGCGTCTCCGATTTCACCGCCTTCATGTATCTCGGCGAGCTGGTCGAATTCGGCGCGACCGAGACACTTTTCACGACGCCGCAAGACAAGCGCACGCAGGCCTACATCACCGGCCGGTTCGGCTGATCGCCAGCGGCAAGAAGAAGGGACGAACCATGCCCGAGCATACCCTGAAGCGGTTCGACGAGGAGCTGGAACGGCTGAGCGCCACCATCAGCGAGATGGGCGGCCTGGCCGAGGCGCAACTGGCGCAATCGCTGGTGGCGCTGCGCGAACGCGACACCGACATCGCCGAACGGATCATCGCCGACGACGCCCGCGTCGATGCGCTCGATCTGGCCGTGCAGGAGCAGACCGTCAGGCTGTTGGCGCTGCGCCAGCCGATGGCCGTCGATCTTCGCGTCATCCTGTCGTCGATCAAGATCGCGGCGGCGCTGGAGCGCGTCGCCGACTACGCCAAGAACACCGCCAAGCGCAGCATCGTGCTGTCGCAGGGCTCGGCGCCGACTGCGGCCGTGAACGGCATCGACCGGCTGGGTCGCCTGGTGCGGACGGCGCTCAAGGATGTGCTCGATGCGTTTGCGCACGGCGATGTCGCCAAGGCACGCGACGTCTGGCAGCGCGACGAGGAAATCGACCAAGTCTACACCGGGCTGTTCCGTGAATTGCTGACCTACATGATGGAGGATCCGCGCACGATCACCGCCTGCACGCATCTTCTGTTCATGGCCAAGAACATCGAGCGGGCCGGCGACCATGTCACCAACATCGCCGAACTGGTGAGCTTCCGTTCCACCGGCCATGGCTTCGACGAAGCCCGGCCCAAGGGCAGCGCCGCGCTCTATGCGACCGGCAACGTGCCGTGAGTTTGGCGGGTACCGCGACGTCCAGGCGCGACACCCAGATGTCGTCGATGAAGCCGCGCGTGCTGATCGTCGAGGACGAGACCGCGCTGGTCGAGCTGCTGCGCTACAATCTTGAGCAGTCGGGGTTTCGCGTGGCCGTCGCCGGCGATGGCGAGGAGGCGCTGGCATCGGCCCAGGAGGACGTGCCCGACCTCATTCTGCTCGACTGGATGCTGCCGCTGATGTCGGGCATCGAGGTCTGCCGCCAGCTTCGCCGGCTGACCGCGACGGCCAACGTGCCGATCATCATGCTGACGGCGCGGGGCGAAGAGGGCGACCGGGTCCGCGGTCTCGACGCTGGCGCCGACGACTATGTGCCCAAGCCATTTTCGCCGACCGAGCTGGTGGCGCGCATTCGCGCCGTGCTGCGGCGCATTCGTCCCGCACTTGCCGACGAGGCGTTGGGCTATGCCGACATCGTCATGGACCTGGTCGCTCACCGCGTGACGCGGGCCGGCAAGCCGCTCCACCTCGGGCCTACCGAATTTCGCCTGCTGCGCCACTTCATGGAACATCCGGGCCGGGTCTTCTCGCGCGAGCAGTTGCTCGACTCGGTGTGGGGCAAGGACGTCTATGTCGAGGCCCGTACCGTCGACGTCCATATCCGTCGCCTGCGCATGGCGCTGAACGGCGACAGCCAGGCCGACCTGATCCGCACCGTCCGCGCTGCCGGCTATGCGCTTGATGCCACGCCGGGCTGACGGCCGGTTTTCCACATCGCCAGTCATGGTTTTGTAGCTTCGCACCCGTAAACGGGTGGTGTCCGTTCCCGGCCGGCAACCCCACGCCCTGCATCGGAACGGACCGGACCCCCGGCGCGGAGAGCACCCCGACGCCGATTTACTGCCCCTCCTTCCTTCAGGAAGGAGGGGTTTCTTTTTCAAAGCGGCGGCGGACCACGAAGGCCAGCACCAGGGCGGGCAAGCCGAGCAGGGCGGTGTAGACGAAGAAGATCGCATAACCGCCGAATTTGTGGGTGGCGGAGAAATCCGCCTGCAGCCGGTCGACGATCCAGCCCGACGAACCGCCCATCAGCTTGCCGGGCAAAGTCATGATCGAGGTGAACAGCGCGTACTGCGTTGCCGTGTAGGCGGTGTTGGTGAGGCCCGACAGGAAGGCGATGAAGATCGAGCCCGACATGCCGCCGGCCAGATTGTCGATGCTGATCGCCACCGTGAGGATCAGCGTATCCGGCTGGCCGACCCAGGCGAGCCAGGCGAAGGTAAGGTTGCTCGCCGCGATCAGGAATACTGCCGGCGCGAGCAGCCGCGCGGCGCTCATCCGAAACACCAGCGCGCCGCCCAGCAGCGCACCCAGGATCGACATCACGAAGCCGTAGATCTTGGACACGTTGGCGATCTGCGACAGCGAGAATCCCATGTCGATGTAGAAGGGGTTCGCCATCACGCCCATGGCGATGTCGGAGAGGCGGAACAGTCCGATGAACAGCAGCAATACGACCGCCATCCAGCCGTAGCGCGCGAAGAAATCCACGAACGGGCAGACGATCGCCCCATAGATGAAAATCAAAGCCTGGCGCGCCCAGTCGGGCATCGCGCCGAGGCCGGCGGCAAAGGCCGCGACCTTGCCTTCGAGCTCGGCGGTGCCGGCGCCACTGCGCCGTTCGGGCTCGGAAATGATGAAGGTGGTGACGATGCCGACCAGGCCGAGGGCCGCCATCGTGCGGTAGGCGGTTGGCCAGGAGAAGAACTCGGCGATGTAGAGCGCGCCCGCGCCGGCGGCCAGCACGGCGATGCGGTAGCCGAGCTGGTAGGTGGCGGCGGTTGCGCCCTGCAGGCTTTCGCCGGTCGCCTCGATGCGGAAGGCATCGAGGGCGATGTCCTGCGTTGCCGAGGAGAAGGCGACGACCAGCGCCAGCACGACCAACCACCACAGTTCAAGGCGCGGGTCGCAGAACGACATGCCGAGCAGGCCCGTGGCGATGCCGGCTTGCGCCAGCAGCATCCAGGCGCGCCGCCGCCCCAGCCAGCGCGAGAGCAGCGGCAGCGGCACGCGATCGACCACCGGCGACCATACGAACTTGAAGGAGTAGGTGATGCCGATCCAGCTTATGAAGCCGATGGCGGTGCGGCTGATGCCGAACTCGCGCAGCCACGCCGACAGGGTCGAGAAAACCAGCAGGAACGGCAGCCCGGCCGAGAAGCCGAGGAACAGCAGCGTAACGACGCGCGGATGCGTGTAGGTCGCCAGCGCCTCACGCCAGCTTCGGTCTTGCGCGTCGCTCATGAGACTATCGGACTTCCATGTTCGATAAACCTCATGCTGAGGAGGCTGCGAAGCAGCCGTCTCGAAGCATGGGAACCAGCACCGCGCGTGTAGCCCATGCTTCGAGACCCACGCTGCGCGCGGTACAGGGCGGGGGTTACCCCGCCCAACTCAGCATGAGGTTGTTGTCGTCTCAAATCAGCGCCTTCAGCGCCTGCTCGGGCCGCGCGCCGACGTGGGAGATGATTTCGGCGGCGGCGATGCCACCCAGGCGCGCGCACTCGGCAAGCGGCTTGGCGTGCGTGAAGCCGAACAGGAAGCCGGCGGCATAGAGATCTCCTGCACCCGTGGTGTCGACGACCTTCGCCACCGGTGCGGCCGGCACTTCGTAGGTCTCGCTGCCCTTGATCACGACGGAACCCTTCTCGCTGCGGGTCAGCGCCGCGATCCTGGCTTCCTTGCGCGTCGCTTCCATGGCTTCCTCGAAAGTGTCGACCTGGTAGAGCGATTTGATCTCGGCCTCGTTGCCGAAAAGAATGTCGACCTTGTCGCGGATCAGGGTGCGGAACTCGTCGCGGTAGCGATGGACGCAGAACGAGTCAGAAAGTGTGATCGACACCAGCCGGCCGGCGGCATGGGCGGCGTCGAACGCTTTCAGCACGGCCTGTTTGGCGGCCGGCGCGTCCCACAGATAGCCTTCGACATAGGTCACCTGAGCCGACGCCACACGCTTGGTGTCGATGTCCTGCGATCCCAGGCCGGTGCAGGCGCCAAGATAGGTGTTCATGGTGCGCTGCGCGTCGGGCGTCACCAGGATCAGGCAGCGCGCGGTGGCGGGGCCCTCGGTAGCGCTTGCGGTCTCGAACGACACGCCGGTCGCCTTGAGGTCGTGGCCGAACACGCCGCCAAGCTGGTCGTTGCGCACCTTGCCGATATAGGCGCCCTTGCCGCCGAACGAGGCGACGCCCGCCATGGTATTGCCGCACGAACCGCCGGAGACTTCGATGCCGGGGCCCATGGCGGCGTAGAGGGCTTCCGCCCGCGCCTCGTCGATCAGCATCATGCTGCCCTTCACCAGGCCATGCTGGCCGAGGAAGGCCTCGCTGGAACGTGAAATGACATCGACGATGGCGTTGCCGATTCCCAGGACGTCGAAGGCGGCGGCTGTCATGAAGTCTCCAATATCGCTGCTGAGTGAGGTCGTTACAGGGTGAGCAGGTGCATGCCCGGCTTGGTCTCTTCCAGCAAGGTCACGATCCCGGCGATGGTGAAGGGAACGTCGGTGCGCAGGCTGGCACGGTCGATGTCGAGCGCGCGCAGGCCCATTTCGCACACGATGAAGCGGCAGCCAAGCTCGACGCAGGCTTCCAGAAGCGTTTCGAAATCGCCGACGCCACGCTGGCGGTTCTGCGCATCGCGGTCCCAGTCGTCGAGTGCCGGCGGCGGGCCGGCCAGGGCGCGGATGCCGCTCATCGTGAAGAACAGGACGGCGGGTTTGTTGACCGCCAGCGCCGCGGCGGCCAGCGCCAGCGCGTAGTGGACGCTTTCATAGTCACCGGCGCGCACGATCACCGACAAGCCACCTTCCGGAGTCTTCATCGTTCACCACACGTCGGGCAATCCGGCCGTTTGACGATGGCCATCTCGTCGAAGGTGCCCGCCAGGGCGTCATACATCAGCAGCCGGCCCGACAGCGAGCGGCCGACGCCGAGGATTTCCTTCACCACTTCGGTGGCCTGCAGCGCCCCCAGCGTGCCCGCCAGTGCGCCCAGAACGCCTGCCTGGGCGCAGCTCGGGACGGCATCTTCGGAGGGCGCGGCGGGAAAGATACATCGCAGGCAGGGATGGCCCGGTCCCTCAAAGGCCTTGTAGGTCGAGATCTGGCCGTCGAAGCGTAGTATCGCCGCGGAAACCAGAATTTTTTTGAGGCGATAGCAGGCGTCGTTCAGCAGGTAGCGCGTGGCGAAGTTGTCGCTGCCGTCGGCCACGATGTCGTAGCCAGCGAGGATGCGTTCGGCATTGTGTGGCGTCAGGCGCTCGGCATGCGGACGTACCGTCACCTCGGGATTGATCTCGGCGAGTGCGCGCCGGGCACTTTCGACCTTGGCAAGGCCGACGTCGGCGGTGCGGTGGATGACTTGGCGCTGCAGATTGGAAAGGTCGATCCTGTCGTCGTCGATGACGCCCAGGGTGCCGATCCCGGCGGCGGCCAGATACTGCAGCAGCGGCGCGCCAAGCCCGCCGGCGCCGACCACCAGCACGCGCGCCGCGATCAGACGCGCCTGTCCGACGCCGCCGATCTCGGGCAGCACGATGTGGCGGGCGTAGCGGCGGATCTGCGGTTCGGTGAGGTCGGGCAGCGACGTCATGGCCTGCTTATAGCATGAGACCTGCGGCCCAATGGCTGATAGAGCGGGCACGATGACCTCGACTTCGCCCCCAAATTCGCCCGGAACTCCAACCGCGCCCCGCCCGACCCTGACGCCGGTCCTGCTGATCCTGCTGGCCCTGCTGTCGGCGTTCACGCCGCTGTCGATCGACATGTACCTGCCGGCACTGCCCACCATCGCCGCCGATCTGGGAGCGACCTCCGGCGACATCCAGCTCACCCTGTCGGCCTTCATGATCGCCTTCGGGCTCGGCCAGATCTTCTATGGCCCGGCCGGCGACCGCTTCGGCCGGCGGCCGGTGATCCTGGTCGGCCTCGCGGTCTATGTCGTGGTCAGCGCCGGCTGCGCCTTCGCGGGCGAAGCCGGCCAGCTGGTCGGCCTGCGCTTCCTCCAGGGTCTGGCGGCATGCGGCGGCGTGGTGCTGGCGCGCACCATGGTCCGCGACCTTGCCGAGAAGGACCAGGCGGCCCGCGCCATGTCGTTGATGCACGCCTGCTCCTCGCTCGCGCCCATGCTGGCACCGCTGATCGGCGGGCAGATCCTTTGGTTCCTGGGCTGGCGGGCGATCTTCTGGGTCCTGGCGGCGATCGGCGTGGTGGCGCTGGGCGCCGCATGGTGGCGCCTGCCCGAGACGCTGCGGCCGGAGCATCGCCAGCCGCTGGTCCTGTCGTCGGTGCTGAAGCGTTTCGCCGAGCTTTTCCGGCACCGTGCCTTCATGGGCTACGCCCTCACCGGCGCGTTCCAGTTCGCCGCGCTGTTTTCGTTCCTGTCGGGCGCGCCCTTCGTGTTCATCGAGCGCTACGGCGTGGCGCCGCGCCACTTCGGCCTGATCTTCGGCGGCATGATCGTGTTCATGACCGTGGGCAGCCTGCTCAACGCCCGGTTCGCGCCGGTGTTCGGCGCCGGGCGGATCCTGCGCTACGGCGTGATCTTGCCGGCGGTCGCCGGCGCCGCGGCGATGGCGATGGGCTGGATCGAGGCCGGATCGGGCGCCATCGGCCTGTGGCCGTTCCTGCTGTGCTTCGCGCTGCAGATCGCCGCCATCAGCGTGATCGGCGCCAACTCCATGGCGCTGGCACTGCAGCACTATCCCCACATGGCGGGAACCGCCTCCTCGCTGATGGGGGTGATCACGTTCGGGCTGGGCGCCGCCGTCGGCGCCGCGGTCGGCCAGGCGCTGGACGGCACCATCGCACCCATGACCACGGCCATGGGCCTGGCGGGGATCCTGTGCCTGCTGTCGAATCGGCTGCTGGTGCCGCGCAGCTAGACTTGCAAGTTCAGCAGAGTTTTGGCTATATTTCCGATAAGCTGGCGCTTGGACTGCGCCGGCTCTTTTCATATCTGGCAAGACCTGCCCGCGGCCGTCCGCGGGTTCGCGCTATGCGCTTGGTGCAGCCGCCCTGGGTCCTGACCCAGGGGGAGACACAGTCCATCCAGCCCAAAGGGCTTCGTGCCGGCGGCGCCGGCACCAACGGGGAAAAGAGCCACGCCGCGAATCGTGGACGGATAGTCGCGTGCATGTTCGGACACACGTCCGGGCACACATCTGGGCCCAACATTCCGATCGTTCAAGTGGGTCCGCTGGGGCGGGGAAAAGCCCCTGTTTGCTGGCTCTTCGGCGGTTGAAGAGCCTGATTTCGGTCGGTCGATTTGGGCCCGTTCCGCAAGGTTGGGCCCGTCGATCCGTGCCTCTACCGGCGCAGGTCGACGACCAGAAGATCGCCGCGCTCGTTGCCGGCGGCGAGCCTAAATCCGTCGGGCGACCAGGCGAGGCAGGTGATGGCCGAGCCGTCGGCCATCTTGAGGGCGACGGAGCGTTTGGTCTTGATGTCGCCCAACTGCAGCTCGCCTGAGTCGTAGCCGCCGGCCACGAACTCGGCGGTCGGGTGGGCGGCCACCACGCTCAGGAGGCCGGCGCCCTCCTCGCCGAACTGCAGCGGCGGCTTGCCCTCCGGCCCCTTGCCGGAGAACGACCAGGCGGTGAACACCGGCTGCGAGGAGGTGTAGAGAAAGCGCGCGTCGGCGGTCCACGACAGCGACTTCACCTTGGCGGGATAGCCCTGCATGCGCATGTCGGTGGCCTGCGCCATGCGCCAGACGTGGATGTCGTTCTCCTGGGTGCCGGTGGCGATGAACTTGCCGTCGGTGCTCCAGCGCAGCGCCACATGGCTGCCGCGCCAGGCGAAGCGGCGCGGCGGCAGGGTGACCTGACCGATGCTCCATACCGTGACGCCGCCGTAATGGGCGCAGGCGAGGCGGCCGCCGTCCTTGCTGAAATCGAGGTCGGCGACGGTGCTCTGGTGCGGCCCGAACTCGCGGACCTCGCCGTCCTTCACGACGAAGGCGCTCTTGCCGGCCGAGGCGGCGATCGCGCCGGTGGCCTTGTGGGCGGCGAGATGGTCGATCCACTTGCCTTTCTGGTGGAAGAACTCGGTCGCGGTGCCGTCGGCTGCCAGGCGCAGCAGCCGGCCGTCGTCGCCGCCGCTCACGAAGCCGTCGCCCGCCGGGTCGGCGACCACTGCCAGCACGGCGCCGCCGTGCACCGGGTCCGCCGCACCTGCGGCAGGTGCTGCGATGTCGGCGGGCAGGATGCGCACCGAGCCGTCGCCCAGAGCGAAGGCGACAGAGGTGCCGTCGCGGCTGAAGGCTGTGGCCGCGACCGGGGCATCGGCCGCGATGGAGCGGGCCGGCGGCAGGGTCTGGCGCCAGGCCGGATTTGAGAGGTCGATCTTCACGCCACTACTTCAGGCAGTCTTCGAAGCCGCGCTTCAGGTTGTCGCCATCGAGGTTGCGGCCGATGAAGACCAGCTTGCTGGCGCGCTTGTCGTTCGCGTTCCAGGGCGAGCCCCAGTCGCTGTCCATCATCATGTGAACGCCCTGATAGACATAGCGCCGGGGGGCGCCGTCGATGGCAAGGATGCCCTTGCTGCGGAAGATGTCGGCGCCGCGCAGCTGCAGCAGCGCCCCCATCCATTTCTGGAACTTCTCCGGATCGACCGAACGGTCCGAGGTGATCGACAGGCTCTTCACCTCTTCCTCGTGGTTGTGATCGTGGCCATGCTCGAGGAAGTCGGGCTCGAACTCGAGGATGCGGTTCAGGTCGAACGCGCCCTTGTCGAGGATGGCGGCGAGCTCGATCTGGCTCTTCTGGGTCTTGTGGATGCGGGCGTAGGGGTTGATCGCGGTGATCTTGCCCTCGACCTTCGCGAGCTCTTCCGGGCTCACGAGATCGGTCTTGTTGAGCAGGATCACGTCGGCGAACGCCACCTGCTCCTCGGCCTCGGAGCCCTGGCCGAGCTGGCCGAGGAAGTGCTTGGCGTCGACCACCGTCACGATGGCGTCGAGCCGGGTCCGGGCCTTCACATCGTCGTCGGTGAAGAAGGTCTGCGCCACCGGGCCGGGGTCGGCCAGGCCCGTGGTCTCGACCAGAATGCCGTCGAACTTGTCCTTGCGCTTCATCAGGCCTTCGATGATGCGGATCAGATCGCCGCGCACCGTGCAGCAGATGCAGCCGTTGTTCATTTCGAAGACTTCCTCGTCGGCGTTGACCACGAGGTCGTTGTCGACGCCCAGTTCGCCGAATTCGTTCACGATGACGGCGTATTTCTTGCCGTGCTGTTCGCTCAGGATGCGGTTGAGCAGGGTCGTCTTTCCGGCGCCGAGATAGCCGGTCAGCACGGTCACCGGTACTTGTGCTTGAGCCATGGAAATGTCCTCACGAATTGGCCCTTGAGATAGGGCCGCCGACCACGGGAGTCTAGGGTCGGCGTTTTAGGGTCTTTCGCCGCGAACCAGCTTGGGCAGGTCGCCGACCAGGCCCATGGCGTGGCGCACGAAGAAGCGGCGCAGCGCCGGCACGCGGTTGACGGCCGCGAGGCCAAGGTCACGCGCCAGACGCAGCGGCTTGCTGTCGTTGGAAAACAGCCGGTTCAGCAGATCGGTGGCGGCGACCATGGCAAAATTGTCGGCCCGCCGCCATTGTGCGTAGCGCTCCAGCGTGTCTGCCGCGCCGATATCGAGGCCGAGGCGTTTGCTGTCGATCAGCACCTCGACGAGGGCCGCGACGTCGCGCACGCCGAGATTGTAGCCCTGGCCGGCGATGGGATGGATGCCGTGGGCGGCGTCGCCGACCAGCACCAGCCGCGTGTCGACATAGCGGTCGGCGTGGATCAGGCCGAGCGGATACGACCAGCGCGGGCCGGCCGGCTCGGCATAGCCGAGATGATCGCCGAAGCGCCGGGTGAACTCGGCCTGAAAGCGTGGTGCATCGAGTTCGAGCAGGCGGCGGGCGATGTCGGCGCGCTCGGTCCATACGATCGACGAGCGATGGGCGCCCGCCAGCCCGTCGCGAGCCGGCTCATCGGTCATCGGCAGGATGGCGAAGGGACCGCCGGGCAGGAACTTTTCCTGCGCCACGCCGCGGTGCGGACGTTCATGGTGCGCGACCAGCACGATCGCGATCTGGCCGTACGACCACGACCGTGCGCCGATCCCGGCGTCCTCGCGCATCGAGCCGAACCGGCCTTCCGCCGATGCCACCAGCCGCGCCGGTAGGCGACGGCCGCTCTTGAGGGTGAGCTCGGCGCCATCGGTCTCGCGGATCGTTTCGATCACCTCGTCGGGCGCCACCAGCTCAACCTTGGGGCAATCTGCCAATCGCTGGAGCAACGCGGCGCGCAAAAAGCGATTCTCGACGATCCAGCCCATCGGCGCGGGATCGTGGACATCGGGTGCTGCCTCGCGATGGTCGAAATGGAGATGGAGTGGGCTTGCCCGCCCGTCGTGGCCGGCGTCGGAAATCCGGATATCGCGGATCGGCTCGGCGTCGCCAGCCACCGCGTCCCAGACGCCCAGCGCCGCGAACAGGCGCTGGCTTGTGTAGGCGATGGCCGTCGTGCGGCCGTCGAAACCGGCCTCGGTCAGGGATTTCAAGGGTACCCGGTCGATCAAGGCCGTGCGAAGTCCGGCGTCGCCGGCGGCAAGGGCCAGCAGGCTGCCGTTGAGGCCGGCACCCACGACCGCGAGATCGAACCGATCGGTACTCATCCGCCCTAGATGGCAGCCGCCCGGCTCTGCTGCAAGCCGGACGGCGACCTTCTATGGCCGGTGCAGGAGGGCGCTCAGAACGACTTGCTGACGCCGAAGATGACCCGGCCCTGGCAGTTCAGAGTGTTTGCGCAGCCGGCGATGTCGATATTGGTGTCGGTATAGGCGGCGGAGAGGTCGAAGCCGTAGACCGAAACCACCAGGCCGATCTGCCAGTCCCAGTAATTGTCGGCCGGAATGCCGTAGTTGGCGAACCGCTCGATGTACTGATTGCCGATGTTGGCATATGCCTTGAAGGCGACGTTCTCGTTCACCTTGATGAATGGCATCGGCACGGTGAGCTGGGCCCATTTGTACCAGGCGATGCCGGAGTTGGCATAGAAGTTGGGACTGTAGCGCAGGGCGGCGCTGAGCTGGGCAACACCGAAGTCGTAGCCGGCGACCAGACCGAACTCGTTGAAATCATAGAACAGGTTGGAGGGTGCGCCGAGGTAGTTGTAGCGGATATAGCCCAGGTCGAAGGTAAGCTTGTCCTGCAATGTCTTGAGCTTGAAGCCGGCCAGCAGATCGATTTCAGCGATGGTGCCGGTGTTGGGAAAATAGACGTTGCTGCCCCAGCCGCCGATATAGGCGCTCAAGGGGACGTTTTCACTGAAGGCCGCGGTCTCGTAGCCGACGCTGGCTTGGGCGGCGACCTGAAGCTGCGTCTGCGAGATGCCGCGATACGAGTAATCGTTGAAGAAGCCGAAACCGGCCGTGAAGGTGCCGCCGAACGGTGCCTTCCATGCCTCCGGCTCGGTCGCTGGCGGTGTCGCCGGATCGGGCGTGCCTTGGGCAATAGCCGAACCCGACGCACAGATTGTGAGCAGCGCAAACCCCAAAACGGCAAATTTCTTAAGCACCACGACCACCCCCGATACTTGAAAGTTTCATTCCACCAGGGGTGACGCAAGATCCGTGCCGGCGGCCGGCCGAAATCAGGGGCGTCTTGGCACAAAAATTGCCTTTCTCTAGTCAAGCTTTTGGGGGCGGGCGTTCCGCTCAGTGGAGGAGCCGAAATGAAGATGGTCATGGCGATTTTCAAGCCGTTCAAGTTGGACGAAGTCCGGGATGCGTTGACGTCTCTGGGCATCCAGGGATTGACAGTGAGTGAGGTCAAAGGCTTCGGCCGGCAGAAAGGCCAGACCGAGATCTATCGCGGTGCCGAATATGCCGTGAGTTTCCTGCCGAAGGTCAAAATCGAGGTCGTGATCGACGACGGAATGGTCGAGCGCGCGGTCGAGACAATCTGCAAGGCCGCCGGCACCGGCAAGATCGGTGACGGCAAAGTCTTCGTCCTGTCAGTAGAGCAGGCGATCCGCATCCGCACCGGCGAGACCGGCGCGGAGGCATTGTGATCCCGCGCGCCAACTCAACCAACTCAAGACCATGAGGGAAGAACGATGAGACTCAAATCCAATTCGGTGATTGCGGGCCTGGGGGCGGCCGGCACGCTGCTGCTCCCGACCCTGGTACTGGCGGCAGATGAAGCGCCCAAGCTCGACACAGGCGACACCGCCTGGATGCTCACCTCGACGGCGCTCGTCCTGATGATGACGATTCCGGGTCTTGCGTTGTTCTACGGCGGCATGGTGCGCAAGAAGAACCTGCTCGCCACCATCATGCAGAGCTTCGCCATCACCTGCATGATCTCGGTCCTCTGGTTGATTGTCGGCTACAGTCTCGCTTTCACGTCCGGCAGCACTATCGTCGGCGGCCTCAGTCGGATCTTCATGGCGGGGCTGACGCTCGACGGCGTCCATGATCTTGCCAAGACCATTCCGGAAACGGTCTTCATGTGCTTCCAGCTCACCTTCGCCATCATCACGCCGGCACTGATCACCGGTGCCTTTGCCGAGCGCATGAAATTCTCGGCGATGATGTGGTTCATGGCGTTGTGGTCGCTGATCGTCTACGCGCCGGTCGCCCATTGGGTGTGGGGCGGCGGCTTCCTCGGCGAGTGGGGTGTGCTCGACTACGCCGGCGGCACCGTCGTCCACATCAATGCCGGCGTCGCCGGTTTGGTCTGCGCGCTGGTCATCGGCAAGCGCAAGGGTTTCGGCACCGAGAACATGGCGCCGCACAACCTGGTCTATTCGGTGATCGGTGCCTCGCTGCTGTGGGTTGGCTGGTTCGGCTTCAATGCCGGCTCGGCGGCCGGAGCCAGCGCCAACGCCGGCATGGCAATGGCCGTGACGCAGTTTGCAACGGCGGCTGCGGCGCTTGCCTGGATGTTCGCGGAGTGGGCGACGCGCGGCAAGCCGTCGGTACTCGGTATCATCTCGGGTGCGGTTGCGGGCCTTGTCGCCATTACCCCGGCCTCCGGGTTCGTCAATCCGATGGGATCGCTTGCCATTGGCATCGTCGCTGGCCTGGTCTGCTTCTGGGGTGCCACCAGCCTCAAGAAGGCAATGGGCTACGACGACTCGCTCGATGCCTTCGGTGTTCACGGCATCGGCGGTTTCGTCGGTGCCATCCTGACTGGCGTCTTCGCGGTGGAGGTGATCGGTGGCGAAGGCAAGAAGGGCCTGATCGACGGCAACGCCGGCCAGGTTCTGACCCAGCTCTGGGGCACGCTCGTCGTCATCGCCTGGTGCGCGATCGGTACCTTCATCATCCTCAAGGTCGTCGATGCGATGATCGGCCTGCGCGTGACCAACGAAGAGGAAATTGAGGGTCTCGACATCAACCTCCATGGAGAGACGGTCCACTAAGCCTCTCTGCCGACTGTCGGGAACCCGTCTCCCCTGGTTCCCTCTCTCCCGCCGCTTCCATGTCGCGGCGGGAACCTGAGGCCCGGCGATCCGTTCGCCGGGCCTTTATTTGTCCCCGAATTTGACGCCGCCGATGCGAGACGCCAGTCTATGGGCACAAGCCGAAAAGGCAGGAGGGAAGCGCATGAAACTCGTGTCCGCCATCATCAAGCCGTTCAAGCTCGACGAGGTCCGCGACGCCCTGACCGGCGTCGGCGTGTCGGGCCTGACGGTGAGTGAAGTCAAGGGCTTCGGCAGGCAGAAAGGTCAGACCGAGATCTACCGCGGCGCCGAGTATCTCGTGAGTTTTCTGCCCAAGGTCAAAGTCGAGATCGTGGTCGACGACGCCCAGGTCGAACGCGCCGTCGAGGCCATTCAGAAGGCGGCACACACCGGCAAGATCGGCGACGGAAAGATTTTCGTCACCGCGGTCGAGCAGGCGTTGCGTATCCGGACAGGTGAGTCGGGGTCCAACGCGCTCTAGGTACGAAACAAGACATTCGAAAATAAGAACAAGCAAGAAGACGACACGGGGGAAGCGATGCTCAAGACGATTGCACGCATAGGCGTGCCGGCGATGCTTGCCGCCGCGGCGGCTACGACCGCAGAGGCCGCGGACAAGCCTCAGATCGACACCGGCGATACCGCTTGGCTGCTGATGGCCACCGTGTTGGTGCTGATGATGAACATCCCCGGCCTGGCGCTTTTCTATGCCGGCATGGTGCGCAAGAAGAACGTGCTGGCAACCGCCGTCCAGGCCTTTGCCGTCGCGGCTTTGGTAACGGTCCTGTGGTTCGTGGTCGGGTACTCGCTGGCTTTCACCGATGGCGGCGGTCTGAACGGCATCATTGGTTCGCTGTCGCGAGCAGTCGGGAAGGGGCTGCAGGGCAGTGTGCATGAGCTCGCCAAGACGGTGCCGGAAAATGTCTTCCTGATGTACCAGGCAACGTTCGCGGTCATCACCCCGGCGATCATCGCCGGGGCTTTCGCCGAGCGCATGAAGTTCTCGGCGATGATGTGGTTCATGGCGCTGTGGGTTCTGTTCGTCTACGTGCCGGTGGCGCACTGGGTATGGGGCGGCGGCTTCCTTGGCGCGGCAGGCGTGCTCGATTTCGCCGGTGGCCTGGTGGTCCATCTCAACGCCGGCATCGCAGGTCTGGTCTGCTGCATCGTGATCGGCAAGCGCCACGGCTACGGCACCGAAAACATGGCGCCGCACAACCTGGTGCTCACCTTGATCGGCACCTCGCTGCTGTGGGTCGGCTGGTTCGGCTTCAACGCCGGTTCGGCGCTGGCATCGGGCGAGCTGGCGGGTAATGCCATGCTCAATACACATATCGCAGCGGCTACGGCGGCTCTCGCCTGGATGGCGATCGAATGGACGAGCCGCGGCAAGCCTTCGGTGCTCGGCATCCTGACCGGTGCGATCGCGGGTCTCGGCACCATCACGCCCGCTGCCGGCTATGTCGAACCGTGGGCCGCGCTCCTGATCGGTGCTGCCGCCGGCACGGTCTGCTACTGGGCCTCGGTCATCCTCAAGACCCGCCTGGGCTATGACGATTCACTCGACGTCTTCGGCGTGCATGGCGTCGGAGGCATTCTGGGCTCGATCCTGGTTGGTGTATTCGCGACCAAGGTGATCAACGATGTCGCCAAAGGCCAGCCGGTTGGCCTGGTTGACGGCAATCCCGGCCAGATCCTGACCCAGCTCTACGGCGTTGTGGTCATCGGCGCGTTCTGTGCGGTCGCCACCTGGGTGATCCTTAAGATCGTCGATGCCATGGTCGGACTTCGGGTCACGCGCGACGAGGAAGTCGAGGGCCTCGACACCGCTCTTCATGGAGAGCGGGTGCAATAGCCCCGAGGGTTGGTGGCCGATGCAAGGGCGCGTCACAAAGCGCTTCTTTGCATGAGGAAAGCAGCCTATTCCTTTGTTGTGATTGGCTAATTTGTCTCATACAATGAAGCCATAGCGAACCGACGGAATCCCTTCCGGCCGGTTCGTCGTTTTGACTCGGCCGGCCCGTGGCCCAGTGGATGGCTTGCAATGTTCAACCCGCGCCTGACGGAGACGCTGACCGACTTTCCGTTCGCGCGGCTGAACGCGCTGTTGGCGCCTATCGCCCCGCCAGCCCATTTGGCGATGATCAACATGTCGGTGGGTGAGCCGCAGGGGGCGATGCCGGCCTTTGCCCGTCAGATCGTGATCGACGAAGTTGACGGCTGGAACCGGTATCCTCCCAATCAGGGCCTTCCCGACCTCAACGTTGCAATCTGCGAGTGGCTAACCCGGCGCTACAGGCTGCCCAGTGGCCTGCTCGACCCGGCACAGCATTGCCATCCAACTGCCGGCAGCAAGGAAGGCGTCTACATCATCGCCACGGTGGCCACGCCGCAGGAGAAGGGGGGCGGCAAACCAGTCGTGGCGCTTCCGAATCCCTTCTACCAAGCCTATCTCGGTGGCGCGGTTCTTTCCGGTGGCGAGCCGCTGCTGGTCAACGCAGAGGCCGCGAACGGTTTCTTGCCGGAATTCGACAGGATCGACGAGGCGACGTGGAACCGAATGTCGGTCGTCTATCTGTGTTCGCCGGCCAACCCGCAGGGTGCCATTGCCGGCATGGACTACCTGCAGAATCTGCTTCGGCTGTGCCGCAAGCATGACGCCGTCCTCGCGCTCGATGAATGCTACGCTGAAATATATACGGACAAGCCGCCGGTCGGCGGCCTCGAAGCCGCGCTGGCGATGGATGAGACCGGCGGCAAGGATCCGTTCCGCAACCTCGCAGTTTTCCATTCGCTGTCCAAACGCTCCAATGCTGCCGGCCTTCGCTCGGGTTTCATGGCCGGAGATCCCAAACTCGTGGCGATGATGCTGCGCTGGCGTACTTATGGCGGGCCGCAGATTCCTTTCGCCGTCCAGAAGGCGTCGGCGGCGTTGTGGCGCGAGGAGACCCACCCGGTCGCAACGCGCGAATGGTATCGCAAGAACTTCCGCGTTGCCGAGCAGATCCTGCACAACCGCTTCAGCTACTACACGCCAGGCGGCGGCTTTTTCCTGTGGCTCGACGTCGGTGACGGCGAGGAGGCCACCCGCAGGCTGTGGGCCGAGGCGCATCTCAAGGTGCTGCCGGGCGACTATGTCTGCCGGGAAACCGGCGGCATCAACACTGCCCAGCGTTACATCCGCGTGGCACTGGTACACGACGAGAACACCACCCGCGAGGCGATGACCCGCCTCGCCGGGGTGCTTTAGGAGGCCGGTAGTACGATGGCCATGCTTGGCGTCTCTTCGGCGATGGCTCACAAGACGACGATTCTGCCGGAAGGCGGACGCGACTTCCTGCGCCGTCGCATGATGGAGCTGGTCGGCGTTGCCGTCGCCGCCTTTGGCCTCATGCTGTTGATGGCGTTGTTCACCTACAGCCCGGCCGATCCTTCTCTCAACCATGCGACCGGCCGCGCGCCGCACAACCTGCTCGGCATGCCCGGTGCTTACATTTCGGACCTGCTGCTGCAGACGTTCGGTCTCGCGATCGTGCTTGTCCCCGTGGCGCTGATCACCTGGGGCGTGCGCATGGTACGCACCCACCATCTCGGCTTCTTCGGACTGAGGCTCTCACTGCTTCTGCTGGCGCTGCTGATGATGAGCGTGGCTTGTGTCGGCCTGGGCGACGTCGGTGGCGCCGCCACCCACGCCGGACCGGGCGGACTGGTCGGTCTCGCCCTGGTCGGCCGTTTCCGCGAACTGGTGCTGACTCATTCGAGCGGCGGCAGCCTTGCTTTGATCGAGCCTGTGTGTGCGGCGCTGGCCCTGATCGCCATGGCGCCGGCGCTCGGCATGAACCGTACGGACCTGCCGTTGATCTTCCGCATCCTACGCGCACCCTTCCTGTGGGGTATGTGGTTGGTCCGGGCTGGAATCGGGCTGTGGCGCGGCAAGCCCCCGGCGGTTGACGAAGATGCCGACCTGCCGCCGATCGGCTATGCCGAGATTCCGGGCGAGATCGATGCCAGCCAGTACGACCCCGCGCGTTTCGAGGCGCGCGTCGAGCAGATCCCCGACGAGGGCACGCCGATGCCGCCGCGCGACTCGCTGCTGGTCGATGCGCCCTATGCTCCGATCGAGCGGCCGGCATCGGAGATCCCCGATTCGCCGGTTCCGCTCGAACCGCATGCGCCGCCGCAGTCGGCTGCCGATTCGATACGCGATCGCACCCTGTTCGATCGTCTGGCCGGCCTGCGCATCGAGCCGTTCCTGGCCCGCCGCGGTGTCCAGTCGGCGGAGCCTGCCGAACCGGAACCGCCGCAGGAGGAAATCGCCTTCGCGCCGCCGGTGTCGCTGCCCGAACCGTCCGTTGCCGGCGACGAGTCAGTGGCCGATGACGAAAACCCGTTTGCGCCCGATGCGCTGTCGGAGGAACCGGACCCTGCAGCCGCGGCGGCGAGTGCGGTGAAGATCGTCCCGCGCAAGACCGGCGGCATCACGCAGGGCAAGCGCGCCGCCAAGGCCGGCCAGAAGGAACTCGACCTCGCGACCGGCGAGTATCGCTTGCCGCCACTCGACATCCTGTCGCTGCCGTCGCGGATCAGCACCGAGACCAAGATCGATGAAGAGGCGCTGGAACAGAACGCCCGACTGCTTGAGACCGTGCTCGAAGATTTCGGGGTCAAAGGTCAGATCGTGAAGGTGCGGCCGGGCCCGGTCGTTACGCTCTACGAGCTCGAGCCCGCGCCCGGCACCAAGTCGAGCCGCGTCATCGGCCTTGCCGACGACATCGCCCGCTCGATGAGTGCCGTTTCGGCGCGTGTCGCCACGGTTCCGGGGCGCAACGTGATCGGCATCGAATTACCCAACGCCAGGCGCGAGACGGTGTTCCTGCGCGAGCTGCTGTCGACCCGCCACTACGAGGACAATCGGCTAGGTCTGCCGCTGGCGCTGGGCAAGGACATCGGCGGCGATCCGGTGATCACCGATCTTGCCCGCATGCCGCACCTGCTGATCGGCGGCACCACCGGCTCGGGCAAATCCGTGGCGGTCAATACCATGATCCTGTCGTTGCTTTATCGGCTTCCGCCGGATCGTTGCCGCTTCATCATGATCGATCCGAAGATGCTGGAACTCAGCGTCTACCAGGACATCCCCCATCTGCTCACGCCCGTCGTCACCGAACCGCGCAAGGCGATCGTGGCGCTGAAGTGGGTGGTGCGCGAGATGGAAGACCGCTACCGCGCCATGAGCTCGGTCGGCGTGCGCAATATCGCGGGCTACAACGAGAAGCTGGTCGAGACCGCCCGTAAGGGCCAGTCGCTCACGCGCAAGGTGCAGACCGGTATCGACCCCGAGACGCGCAAGCCGCAGTTCGAGGACGAAGATATCGATCTCAACCCGCTGCCGTTCATCGTCGTCATCATCGACGAGATGGCCGATCTGATGCTGGTGGCAGGCAAGGAAATCGAAGGCGCCGTCCAACGTCTTGCCCAGATGGCGCGCGCCGCCGGCATTCACGTCGTCATGGCGACGCAGCGGCCGTCGGTCGACGTCATCACCGGCACCATCAAGGCCAATTTCCCAACCCGCATCTCCTTCCAGGTGACGTCGAAGATCGACAGCCGCACCATCCTTGGCGAGCAGGGCGGCGAGCAGCTTCTTGGCCAGGGCGACATGCTGTACATGGCGGGTGGTGGCAAGATTGCCCGCGTGCACGGGCCGTTCGTGTCGGACAGCGAGGTCGAGGAGGTGGTCCGCCACCTGCGTGCCCAAGGGGCGCCCGCCTACATCGAATCGGTCACCGACGACCCCGACGCCGAGGTCGAGGGACTGGGCCTGCCGGGCGACGGCGACGGCGGCGAGAGCGATCAACTCTACGACCAGGCGATCGCCCTGGTGGCGCGCGAGCGAAAGTGCAGCACCAGCTTTATCCAGCGCTATCTGCAGATCGGCTACAACCGGGCCGCCCGCATCGTCGAACGCATGGAACGCGAAGGCGTCGTCAGCTCGGCCAATCATGTCGGCAAGCGAGAGGTCCTGGCGCGCGATATCGACGACCGGGAGCGGTAGTGGCGTGAGCGTAACGGTCGTCCTGCGGTCGCGACGCGGACTCCTCCGAATGGCCGCGGGCGGAGTGCTGGCCACCAGCCTGCCCGGTTGCGCCCTGCCCGACCGGGGACCGCCGGTCCCGGCCGGTCGCGCCGGCGAGGCGTCTGTGCTGGGCATTGCGAATGAGCGGTTCCTCCCGAGCGAGGGTACCAGCCTCATGGATGCGGAGTTCATGGCGGCCATGGAACGCCAACGCCACGCCCGCGGCCTTGCGACGCTGGCAGGCCTGCCGCCGTTGCAACTTCTTGCCATTTCAGGCGGCGGCGAGAACGGCGCCTTTGGCGCCGGGCTGCTGTGCGGCTGGACCGAGCTGGGCAGCCGTCCCACGTTCGACCTCGTGACCGGCATCAGCACCGGCGCGCTCACCGCGCCATTCGCCTTCCTGGGGTCGCGCTACGACCCGCAACTCCGCGCCGTCTATACCGAAATCAAGCCGAACGAAGTACTGTCGAAGCGCTCCATCACGGCCGCCTTGTTCGACGATGCCCTGGCCGATAACGCGCCTCTTTTCGAGACCATCTCGCGCTATGTGGACGACCGGATGCTGGCCGACATCGCGGCAGCCTACGACACCGGGCGTCTGCTGATGGTCGTGTCGACCGACCTCGACGCGCAGATTCCGGTGGTCTGGAACATCGGCGCCATCGCCAAGAGCGGACATCCCCGGGCGGTAGACACCGTTCGCCGGATACTTCTGGCATCTGCCGCGGTTCCCGCCGCGTTTCCGCCGACCATGATCGAGGTGACGCTTGACGGGAAAATATACCAGGAAATGCACGTCGATGGCGGCACCTTCGCCCAGGCCTTCCTATATCCTTCGGCACTCACCGCGAAGCGCCGGCAGCGCATGCGCGCGGGCCAGCCGGTCGGCGAGGCGCGGGCCTTCATCATCCGCAACGGCCGGCTGGATCCTGAATGGGCCAGAGTGGAGCGCCGAACGCTCGGCATTGCCGGCCGCGCCATCTCGACCATGATCGCCGCCGCCAGCGTCAATGACATGATCCGCATCTACAACACCACCCGGCGCGACGGCATTGGCTACAACCTTGCCTACATGGGGCGGGATTTCAACGAAGTGCTGCCGGAACCGTTCGATCCGGGGTATATGCGCGCACTCTTCGACTATGCCTACCGGCAGTCGCGGCGCGGCTACCCTTGGGCAACGAAGCCGCCGGCCGCTTGACCGGCGCCCGCGGCGATAGTGGCGGGCCGGATGAATTGAGCTACCTTCCGCCGGAGATGCAATGGAACCGGATGCAATGAAACAGAAGGCCAGATGAGCGATAACGGAGGGCCGATTGACCTGCCAACGGCGGGCGTGCAGCACCGGCGCCGCATACCGCTGATTTGGATCGTCCCGATTCTCACTGGTCTGATCGCCGCCTGGCTGGCGTGGGACACGTTTTCCCACCGCGGACCGACCATCACCATCGCCTTCGAAAGCGCAGCCGGCCTGACGGCCGGTCAGTCCCAGCTCAAGTATAGAAATGTGGTGATGGGGACCGTCAAGACCATCGCCATCGCGCCCGACCTGTCCAAGGTCATTGTGACGGTCGAAACCGTACGCGAGGCCGAACAGCTGCTGACCGACAAGGCGATCTTCTGGGTGGTAAAGCCGCAGCTCTTCGCCGGCAACGTCACCGGCCTCGATACGCTGCTGTCGGGATCCTACATTGGCATGCGTCCCTCGACCGAGAAGGGCAAGTCGCAGCGCAGTTTCATCGGCCAGCGCGACCCGCCGGTCCTCGCGGCCTCGGCCAAGGGCACCACCTACAAGCTGAAGAGCAAGCGCCTGGGTTCGATCAGCCTCGGTTCGCCGATCTTCTTCCGCGATCTCGACGTCGGCACAGTGCTCGGCTGGGATATCGGAGACCTGGCCAGCGACGTCACCATCAACGCCTTCGTGCGCGCCCCGTACGATCAGTTCGTTCTCGAGGATTCATCGTTCTGGAACGCCTCGGGCATCTCGATGAAGCTAGGTGCCAGCGGCATCGACGTTCAGTTCGAATCGCTCAAAGCCTTGCTGCTGGGCGGCATCGCCTTCGACACGGCACCTCGAGCGAATTCGCCGGTGGCGCCGTCGCTCCACAGCTTTCCGCTCTATACCAGTCAGGAAGTCGCCAAGTCGGCGGGGTTCGGCCGTCAGCTGCAGTTGCGGTCGAACTTCGTTGGATCGGTCGCCGGTCTTGCCATAGGCGCCGATGTTACGCTGTACGGGCTAAAGGTGGGCGAGGTCACCGACGTCAGCCTTGTCTATGAACCCAAGCAGCAGCGCATCGTGGCACCGGTAAGCTACCGGATCGAGGCAGAGCGGATCACCGGCATCTCGACGGCCCAGGGACTTCGCCCGGGAGTGCTGGCCAACGAACTGGTCAAACGCGGTCTGCGCGCCACCCTGCAGGCCCCGAGCCTGATCACCGGACAGAAGATTGTGGCGCTGGAGATCGTACCCGATGCGCCGCCGGCCGAACTGACCGAGGACGACGGAGTCTACATCGTGCCGTCGTCCGAGATCGGCGGCTTCGACAGCATCACCCGCTCGGCCAACGAGCTTCTGTCCAAGATCAACCGCATCGATTTCGACCGCATCGGTAAGAACCTGTCCGGCGCCGTCGTCGGACTCGACAACATCGTCAATGGCGAGCAGCTCAAGAAGACCCTTGCCGCGCTCGAGGGGACGATGGTCGAGGCGCAGGATTTCGTCCGCACCCTCGACAAGGACGCCGCACCGGCGCTCAAGCGGCTGCCCGCAATCGCCGCCCAGCTCCAGGAGTCGGTGACCAAGGCCAACCATCTGATCGGGTCGATCGAAAAGGGATATGGCGATCAGTCGAAGTTCCATCGCGACATCGACCGCCTGATGCCGCAGATCACCGAAACGGCACGTTCGATCCGCGCGCTCAGCGACCTGCTGGCGCGGCACCCTGAGGCCCTGATCAAGGGCCGCACCAATACCGGCAAGGAATGACCGACATGACCATCGGCCGCCGTCGTCTGACCGCGCTGGCGTTTCCGGCGCTTGCCCTGCCAGGCCTCGTCGGTGCCTGCGGAGCCTCGCCCGATCCGGTCCTCTACACCATCGCCGTCCGCTCCGGGCCGACCTTTCCCGCTGGTCCGAAAGTGGTGCAGCTGCGCGACATCGGCCTCGCCAGCTACCTCGACCGCAAGGAGATCGTGCGGACTTCCGAGGACTATAAGCTCGGCGTCATGTCCAACAGCTGGTGGGGCGAGCCGCTGGGCTCGCTGCTCGGTCGCATTCTCTCCGTCGAGCTGTCGCAGCGTCTGCCCAACAGCAAGATCTACAGCGAAAGCGGCGCCATCAACGCCGACCCCAACGCCGTGGTCGGCGTCAATATCCAGCGCCTCGACACCGACAAGTCCGGCATGCTGTTGCTGCTGGCGCAAGCGGCGGTGGAGTTCAACCGCCCCAAGCGCCAGGCGGCGCGCAACTTCAGCATTGCCAAACCTCTGCCGACGCCGGACGTGGCGGGCCAGGTGGCCGCGGCCAGCGACGCCGTCGGCGAACTCGCGGACGGAATCGCCGCCCTGCTGCAGCCCTGAGATGCTGCGCGCCGAGGCCCTGCCGCGGCAAGCCGGAGTGCCGGAGACTAGACCGCAGCTTCGCGAGTGTCCGGGCTGCGGCCTGTTCCAGATCGTGCCGTCGCTCGCTCCCGAAATGCGCTCCAACTGTGGGCGCTGCGGCACCATGCTGCGCATCACCCGGACCGATCCGCTGCACCGCTGCCTGGCGCTCACCGCCGCTGCCCTGGTGTTGTTCGCCGTGCTGTGGCTCACCATGCTTATGAAGGTCTCGGCAGCCGGCATCGTGCGCGAGACCGACCTGGCGTCGGGTCCGCTTGAGCTGGTCGAGCGCGGCCTGTGGCCGCTGGCGATCGCCGTCGCGTTTACCACCGTGCTCGCGCCGCTGATCAAGCTCGCCGGGACGATCTACGTGCTGGTTGGCCTGCAAATGAGCACCATGCCGCGCAATCTCCGCGGCGTCTTCCTGCTCGCCCGGCGCATGAAGGTCTGGGCGATGCTCGACGTACTGCTGCTGGGCGTGTTCGTCGCCTACACCAAGATGGGCGATCTGGTGACGATCGACATCGGCCCAGCGGTCTATGCGCTGGGCATCTACTCCGTCGTCGTAGTGTGGGCCGAACTCGCGCTCGATCCGGACGCAGTGTGGGACGAGATCGAACGCCGCGGCCAGACCCATGCTCCGATGCCCCCGGGCCTCCTCGACTTCCGGCCGGGCGCGGTGAGCTGCGAGGGCTGCGGCCTGGTTGCGGTGCCGGCCGAGCATGATCCGCACTGCCTGCGGTGCGGGTCGGCTCTGCATCAGCGCAAGCCGAACAGTCTCAACCGCACCTGGGCGCTGGTGATTGCCGGGGTCATTCTCTACGTCCCGGCCAACATCTATCCCGTGCTCACCGTCATACAGGCCGGCGCCGGCCAGCCCAGCACAATCCTGGGCGGCGTCGAGGAGCTGCTGGCATCGAAGATGTATCCGCTGGCGCTGCTCGTGTTCTTTGCCAGCATCCTGGTGCCGGTGTTCAAGCTGATCGGCCTTGCCGTCATGCTGATGGCCGTCATGATGGTGACAACGCAGGCGACGGCCGCCGCCTTCCTGCGCGAACGGACGATGCTCTATTACGCCGTCGCCTGGATCGGGCGCTGGTCGATGGTCGACATTTTCATGGAGTCGCTGCTGGGTGCACTGGTCCAGTTTGGCCGCGTGGTGACCATCGAACCCGGCGTGGGCGCGCTCGCCTTCTGCGCCGTGGTCTTCGTCACCATTTTCGCTGCCGAGGCCTTTGACCCACGTCTGATGTGGGATGCCGCGCAACGCAATGCCCACCGGCCGACGGCACTGCGGCGCGCGTGGGGCACTCCGCAGGCGACATAGATTTTGCTGCTAACTCGAGGCCCAGGTCACTCAGGGCGTCCAGCGCAGGAAGTTGGCGATGAGACGCAAGCCGGTCGCCTGGCTCTTCTCGGGATGGAACTGCGTGCCGGCGAGATTGTCGCGCCCGACCATGGCAGTGACCGGCCCGCCGTAGTCGACGACCGCCAGCACAGTGTCGGCCCGGCTCGCCTGGAGCTGGAAGGAGTGCACGAAGTAGGCGTGGTCGCGGTCGGCGATTCCGTCGAGCAACGGGTGTGGCTTGAGCTCACGCAGCTCGTTCCAGCCCATGTGCGGAATCTTGAGGTGCGCAGGGCCGGGCGCGATGCGCACCACATCGCCCGCGATCCAGTCGAGGCCGGCATGGACGCCGTATTCGACGCCCCGGGTGGCCATGAGCTGCATGCCGACGCAGATGCCGAGGAACGGTTTGGCGCGCTCGATCACCTCGCGCTGCAGCGCCTCGACCATGCCCGGTACGCCATGGAGGCCGGCGCGGCAGTCGGCGAAGGCGCCGACGCCCGGCAGCACGATGCGGTCGGCCTCGGCGACATCGCGCGGGTTCGATGTCACCAGCACGCGCTCATGCGTGCCGGCCTCACGGGCGGCACGCTCGAAGGCTTTTGCGGCGGAACGGAGATTCCCCGAGCCGTAATCGACGATGGCAACAGTCATGGGGCGACGGTCATGGTCTGTCGCCTAGAGGACGCCCTTGGTGCTGGGCACCGCCGTGGTCTGCCGCGGGTCGATCTCGACCGCGACGCGAAGCGCGCGGGCGATGCCCTTGAAGCAGCTCTCGACGATATGGTGGTTGTTGTCGCCGTAGTGGTTCCACACGTGCAGCGTGAGCCCGCCGAGCTGGGCGAAGGCCTGGAACCATTCCTTGAACAGCTCGGTGTCCATGGTGCCGAGCTTGGGCTTGGAGAAATTCACCTTCCAGATGAGGTACGGCCGGTTCGAGGCATCGAGCGCCACCTCGGTCAGGGTCTCGTCCATCGGGATCACCGCGCTGCCGTAGCGGCGAATGCCGGCACGGTCGCCTAGCGCCTTGGCCAGGCACTCGCCCAGCACGATGCCCGAATCCTCGGTGGTGTGGTGATAGTCGATGTGCAGGTCGCCCTCGGCGCGCAGCGTGATGTCGATCAGGCTGTGGCGGCTGAGCTGCTCCAGCATGTGGTCGAGGAAGCCGATGCCGGTCTTGATGTCGTACTTGCCGGTGCCGTCGAGATTGATGGCGGCGGCAATGCGGGTCTCCTTGGTGGCGCGTGCCACGAACGCGCGCCGTCCGCCGACGCCCGGCGTGGTGAGCGTCTGGATCGCGACAGCCTTGGAGGGGCTTTTCTTGACGGTCTTCCTGGAGGCCTGGCGGGCCATTTCGAGTCCTCTTGATTGCGTTCCGTTCATACAGGAACGCGGGCGGCCCGGTCGAGCGCAACGCGCGTCAGAATGACGCCGGTCAGCACGACCAGCCCGCCCAGCACGCGGGCCACCGTCAGCGGATCTCCGAAGAATGCCGCCGACAGGCCGACGCCCGCCACCGGGATCAGATACATATAGACCATGACCCGGCTTACCCCGAGGCGATCGAGCCCGGCGGTGAGGCCGAGGTACGCCACGCCCACCGGGAAGATCGCGGTGTAGAGCCAGAAGCCCAGCAGCCGGTCGTCGAGCAAGGCGAATTCGCCCGGCGAGTCGAACAGCAGCGAGATCGGCAGCAGCACCAGCGAGCCCAGCAGGGTCGTCCAGGCCATTACGGGCAGGGCGCCCAGCCGCCGGTTGTAGGGCGCGCCCCGGTCGACATAGAGCGCCCAGGCAAAGGCGGCGAGGAGCCAGAGCAGGGTGCCGCCGGGGCTGACATCGGCCAGCGTGATCGCGACGAGGCTGTTGTTCACCACCACCACCACGCCCGCGAAAGCGATCGCGATGCCGGCCCAGCCCAGCGCCGGCAGCCGCCGCCCGCCCAGCCAGGCAATGATCGCCGAAAAGGCGGTCGTGGTGGTCATGACGATCGAGCCCAGGCTGGGCGCGCTGCGGGCCATGGCGAGCCCCCAGCAGGCCTGGAACAGGGTGACGCCGACCAGAGACAGCAGCAGCATCGGCAGCCAGTCGCGGCGTTGCAGTGTCATCTTCCGGCGCAGGACCACCATGGCCGCGAACAGGAACAGGCTTGCCACCAGGTAGCGCGAGGCGCTGTAGAGCAGCGGGCTCATGACCTCGAGCACATCCTTGGCGAAGGGATAGCTCGACCCCATCAGAATGGCCGCGCCGAAGGTCACGATGTCGCCGGTCCATCTCTTTCTCGTCCCCTCGTTCGACGAGGGGAGGTGCCCCGCAGGGGCGGAGGGGTCATTGGCTACCGGTCGTCTTCTCATGACCCCTCCGGCGCTGCGCGCCACCTCCCCTGACGACAGAGGAGTAGATTCAACGCGGCGCCGTAGATGCCTTCTGCGCGCCCCAGAAGCCGAACAGTGTGCCGGCGACACGGCGGATCTGGATCTCCTCCGAGCCCTCGGTGATACGGTAGCGGCGGTGGTGGCGATAGATGTGCTCGAACGGCGTGTGGCGCGAATAGCCGATGCCGCCATGGACCTGCATGGCGCGGTCGGCGGCGTCGCAGACCAGGCGGTTGGCGCGGTAGTTCGACATCGCCACCCATTCGCTCACGCTCATGTGGTGTTCGCGGTCGAGATGCCACGCCGTCTTGCGCACCAGCCCGCGCGTCATCTCGGCCTCGGTGTGCAGCTCCGCCAGCGGAAACTGGATCGCCTGGTTGGTCGCCAGCGCCTTGCCGAACACCTTGCGGTTCCGGGCATAGGCTACCGACATGTCGATGCAGTATTGCGCCGCGCCGAGGCTGGAGGCGGCCTGGCGGATGCGGTTCTCGTGCACGAAGGTCTGCGCCACGTCGAGCCCGCGGCCTTCCTCGCCCAGCATGGTCGAGCCCGGCACCGTCACGTCGGTGAGCGAGACCTCGGCATGGTCCGACGGCATGTTGAAGGTCCACCACATGTATTCGATCTTGAAGCCCGGCGTCTTCACCGGCACCAGGAAGGCCGAGATGCCGCGCGGCTCGCCGACCTTGCCCGAGGTGCGGGCGAAGACGAGATCGACGGTGGCGGTGTGCATGCCGGTGTTGAACCGTTTCATGCCGTTGATCACCCAGTCCGAGCCCTTCTTGGCGGCGGCCGTCTCCATGAACGTCGCGTCCGACCCGTGCAGCGGCTCGGTGAGGCCGAAGCCGATGCGCTCGGTGCCGCGGAACATGCCTTCGATGTAGCGGTCCTTCTGCTCCTGGGTGCCGAAGCGATGCAGCAGCAGCGCCACCGGGAAATTGCCGACGATCGAGCTCTCGTTCTGCAGGTCGTTGTGCAGCCCCAGCCCCTTATGCGCGAGATGCTCGCGGATCAGCGCCATGGCGAGGTTGGAGCCGTCCTTGCCGCCCAGCGCCTTGGGCAGGCCGAAGCGCAGGTGCCCGGCCTTGTCGGCACGGCGCTTCATCTCGGCCAGAAGCTCTTCCCATTCGTGCCGTGGCTGGCCGTCATTGTCCCAATCGGTGCGGGCATGTTCGCGGCGGTGGTCGAAGAAGCGGATGTTGTCGTCCTGTTGCTCCAGCGGCCGGATCTCGCGCTCGATGAAGGCATCGAGCTCGGCGATATAGGCCGCGATGTCGGCGGGAACGGTGAAATCCATGGCGCGCTTCCTCTTATGAACGGTCGTTCACCGCACCATAAGACCCCCTCCGGCCTTCGGCCACCGGTCGCTATGAGGCCTGATCTTCTTCTCTGCCCCCGCCCTAGTTCAGCCCGTAGACGGTGAACTCCTCGGCGATCTTGGGATTGATCCGCCGCGCGGCGGCCTGGTCGGCCTCGCCGCCCGCAATGTCGCCGGTCCTGATCTTCGCCAGGCCGCGGCCGAACAGTGCGGTCGCACGGTTGAGGTCCTTTTCGAGGGCAATATTGTACTCGTTCAATGCAAGCGCATCATCGCCCAGCTTGAGATAGGTGAAGCCGCGCGTGTCGCGAACGTCGAGATTGACCGGCATGAGCCTCAGCGCCACGTCACAATCGGCGAGCGCCTTTAGGAGGTCCTGGCCGGTGATGGCGCGCGTCAGGCAGCGGTTGTTGTAGGCCAGCCCGAAGTTCTCGTCGATTCCGATGGCCGTGGTGTAGTCGGCAATCGCCTTCTGGTACTCCGCCTTGGCGAAATGGGCGTAGCCGCGATTATAGAAGGCGATCGGGTTCCGACTATCGATGGCGATCGCTGCATTGAGGTCGCCGATCGCGAGGTCGAATTTGCCTTCGTGGGAGTAGATCGCCGCGCGTCCTGCGAGCGCGTCGACATTGCGCGGGGAGCGCTCCAGGGCCGCGTCGTAGTCGCTGAGCGCGGCCTCGGTCTCGTTGCGCCGGCCGTGAATCAGGCCGCGGTAGAAATAGGTCTCCGAACTGTTGGGAGAGAGCGCGATGGCGCGGTCGAGATCGACCAACCCGCGCGCGGTTTGGCCGAGTTGACTGAAGGCCTGGCCGCGCCGGATCAAGGCCAGCACGTTGTCGGGCTCAAGTACAAGGACCTTGTCGAAATCCTCAATAGCCCGTTCGTAGGCGCGCTTGTGGGTCACCAGCACGATGCCGCGTTCCAGGAAAGCCAAGGTTGTGCCGGAGTCCAACCGGACGGCCTCCCTGTAGAGGTCGAGCGCCTTGTCGGTGTTGCCGCGCGCATCCTCCGCCGCGGCGCGGCGAAACAGGTTCAGGGCTTCGGGATTCCTTGAATTGAACATGCTGTCATGGCGTTTCAGTGCGTCAGTGTAGTCGTCTCCTCCCACGGCTTCAGCACCAAGCGCCATGCGCGCGCTGCCGCGGACCAGCCGCGCCAGTGCCAGCTGCTCCTGCGAGAGCTCGCGACTCTGTATTGCCTTGGAACAGTCGGCATTGCGCCGCTCAGCATCGTCCAGCGTAGGGAAACCCCCGCGTACGCATCTGTCGTACGCAGCGCTGGTGGTGGCGGGCGCGGGTGTTTCTGCTGCCGCGGGCAGCGTCGCGGCCGGTGCAGGAACTGACGTCGATGGCGCCACGGGCGAGGGAATAGGGGCGGAGGCTGCCGCCGGCTCGGCAACGGGCGCAGTGCTACGCGGCGGAAACTTGTAGTAAGCGTAACCATAGAGCGCTGCTGCTGCGCAGATGACGATGCCCGTGCCGATCAGAACGCTAGTATACTTCAGCTTACGTTCCCCGCTTCACCCACCGTGTTCACTAACGCTAGCACTCCGCCCGCCCCCGGTGAAGGCACGGGTCGGACATCGGGCTTCTAGCTACGCCGCTGGCAGATCCACCTTGAAGCGGCTGCCGCCGCCCTCCGCTGCCAGGCACACCACATCGCCGCCGTGGCGGCGCGCGATATCGAGGACTAGGGCGAGGCCGAGGCCGCTGCCGCGGCCGGTCTCGGCGCCGCCGGCCAGACGGTAGAAGGGCTCGAATATGCGTTGCCGCTCGGCCTCGGGCACGCCGGGACCGCGGTCGGAGACTTCCAGTACGGCGCGTCCGCCCTCATGCGTGACGGAGATCGTGACAGGTCCTTCGCCGCCATAGCGACGCGCGTTCTCGACCAGGTTGCGCACCAGCCGGCGCAGCAGGGTGCGATCACCGGAGACGGTGACGGACTGGCCGGCGGCTTCGAGGTCGTAGTGTGAGGCCTCCTCGGCCGCCAGCGCCAGCAGGTCGACCGGCTCGCGCCGTTCCAGATCGGGGATGGCTTCGAGGCGGCTGGCCAGCAGCACCTGCTCGATGAGCTGGTCCAACTCGGCCACGTCCTCCTTGAGCGACTGGCGGGTTTTGGGGTCGGCCTTGTCGCCCAGCAGCGAGGCCGCGAGCGCAATGCGGGCAAGCGGCGTGCGCAGTTCGTGGCTGGCATTGGCCAGCAGCAGGCGGTGGGCCGCCACCAGCTCTTCGATGCGCTGGGCGGAGCGGTTGAAGCTGGTGGCGAGGGCGGCCACCTCGTCGCGGCCCTCGACTTTGACGCGCGCAGAAAGGTCGCCGCCGCCGAGGCGATCGACGCCGGTTTTCAGGCGTTCCAGCCGCCGGCCGAGGCCGCGCACCACGGGATAGGCGCCCACCGCGATCGCGAGTCCGACCAGCGCCAGGAAGGCAGCGATCCAGAATGTGGGATTGGGTCGCTCGCGCACCTGGCGCGCCACCAGCCAGCGGCCGTCGGGAAGTTGTAGCGTGAAGTTGGGTCCGCCCGGGCCGCGCCGCCAACCCGTGCGGGCGCGCCGGGGATCGAAGCGTGGCGGCAGCTTGCCGGCCACGGCGATGACGTCGCCATCGGCGCGATAGAGAGCGATGTCGAAGCGCAGCTTGCGGTGCAACGCGTCGACCGCCCGGCGCTGCTCGGCCTGGGACGCGTCGGAGTCGGGCAGCAGGGCGCCGGTCAGCTCGGCAGCGACATCGAGATACTGCGGCGTGCGGTTGTCGTCGTCGGCCAACCGCCACAACAGCGCCGCCGCGCCCACGAACACTGCCAGCACGACTAGGATGGTGACGTAAAATTGGAGATAAAGGCGCTGCATGTTTCTAGCGGGAGGTGCGTGCGCCGCGAAAACTGTCATCCCGAGGCCGCAGGCCGAGGGGCCTTTGAGGCCACACGAAAGATCCCTCGCGGCGCTCGGGATGACGGGGATTTCGTTGCGACAACATTCCTAGCGGTCCTGGTCCTTGGCGAACACATACCCGGCGCCGCGCAGCGTCAAAATCCGCCGCGGCTTTTTCGGGTCGTCCTCGATGGCGGCGCGGATGCGGCTGATGTGGACGTCGACCGAGCGGTCGAAGGCTTCGAGCTTTTCGCCTTTCAGGAGATCCATCAGCGCGTCGCGCGACAGTACGCGGCCGGCGCGCTCGGCCAGCACCAGCAGCAGCGCGAACTGATACGAGGTGATGGGACGCTCCTCGCCGTCGATGCGCACGACGCGGGCGCCCTTGTCGACTTCGAGGCGGCCGAAGCGCAGGACTTCGGACGCCGCCGGCCCGCCCCTGCGGCGCAGGATGGCGCGCAGCCGGGCCTGCAGCTCGCGCGGCTCGAACGGTTTGGCGAGATAATCGTCGGCGCCGATTTCGAGACCGACCACCTTGTCCATCGGCTCGCCGCGCGCCGTCAGCATCAGGATCGGCACGTCGGTCGAGGCGCGCAGCCGGCGGCAGAGGTCAAGGCCGTCGGCGTCGGGCAGCATAAGGTCGAGGATCACCGCGTCGAAGGCCTCGCGCTTGAGCAGCGCCTCGCCGTCGCGACCGGTGCCGGCGACGGTCACGCGAAAGCCCGCCCCGCCGAGATAGTCTGAAACCATCCCGGCGAGACGGCCGTCATCGTCGATCATCAGGATGCGCTCGGCCATTGGTTCAGTATCGGGCCGGGGCAACCCCGATGTCACTCGTCACGCTCAGCCGTGGCGCTTGCCGTGGCCGCGCTCGTTCCACTTCTTGAAGAAGGCTTGGCGTTGTTCGGCGTTCAACACGCCGCCGGCGTCGATCAAGGCCTTGGTGAAGCGCTTGGAGGCATCGTCCATCAACTTCATCTGACCGGCGCGGATCTGCTCGATTTTGGCCGGGTCGATGGTCGGGGCCTGCATGGCTTCCTGCAGGGCCTTGCGGGCCTCGACCCGCTTTTCGTGCATCGGCTTCATGTCCTTGAACGCCGCCTGGAGGATTTCCGAGATCTTCTTTTTCTGCTCCTCGGTGGCGTCGGTGTCTTTCAGCGCCTTGTCGATGCGCTTCTCCATGTGCTCCTGGGCCTTGGCCGGATCGAAGCCGGGGCCGTCACCGCGGGCGAAGGCCGTGCCGCCCGCGGTCACCGCGAGGCTGCCGGCCAGGAGGGCCGCGATCATTGTCTTGATGCTGAGGGTGGTCATGTCTGTCTCCATCTGTTTCGGGTCAACTTCCCCGTTCCAGCGATATGGAGGTCTGCGGTTTCGCCTCCGTCTCGGCCGTGCAAAGTTATGTAAAGATGACCACGCTACAGACCGACCGCCTGACGCTGCGGCCACTGGCGGCGGACGACGCCGAGGCCTACGCCGCCGTGCGCGGCCATCCCGAGGTGGCAAAATGGCTGTCGCCCCTCGCCGGCGATCCGATCGGCCGGTTCGCTGAGGGATGGCGAGAGCGCGGCTATGCGCCGTGGGGTATCTTTCTCGACGGCCGGCTGATCGGCCACGGCGGGCTGAATTTCGTACCCGAGTTTGCCGAAACCGAGGTGTTGTGGGCGCTGCATCCCGACGCCTGGGGCAAGGGCTATGCGACAGAGGTCGCGCGGGCGGCATTGGCCTTCGGTTTCGGCACGCTGGGCCTGAAGCTGATTTTCGCCATTACGCTCAAGGACAATCTGGCGTCGCAGGCGGTGATGAAGCGGATCGGCCTCACCTGGCGCAAGCGCGTCGACTACAAAGGCTTCAGAGATGTTCTGTGGTTCGACGTGGACAAGG